>Ga0214472_10001239_pt1 | contig 29131 bp, 32 predicted proteins | sample RVTome_6_FD_207662 | JGI IMG/M metagenome (GOLD analysis project Ga0214472, IMG submission 207662) | Soil microbial communities from uranium-contaminated site in the Upper Colorado River Basin, Wyoming, United States - RVT140D175 | ecosystem: Environmental > Terrestrial > Soil > Contaminated >...
CCGCGTTCACCGCGCTCACCACGACCGGGATGCCTGCCAGCTTGCCGACCGTCTCGGTGCTGGATAGCAGGCGGTCGCGGAAGGATGCGCCCTCTTCGCGGAACTTCACCGCCTTCGCGCGCAGCATCAGGTGCGGGAAGTCCACGTTCCACTCGTGCGGCGGCACGTAGGGACACTTGCTCATGTAACACATGTCGCAGAGGTAGCAGTGGTCCACCACCTGCTGGAACTCCGCCTTGGCGATCCCATCGACCTCACCGGTGGCTGACTCGTCCACCAGGTCGAACAGGGTCGGGAAGGCGTTGCAGAGGCTGAAGCAGCGACGGCATCCGTGGCAGATGTCGAACACGCGCTCCAGTTCCGCCTCGAGCGCCTCACGGTCCCAGAAGGACTCCGACTGCCACGCCAGCGGATGGCGGGTGGGTGCCTCCAGGCTACCCTCGCGCGGTCTCTCGCTCATGCCTCGACCTCCAGCGCCCGGCGGGGCATCGCCGGGCGCTACGGGGTGCGGATCAACCGTCGAGGTTGTCCAGGGCCTTCTGGAATCGGTTCGCGTGCGAACGCTCGGCCTTGGCCAGCGTCTCGAACCAATCGGCGATCTCGTCGAAGCCCTCGTCGCGGGCGGTCTTGGCCATGCCCGGGTACATGTCGGTGTACTCGTGGGTCTCGCCAGCGATCGCGGCCTTCAGGTTGCTGCCGGTCGGACCGATCGGCAGGCCGGTGGCCGGGTCGCCCACCGCTTCGAGGTACTCCAGATGACCATGCGCATGGCCGGTCTCACCTTCGGCGGTGCTGCGGAACACGGTGGCGACGTCGTTGTAGCCCTCGACGTCGGCCTTGGCTGCGAAGTACAGGTACCGACGGTTCGCCTGCGACTCGCCGGCGAAGGCGTCCTTGAGGTTCTTCTCGGTGCTGCTGCCCTTGAGCTCAGCCATGGTGCCCTCCTGATCAGGTGGTTTTTAGACGAAGTCTAAGTAAGGAACCAGTCTAGGTAGGGTGCCGGGTACTGTCAACCGGCTACGGCGGTCCGGGCTGACCTGCTGCGCCTTGCCCGGGCCGGCTGCCCCCAGTACCGTAGCGCCGCCCTGCCGCTGCTGTATCGAGGACTCATGGCCAAGAAGAAGGACACCGAAGGCGCACCTGATTTCGAGCACGCCCTGGAGGAGCTCGAAGGCCTGGTGGAGCGTCTGGAGCGCGGCGAACTCAGCCTGGAGGAATCGCTGGCCCAGTTCGAGCGGGGCATCGAACTCACGCGCGCCTGCCAGCAGGCGCTGGCCGACGCCGAGCAGCGCATCGAAGTGCTGATGGACCGGGCGGGTACGCGCGAGCTCGCTGCGTTCGAGCCTGACGCCGCCCATGGTGCGGATGGTGCCGACAGCGAGGACGACGAAAGCGCGTGAGCTTCCCCGAGCGGATCCCCGACTACCAGCGTCGCACCGAGGACGCGCTGGCGCGCTGGCTGCACGAAGGTGGGCCAGCGCCTCGGCTGCAGGAAGCGATGCGCTACGCCGTGCTCGGCGGTGGCAAACGCGTCCGCCCGCTGCTGGTCTACGCCACCGGCGCCACGCTGGGGCTGGAGGCGCAGCGCCTGGACGGGATCGCCGCGGCGGTCGAACTGATCCACGCCTACTCCCTGGTCCACGATGATCTGCCCGCGATGGATGACGACGATCTGCGTCGCGGACAGCCGACCTGCCACCGCCGCTTCGATGAGGCCACCGCCATCCTCGCCGGTGATGCCCTGCAAGCGCTCGCGCTGCAGATCCTCGCGGAGGATCAGAGCATGCAAGCAGACGATGCCGCACGCCTGAGCATGATCCGCGCGCTGACGCGCGCCGCCGGCTCCGAGGGCATGGCGGGTGGCCAGATGCTGGACCTGGCCGCTGAAGGTGCGGCGCTGGATCTCGCTGCGCTGGAGACCATCCACAGTCTGAAGACCGGTGCGCTGATCGCGGCGAGCGTGATCATGCCCGCGGCGCTGGATGCGGGGCTGAACGCAGCCGGCCTCGGCGCACTGGCGAGCTACGGTGAACGCATCGGCCTGGCGTTCCAGGTCCAGGACGACATCCTCGATGTCGAGGGCTGCAGCAGCGTCACCGGCAAGACCCAGGGCGCGGATGCGGCCCGCGCCAAGCCCACCTACGCGGCACTGCTGGGCCTGGACGGTGCACGGGCACAAGCACGGCGCCTGCGCGATGAGGCGGTGGCAGCATTGGCGTCACTGGGCGAGGCTGCAGCACCGCTGCGCTGGATGGCGGACCTGATCGTCGGCCGCGGCCACTGAGCTCAGGCATCCCGCCCTTGTGGGTCGCGCCGCTGGCCCCTGATAATCGTCAACCCACCGACGCCAGACCACCGCGCCGCTACCGCCGCTAGAGGCAGGATCGCTTCTGACCATGACCGGACCCCAGGACAACGCGCTGCTCACCGGCATCGGTTCGCCTGCGGACTTGCGCGCGCTGCCAGAGGACCATCTGCCGCAGGTCGCTGGCGAACTGCGCGATTTCCTGATCGAGACGCTGAGCGTCAAGGGCGGTCACTTCGCCGCCGGCCTCGGCACGGTCGAACTCACGGTGGCACTGCACTACGTGTTCAACACGCCGGTGGACCGCCTGGTCTGGGACGTCGGCCACCAGGCCTACCCGCACAAGGTGCTCACCGGTCGCCGCGACGCGCTGGGCAGCATCCGCCAGCACGGCGGCCTGTCCCCGTTCCCGAAGCGTAGTGAGAGCGAGTACGACACCTTCGGCGTCGGCCACTCCTCGACCTCCGTCAGCGCCGCGCTCGGTATGGCGATCGCCGCTGCGAAGTCGGACCGCAGCCGGCGCGTGGTGGCCGTGATCGGTGACGGTGCGCTCACCGCGGGGCTCGCTTACGAGGCGCTGTCGCACGCCGGCAGCCTCGACGTGGACCTCACCGTGATCCTCAACGACAACGACATGTCCATCTCACCCAACGTGGGTGGCATGTCCAACTACCTGGCCAAGATGCTGTCCGGTCGCCTCTACGCGGGCTTGCGTGAGGGTGGCAAGAAGGTGCTGCAGCATATGCCCACGGTGTGGGAGCTCGCGCGCCGGTCCGAAGCACATGTGAAGGGCATGGTCCTGCCCGGCACCCTGTTCGAGGAGCTGGGGCTGAACTACATCGGTCCGATCGATGGCCACGACCTGCCGACGCTGGTGCGCACGCTGCGCAACGTGCGCTCGCTGCGCGGCCCCCAGTTCCTGCATGTGGTCACGCGCAAGGGCAAGGGCTACGCACCGGCGGAGGCCGATCCGGTCACCTGGCACGGCCCCGCGGGTTTCGATCCACGCACCGGGGAGTTGCGCAGCAAGGCATCGACCGGCCCCACCTACTCCGAGGTGTTCGGCAGCTGGCTCTGCGATGCGGCCGCGGCGGATCAGCGCGTGGTCGGCATCACACCGGCGATGCGCGAGGGCTCCGGCTTGGTCGAGTTCGAGCAGCGCTTCCCCAGCCGCTACTTCGACGTCGGCATCGCCGAGCAGCACGCGGTCACGCTGGCTGCGGGCTTGGCCTGCGAGGGTCTCAAGCCGGTGGTCGCGATCTACTCGACCTTCCTGCAGCGCGGCTACGACCAACTGATCCACGATGTCGCTATCCAGGATCTGCCGGTCGTGTTCGCTATCGACCGCGGTGGCCTGGTCGGTGGCGACGGCGCCACCCACGCCGGCGCCTACGACCTCAGCTTCCTGCGCTGCATCCCGAACCTGGTGATCATGGCGCCGTCCGATGAGGCCGAGTGTCGCGCGATGTTGCAGACCGGTCTGAGCTTGGATCAGCCGAGCGCCGTGCGGTACCCGCGTGGCACCGGCACGGGCATCGCTGTCCCCGATGACCTGCGCACGCTGGAGGTCGGTCGCGGCCGCATCCTGCGTGAGGGCGAGGACCTGGCCTTCATCGCATTCGGCGCGATGGTCGCGCCAGCGCTGGCGATCGCGGAGGAGTTCGGCGCGACCGTGGCCGACATGCGCTTCGTCAAGCCGTTGGACAGCGACCTCCTGCTCGACCTCGCGGCACGCCACCAGCGCCTGATCACGCTGGAGGACAACGCGGTGATGGGCGGCGCGGGCAGTGCAGTGCTGGAGGTACTGGCGGCTGCGGGCGTACAGCGCCCGGTGCTCGTGCTCGGGATCCCCGATACCGTGACCACACATGGCAGCCGCGATGAGGTGCTGGCGGAGGCCGGCCTCGACCGCGCGAGCATCACCGCGAAGGTCCACGCCTGGCTGGGCGACGAGCAGGCGGACCCGGGGCGCGTGATATCCTCTGCGCCCCGCTGAGCTAGCGTGCCGGAGCGGTCAGCGAGCCACCGGACGCTGACGGAGACCTCCCCGAATGAGCAAGGATTTCGACGTCGACGCCGCCGATCTGGATCCCATCGAGGACGTCCAGGCGCATAGCGACAAGCGGCGCATCCCGATCAACAAGGTCGGCATCAAGGACATCCGCCATCCGGTGCGGGTCAAGGACCGCAGCCAGGGACAGCAGTCCACCATCGCCTCCTTCGACATGTACGTGGACCTGCCGCACGAGTTCAAGGGCACCCACATGTCGCGCTTCGTGGAGATCCTGAACGCACACGAGCGTGAGCTCAGCGTGGACTCCTTCGAGGAGATGCTGGCGGAGATGACCTCGCGGCTGGACGCGCACTCCGGCCACATCGAGATGCGCTTCCCCTACTTCGTGAACAAGGCAGCGCCGGTCTCGGGAGTCCAGAGCCTGCTCGACTACGATGTCTCGTTGATCGGCGAGCGACACGGCGACGTGAACCTCATCAACATCAAGGTGGTGGTCCCGGTCACCAGCCTCTGCCCCTGCTCCAAGTCGATCTCGGATCGCGGCGCGCACAACCAGCGCTCGCATGTGACCGTCGCGGTGCGCACCCGCGGCTTCGTCTGGATCGAGGAACTCATCGACCTGGTCGAGGCCGAAGCCAGCTGCCAGCTCTACGGGCTGCTCAAGCGCCCGGATGAGAAGTTCGTCACCGAACACGCCTACGACAACCCGAAGTTCGTCGAAGACATGGTCCGCGACGTCGCCGCACGCCTGAACGAGGACGAGCGCATCGTCGCTTACGTGGTCGAATCGGAGAACTTCGAGTCCATCCACAACCACTCGGCCTATGCCCTGGTCGAGCGCGACAAGGCGAACGACCCCGACTGAACCGTCACCGGATCTGATCGATCCTGAACCCATCGAGGAGCGGATCATGAAGCTGATGAGATTGATCGTGATGCTGGGCCTACTGCTGCCGGCTGCGGCGCAGGCGGCGGAGATGTCCTACTCGGATTACGCCGTGCGCAAGCGGGCGATGGTCGAGCGCCAGGTGGCGCCGGGTGACGCCATCGCTGCAGATTTCTGGCGCCTCTACGACGCGTACGCCGCTGAGGTGACGCCGATCATGGCCCGCCGCGACGCGTTGGGTGGACGCGACACCGCCAGCGCCGACGATGTGGCTGCGTTCATCTCGACCCAGGAGGACCTGGTGGATGCGCGCAAGGGCTTCGTGCGCAAGCTGCGCCGGGCGGATGTTCCTGCGGACGTGATCATGCGCTTCCTGCTGCTGGAGCAGCATCTGGATGCGGTGTACTCGATCAACGAGTCCCAGGGCCACGGGCGGGGCCGCGGGCAGGGCCACGGGATGTGACCGGCTGTCGGCGGACCCTCAGAGGTTCGCCGACAGCAGCCGCTCGTTGGTCTCGGCCAGGCGCTTGATCAGCGTCATCGAGAAGGTCTTGTAGAACGAGAGCTGGCACTCCTTGGAGACCTGCTCCAGGAAGGTCGCGTTCACCCGCATCAGGCTGACCATGCCCTTGGCGCGGATCGTCGCGGTGCGGCGGATGTGGCTGATGTACCCCATCTCGCCGAAGCAACTGCCGGTCTGCAGCGTGCCTAGCTCGGTCCCGGCCTTGAGCACGGTCACTTCGCCGAACACGATGACGTAGAAGCAGTCATCGATGTCGCCCTCGGTGATGATCTCGTCGCCATCACCGAAGTTCCGCCACTGGCACGCGCGGATGATCTCCCAGATCTGGAGCTGGTCGAAGGCGGTGAAGAAGGCGAGCTTCCGCACCATCTGGTACTTCTCCTTCTCCGCGATCTCCTCCTCGTGCATCGCGAGGTCGCTGTAGACCCGCGCGAGGTCAGCGCCCAGGTCCATGCAGGTCGGGTAGCGGTCCTGCGCTTTCTTGGAGATCGTGCGCATCACCGCATCGATCAGCCCCTGCGGCAGGTCGTAGCGCAGCTGCTCCATGGGCGCCGGATCTTCGGTCAGGATCTGGTTCATCAGCGCCTGTAGGTTCGATGCCCCGAAGCAGGGCATGCCGGTCAGCAGCTCGTAGGCCATCACCCCCAGCGAGAACTGGTCGGACTGCGGGCCGATGTCCTTGTCGCGGATGTGCTCCGGCGACATGTAGCGCGGCGTCCCGACCACGCCGACCACGTCGGTGGATTCGGTCGACTCCAACTTGGTCGAGAGCGCGGTCCCGAAGTCCACGATCTTCACCAGCCCGTCCGAGTTCATCATCAGGTTGGCGGGCTTGATGTCCCGATGGACCACACCGTGGCGGTGCGCGGTATCCATCGCTTTGGCGCAGGCGAAGATGATCTCGACGGTCTTCTTGAGCGGCAGCAGGTTGTCCGGCTTGGTGTAGACCGACAACGGGTGCGCGTCCGGGAAGAACTCCATCACGATGAAGCGACGGTCGCCCTCCTCGCCTGCGTCGAGGATGGTCAGGATGTTGGGGTGGCGGATGCGACCGGCCAGCCGGGCCTCGTTGAAGAAGGCCTGGCGCTGCATCGCAGCCTGGCGCTCGCCCACCTCGGCGTCGGTGAAGTAGATCTTCACCGCGACCTCGCGGTCCTCGAACTGGTCCTGCGCGAGGTAGACCATGCCCGAGCCACCACGGCCGAGCTCGCGGCCGATGGCATAGCGACCGATCTGTGTGGGAATGGGCGACGAACCAGTCATGTGATCTCTACCCCTGACGGACGCCGCAGCTTATCAGAGGGGGCGCGTAACGCACCCACCTCGTTCGGGTTAGGGCGCGCTGCCTGCGGGCCGGTTCAGTCGGCTGAGCAGGCTGCGCAGGAACTCTTTGGTGAACTTGAGCTGGCAGGGCATGGACGCGTGCTCCATCAGGGTCGCGTTCACCATCAGTGAGGTCACCGGCGTATCCGCCACGATGGTGATCGGTCGCTCCGCCTTCTCCAGGTAACCCGTCTCGCCGAAACAGTCGCCGGCCTCCAGCTTGCCCAGCGGCTTGCCGCCCTTCACCACCGAGACGTTGCCGTCCACGATGATGTAGAAGCTCTCATCCATCTGGCCCTCGGAGATGATCTCCTCGCCGGTGTGATGCTGACTCCACTCCGATGCCTTCATCACCTCCCAGGTCTCCGGGTAGGTGAAGTGCTGGAAGAACTTGAGGTTGCGCACCAGGTCGAAGCGCTCCTGCTCGTTGATCTCCTCTTTCACCCGCTCCAGCTGCTCGAAGGCCTTGATCAGGGAGCCGGCCACATCGAGTCCGGTCTGGTAGCGCCGCGGCGGCTCCTTCTGCATCAAGCGCACGACGATCTCATCCAGCACCGACGGGATGTCCGGGCGGTGCTTGTGCATCGGCGTCGCGGTGGCGTACACGATCTGGTGCAGCAGCCGCGAGAGGTTGTCGCCGCGGAACGGGCGCTCACCGGTGAGCAGCTCGTACATGACGATGCCCAGCGAGTAGAGGTCGGAGGTGTTGTCCAGGCGCTCCTGACGGACCTGCTGCGGCGACATGTAGCTGGGCGACCCGGTCAGCCCGCCGATGTTGTCAGCCTGATCGCCGTCCTCGGAGATCGCGATGCCGAAATCCACGATCCGCACATCGCCATCGGCCGTCATCATGATGTTGTTCGGCTTGATGTCCCGATGGATCACGCCCTTGCGGTGCGCGAAATCCAGCGCCTTGGCGCACTTGAACAGGATCTCCAGCACCTTGCGCACCGGTAGCAGGTTCTCCTTGCGGCAGAACGCCGACAAGGTGCGCGCGCCGCGCACGTACTCCATCACGGTGTAGCAATCGCCGCCTTCGTCACCCGCATCCAGGATCGGGAGGATGTAGGGGTGACGCAGCTTGCCGACCATCTGCGCTTCGTTGAAGAAGATGCGCTTGAACACGCCGGTGGAGCGGTGATCCATGTCGCTCTGCTTATAGAGCTTCACCGCCACTTCCTCGTTCGCGTACGGGTCGTGGCACAGGTACACCTCGCCGGTGCTGCCGGTGCCGATGTGCTGGGTGACCAGGTACTTGCCGATCTTCTCTGGATGGTTAGCCATGGGATCCTTCAGAGCGCGGTTAGGGGTACGCCGAGCGACCAGCGCAGGCCGACCAGACAGGCTGCTGCGAACAGCGCCGCGATCAGATCGTCCAGCATGATGCCGATGCCGCCGCTCAGGTTCCTGTCGACCTGGCGGATCGGCGGCGGCTTGATTATATCGAAGGCCCTGAACAGCACGAATCCACCGCCCAGGGTAATCAGGTCCAACGGGAACAGTGCGACCGTCAGCAGGTAGCCCGCGATCTCGTCCCAGACGATGCCGGGGTGGTCGTGCACGCCCAGCGCACGGCTGGAGCGATCGCAAATCCAGACGCCCAGCAGGCAGACCAGCAGCACCGGGAGCAGCCGCCACAGTACGGGGAGCTGCAGCAGCGCCACCGCCATGGGCACGGCGACCAGGGTCCCGGCGGTCCCCGGCGCCTTCGGAGCCAACCCCGCGCCGAAGCCGAAGGCCAGCAGGTGCACCGGGTCGGTCAGCACCATGCGTGCGGAGACGGTCGCGCCGCGCTCAGTCATGGGTCGGCCCACCGAAGTGGTCCCAACCGTGCACTTCCGCTTCGACCCCGTCCACCCGCAGGCCCGGCGCCGTCGCCACCACACCGATCCGGTGCAGCGCATGGTCCCAGCGCGACGCGCGCGCTTGCAGGTCGGCGAGGTTCGCGCCCGGCAGCGCGAACAGCAGCTCGTAGTCATCGCCGCTGGTCAGCGCGCTCGCGTCCATGCCGGCGGCGCGCAGCGCATCACCGTCGAGATCGGCACCGCATCCGCTACCCGCGAGCAGGCGAGCCAGGTCCAGGGTCAAGCCGTCGGAGAGGTCGATGGCTGCGCTCGCCAGGCCGACCAGGTCGCGTCCGGCGGTGAGCCGCGGCTGCGGGAACAGGTAGGCCGCAGCATCCGGGTGTGCGAGCTGGCCATTGCGCACCCGGTTCAGGCCGCGCGCCGCGCGTCCGGGTGTGCCGGTGAAGAACAGGCCCTCGCCGGCCCTCACACCGCCCCGTGGCAGGCCACCACCCTCGGGCAGCGTCCCGCCGACGGTGATGGTCACGGCCAGTGGGCCGCGGGTCAGGTCGCCACCGATCAGCGCGCAGCCGGTGCGTGAGGCCAGCTCGCGCATGCCCAGCGAGAAATCCTCCAACCAGTAGTCATCGCGCTCGGGCAGGGTCAGGGCCAGCAGGAACCAGCGCGGCGTCGCGCCCATGGCAGCCATGTCAGACAAGTTCACCGCCAGCGCGCGATGCCCCCAGGCGCGCGCCGGTGCATCCTTGGGCAGGTGCACGCCGGCGACCATGGTGTCGGTGGATACGGCGAGGGGCGAGCGGTGCTGCACGATCGCGGCATCATCACCGATGCCCAAGCGAACGCCCCCGCCCACGATCTCCGGCCAGTTGAAGAAGCGCTGGATCAGCTCCTCTTCGTGGCTCAGCGGTTCACTCATCGCCGCCCTCCCGCCAAGCCGGGTACTGCTCGCGCACCACCGGGCCGTCGGCGCGCATCGCGTGGCAGCGGTCGAGGTGGCGAGGCCGGGTGACGCTGAGGTCCACCTTGCCCTCGCGCACCAGCAGCGGACCGATGGTCTGGAAGGCGACCACCGCCAGGTCCTCGAGCAGCTTGGTGATGTGGGTGCAGCCGCGCACGCCGCCGATGCGCTCCATGATCTGCTTGCGCCAGCCCGGACGGATCGCGAGCCCTACCAGCGCGTCGTAAGCCGGCGTGACCTCGGGGCAGGTGCCGTAGGGGTGCGCATCCGAGGCGGTGGCCACCGCGCGCACGGTCATCGCGTCGTCCACGGTCAGGCGCATCCGCATGCGGTGCACCGGCTCACCCGCGCGCACCGAGCCGCGCATCAGGTTGTCGAAGGCGTAGGTCTTGGTGTCCTCGAGGGTGCCCTCGATGTCCCACAGCCCATCGTCGCGGCGGTAACCGCGGCATTCCACGACCCGGGTGTGGAGGGGATGCCGGGCGACTGGATCCGGCAGCGGCACGCGCTCAGGCCCCCGCGGGCCTGCCACCGGCGCTGGTCTCCGGCGCACGCATCTGGCGTGCGGCACGGTCCAACACGGCGTTCACGAAGCGGTGACCTTCATCGGCACCGAAGCGCTTGGCGAGCGCGACCCCCTCATTGATCACCACCCGGTAGGGCACATCGATGCGCGATCCGAACTCCCACAGCCCGAGCAGCAGGATGCCGTGCTCGATCGGGTCGAGCTGCAGCAAGGGACGGTCCACATAGGTCGCCAGCCGCTCATCCAGTGCCTCGCGGCCCTCCAGCACGCCGGTCAACGCAGCCTCGAAGTACGCGCTGTCCGCCTCGGGGAAATCAGGGTCATCGTGGTACTGCAGCAGCAGCTCGGGCAAGGGGTGCCCCGCGAGCTGGTGCTGGTACAGCGCCTGCACGACCAGCCGGCGCGAGGCGCGACGGCGCGCAGCGCGCTGGTGATCCGCCCGCTTGTGATCCGAGTTGCCGGAACCGCCGCTCACGGACGCTCCAGCTCCACCAGCAGGTTCACCATCTCGATCGCAGCCAGCGCGGCTTCCGCGCCCTTGTTGCCCAGCTTGGTGCTGGCCCGCTCCACCGCTTGCTCCACCGTGTCCGTGGTCAGCACGCCGAATGCGACCGGCACCCCGGTGCTGGACTGCACGTCGGCCAGGCCGCGCGCGCACTCACCAGCCACGTATTCGAAGTGCGGGGTACCGCCGCGGATCACCGCGCCCAGCGCGATCACTGCGTCGAAGTCGTCGGATTCGGCCAGCTCGCGCACTGCCAACGGCAGCTCCCAAGCGCCCGGCACCCGCACCAGCGTGATGTCCTCGGCCGCGGTGCCATGCGCATCCAGGCACTCCAGCGCGCCCTTGATGAGTTGCTCGACGATGAACTCGTTGAAGCGCGTCGCGACCACCGCGAAGGCGGCCTCGCGGACCTGGTCATCACCCTCGACGGTCTGGATCTCTTCCATGGTGCTCACTCGCAGTCCACGTACTCAGTCACCTCGAGGCCGAAGCCCGAGAGACCGTGCATCTGTTTGGGTGCCGAGAGCACCCGCATCCGCCGCACACCGAGGTCGCGCAGGATCTGCGCACCGACGCCATGGGTCCGCAGCACGGTGGATTCACCACCCCCGCGCATGTTCCTGTCCTGCTCGTGCTCGGCGCGGGTGCGCGCATCGGAGGTCGGGATCAGGGAGATCGGATCCTCGTCCCAGCGCAGCAGCACCACCACGCCGGCGCCCGCGTCCGCGATGCGCTTGAGTGCGCTACGCAGTGGCCAGCCGAGCTTGCCATCGGTGACGCCGACCACATCGTTCAGGGTGTTCTGCAGGTGCACGCGGACCAAGGTCGGCTCGTCACCGATCTCGCCCAGCACCAGCGCCAGGTGCACCGAGCGGTGCACGTGGTCCTCGAAGCTGACCATGCGGAAGCGGCCGAACTCGGTCTCCACCTCGCGCTCGCCAACGCGCTCGACGCTCTGGTCGCGCTGCAGGCGGAAGCGGATCAGGTCGGCGATGGTGCCGATCTTCAGGTCGTGCTCACGCGCGAAGCTCATCAGCTGTGGCCGGCGCGCCATGGTGCCGTCCTCATCCAGCACTTCGACGATCACCGCCGCGGGCTCGAGCCCAGCGAGGCGCATCAGGTCGCAACCGGCCTCGGTGTGACCGGCGCGGGTCAGCACACCACCCGGTTGCGCCATCAACGGGAACACGTGGCCCGGCTGGCGCAGGTCATCGGGGCGTGCCTCGCGGGCGACGGCGGCCTGGATGGTGCGCGCGCGATCGTGCGCGGAGATGCCGGTGGTCACGCCCTCCGCGGCTTCGATGGAGACCGTGAAGTTGGTGCGGTAGGCGCCGTCGGTCTCGCTGACCATCAGCGGCAGTCGCAGCTGCTGGCAGCGCTCGCGGCTGAGGGTCAGGCAGATGAGGCCGCGCGCGTGACGGGCCATGAAGTTGATCGCCTCAGGCGTCACATGCTCAGCCGCCATCACGAGGTCGCCCTCGTTCTCGCGGTCCTCATCGTCCATCAGCACGATCATCCGCCCGGCCGCGAGAGCGGCCAGCAGATCCTCGACCGGGTCGAAGCGGGACTGCGCTGGATGGGCGGCGACGTCGGCCATGGCGGGTCTTCTCGGCCTCGTACTCGGCGGGGTGCGAATCATAGTCGCATCAGCGACTTAGCGAAAGGAGCGCAAGTACCGCGGAGGCCTTACTCCTCGATGAGGCCAGCCCGGATCAGCGACTCCAGCGCGACCGCGCGCGCCTTGGGGTCCGCGGCCGCGAGCAGGCGATCCAGGTAGCGCGCGATCAGGTCCACCTCCAGGTTCACCCGCAGCCCCGGCTGCAACCTGGCCAGGGTCGTCACCGCCAGGGTGTGGGGCACCAGGTTCACCTCGAAGCTGGTCTCCTCCACCCGGTTCACGGTCAGGCTCACCCCGTCCACGGTGACCGAACCTTTGAGTGCGACGAAGCGTGAGAGTCCGGCTGGCATCTGGAAAGCGATGCGGGTGGAGCGGGCGTCGTCCTCACGCGACAGCACCTCGCCCACCCCGTCCACGTGGCCGGAGGCCATGTGGCCGCCCAGCGCATCGCCGTGGCGCAGCGCGAGCTCCAGGTTCACCGCATCGCCCAGCGCGCGATCGCCCAGGGTCGTGAGCGCCAGGGTCTCGTTGGAGACATCGGCCATGAAGTGATGGTCGGACAGCGTCACCGCGGTCAGGCAGCAACCGTCCACCGCGATCGAATCACCGAGCTCGGCCGCCGACAGGTCGAGGTCGGGGCAATCGATCCCGATGCGGAGATCGCCTTCGCGTCGCTCAAGGTCGCGGATCACACCCGTCGCCTGGATGATGCCGGTGAACATCAGGCCCGCGCCTCCACGGATCCGGTCCGACGCCAGATCGCGCGCAGATCCGGGCCGATCGGGCCGACCTCGCGCAAGGCGTACACCACGCGCTCGCTCATGGTCGGTGGTGCGGGGATCGCGAACAGCGGCTTCGCATCCGCACCGAGCACGGCACCGGACTGGTAGACCACCAGTTCGTCCACCAGGTCCTCCGCCATCAGCGCGCCGGTCAGGGTCGGGCCCGCCTCCACCTGCACGAGGTTGATGCCGCGTTCACCGAGGTCGGCGAGGATCGCGTCCAGGTCCAGGCTGCCACCCGCGAGCGGCACTTCGATCAGCGCAGCGTCCAGCTCACGCAGCGGCCCGCCGTTCGCAGCATCCGCGGTGTAGATCAAGACCGGCCCGCCGTGCTTGAAGATGCGGGCATTCGCTGGCGTGCGCAGACGCGTATCGAGCACCGCGCGCACCGGCTGCGGGATCTCCGAGTCGTTCAGCCGCAAATCCAATCGTGGGTCGTCGGCGAGCAATGTACCGACGCCGGTCAGGATGCAGCCGGCCTCGGCGCGCAACTTCTGCACGTCCGCTCGCGCCGCCTCGGATGTGATCCAGCGACTCTCGCCGCTGGGCAGTGCCGTGCGACCGTCCAGGCTCGCGCCCTGCTTCACCCGCACCCAGGGTCGGCCCAGGGTCATGCGGGTCAGGAAGCCGCGGTTCAGCTCGCGCGCCGCATCGGCACCGGCGCCGACCGCGACCTCGATGCCCGCTGCGCGCAGCGCAGCGATGCCGCGACCTGCCACCTCGGGGTTCGGGTCCTCGCTCGCCACCACCACCCGCGCGATGCCCGCAGCGATCACGGCATCCGCGCACGGCGGCGTGCGCCCGTGGTGGCTACAGGGTTCCAGGGTGACGAACAGGGTCGCGCCGCGCGCCGCATCACCGGCGGCCGCCAAAGCGATGGTCTCCGCATGCGCTTCGCCAGCCCGCTGGTGCCAGCCCTCGCCGACCACGCGCCCACCGGCGACCACCAGCGCACCCACCGCCGGGTTCGGCCGCGTGGTGCAGCGCCCGCGCTCAGCCAGCGCCAGCGCCTGATCCATGTAGGCAACGTCATTCATCTGCGGATTCTAAGCCTTGCCAAAGAGAGAGGCCGGCTCTCGCCGGCCTCTTCGGGGTCCAGAGTCCATGGATCAGTTCAAGCCTCTCCGCTCCAGCAGCGGCTCGATCCGCGGGTCCCGGCCGGCGAAGTCACGGAACAGCTCCATGGCATCGCGGCTGCCGCCCCTGGACAGCAGGGTCTCACGGAAGTGGTCACCGTTCGCACGGGTCATCCCACCGTTCTCCTTGAACCACTGCACGGTGTTGGCGTCCAGCACCTCGCTCCAGATGTAGGCGTAGTAGCCCGCATCGTAGCCACCCATGATGTGGCTGAAGTAAGGCGTGCGGTAACGCGGCGGCACCTGGTCCACGGCGATGCCGGCGGCGGCCAGGAAGTCGGCCTCGGTCTGCATCAGGTGGTCAGCGTCCGGCAGGTGATCAGCAGCGGTCTGGTGCCAGCGCTGGTCGATGATCGCCGCCGCCAGGTACTCGGTGGTGGCGAAGCCCTCGTTGAAGAGCTGCGAGTCCATCACGCGCTGGAGCAGGTCCTGCGGGATCGGCTCACCGGTCTGGTAGTGCACGGCGTAGTTGGCCAGCACCTCCGGCCAGGTCGCCCACATCTCGTGCACCTGCGACGGGAACTCGACGAAGTCACGCGGCACGTTGGTGCCGGCGAAGGTCGGGTAGCGCGAGTCGGAGACCAGACCGTGCACGGCGTGGCCGAACTCGTGGAACATCGTGGTGACCTCGTCGAAGGTCAGCAGCGTCGGCTCACCCGCCGGCGGCTTGACGATGTTCAGGTGGTTGCCCACCACCGCGTGCGAGCCCATCAGGCCGGACTGCGACACGTACTCGTTCATCCACGCACCACCACGCTTGGAGGAGCGGGCGTAGGGATCGAACAGGAACAGGCCGATCGGCTGACCGTCGAGGAACACCTCGAAGGCGCGCACGTCCTCCTGGTACACCGGCAGTTCGGGATGCTCGACGAAGGTCAAGCCGTAGAGCTTCTCAGCGAAGAAGAAAACGCCGTTCTGCAGCACGTTGTTCAGCTCGAAGTAGGGCCGGAGCTGCGACTCGTCGAAGTTGAAGCGCTGCTGGCGCAGGATCTCGGTGTAGTACAGCCAATCCCAGGACGCGACCTGGAAGTCACCGCCCTGGGCATCCACCACAGCCTGCAGATCGGCCGCCTCACGGCGGGCGTTGGCTGCGGCGCGCGGGGCCAGGCGACCCAGCATGTCGTTGACCGCCTGCGGGTTGGCAGCGGTCTCCACCTCCAGCACGTAGCTGGCGTGATCCGGGTAACCCAGCAGATGGGCGCGCTCATCACGCAGGCGGAGCACGTCCACCACCAGCTGGCGGTTGTCGTAGTCACCGCCGTGGCTGCCGCGGGCCTCGGAGATCCGCTGGATGCGCTCGCGCAAGGCGCGGTTGCTCAGCGAGGCCAGCACCGGCTGCTGCGTGGTGTTGCGCAGGGTGATGACATAGTGCCCAGGCATGCCGCGCGACTCCGCCTCGTCCGCGTAGCTCTGGATCTGCGCGTCGGACAAGCCGGCCAGCTCGTCGCGGCTGTCCACGACCACCGCGTCGGCGTTCACCTCGGCCAGCGAGTTGTTGCTGTACTCGGCACCCAGGCGAGCCAGCTCGCCGTTGATCTCGCGCATGCGCGCCTTCTGGGTCTCGTCCAGCTGGGCGCCGGCGCGGATGAAGTTCCGGCGGTAGCGCTCCAGCAGGCGCAGCGACTCGGCGTCCAGGCCAAGAGTGTCCCGCGCCTGGTACAGCGTCTCGACGCGCGCGAACAGCGTCGGGTTCAGGTTGATCGCATCCGCGTGGGCGGCCAGCAGCGGCGAGACCTCACCCTGGATCTGGTTCAGCGCATCGTTGGTGTGCGCGCCGGTCATGTTGAAGAACACGGCGGCGACGCGGTTCAGCATCAGGCCGGCGCGCTCCATCGCGACGATGGTGTTCTCGAAGGTCGGCGCCTCGGGGTTGTTGGCGATGGCCTCGATCTCCGCCATGTGCTCCGCCATGCCGCGCTGGAAGGCGGGCATGTAGTGCCCATCGCGGATGCGGTCGAAGTGCGGCATGCCGTAGGGCAGGTCGCTCTCCACGAAGAAGGGGTTCATGTCGTCAGCTCCGGTGGCGGCGACTGCAGCATCCTGCTGCGGGGCCTGGGGGTCGGAACAAGCGACCAGCAGCGCGCTCAGCGCCAGGCCCAGGGTGATCCTCATGACGTTCATCGCGTGGTCCTCTGTCGGGTTCTTCAGCTGGACGGGGGCGGGGATTCTAACAACGGACCCCGGGGACCGCCCGGGGTTCCCCGGAAGGCCCGTAGTCACTGGGTTCGTGGGGTGGAGGGCAGCCTCACTCCTTGTCATCTAACAAGGAGAGCTGGTCGCGGCCGGTGCCGGCCAGCTGCTTCTTCAGGCGCTCGATCTCGCGCTGGAACTCGTCCAGCTCCTGGAAGCTGCGGTACACGGAGGCGAAGCGCACGAAGGCCACATGGTCAAGTTCGCGCAGTTCCTCCATCACCCACTGCCCGAGCTGGCGCGAAGGCACCTCGCGCTCGCCGGCGGTGCGCAGCCGGTGCGCGATGCGGGACATCGCATCGTCCATCTGGTCCACCGAGACCGGGCGCTTCTCCAGGGATAACTCGAGTCCGCGCCGCAGCTTGCCCTCGTCGTAGGGTTCACGCTTGCCGTCGCTCTTGACGATCCGCGGCATGACGAGCTCCGCCGACTCGAAGGTCGTGAAACGCTCACCGCAGGCCGTGCACTCGCGCCGACGCCGGACCTGGACACCCTCGCCCGCCAGGCGCGAGTCGATGACCTTGGTCTCCTCGTGGCTGCAGAAGGGGCAGTGCACGGCGGCTCGCCCTCAGTCCTCGTAGACCGGGAAGCGCGCGCAGATCTCCATCGCCTGCCCGCGCACGCGCTGGACCACCGACTCGTCACCGATGTCATCCAGGATGTCGGCGATCCAGCCCGCCAGCGCATCCACCTCAGCCAGACCGAAGCCGCGGGTGGTCACCGCCGGCGTGCCCATGCGCAGCCCGGAGGTCACGAAGGGCGAGCGCGGGTCATTCGGCACCGTGTTCTTGTTCACCGTGATGTGGGCACGGTCCAGCGCCGCATCCGCATCCTTGCCGGTGATGTCGCGCTTGATCAGGTCCACCAGGAAGAGGTGGTTGTCGGTGCCGCCGGACACGATGTCGAAGCCGCGCACCATCAGCACCTCGGTCATGCGCCGTGCGTTGGCGACGACCTGGGTCTGGTACACCTTGAACTCCGGGTCCAGCGCTTCCTTGAACGCGACCGCCTTGGCAGCGATCACATGCATCAACGGGCCACCCTGCGTCCCCGGGAACACCAGCGAGTTGAACTTCTTGGTGATCTCCTCACCCGCGTTCGACAGGATGATGCCGCCGCGCGGCCCGCGCAGCGTCTTGTGCGTGGTCGAGGTCACCGCGTGCGCATGCGGCAGCGGGTTCGGGTACAGACCCACAGCGACCAGACCCGCCACATGCGCCATGTCCACCACCAGGTAGGCACCGACCGAATCGGCGATCTCGCGGAAGCGCGCCCAGTCCATGATCCGCGAGTAGGCGGAGAAGCCCGCGATGATCAGCTTCGGCTGGTGCTCCTCGGTCAGGCGCGCGACCTGGGCGTAGTCCACCTCGCCGGTCTCCGGTACCACGCCGTACTGGATCGCGTTGTAGATCTTGCCGGACACGTTCGGCTTGGCGCCGTGGGTCAGGTGACCACCGTGGTCCAGGCTCATCCCCAAGATGGTGTCGCCCGGCGAGATCAGCGCGTGGTACACGGCCGCGTTGGCCTGGCTGCCGGAGTGCGGCTGCACGTTCGCGTAGTCGGCACCGAACAGCTGCTTCACGCGCTCGATCGCCAGCGCCTCGGCCACATCCACATGCTCGCAGCCACCGTAGTAGCGCTTGCCGGGGTAGCCCTCAGCGTACTTGTTGGTCAGTACCGAACCCTGCGCCTCCAGCACGCGCGGGCTGGCGTAGTTCTCGGAAGCGATCAGCTCGATGTGCTCCTCCTGACGCTTGCGCTCGGCGACCAGCGCGGCCTGGAGATCGTCGTCGTAACCCTTGATGGTCATGTCGCGGCTGAACACAGGAGAGCCCCCGGGGTCGGATTGGGAAGTGGCCGATGATAACGGATGGGGGAAGGGCCGCACGCCGCAGGCAAGACTGCCGCGAGCCTCGAGCCGCGGGCCGCGGGCCGCGCGTAGGTCCGGCGACATCCGTCCCGCGCTGGCGTCCCAGCGATGGCGGATGTAGGAGCGCTGTTCCACGGCGCGATCCAGCGACTGCACACAGAGCCCGCGAGCTCCGGGGCGGCGTCAGGAGGCTAGAGCCTTGACCACGGCAACCCATGCCCGGGCCAGGTTGTCCCGGTTGTATCCCCCGCCCCCCAACGCCAGCAGCCGCCCCTGGCAATGCCGCTCGGCCAGCAGCTTCAGGTCCGCTGCAGCACGGGCATGCGCGGCTTCGCTGTAACGCAGGTGGGTGATGGGATCGCCGCCCATGGAATCCGCGCCGCACTGGAGCACGATGAACTCAGGTTCACCCGCCTCCAGGTAGGCCATCACCTCGGCCCAGGCGGTCAGGAACTCGGCGTCGCCGGAGCCCGGCGCCATCGGGACGTTCAGCTTGGTGCCGGCGGCCGCACCGCGGCCGGTCTCCTCGCGGTGGCCGGTGCCCGGGTACAGCACGCGGCCATCCTCATGGATGTCGGCGAACAGCAGCTCGGGGTCGTCCTCGAAGGCGTAGAACACGCCGTCGCCGTGATGCGCGTCGATATCTACATAGGCCACCCGGCGCAAGCCGTGGCGCCGGCGCAGCACCTCGATCACCACCCCGCAGTCGTCGAACACGCAGAAGCCGGCCGCGTAATCGCGCCCGGCATGGTGTAGCCCTGCGATCGGCACCATGGCGTTGTCCAACTCGCCGGCCATGATCGCGTCGGCTGCCGCCACCGCCGTGCCGACCACCCAGCGGGCAGCCACGTTCACGCCATGCATCGCCGGCGTGTCGCCCGCGTCCAGGTACCCGCTGCCCGCCTCGCAGCGCGCATCCACCTCGGCCACGTAGGCCGCGGCATGGAAAGCCAGCAGGTCCTGCTCGCCAGCGCGCACCGGGGCACGGATGGCGACGCGCAGGCTGGCCGCCTCCAGCGCCGCCGCGAACGCACGGTGGCGATCGGGTCCGAAGGGATGTCCCTCCCCCCAACCGTACTGGGCGATCTGTTCGCCGAGGTACACCGCGGTGCGCGTCATGGCCGCATTGTAGGGTGCTGGACGCGCAGGGCGCAGCGCTTCGCCTACACTGTCCGCCTCGCGCGGGGACCGCGCAGGCACCCAAGGGGTCGGGATGGTTGAGCAGCATGGCTAAGGACCTCAAGGCCCTGGGTTGGCGCGAGTGGGTCACCCTGCCGGCGCTCGGCATCCAGCACGTCAAAGCCAAGGTGGACACCGGCGCCCGCACCTCGGCGCTGCACGCCTTCCAGCTCGAGCGCAGCCAGCGCGATGGCATGGAGATCGCCCGCTTCCAGATCCACCCCTTCCAGCGCAACAGCAACATCACTCTGACCTGCGAAGCGCAGGTGGTGGACGAGCGCACCGTCACCGACTCCGGTGGCCATCGCGAGCAGCGCCCGGTGATCCTCACGCCGATCCGCATCGGCGACGAGGAATGGGAGATCGAGATGACTTTGACGGAGCGCGATTCCATGCTTTTCCGTATGCTGTTGGGCCGCACCGCCCTGCGCGGTCGTTTCGCAGTGAACCCGGGCCGCTCGTTCCTGTTCGGCAAGCCTGACCTCGATTCGCGACGCCCGGGCTGGAGGAAACCGTGAAGATCTGCATCCTGTCCCGCAACGCGAAGTTGTACTCGACCCGCCGCCTGATCGAGGCCGCGAAGGCGCGCGAGCACTACGTACGCGTGGTGGACCCGCTGCGCTGCTACATGAACATCGCCGCCCACAACCCGGAGATCCACTACAAGGGTGAGGAGCTGGAGGAGTTCGACGCAGTGATCCCGAGGATCGGCGCCTCGGTGACCTTCTACGGCACCGCCGTGCTGCGCCAGTTCGAGATGATGAACGTGTTCCCGCTGAACGAGTCGGTGGCGATCTCACGCTCGCGCGACAAGCTGCGCGCGATGCAGCTGATGTCGCGCAAGGGCATCGGCCTGCCGGTGTCCGGCTTCGCGCATAGCCCGGACGACACCAAGGACCTGCTCAACCTGGTCGGTGGCAACCCGGTGGTGCTGAAGCTCCTCGAGGGCACCCAGGGCATGGGCGTGGTGCTGGCCGAGACCCGCAAGGCGGCGGAATCCGTGATCGACGCCTTCCGCGCGCTCAAGAGCCACTTCCTGGTGCAGGAGTTCATCAAGGAGGCTGGCGGTAGCGACATCCGCTGCTTCGTGGTCGGCGACCGCGTGGTCGCTGCCATGCAGCGCACCGCCGCCGCCGGCGAGTTCCGCAGCAACCTGCATCGCGGTGGCAGCGCCGAGCTGGTGCGCATCACGCCGGAGGAGCGTGCGGTCGCCAAGCGCGCCGCGGCCACCATGGGCCTGAACGTCTGCGGCGTGGACCTGATGCGCTCGGCGCACGGCCCCGTGGTGCTGGAGGTGAACTCCTCGCCCGGCCTCGAGGGCATCGAGCGCGCCACCGGCAAGGATGTGGCCGACCTCATCATCAAGTACATCGAAGATCATGCGCAATCACCCAGTGATAAGCGCGGCAGCCAGACGAGGACCCGAGGGAAAGGCTGATGGCAAGGCGAGAGTCCTTCGAGATCGGAGGGGTCAACGTCGCTCCCGGGACGCGCGCGATGGTGGATCTGCCATTCGTCCGTCTCTACACCCACAGCCCGGTCAACGTCCCGGTGCAGGTGGTGCACGGTCACCGCGAGGGACCCACGCTGTTCGTCTGCGGTGCGGTGCACGGCGACGAGCTGAACGGCATCGAGATCGTCCGGCGTCTGCTCGCGCACCGCGCCATGAACAGCCTGCGCGGCACCCTGATCGCGGTGCCCATCCTGAACGTACTCGGGGTGATGGAGCGCAGCCGCTACCTGCCGGACCGCCGCGACCTCAACCGCAGCTTCCCCGGCAACCCCAACGGCACCCTCGCCTCGCTGTTGGCCAACCTGTTCATGGAGCAGGTGGTGCGCAAGTCCGACTACGGCATCGACCTGCACACCGCCGCGCTGAACCGCGACAACCTCTCGCAGGTGCGCGGTGACCTCGACAACCCCGGGGTCGAGCGCATGGCGCTGGCCTTCGGTGCGCCGGTGATCCTGAACTCCGCCATCCTCGAAGGCTCGCTGCGCGGCGCTGCCGCCAACATCGGCGTGCCGGTGATGGTGTACGAGTCCGGCGAGGCGTTGCGCTTCGACGAGGTCGGCATCCGCGGCGGCCTCACCGGCGTGATCAACGTGATGCGCGAGATCGGCATGCTGAGCGCGAGCAAGCGCCGCCGGCGCGGTGTCGAGCCGGTGCTGGCGCGCAACTCGTCCTGGGTGCGGTCGCCGATCTCCGGCGTGCTGCGCATGCTGGTCGCGCTCGGTGCGCGGGTGCGGAAGGACGATGTGATCGCGCTGTGCTCCAGCCCCTTCGGCGAGGACGAGACCGAGGTGCGCGCACCGTTCACCGGCATCGTCATCGGCCGCAGCAACATCCCGCTGGCGCACAAGGGTGAGGCGCTGTACCACATCGCCCGCATGGCCTCGTCGCTGGAGGCCGAGGGTGTGGTCGAGGAGTTCCGCTCCACCCACACCGACGACGCGGCGACGCTCGGCGATCAAGCTCCCGGCGTCAACGACGAACCGCCGATCGTGTAGTTGCGCGCTCTGCCGCGATGCCTGCCCGTCATGCACGGCCGTTGAACACGGCGTAGTTCACGGTGTGCAGCCAGCGATCCAGGAAGTACGGATCGTCACCCGAGTAGAAGCGCGCGACCGCCGGGTCATCGCCGGCGAAGGCGCGGATCGAGTCCTCGTCCTCCCACAGGCTGAGCACCACGACCTCGGTGCGCTCGCCATCCTCACGACTGAGCGCCCAGGCCGCGAGGTTGCCGGGGGTCGCTCTGAGATCAGTGATCCCCGTCCGGTGCTGATGCGCTAGGTACTCCGGCGCCTGGGTCGTCCTCACCCAGCCTCTCCACTCGCGCATGATCATGGTCCACCTCCTACGGTGTCAGTCCGTGTGCTCCGGCGCTGGCCATGGCGTCCGCCCGTCCAGCGATCCGCGCCGTTGCTGGCGGATGACGCAGAAGGCGTTGCCGCCGGGGTCCTGCATCACCCACCAGGTATCCACCTTGCGTCGCCGGCTCGCGCCTGCTGCCTCCAGGCGCGCCGACTCGGCGACGACCGAGTCGGTCTCGATGTCCAGGTGCACACCAGGGTCCCGCTCCACCCGCTGCACCAACACGATCAGGCCATCCACCGCGCCCTTCAGGGTGGTGTAGCGCTGGTCCGCGCGCGGTGTCCTGGGTCGCTCGGCGCCCAGCGCCTCGGCCCAGAAGGCCACGCAAGCCTCGTAGTGCGGATCCAGGCAGTCGATGACGATGGTGCTCAGCCGGCTCCGATGGCCCCTCGTTCCCACCTGCGGCATGTCCGCCTCCTGTAACCGGTGTTTCGATTTGAATGGTTACAGTGATAGCAGAGCATCCGTAACCGGTCAAGTGGTCTATACTGGTTTCGAGGAAGGTGCCCAGGAGTATCGGATGAGGATCCCCAAGGCCATCCGCGAGGTGCTGCTGGACGGTGGCCACCCAGCGCTGGACTTCGTGAACACCCGACACGACTGGGTGGATGCGGCCGCCCGGGACTACTGGTCGGACCCGGCGGCATTGATCGCCTGGCACCAGCACGTGGCGTTGATCGATCCCGCTACGGCGGACGCGTTCCTCGCGCTCGCGCCGCGTGCCGCCTCCGGCCTGCTGACCCGAGCCCGCGGTGCGCGGGAGCATCTGCACACGCTGTTGTCAGGGTTCGCCGCACATGGCCGCGCGCCCGCGGCCGAACTGGCGTGGCTGGACCAGGAACTGGCGCGGCTGGCGCCCTTCCACCACCTCGCTACCACCGGCGGCACCGTCGCCTGGCAGGCGCAGCCGGACCCCGCGCACCCGGCCAGCCTGCTCGGGCCCGCGCTGTTCCAGGCCGCAGCGCTGCTGACCGGCACCGACCCCGCACGGATCAAGGAGTGCCCGCCGCCGGACGGCTGCGGCTGGTTGTTCCTGGACACCAGCCGCAACGGCAAGCGCACCTGGTGTTCCATGGCGACCTGCGGCAACACCGCCAAGGTCCGTCGCTTCCGCTCGCGCCAGCGCGGCTGAGGCCACGCGTCTCCTAGAACCATCACCTGCCGTGGATCAGCTTTGGCACCCGGTCATCGTAGGAGCGGCCCCGCAGGCCGCGACCGCTAGCCCTCCCGCGCCAGCTTGTCCCGCCGCGCCAGCTCCGCCGAGGTCGGCGGGTCCATCGCGAAGGATCCGGTCTGCACCGCACCGTCGCGTTCGTATCGGGTGACCACGATGCCGTTCGACGCCACCAGACTGTGGGTCAGCTTGAACGCGGTCGCAGCAGCGTCATCGCGGAACCACTTCTTGCCGCGCCCGAGTACGACCGGGAAGGTGAACAGACGGATCTCGTCCACCAGGTCCGCGGCCATCAGTGCGTGGACCAGCTCGGTGCTGCCCTGGGTGACCAGCGGCGCGCCGGCCAGCGCCTTCAAGCGAGCCACATCCGCCGCGGCGTCCCGCAGGGCGACCGAGCCGTCCCAGGTCAGGTCGAGTCCCTTACGCGTAGCGACGAACTTGGTACACGCGTTGAACGCGCGCGCGATCTGGTCGTCCGGTCCCTGCTCTGCGTACGGCCAGTGCGCCGCGAAGATCTCGTAGGTCCTGCGCCCGAGCAGCAGGTCGAACGGCCCGCTGAACAGCTCGCCGATCTCCCCGAACGCCTCCTCGTTCGCGAACGGCGGCACCCAGCCGCAGTAGCTGAACCCACCTGAGGGATCCTCCTCCGGCCCGCCCGGTCCCTGCATGACCCCATCCAACGAGACCATGGCACCGACGATCACTCTCCGCATGACCTGATCCTCCCGTTCCGTAGGTTGGGTGGTCTGAGCGCGCATCGCGCTCAGAGTGAGGCAACGTACTCAGCGAGCACCTCGAACGACCCACCCCAACCCCCGCGCATGCTGTCGCGACCGGCCTCGAACACCACCAGCTCCTCATCGGTAGCATCGAAGGCCTGCCAGAGCACGCGCACGCGGGTGCGATCTCCCAACGCCGCGAAGGTCACCGTGGACAGGATCTGCATCGGCCAGCCGTCCTGCCAAGGGTGGCGCAACGGGTTCCCGTCCGGATCGGCGAAGGACGAGATGAACACCAGGCGCTCAGGCGGGCTGATCTCACGGTAGACCCAGCGCCCACCGTGGTCGGTCGGTCTCCCGTCCATCTCCCAGGCCATCCGGTACACCATCCAGCCGCCGACTTCGAAGTCGTTACGCAGGCAACGGGTGCGGCAACCCTTGGGACCGAACCAGGCCGCGATGTGCGCATCTTCGGTCCAGAGTCGCCACATCAGATCACGCGGGCAGTCGAACTCCCGCTCGATCACGAACTCGAAACCGCGTGCGCCTTCAACCATCGCTGCCATCGTCCCGCTCCTTGTCCTTGAGGGTCTTCAAGTAGTCATCCATGCGGTCGAAGCTCTGCTCCCAGAACCGCCGGTAGTGCACCAACCAATCGGTGGCATCCTTCATCGGCCCCGCCTCTAACCGGCACGGCCGCCACTGCGCCTCGCGACCTCGCGCCACGAGCCCGGCGCGCTGCAGCACCTTCAGGTGCTTGGAGACCGCCGGCAGGCTCATCTCGAAGGGCGCGGCCAGCTCCGACACCGTGACCTCACCGTCCATCAAGCGCGCGAGAATCGCCCGCCGCGTGGGATCGGCCAGAGCATGGAAGGTCGCGCTGAGGGGGTCAGACAATATGGACACCCATATTTAACTATTCGGTTAAGCTAGTAGGCGAACCGGGCACTGTCAAGGGTGGAGCCGTCAGCTTCCCGGGAACCCCGCTCCGGTTGGGGGGGGCAGCGCGGCGGATGGACGCCACGACGACACTGAGGGCCGTCGCCCTCGCCGGACTCGCGGCCGGCACCTGCACATCCTCGCCGCCATCGTGGTGTACGGGCTGATGGGCGACCTGCCGCCGCGGGTGATCCTGCAGTCGGTGGCGTCCGGCCGCCTCGGTCCCGCGGCGTACCAAGGCGGCATGCCGGTGGCGGCCCTGGGCGCCCTGCGCCACTACGGCCTCGCGCTGATCGCCGCTGGCGCCTTCGTGGCCGGCCTGCGGATGAAGCCGACCGCCCTCACCCGCCCGCTGCTCTGGGGCATGCTCGCCGGGGTCGTCATGTACGCGGTGATGCGCTTCGCGGTGGTGCCGCTGTCGAACGCCGCAGTCGGCGAATCTACGCCGGTCCGCCACCTCATCGGCCTCACCATCCACATCACCCTGTTCGGACTGCCGTTGTCCTACACCGTGTTCTGGGTCCTGCGCCGGCAACCCGTTTGACGCTAAGCCTGCGGCGGTACCCGACCCGTGCCGCCACGGTTGATTTCCTCGGCCGCAGTGCTATGAGTTAGCTTTGATCAGCCGGCTATCGTGGCGGTAACCCGGCGGTTGACTCGCCACCTGCGCGTGGCACCGCGTGCCTCTGTCGGGGTCCGCTCGGCTATACGCGGTACCCCGAGGCTCGCTGCTTCCAGCCGCCACGCTGCCGAGGGAACCCCTTGAACATTCAAACGATGATCGTGCTGGGGGTCTGGACCCTCATCTGGGTGTCCGTGCTGGCTCTCGTGGTACGCGGCGCACGAGAGAAGCTGCTCTCGAAGCGGCTGTTCCAGGTCGCCGTGGGCGTCGCAGGGGCCTTGTTCATCGCCTGTACCCTGCTGGTCGCGACGAGTCCGGCAGCACCCAGCTTCTCCGGCGGCGTCAGGAACCAAACGGCGATGTTCATGCTGCTGGCCGCGTTGGTCCCCTTGCTGTTCGTCGCCGCCTCCATGGCGATCCTGTTCCATCGGATGTGGTCTGCCATCCAAGGCGCAGACGCGCGCACCACGCCCGGTCGGGCGGTCGGATTCCTGTTCGTTCCGGTCTTCAATCTGTACTGGGTGTTCCAGGCGATCTGGGGCTGGGCCAAGGACTACAACGCCGGTGCCGCGACTCTAGGGTCCGAATCACCGAAGATGCCGGAGGGTTTCTTCCTCAGCTACGCCATCCTCTGCGTCGTGGCGTTCGCTGCCGGAACTGCCATCAACCTAGGGCTGTTCGCGTTAGCACCGGTCCTCGGACTGGTCGTCGTTGTGAGCTATTTCGTGGCGCTCACCATGATTGGTTTCATCTGTGATGGAGTGAACGCGCGCTCCGCTGAGGACCCGACTGGCGCGGCTCTGAAGGGCGGTTGATCGAGAACGCCTTCTTCCGTCCTGCACACTCACGCGGCCGCCGATCGTCGCGCCTTCGATCCGGATCCGGTGGCCGCGTGCATCAGCGCCGAGTGGGGCGGGCCGATTGACCAGATCCGGAGCCGACTTGCAGGCGACGACGCCACACGGAACCGCTATCAACCGCGTAGAATCTCGCCCTTCCCCCGCACCCAGGAAAGCGAAGCGCCCCATGGCCCAGTACGTCTTCACCATGAACCGGGTGGGCAAGATCGTCCCGCCCAAGCGTCACATCCTCAAGGACATCTCCCTCTCGTTCTTCCCCGGCGCCAAGATCGGCGTGCTGGGCCTGAACGGTTCGGGTAAATCCACCCTGCTCCGGATCATGGCCGGCGTGGATACGGAGATCGAGGGCGAGGCCCGGCCGCAGCCGAACCTGCGCATCGGCTACCTGCCGCAGGAGCCGCAGCTGGACCCGGCCAAGGATGTGCGCGGCAACGTCGAGGAAGGTCTGGGCGCGATCATCCAGGCGCAGAAGGACCTGGAGGCGGTGTACGCCGCCTACGCCGAGCCCGATGCCGACTTCGATGCGCTGGCCAAGCAGCAGGCTGAGTTGGAGAACGTCATCCAGGCCTCCGATGCGCACAACATCGAGCGCATGCTCGAGGTGGCGGCCGAGGCACTGCGCTTGCCGCCCTGGGACGCGGATGTCACCAAGCTCTCCGGAGGCGAGCGCCGCCGCGTCGCGCTGTGCCGCCTGCTGCTGTCATCGCCCGACATGTTGCTGCTGGACGAGCCCACCAACCATCTGGATGCCGAGTCCGTGGCCTGGCTGGAGCGCTTCCTGGTGGACTTCGCCGGCACCGTGGTGGCGGTGACCCATGACCGTTACTTCCTGGACAACGCCGCCGGCTGGATCCTGGAGCTGGACCGCGGCTACGGCATCCCCTGGGAGGGCAACTACTCCTCCTGGCTGGACCAGAAGGAGAAGCGCCTCGAGATCGAGGAGAAGGCCGAGACCGCCCACATCAAGACCATGAAACAAGAGCTCGAGTGGGTGCGACAGAACCCCAAGGGGCGACAGGCCAAGTCCAAGGCGCGCCTGAAGAACTTCGAGGAGATGCATTCCAAGGAGTTCCAGAAGCGCGCTGAGACGCAGGAGATCTACATCCCGCCGGGCGAGCGACTCGGCGACCTGGTGGTCGAGGCCACCGGGGTGAAGAAGGCCTTCGGGGACAAGCTCTTGATCGATGGCTTGGACTTCAACCTGCCGCCCGGCGGCATCGTCGGTGTGATCGGCCCGAACGGCGCCGGCAAGACCACCCTATTCCGCATGATCACCGGCCGCGAGCAACCCGATGAGGGCACCTTCCGCGTCGGCCCCACCGTGCAGGTGGCCTACGTGGATCAGAGCCGCGATGAGCTCGCTTCAGACAAGACCGTGTGGCAGGAGATCTCCGATGGATCGGATCTCATCACCGTCGGCGGTTACGAGACCCCGAGCCGCGCCTACTGCGGCCGCTTCAACTTCAAGGGCACCGACCAGCAGAAGCGCGTGGGTGACCTCTCCGGCGGCGAGCGCAACCGCCTGCACCTGGCCAAGGTGCTGAAGCAAGGCGGGAACCTCTTGCTGCTCGACGAGCCCACCAACGACCTGGATGTCGAGACCCTGCGTGCGCTGGAGGAAGCCCTGCTCTCCTTCCCCGGCTGCGCGGTGGTCATCTCGCATGATCGCTGGTTCCTGGATCGCGTCGCGACCCACATCCTCGCATTCGAGGGTGACTCGAAAGTTGTATGGTTCGAAGGCAACTACCAGGAGTACGAGGCGGACCGCCACAAGCGCCTGGGCGCGGAGGCGGATCAGCCGCACCGGATCAAGTACAAGCGGATTGATGCCTGAGCGCCACGGCCACCGCCCTGCCCGATCCCCACCGGCGGGCCCCGCAGCGCAAGCTGCAAGGCAGGCCTGCCCGGCGCCGCCACTCAGCCTTGCAGGCCGATGGCGACCTCCGATACGGCGAATGCACGCGCAATACGCCGCGGTCACGCGATTCCATGGCACGGACCTGCCGCCTCGTCTAAGGTACTGAGACCACAGGGGGAATGCCGTGATGATCGGACCCGGACGCCGGAGCTACACCGCCGTCGCGATGATTCAATATCGCGGACGGCGGTCTAATCACTGTTGGACGTCATATTTTTAGTATGGAGAAACCTTATGAGATTCACCGTAGAAACTGAACGCGAGGACGACGGGCGCTGGATCGCTGAAGTGGCCGAGTTGCCTGGCGTGATGAAGTATGGTCAGAGTCGGGATGAAGCCATTGCGCAAGTGGAAGCGCTGGCCCTTCGAGTGATGGCGGATCGCATCGAGCACGGCGAGCATCCTGT
>Ga0214472_10001240_pt1 | contig 29089 bp, 23 predicted proteins | sample RVTome_6_FD_207662 | JGI IMG/M metagenome (GOLD analysis project Ga0214472, IMG submission 207662) | Soil microbial communities from uranium-contaminated site in the Upper Colorado River Basin, Wyoming, United States - RVT140D175 | ecosystem: Environmental > Terrestrial > Soil > Contaminated >...
AGGAGCTCATGGACTTCCCGCCCGCGCCCAAGCTCGGGATCACGGGCCGGCTGGACCCGAAGAAGGCCACGGCCGAGGAGACGCGGGGGGAGGCGCTGTTCTTCGGCAAGGCGCAGTGCTCGGTCTGCCACACGCCGCCCTTCTACACGGACAACCTGATGCACAACCTGAAGGCGGAGCGTTTCTTCGCGCCCGAGATGATCAACGGGATGATGGCCAACCAGGACGGGCCCATCAAGACGTTCCCCCTGCGCGGCATCAAGGACTCGCCCCCGTACCTGCACGACGGGCGGCTGCTGACCCTGGAGGACACCGTGGAGTTCTTCAACCTGATCCTCTCCACCAGGCTCACGGAGGCGGAGAAGAAGGACCTGCTCGCGTTCCTGAAGGCCCTCTAGGGACCTCCACGCGCCCGGGACCCAGGATGTGCAGGACCTTGGTCCCGCGCGCGACCAGGGCGTCCGCGACGAGCTGCCGGTGGCAGCGCCCATGGCCGGGCCTACTGCACGTACCCCAGGGCCCGGAGCTGCTCTTTTTCCGCAGAGGAAAGGGCGACGCTCTCGGCAGCGCGCGCCCGCGGCTGCGCGTTGCGGAAGGCCTCGAGCCGCCGCTGGAGGAAGACGGCGGCGATCGGGCGCCTGGCGACGAGGTTGACCTTCTCGACGGGATCGCGCGCCAGGTCGTAAAGCTCGAGGTGGGACCCCGCGCGCCAGAGGGCGGGCCCGTCGTTGTTGAAGATGAGCTTCAGGTCGCCGGCGCGGATCGAGAGCTTGTCCACCACCCCGAAGCGCTCTTCGCTGAACAGGAGGGGCGGAAGCTCGGGGGGGGGCTGGCCCGTGAGGGTCAGGGTCAGGTCACGCCCCGGCAGCGCGCCCGGGGGGAGGCCGGCGAGGCTCAGGAGCGTCGGCATGAGGTCGATCTGCTGCGCCGGCGCCCGCTCGCGCGCGCCGCGCTTCGGCCCGCCGGGCAGCCGCACGACCAGCGGCACGCGCACCAGCTCCTGGTAGAGCGTCTTGGCGTGCTCGGTGCCGCCGTGCTCCAGGAACTCCTCGCCGTGGTCGGCGGTGAAGACGACGGCCGTGGCCCCGGCCAGGCCCCTCGACTCCAGGCCGTCCAGGAGGCCGCCGAAGGCGCGGTCGTTCTGACGCACCTCGCCCCGGTAGCGCGACCGCAGGAACGCGAGCCCGGCCGGATCGAGGGTCCCGAGCTGGCCGAGGCGCAGGAGCGACCGCGTGTCGGTGGGACCGCGGTAGCCGTCGACGGCGAACGGCCGCAGGTCCTCGTCGCTCGGCGTGTAGGGCGCGTGCGGCTCCATGGTGTGCACGTAGAGGAAGAAGGGGCGCGGGCCGGAGTCCACCCAGGCCAGCGCGGCGCGCACGAGGTCGGCGGCGGGCGCGCCGTAGAGCGACGGCGTGGCGGGGTTCCAGGCGTCGAAGCCCTGGTCGAAGCCGAAGCGGCCGCCCAGCAGGTGGTTGGCCACGAAAGCGCCCGTCCGGTAGCCGCCGGCGCGCAGCGCCTCCGTCAGCGTATGCGCGCTCGGGGAGAGGAGCCGGTCCTCCCGGTCCACCCCGTGGCCCTGGACATGGAGGCCGGTGAGCACCGAGGCCATGGCGGAGCGCGTCCACGACGCCTGCGCCCAGGCGTCCTCGAAGAGGACCCCGTCGCGCGCGAAGCCGTCCAGCCGCGGCGACGTGGGCGCGGGGTGCCCGTAGGCGCCGAGGTAGTCCGCGCGCAGCGTGTCCACGACGTAGAGCACGAGGTTCGGGCGGGCCGCCGCCGCCCGGACCGGAGGCGGCGGAGGCGCCGCCCCGGCGGGCACGGTGAGGCGGGCGGTGGTCAGCCACAAGACCGCTTGCGGCCCGGGGTTCGCCAGCTCCAACCGCACGATCGCCCCCGCCTTTTGCTCGAGGCCGACCTCCTGCGTCACCGAGCGGCCGGGACTCGCGGGGCGGTCGATGACGGTGGTCCTCCCCGTGTCGTCCTCCAGCGAGCCGACGAGACGAGACGGGCCCGCTTCGCCGCCCTCCGCGCCCAGCGAGAGCCGAGCTCCCGCCGGCACGCGCAGGTAATACGCCAGCGACGAGGAAGGTGGGAGCATCAGCCGCGTGCCCGCGGCGGCCGGCAGGCCCGAGCGCGCCGTGGGTCCCAGCGGCCGAACGGCGATCGCGGAGAACGCGGCCACCAGCTCGCGGCGGTCCGCGTCACCGGGCGGGGGTACCCGCTTTCGGGGCGCCGCGATCTCCAGGAGGTTGTCCCCGCGGGACTGCGCCGACGCGGGGACCACCACCCGGAACTCCTGCTCGGTCGGCGCGAGGGCGATCTGCCCCAGCGGGACGCCGTTCAGCAGCACCGACAGGGGCAGCGACGGGCCCAGGGACTCATGCGAGCGCCCCCGGAGGTACAGCTCCTTGTCCCCCGTGGAATGGAACGGCAGGCGTAGCCGGGACCGTCTTCCCTGCGCCCACGCCATGCGCCGACCCGGCGGACCTTCCAGGCGGCTCCACCCGCGGCGCTCGAAAGACGGGTCCGAGGCGAGGTAGGCCAGGTCCAGCTCGTCGCCCCGCAGCTCGGCGTCGGCGAAGGACTTGACCATGTCCACGGCCGTGGGCCGGGCGGGGGCGCATGCCCCGCACGAAAGTGCGAGCCCGCCGAGGAGCGCGGCGCGCGCAGACTGCATCCGACAAGGAGCGTATGAGCCGGCGCGGTGGACGTCAATCACCGCGCACCGGCTATCGGAGCCGGCGGTAGAGGACGAGGGGCGGGTCCATCTCGCCGCCGTTGATCCGCTCGTACCGACCGGAGCGGGCCAGCCCGCCGGCCAACGCGCCGTGCGGGGCGGCCGCCACGTAGTCGAACCACAGGTCCCGCTGCAGGAGGAACAGGCCCTCGAAGTCGGGCGGCGGCGTGGAGAGGACCTCCACCGGGTAATGTCGAAGACCGAACAGCCAGCCGTTCTCGAGCACGACGCGCGTCAGGGGCGCCCCGCCCACGTGGCGGTCCACGTAGTCCGTCAGGTCCTGTTGCCGCGCCTGCCGGGACGCCTTGTAGGCGTTGAACGTCTTCAGCACCGCGACGTCGAGGAGCGCGCCTGCGGCTAGGGCGAGGGCGAACGCCGAGCGTCCCGCGGTCCCCGCCATCCCGTCGGTGAGCAACGGGAGGAAGAGCGGAGGGAAGAGCATCCAGTAACGCAGCCCGCTCCAGGGGGGGACCGCGAAGAGCGTGGCCGTGGCCGCGGCCAGGGCCAGGAAGCCGCCCGCGGCCGCCGCGAGAAACCGCCGCTGGGCCGCGGACCGGCTCCGCCATCGCAGGAGGGCCAGAAGCGGCAGCGCCGCGTAGAAGGCCAGGATCGCCTTCTCGGTGGCGCTGAAGCCGCGCCGGAAGACGGAGGCGTTGGCCGCAAGCTGCCGCCGCATCCCCTCCAGCGCGCGCAGCGGCGCGCCGGTCCATCCCTCGCGCAGGGCGTCGAACGCGAAGGCGCTGTCCGTGGCCGTGGGGCGCCAGAAGTTCGTTCCTCCCTCCGCCCGATGCCGCGACAAGGGCACGTAGGCGGACAGGACCACCAGCGCCGCGCCCGCGGTGAACGCCCTCCATCTTTTCCGCTCCGCGGCCAGGGTCCACACCGCGGGCAGCCCGAAGAGCACGGACTCGCGGACCATGACGGCCACGCCGAACGCCGCGCCCACACCGGCCGCGCTCGTCCACGACCGGGCGCGGCCCGCGGCGGCGGCGACGCCCACGAGGAGGGCGCCGACGAGGGCTTCCGGCAGGGCCCAGTAGACGTAGGGCAGGTACCCGGGCAGCAACAGGAAAAGGACGGCGGCCGCGGTGGCCGCGCGGTCCTCGACGCCGAGCGACCGGCCCAGCGAGCGGACGGCCAGGGCCCCGCACGCGTACGCCGCCAGGTTCAGGATCACCGCCGTCCAGTAGCCGAAGGGCAGCAGCCTGTGGAGACTGCCTAGCAGCAGGACGTACCCCGGCGGGTGCATGTCCTGATGCGGGTGTCCCTGGGCCATGATGGCGTTCGCGCTGTAGAAGCGGGCGTCCAGGCTCAAGGTGTCGGCGAAGTAGCGCGCGCCGACGACGTACACGTACTCGTCGGAAAGCGCGACCCCGTGCCGGACGCTCAGCCCATAGGCGAGCGAGAGCACCGCCGCAAGGGCCAGTATCAGGACGGCCTGCCGGCTCATCGGCGCAGTCGACGGGAGAAGCGCAACTCTGGGGTGAGACATTAGCATGTACAATCTGTCGCGACGGTGACACCTCGCGCCCTTTCCGGGCTATCCAGTCCCCCTCCAGCTGAATGCCTCCAAGCCGGGCCCCCGCCAGCGCGCTCGCACGCGCGCAGGCTGGCGACCGCCGCAGGGCTGAGCCTCGCCGTCGCGCTCCCTTCCGGGGCCGCCGAGCCCGACGGTTGGGCCTTCTACCTCGGCGGCGACCGCGCGGGCATCCGGCTCTTCGACGGGCGCGACACGTGGTGGGGCGGGCGCGCGCAGCTCGGGGTCCGCCGGGAGGGAAAGGGCGGCGCCTTCGTGGCGGTGGAGGCGTACCGGCGCTTCGACAGGACGGACACCACGCTCGTCGCCGCGGGATGGCGCCACGTGCGCCAGTGGTCCTTCTACGCGGAAGCCGGCGTCACGCCCGGGGCCGACTTCTACTATCGCCGGTCGGCGGAGGTGGAAGCGTATCGCCGGGTGGGCGACAGCGCCTGGGTCCCGCACCTCGCCTACCGCTACTGGCTGTTCCCGGGCCAGTCCGTCCACCTCGTCTCCCCGCGGGTCACGCGCTACGGGCCGCGCAGCGAGCTCCACGCCCGGCTCAGCCTCGTCCGCAACACGACGACCGGTACCGGCTCCGCCTCGGTGTTCGCGCGCGGGCACTGGGACGTCCGTGCGCGGCTGCGCCTGGGCGCCGGGTTTGCGCTGGGCGAGCGGATCTTCGACGTGACGTCGCTGCCCCGCGACCCCGCGCCCGGCTGGGTCGCGTTCGCCGAGGCCCGGCTCGGGGTGAGCCCGAGAGACAGCGTGGGGCTCACCCTGCGCGCGGCGGAGGAGGGCTCGGACTTCGACCAGACTGCGATCGGCGTGAGTTACCGGAGGACCTTCTGATCGACCTGGGCGCCTACGGCCTGTTGGGGCTGGTTTTCGCGGTGGCGGCGTGGGCGCTCCTCGCGGTCTGGATGCTGGCCGACCGCGCGTTGTACGAGCTCAACCACAGGGGCGTGCGCGTCAGGGGGCACCGCCTGGTCCCGCGCGGACCGGAGCAGCCCCCCGAGATGCACGCGGAGCGCGCGCGCGGCCTCCTGGCGCGCCTGCCCGCGGCGGTGATCGAGCGCCTGGCCGCCGACGCCGGCCTGCCGCGGTGGCTCACCGAGCCGTTTGCGGCGCATACCCTCGCCCGCAAGGGTGCGGCACGCTTCCTGCGGGCCGCGAGCGCCCACCGCGGCGGGCGCGGACGGTGGCGGCGGATCGCGGCCCTGCGCATCCTCTGCGCCGGCGGCCATCCCGACGCGCCCGCGCTGCTGAGGAGCGCGCTGCTCTCGGGGGATCCCGACCTCGTGGGGGCGGCGGTCAGCCTGCTCGGGGATCAACGCAGCCCGGCGGCCGCGGAGCAGCTCATCCAGGCTCTCCGTGAGCGCCTGCACCCGCCGTCGCGCGTGGCCGCGCGCCTCGACCGGTTCCCGCTCCTCGTGCCGGACCTGATCCTGCCGCTGGTCCGCGACCCGGACCCGGCCGTCCGCTTCTGGGGCGCCACCCTCCTCGCCCGCTACGGCGCCCGGCCCGACGTGGCGCCCGCGCTCGTCGGCCTGGTCACGGACGACGACGCTTCCGTGCGCAAGGCCGCGGTCGAGAGCCTGGGGGCGGTGGGCGGCGGCGAAGCAGACACCACCGCCCTCCGCCTGCTCGAGGATCCGGTGTGGTTCGTGCGCGCCCACGCCGCCCGCGCCCTGGGGGACCTCGAGCGCGCCGATCTCGCGCCGCGGGTGCTGCCGCTCCTCGCCGACCCGCAATGGTGGGTGCGGGCCGCGGTCAAGGACGCGCTCCAGGCCATGGGCCCTGCCGTGGCTCCCGCGGTGGCGGGCGTCCTCGGCCACCCCGACCGCTTCGCGCGCAACGGCGCGGCGGAGGTCCTGCAGAACCTGGGCGTGCTCGACGAGCTGGCCGGCCGCGCGGCGCGCGGCGAGGCCAGCGCGGAAGACCAGGCGCTGCTGGCGAGGGCCGGGGCGGCGGGGGGCATCGCGCCCACTCCGGGAACGGCCCGCCGCATCCTGCCCATGGCGGCCGACCGCGTCCGGGTGCTCCTGCCCGGCCCGGTGGGGCTCGAGGGCCACGGCCGGTGACCGCGTTCCTGCGCGAAGCGCTGCCCGTCGCCGTCCAGGCGTGCTTCGTCTACCTGGCGCTCACCTACCTTCTCTTCTTCCTCCAGCTCGTCGTGGCCGCCGTGGAGAACCTGCGGCGCTCGCGCGAGGAGCGCATCGAGGACTACCGGCTGCTCGCGAACTCCCGGTTCACCATCCCGGTCTCGGTGATCATCCCCGCCTACAACGAAGCGGCGGTGGTCCTCGGTGCGGTGCGCTCGGCGCTGGACTTCGACTACTTCGATCACGAGGTGATCGTGGTGAACGACGGGTCCCGCGACGACACCATGGCCGTCCTCATCCGCGAGTACGACATGCACCCCTACCAGGTCTTCTACCGCCGGACCATGCCCACGGAAGAGGTGCGCGGCATCTACCGCAGCGCCCGCGCGCCGCGCCTGCTGGTGGTGGACAAGGCCAACGGCGGAAAGGCGGACGCCCTCAACATGGGCATCAACCTGTCCCGCTACCGGTACGTATGCTGCCTCGACGCGGACAGCATGTACGAGCGGGACGCGCTATTGAAGGGCATGCGCCTGGCCGTCGCCGATCCCGCCCGGGTGGTGGGCGTGACGAGCGTGCTGGCGGTGGGCCTCCATCCGGAGCGCCAGGGCAGCGTGCGCGATGCGGCGCGCCGGATGGACCGATCGATGCTCATCAACTTCCAGCACCTCGACTACCAGCGCTCGTTCCTGAACAACCGCTCGGCCTGGAGCCGTCTCGACTACATGCTGTGCGCGATCGGCGCCTTCATGATCTGGCGACGCGACGTGCTGGTCGAGATGGGCGGCTTCTCCCGGGACTTCACCTGCGAGGACATCGAGATGACGTTCCGGGTCTACGAGCGGCTGCTCCGCGAGGGACGGCCTTGCCGGATACTGGCCCTGCCGGACACCCTGGCCACCACGGAAGGCCCCGCGCAGATCTCCGCTCTGGTGCGCCAGCGCGCGCGCTGGCAGCGCGTCATCCTGGAGACGGTGTGGCACTACCGGCGGATGCTCCTGAACCCGAGGTACAAGACGGTCGGGCTCATCGGGATGCCGTTCTACGTGATCACGGAGGTGCTCGCCCCCGTCTTCGAGCTGGGGGCGGTCGTGACCCTCGTCCTCGCCGTCCTCTTCCATGCGTTCGACTTCGGCGAGTTCCTCCTCTTCCTGGTCGCCATCTCGATGCTGAACGCCGGCTTCACCGTGGCCGCGCTCTTCGTCCAGGACCGCATGATGCGCGAGCTGCAGTGGCGCGATCTGCTGCACCTCGTCCTCATCAGCCCGCTGGAGCTGATCGCGTACCGTCCCTGGCTGACGTGGGCCCGCCTCAAGGGGACCATCGAGTACTTCCGCGGGAGGAAGGGGTGGGACAAGTTCGACCGCAACGTCCGGCAGGCGGCGCTGGCCCGCGCGGGAGGAGCCGGGCCTCCGTGACCCGCGTCAGGGCCGGGGGATGAGGCCGTAGCGGCGGAGGCGCGCCCCTCCGGCGCCGCTCGACGAGGTGAGGGTCGCCAGGTTGTCGCCCCGGAAGAGGAGCGCCGCGGGCACGGGGACCACGACGCGGCCACCGCCGGGGGCCGTCTCGCCCACGGGCCGGCCGTTCACGGCGATCGCCAGGCGCGCGCCCGCCGGCGCGTCCGTGACGAGCTCCATGTCCACGTCCCGCGGGCGGAGGGAGGGGACGATGAGCGTGGCCTCCCGCTCCTGCATCACGATGTCGCCGGTGCCGTAATGCGCGAGGGGGCCCCAGCCCCCGCGCAGGAACCAGCGCATCCGGCCCAGGTCGCCGGGGTCGGACTCTCCCCAGGCGAACCGCTGCGTTTCCGAGTCGAAGGCCACGGCCTGGCCGCGCTCCAGCCGGCCCGCGGTGCGGAGGCTCTCGCGGCAGACCGCGAGCACGTACGGGCCGTCCCGCGCTCCCCGGAGGTCGATGCGGCGATAACGGTCCAACGCGGCGAACGGGAGGGCCACCGCCGCCGCGGCCGCCAGCGCGGCGGCGGCGCGGACCGCGGATGGGAGCACGACCTCGGGCGGCGGCGGCTCGCGATGTGGCCAGACCCGGTCGAGCGCGAGGAGGGCAAGCGCGACGAGGACGGGCACGGCGTAGAGCAGGAGCCGCGGCACGTCGGCGGCGAAGAAGTGCCCGGGCCCGCCTTCCCCGGTGTACGTCGCCGCCGCGAAGGGGGCGGCGAAGGTCACGACCAGGAGGTAGCCGTAGCGGCGCAGGAGCGGGCGCGCCGCCGCGCGCAGCGCGCCCAGCGCGGCCAGCGGCGTGAGGCCGGCGAGCAGCAGCGGCGGCCACCACTCGCCCCAGGCCCGGGCCGCCGCCGCCGTGGCCCGCCAGGGCTCGAGGCGGGGCATCGATCCGCGCAGATGCGGCGTCCACCAGGCGGGAAGGCCCACCGCCACCACGATGGCGGGGACGGAGACGATGGCCATGGCCTGGAGCGCTCGCCGCCATCCCAGGCGCTCACGATGGGCGAAGAAGACGAGCGGCAAGAGGATGGCCAGCAGGCCCTCTTTGCAGAGGGCGGCGAGCACGGCGAGCAGGCAGAGGACCGCGAGGCCGGCGCCCGCCTCCAGGGCGAGGAGAAAGCCCACGACGAGAGCGATGCCGAGCGGCTCGGCCAGGAAGCGGTTGCGGATCGCCTGTCCCACCGGCGGGGAGAGCGTGAAGGCCAGGACGCCGACGAGGGCGGCCCACGGCCCGTGCCCGACACGGCGCAGGAAGAGGAACAGGAGCGCGCCCGCGACGGCCAGTCCCGCGAGGGTGACGTAGCGGAAGCCACGGGCTTCGTTGGGCACGGGGAGGGCGTGGACGACCGACGGGGTGAGCAGCCGGTGGCCCCACGGAGAGACCGTGAAGAACGCCGGGCGCTCCGCCATCGCCATGTATGCGTAGGCGTCGAAGGCGGGCAGGGTGAAGCGGTCGTGGCGGACGTGGGGGTCCGCAGCGGAAAGATGCCGGGCGAGGATCACGGCGCCGGAGAGGAGCACCGCCAGCGCGAGGAAGGCCTGCCGGCGGAAGCGCGGCGCCGGCCCGCCCTCAGGCCGCGGGGGCGACGTCGCGGTACCGCTGGAGCCGGAGCTCCTCGGCCCGCCTCCGGAACCGCTCCTGCGCGGCCTCGCGGGTCTCGAAGAAGCCGAGGCTGCTGATGACGGTGGTCGTCCCGATCCTCTCCTCGGTGACCAGGAACCCGCCGTTCTCGGAGGCGGTGTCGATCCCGGGAGGGTTCCGGGCGGGGGCCTGCTCGTACAGGTTCAGCGCGACACGGCTGGCCTGGGTGGGGTGCTCGAGCTCCCGGCGCTCCAGCCGCATCAGTGCACCGTCCTGACTTTCTTGTTGAGGTAGTCCATGAGCACGAACCGGCCGATCGTGTAGGGTGTCGTGAAGTAGGCCTTGCCGCGGCACATCTCGGTGACCTTCTTGACGAAGGCCACGAGGTCGTAGTCGCGGGCCAGCATGAAGGTGTTGAGCTGGATGCCCTGCCGGCGGCAGTCGGCGACCTCCTTCAAGGTGAGGGCCACCACCCGCGGATCGAGGCCGAACGGGTTGCGGTAGATCCTGCCGTCGGCCTCGGTGAGGGCCGAGGGCTTGCCGTCCGTGATCATCACGATCTGCTTCATGTCCTTGCGCTGCCGGGACAGGACGCGCTGCGCCAGCCGCAGGCCCTCCCGCGTGTTCGTGTAATAGGGCCCCACCCGCACCCGGGCCAGCTGGCTGAGCGGGACCTCCTCCGCGGAGTCGTGGAAGACCACCAGGTGCAGGCTGTCCCCCGGGTACTGCGACCGGATGAGGTGGGACAGGGCGAGCGCCACCTTCTTCGCCGGCGTGAAGCGGTCCTCTCCGTAGAGGATCATGCTGTGCGAGCAGTCCAGCATGACCACGGTGGCGCAGGAGGACTGGTACTCCGTCTGGTGGACGAGGAGGTCGTCGTAGTCCACGTCGATCGGGACCTTCAGGCCTTCCCGGGCCACCGCGGAGAGGAGCGTGCCGCTCACGTCGAGGTTCAGGGTGTCGCCGAACTCGTATTCCTTCGAGGGGCCGGACGACTCGATGCCGGTGGCCAGGTCGCGGGTGTCGTGGCGGCCCAGCGACGACTTGCCCAGCGAGCCGAGCAGGTCCTTGAGGGTCTTGTAGCCCAGGAAGTCCACCCCCTTCTCGGTCAGCTCGAAGCGGATGGGAGGCCCTTCGGGCCCGTGCCCGCCGCCCCCGCCCGTGGGGTCGTGGAACGGCTGACCTTCCGTCGTCTTGAGGTAGCCCTCGCGCACCAGCCGCTCCACGACCTTTTGCAGGAAGCGGTCCAGCGACTCCTCGTCGCCCATGAGCCTCTGCATCTCCTCGTCCGAGAGGAGGGCGCGCTTCATCAGCGCGTCGAGGATCGCGTCGTGGAGGGCCTGCAGGCTGTCCTCGTCCCACTCGCCCTGGTCCGTCTCGAAGCCGCTCTGGAGCAGGAAGTCGGAGAGCCCGCCCACCAGCTCCTCGAGGTCGAGGTCCTCCCACAGCTCGCCGATGTAGCGGTGGTAGCGGACGACGCTCATATCGCACTCGGGGTGCGCCCTTCGCGCAGGGACGCTCGCGCGCGCGACCCCTCGTGCGACGAAGCCGGTTGCACCGCTAGTTGACCTGCTTCTTCATCCGCCGGAGCCGCTCCAGGCGCTCCAGGTCCAGCTCGGTCTCGCGCCGCTCGGGGGCCACGAAGCCGCGGTCCTCGCTGCGGCCGATCTTCTTCTGGCCGTAGAGCCCCTCCAGGACGAACTCCCCGGCGGCGGCCACGAGCGGGGCGGGCTCCCCGCGGCCGACGCCCAGGCCCTGGGTGTGGTCCAGCAGCCCGGGCACCCGCTTGAGCTGAGAGAGGAGCTCCGCCGACGAGGAGTCGTCGTGGAGCTTCAGGCTGGCCCCGGCCTCGAAGTACGCGACCACCGCCTTGAGGTCCGCGGACCCCAGGTAGACGGAGAAGGTCTCCGCCACCGCCTCGCGGATCATCTCGCGGGCCACGTTCTCCGCCCCCATGAGCTCCCCCTCGTACTCGAGCTCGAACTTCCCGGTCAGGGAGGGGATGGCGGCGTAGATGTCGGAGACGCGCGGGACCACCGGGGTCTCGCCCTTCGAGAGGCCGCGCCGCTCCGCGTTGGAGACGGCGTTCTCCAGGACGGTGATGGGCAGCCGCTGGCTGACGCCGCTGCGCTTGTCGATCTTCTTGTCGCGGCGCGCGGCGAAGGCCACGCCCTCGGCCACCTCGCGCACGAAGCGGGGGATGCGCAGCTCGATCCCCCGCTCCGTCCACGCCTCCTGCTGGGTGATGGCTACCCCCTGCTCCAGGGTCGCGGGGTAGTGGGTGCGCACCTCGCTGCCGATCCGGTCCTTCAAGGGCGTGATGATCTTGCCCCGGGCGGTGTAGTCCTCGGGGTTGGCGGTGAAGACCAGGCACAGGTCGAGGGGCAGGCGCACCGGATAGCCTTTGATCTGTACGTCCCCTTCCTGGAGGATGTTGAAGAGCCCGACCTGGATGCGGCCGGCGAGGTCGGGCAGCTCGTTGAGCGCGAAGATGCCGCGGTGCGCGCGGGGCAGCAGGCCGTAGTGCATCGTGAGCTCGCTGCCCAGGTCGTGGCCGCCGCGCGCGGCCCGGATGGGGTCCACGTCGCCGATGATGTCGGCGATGGTCACGTCGGGGGTGGCCAGCTTCTCCACGTACCGGTCGTCGGGGGCCAGGAAGGCCACCGGCGTCTCGTCGCCGCGCTCCGCGAGCAGGTCCCGGCACCGCCGGCAGATCGGCCGGAAGGGGTCGTCGTGGATCTCGCAGCCCGCCACCACGGGAACGCGGGGATCCAGGAGCGTGGTGAGGCTGCGCAGCAGCCGGCTCTTGGCCTGGCCCCGCAGCCCGAGCAGGATCATGTTGTGCCGCGAGAGGACCGCGTTGACCACGCGCGGCACCACCGACTCGTCGTAGCCGAGGATCCCGGGGAACAGGGTCTCCCGCGCCGCGAGCTTCCGCAGCAGGTTGGCCCGCATCTCGTCCTTCACCCTCGGGCCCGGTCCCGTGGACCCGCCCCGCTTCAGCTCGCCCAGCGTCCGCGGCTCGGTCATGGTCTCCTGGCTCCTCCCCGAACATTATAGGCGGCAGTGCGAAGCCGCGAGAGGCCGCTCGGGTCGCGCACGCGCGCTCCCGCGCTGACCGGCCAGAAGGAATCGCGTGCTTCAACAAGTCGCGCGCTACGCGCGACGCCTCGCGTCCTCTCGCGACGGTCGAAACCGCTACTTGGCGGGCTGCTTCAGCATGTCGAGGAAGCCCTGGAGCGTGCTGAGCTTCCTCTCGGAGGTGGAGTAGAGCTTGGCCGCGAAGATGGCGGTCGCCGCGTGGCCGGCCAGGAGGGTGAAGAGCTCGTGGTCCATGTTCGTGAACGCCTTCTTCTGGACGAGCAGCTTGTTGATGGAGATGACCCCGATCACGCTGTCCTTGATCTTCAGGGGGATGACCGCGATGGGCTGGGCGAAGGGCGTGGGCTCGCTGTGCACGACCTCCTCCGCGAAGTAGCTCAGGCCGGTGCGGGCGGCTGTCCCGATGATGCCCTCGCCCATCCCCAGGCTGGCCGGCGCCTCCTGGCCCTCCGAGGCCTCCCGCTCGAGCTGCCCGGACTTCTCGCCCACCATGAAGATGTGGAAGGCTTCGGCGCCGATGAGGTTGATGACGATCTCCTGGACGATGCGGACGACCTCCTTGAAGTCGAGGGTGGAGTGGAGCTGGTAGGAGGCCACGTAGAGGTTGGCGAGGTTGTTGTTCTGCTCCTCGATCTCGACGTAGCGGTCCGCGAACTCCTTGTTCTCCGCCTCGACCTCCTTGAAGCGCCGCTCCACCTCCAGAAGCTGCGCCTCCAGCGCGCGCACGCGTCCCGACAGCTCGCGCGTCCGCTCGTCGCCCGCCGCGGGCGAGGCCAGGCCGGCGAGCTTGAAGCGCAGGCGCTCGTTCTCCTTGAGGAGCTCCTCGGTGAACTCCTTGGCCTTCTGGAACATCTGCGCGAATTCCTGGCTCTTCTTGAGGGGGTCCTCGGGGATCGACATCACCGCACCTGGGGAACGATTCTAGCGCATCACTCGCGCTTCTGCGCCGCCTGGAGCTTGCGCTGGAGGAAGGCGTTCTCGAGGGCCACGCCCGCCTGGTCCACGAAGAGCTCGAGGGCGTCGAGCCGCCCCAGCTCGCGGCCGGTGTCCGGGTTGTCCCCGAAGAGCAGCGCGATCGTCTCCCGGTGCGCGAGCAGCGGCAGCACGGCCACGGAACCGGTCTTGTAGCGGCCGATCCGGCCCATCAGGAAGTGCGTCCACTTCCCCTCGGGGATGGGGCCGGCGAACGGCCTGCGGGTGGCCGCCACCTCCTGGAACACCGACGGCTCCCCCAGGGGGATCACGATCTCGCGCGCCGCGAGGTCCAGGCTCTCCCCGCGCGGGGCGGGGCCGAAGCCGCCCAGCCCGCGCACCTCCTCGCCCTTCACCAGGAAGAGGATGCCTCGCTCGAAGAACTCGCGCGCCACCTTCATCACGAGGTGCGAGATCTCGGTGGCGTCCTGGGGGCGGCGCAGCTCCTCCAGCCGCCGCTGCAGGATCGCGAACTGCCGCGACATCTCCTCGGCGGTGGCCGGCTCGGCGGCGGGGGCCTTGGCCGCGGCCCCCGGCGGCGGGGCGGAACGCGTGGCCCGAGGCAGGACGTCGGCCACCAACTTGGCCGCGAAGGCGGCGAGGTCCGCCCGGAACTGCGCCGGGTCGAGCTTCGACAGCCCCGGCTTGAACACGAAGCTGGAGATCCGCATCTGCTTGGCCCGAGCCTGGAGCGCCGGGCCCAGGGTGTCCGCCATCATCAGGACGGGGGGATGGAGGTTCATCTTCCAGAGCCGCTTCACGACCTCGAAGCCGCCCTGGAAGGAGGCCCCTCCGGAGGTGGGCATGCCGAGGTCCGTGACGAGCAGGAACTCGATGCCGCCCTTGCCCAGGCGTCCGGCCTTCTTGACCGCGGCGTCGGGATCGTTCGCCTCCACGACCTGATAGCCGCCCTTGGTGAAGGTCTCGGCGAGCACGCGCCGCACCTCGTCCTCGTCGTCCACCAGGAGGATGACCCGGATCTCCTCGGCGGGCGCTGGCACGGCCGGCGGAGGCGGCGCGGTCTCCGGCGCCTCGGCGCCGGGCCCGTCAGGCGCCGCGGCGAGGGCCTCGGGCTCGGGCTCCGCGAACGAGACCTCGACCGCGGCCGCGGAGTCGCGGCGGTCCTCGTCCAGGCCGCGGGTGAGGTCCAGGAGCAGCTCCTGCGGGCTGATGCCCACGCGGAGGGTCTCGTCCGTGATGTCGTGGGCGTCCACGAAGGCGGGGATCTCCTCGGCCAGGCTGAAGTCGAACTGGCCCTCGCGCAGGCGGATGAGCTGCTCGAGCGCCGCCTCGATGCGGCGGCGGATGAGCGCCGCGCGCTCCGCCTGCGGGAGGCTGCGCGTACCGGGGTCCACGGGCGGGCTGTCCCAGGTGAAGGACGAGACGACCAGCCCCTGCTTGAAGACGATCGCGCCGTCCCCGGAAGCCGTGCGTATCGTGAGCCAGCCGGTCTTCCTGCTGAAGGAGACGACCTGGAGGATGTCGAGGAGCGGGAGGTCCTCGAGGTTGCCGGTGAGGGTCAAGCGGGCACCCCGGGTTCCACGGCGCCCAGCTTACACCGCCGCCAGGATCTCGTCGGCCATGCGCGACAGGGGCACGGACCGCTCCACCACCCCGGCCTCGACCGCGGCCTTGGGCATCCCGTAGATCACGCAGCTCTCCTCGCTCTCCGCGAAGGTGCGCCCGCCGGTCTGCCGTATGGCGCGCAGGCCCTCGACCCCGTCCGACCCCATGCCGGTCAGGACCACGCCCAGGCTGCGCGCGCCGTAGGCCTTCGCCACCGACGCCATCAGGACGTCGACCGAGGGGCGGTGCAGGGCCGAGCGCGGCTCGTCGTCGAGCCAGACCCTGGCCGCCGATCCCCTCCGCTGGACCTTCATGTGGCGTCCCGCCGGGGCGATCAACACCACCCCGGGCGCCACGCTGTCGCCGTCCTGCGCCTCGCGCACGGGCAGGGCGCTCCGGGAAGCGAGGCGGTCGGCCAGCGAGCGCGTGAAGCCCACCGGCATGTGCTGCACCACGAGGATGGACGAGGAGAGGCCGGCCGGCAGCTTCGGGATGATGGCCTGGAGGGCCGGGGGCCCGCCGGTGGAGGTCCCGATGACCACCACCTCGGCGCCGCGCGCGTGGGGCGCGGACAGGGGGGCGCGGCCCTCGGCGAGACGGGCGTCCAGCGGGTGGACCCGGTCGCGGGGCACGCGGGCCAGGGCCCGCACCTTGCCCTTCAGCTCCTCGGCCAGCTCCAGGAGGTTCATCTGGCCGTGCACGCTGGACTTGTCCACGAAGTCCAGGGCCCCCAGCTCCAGGCCGCGCAGCGTGATCTCGCCGCCCTCGCTGGTGAGGGAGGAGAGCAGGAGCACGGGCACCGGGCACTCGGTCATGATCCGCCTCAGGGCCTCCAGCCCGCCCATGCGCGGCATCTTGATGTCGAGCGTCACCACGTCGGGCCGGAGCGCCTGGGCCTTCTCCAGGCCGTCCTTGCCGTCCACCGCGGTGCCCACGACCTCGATGTCGGGGGCGGAGGCCAACATCCGCACGAGGGCCTGGCGCACGAACGCGGAATCGTCCACGACCAGGACCCGGATCACGCGGCCTCGGCCCTCTGGTAGACGATCGCGCCCTGGAACCGGATGGGCGTGAAGAGGTCCGTGATGCGGGAGAGCGATTCCGCGTGGCCGAGGAAGAGGTAGCCGCCCGGCGCCAGCGCCTCGTGGAAGAGGCGGGTCACCTTCAGGGTCGCCGCCTCCGAGAAGTAGATGAGCACGTTGCGGCAGAAGACGGCGTCCAGGGGCGCCAGCCCCGCGAAGGCCGCCGGGTCCATCAGGTTGCCCTGCCGCAGCCGGGCCACGCGGCGGATCCCTTCCTTCACCAGCGTCCCCGAGCCCTGCCTCACGAAATGGCGGTCCATGACCGCCGGGCTCACGGAGCGAAAGGAGTTGTGGAAGTAGACGCCGCGCCTGGCCTTCTCCACCGCCGCGCCGTCCACGTCCAGGCCGAGGACCTGGACGTCCCAGTTCCAGAAGAACTGGCCGCTGTCGTGGATGATCATGGCCAGGGTGTGGACCTCCTCCCCGGTGGAGCACCCCGCGGAGAGGATGCGGAGCGTGCGGTCCCCGCTCCGGGCCTTGCGCTCCTTGATGCTCTTCAGGATGGGATCCGCGAAGACCTGGAGCTGCGGGGCCTCCCGGAAGAAGTAGGTCTCGTTGTTCGTGAGGTGGGTGATCATCCTCTCCAGCTCCTCGGCCCGCTGGGGCCCGAAGCGGAGGTAGTGGTAGTAGTCCTCGAAGGACCGCAGGTCGAGGCTGGCCAGCCGGCCCTCCAGGCGCGAGCGCAGCGAGGAGCGCTGTCCCTCGTCGAAGAAGAGGCCGAAGCGCTCGTGGATGAAGTCGCGGAGGAGCCGGAACTCCTCCTCCGATAGCTCGACGTCATGGTCCGGGGGCCGGTACATCGTGTGGGCTAGCGGGGGGCGAGCTTGCGCAGCGCGACCGCCGCCGCGTGCCGCGCCACCGCAGACGGGTCCGACGCCTTCAGGTCCATGAGGGGCCGCACCGCCTCCAGGAACCCGCCGTCCCCCAGGGCCAGCGCGGCCTCCGCCCGGACCGAGGCGCTGTCGTCGGCGAGGGCGGACAGGAGGAGCCGGCGCGCCCGGCGGTCCTCGAGCTTCCCGGTCAGGTTCACGATGAGCCGCCGCGCCTCCGGCCCGGACCCCGCGAAGCCACGCTCCAGCTCGGGCAGGGCCAGGAGGCCCGTCCGGCGCAGGGCCTCGGCCGCCGCCGACTGCAGCCCGGGGTCGCCCAGGATCTCGACCAGGCGGCCGGCCGCGCGGGGGTCGGCGATCTCGCCCAGCGCCGCCACCGCCGCGCGGCGCACGGTGGGGTCGTCGTCGCCGACCCGCGCGAGCAGGGCCGGCGTGGCCTTCGCGCTGCGCAAGCGGCCGAGGGCGGTGGCCACCGCGCAGCGCACGCTCCAGTGCTCGTCCTCCAGCGCCAGGAGGAGCGGCGGCACGGCCTGCGGGTCACCGATGCAGCCCAGGCTGTCGGCGGCCACCCGCCGCAGGTTGCGGTCGGGGTCCGCGAGCATGGCGGTCAGGGGCCGCACCGCGGCCGCGGCGCGGACGTCCCCCAGGGCCTCCACCGCGGCGAAGCGCAGCTCCTTGCTGGCGTCGCCCAGGAACGGCAGCACCCGTGGCACCACGTCGGCGTTGCGCAGGCGGCCGAGGGCGCGCAGGGCCACGAACCGCATCTTGGGATCGGCGTCGTCGAGCAGGGGCAGGAGGGCGGCGGCGGTGTCCGGGTCCTCGCGCTTGCCCAGCGAGACCACGGCCTGCTGACGGACCAGGCTGCTGTCGTCCAGCAGCGCCGCGCGCAGCAGGTCGGGCACGCCCGGGGCGTCGATCTCGCCCAGCGCCTTGATGGCCGCGCGCCGCACCGTCTCCCGCGGGTCGCGGGAGAGGGCGATGAGGGCGGGGGCGGTCGCGGGATCGCGCAGCAGCCCCAGCGTCTCCGCGGCGCGGACGCGCACCCTCACGTCCGCGTCCCCCAGGGCCTGCACCAGAAGGGGCGCCACCCGCGCGGGAGACATGCGGGCCAGAGCGCCCATCGCGCTCTCCTGGATGAGCTCGCTCTCGTCGCCCAGCATGGCGAAGAGCAGCATCGCCGCGTCCTCGTCCCCGAGGCGGCCGATGGCGGCGGCGGCCTCGGCCCGCACCTCGGGCGACGGGTCCTCCACGAGGGGGGCCACGAGCTCCAGGCCCCGGGCGGGGGCGATCCAGGAGACGCAGCGGATGGTGGCCTGGCGCACGGTGTCGTCGGGGTGGCCCAGCCCGTATCGGTAGGCCGCCTCGTCGCGCAGGCCGATGGAGACGAGCGCGTGGGTGACGTACTCCTGGAGGGCCGGCTCCGCGAGCAGGTCGATGAGCGGCGGCTCCGCGCGCGGCTCCTTGAGCCAGCCCAGGGTGATGGCCGCGGTGCGGCGGTTCTGGGGCTCTTCGTCGCGCAACGCGGCGATCAGGTGGTCGACCAGGTCCTCGCGCCGCAAGGCGGCCTGGACCTCGGGGTCCAGGCTGTCCCCGCCCGCGGTGGCGCGCTGCTCGATGGCGACCACCGCCTGGATGGCGGCGTTGCGGAGCGCGGCGTCCGCGGCGTACAGGTGCGGGACGAGGTGGGGCAGGGCCTCGCGGCCCGCCAGGCGGCCGAGGGCCTCCATGACCGGCCCCCGCAGCAGCTCGTCGCCCATCAGCTCCAGCAGGGCGGGCGCGGCGCGCGGGTCGCCGATCTCGCCCAGGGCGTTGATCGCGGGGTACTGGAGCCAGGCCTCCGACTGCAGCGCCGCCACCAGCGGGAGCACCGCCTCGGGGGCGCCGATCTGTCCCAGGCTGGCCGCGGCCGCGTGCCGCACGTTCAGGTCGGGGTCGCCCAGGGCCGACACGAGCGGCGGCACCGCCCGGCGGTCGCGCAGCGAGCCGAGCATCACCGCCGCGAAGTTGCGGACCTCCTCGTCGGCGTCGCCCAGGAGGGCGAGCAGCGGCTCCACCGCCGCGGAGCCCAGCTTCACGTAGATCTCCATGGCCGCGTTCCGGACCCCCGCGTCCTCGTCGTCGCGCAGGGCGGCCTCCAGGGCGGGCAGGATGGTCGGCGGGTCGAAGGCCACCAGGTGCTCGGCCGCGGCCTGGCGCACGGGCCAGCTCTCGTCCGCCACCGCCATGAGCAGCGGAGGTATGGCCTCGGGCCGGCGCGAGGCCCCCAGCTCGTCCACCACGAGGCGCCGCCTCGACTCCTCTCCCGTGCGGAGAGTCTCCACGGCGGCCTGGATGTCGATCATTGCACCCGGAAGACGGAGATGAGCTTGGCCAGGTTCTCGGCCTGGTGGGCGAGGTTGGTGGTGGCCTTCGACATCTCCTCCACCGTGGCCAGGTTGTCGCGGGCGATCTCCGAGATGTTCTCCATGGCCTTCACCACCAGCTCCCCGCCCCGCTTCTGCTCCGCGGTGGCGAAGGAGACCTGCTGGGTCATGCGGTTCATGTTGTCCACCGCGGTCACGATCTGGCGGCTGCCCTCGGCCTGCTCCTTGGTGGCGATGTTCACCTGGGAGGCGATCTTGTTCATGTTCTCCACGGCCACGCGCACCTGCCGCCCGCCCGCCGCCTGCTCCTTCGTCGAGTAGGCGGCCTGGGTCATGATCTTGTTGATGTTCTCCATGGCCGCGCGGATCTGCTTGGAACCCTCGGCCTGCTCGCGCACCGCGGTCGTGACCTGGCTGGTGGCCGCGTTCATGTTGGCCACGGTCTGAAGCACGTCCGCCGAGGCCTGCGACTGCTTGGCGGTGGCGGAGGCGATCTGGCCCATGAGCTTGCTGGAGCGCGTCACGGACTCGATGATGCTGCGCAGGGCCAGGCCCGCCTTGTCCGCGAGCGCGATGCCCTCCTTGGTCTCCTCCGCCGCCGCCTTGGCCGCGTCCACCGCCTCTCCCGTCTCCTGCTGGACCTGGCGGACGACCTCGCCGATCTCCTTGGTGGCCTCCACGGACCGCTCCGCGAGCTTGCGCACCTCGTCCGCCACCACCGCGAAGCCGCGGCCCGCCTCTCCCGCCCGCGCGGCCTCGATGGCCGCGTTCAGGGCCAGGAGGTTGGTCTGGTCCGCGATCTCCTCGATGACCTCCAGGATCCTGCCGATCTCCTGGGAGCGGCGGCCCAGGCCGGTGATGACCCGGGCCGTGTTCTCCATGTTCTGCGAGATCGTCTTCATGCCCGTGATGGTGCGGGCCACCGCCTCGTCGCCGCTGCGCGCGTCGTCCTGGGCCCGCGTGCTGAAGCGGTCGGCCTCTTCCGCGATCTTGGCCACGTCGCTCACCGCCGCCGCCAGCTCCGACACCGTCTGGCTGGTCTTCTGCGCGGCCTGGGACAGGGACTCCGCGTTGCGGGCCACGGAGGCGATGAAGGTCGTCATCTCCTCCACGGTGGCCGAGGTGTCGGTGACGGTGCCGGCCAGGCTCTCCAGGTTCCGGGCCATCTGGTCGATGGAGACCGTCATCTCCTCGATGGTGGCCGAGGCCTCGGTCACGGTCCCCGCGAGCGTGGAGCTGCTCTTGGCCACCTCCTCGATCGAGGTCCCCATCTCGGTGATCGAGCTCGACGTCTCCTCCACGTAGCTGGCCAGGCTCTGGGCGTTGCCCGCCACCGTCTGGATGGAGGCCGCCATCTCCTCCATGGAGGTGGAGGTCTCCTCGGCCGCCTGGGCCTGGCTCTGGGCGCCCCTGGTGATGAGCTTGGCGTTGGCCGAGATCTGCCCCGCGGAGGAGGCCACCTGCACGGAGGTCTCCTGGATGTTGTCCACGATGCGGCGCAGGTTGGCGACCATCTCGTTCAGGCTGGTGGCCAGGTTCCCGATCTCGTCGCTGCTCTCGATCTTGAGGCTCTCGGTGAGGTCTCCCTTGGCCACCGCCGAGGCCACCTCCACCATGTACTGCACCGGGTTCACCCACTTCCCGGTCAGGTACCAGCCGCCGATCGAGCCCAGGGCGAACAGCAGCAGGCCCACGAGGACGGTGCGCACCAGGATGTCGCGCTGCTGCTCGGCCATGACGCGCTTGCTGATGGCGACCTCCACCCCGCCCTTCTGGTCCTCCGCGGCCCGCCCGCTCGGCGCGGGCACGCCGAGCTCCGCGGCCACGTCGCTGTCCGCGGCCGAGTCGCGGGTGCTGACGGGGGCACGGAAGAGAAGGACCTCCTCCCCGGCCTCGGTCACGGCGTCCTTCTCCTGCAGGCTCGCCGCGGGCATGGCGGGGAGCTCCTTGATGCTCGCGCCCCGCTGGGCGAGCACCGCGCCCTTGGCGTCGCGGATCATGGCCCCCACCACGTCGGAGGCCTCCGTGCCCCCCGCGGTCATGGCGCCTTCGATGAGCTGCAGCAGGAGCGGCTTGTCCTCGGTCAGCACGCCGTACTTGCTGTTGTAGGCGAGGTTGGCCGCCGTATAGCGGCCGCGCTTGACGAGCTGGTCGCGCAGCACCTCGCGGCTGCTGAGCGAGGAGTAGAGCGCGGAGAAGGCCCCCACCAGCAGGGCCACGGCCGCCACCAGGGCGAGGAGCTTCTTGCGGATCGACAGGCGCACGGCGCGGGGAGTGATGGCCACCTTCAAAAGACCTTGCTCGCCGCCTTGAGGGCGTCGGCGGGGATCTCCACCTTGAGCTTGTCCGCGATCTTCTTGTTGATGAGCAGCTCCGCCCGGGGGACCAGCAGGTCGGCTCTCCTCTCTCCGGCGGCGACGCGGTTCACCAGCTCCCCCACCTGCTCGCCGATGGAGGCGAAGTCGGGTGAGTTGCTGGCCAGGGCGCCTTCGGCCACCAGCGAGGCCATGGAGCTGTAGACGGGCTTCCCCGCCTTCAGGGTCTCGCTGAGGATGAAGCGCCGCGACTCGTTGCCCATGAGGAGGGGATCGGGGGGGAACCAGAGCGCGTCCACGGCGTCGCCGCCCTGCAGCAGCGAGCGCAGGGCCGCGGGGATCTCGCGCTCGGCGGCCACGGCCTTGTCCACCATCACCAGCCGCACGACGAGGGCGGCCTTCTGCGCCTCCTGCACCAGCCGGCCCACGTTCTCCGCGCTGTAGATCACGCCGATCCGCCTCCCGCGGGGGTTCACCATGCGGAAGGCCGCGAGCTGGTTCTTGACGGGGATGGTGAAGGCCACGCCCGAGGTGTTGGGGACGCCCACCAGGCCGGCGGCCGCGGGGTCCTGCACCATGCAGAACACGAGCGGCAGCTCGGGCGCCGTCTCCCGCGCGGCCTGGGCAGCCAGGGGCCCCAGGGCCACCAGGATCGCGCTCCCGCCCTTGAGGGTGCCCACCACGCGCGCGGCTTCGGCCTTGTCGCCCCGCAGGTCGTGCTCGGTCAGCGAGTGGCCGGACGCGACGCGGCGGATGGCGTCGATGGCGGGACGCCAGGCGATGGCGTCGCTGCTCTTGAGCAGGGCCACGTCGGCGGCGGGGGCGGCCGCCGCGACGAGGCACGAGAGGGCCACCGCGGCCCCCGTCCGGGGCTCGATCATCGCTCTCCTCGCGCTCTTCACGGCGCCGCCGCTCCTTCCCGGAGCTCCGGGAACAACACCTTGTGCAGGTCCATGAGGATGATGAGGCGCTTCTCGAGCTTGGCCACGCCGCGGACGTAGCTCGAGCCCTTGGCCGCCACCTCCTCCGGCGGCGCCTCGATGGTGGCCACCGGCACCTTGAGCACCTGGGAGGCGCCGTCCACGAGCAGGCCCACCAGCCGGTCCTTGATCCTGGCCACCACGATCCGCGACGGACGCGCGCCCTCGTCGACCTCGCCCAGCCCCAGCTTCCGCTTCAGGTCCACCACGGGGACGATGCGGCCCCGAAGGTTGATGACGCCCTTGACGAAGGCGGGGGCGCGCGGCACCTGGGTGATCTCGCTGACGCGGATGATCTCCTGGACGAGGCGAACGTCCACCCCGTACTCCTCGCCGGCCAGGAAGAAGGTGGCCAGGTGCTCGGTGGCCTCGGCCGCCTTGCGCTCTTCGCGGGCGGGGGCGGCGAAGAACGAGACGCTGTGGGCGCGCAGGGGCGCGTCCTCCTCGGGCTCCGCGAGGGCCGCCTGGCGGAGGTCGGGGTCCTCCGCCTCCATCGGCTCGACGGCCGCCGACTCGGGCAGGGCCAGGATGTCCTCGGCCAGCCCCGAAGGAGGGAGGACGATCCGCTCCCCGCGCGTGGCCCACGCCGCCCTCTCGGCCTTCTTCGGCGCACGCTTGCGGGGCCCGGTCATCGCGACCCGCCCTCGGCCAGCGCCGGGTCGCCGCGGCCCCCGAGGAGCGCCCGGCGCTTGCCCTCGAAGAGCGCGGCCACGTCGAGGATCAGCACCACCCGCCCGTCGCCCATGATGGTGGCCCCGGCCACCACCGGCGCCTCGCCCGTGACCGCCGGGTCCAGGGCCTTGATGACCACCTCCTGCTGCCCCTTCAGCCGGTCCACGACGATCCCCACGCGCTTCTCCCCGCGGCCCACGATCACCACGTAGCGGCGGTCCCCGGGATCGCCGGGCCCGAGGCCGAGCAGGCCGGCCAGGCGCAGGACCGGGATGAGGCGCTCGCGGATGCGCAGGGTCTCGCGGTCGTTGATCCGGTGGACCTCCCCCGCCTCCAGCCGCAGGGTCTCCACCACGGAAGAGAGGGGGACGGCATAGACGCGGCCCGCGGCCTCCACCAGGAGCACGGAGATGATGGCCAGGGTCAACGGAAGCTGGATGATGAACTTGGTCCCCACGCCCGGCACCGTCTCCACCTCCACCAGACCGTTCAGGCGCTCGATGGACTTCAGCACCACGTCCAGGCCGACCCCGCGGCCGGACAGCTCGGTGACCGACTCCCGCGTGGAGAAGCCCTGGGAGAAGATGAGCTGGACCGCCTCCCGGTCGGTGAGGGCCTCGTCGCCCTTGAGGATGCCGCGCTCCACCGCCTTGCGGTACACGCGGGCGGCGTCGATGCCCGCCCCGTCGTCCATGATCGTGATCACGACCTGGCTGGACTCCTGCGCGGCGGCCAGCAGGATGGTGCCCGTGCGCGTCTTCCCCCGCGCCACGCGCGCCTCCGGCGTCTCGATGCCGTGGTCCACGCTGTTGCGGATGAGGTGCACGAGGGGCTCCCCGATCTCGTCGATGATGGCCTTGTCCACCCTCGTGGTCTCGCCCTCCAGGATCAGCTCGATCTCCTTGCCCTGCTCGCGGGCCAGGTCGCGCACCAGGCGGGGGAAGCGCTCGAAGACGTGGCGGACGGGCAGCATCCGGATGTCCATCACCGTCTCCTGGAGCTGCGCCGACACCCCGCTCACGTGGTGCACGGCGGCGGTCAGCTCGCGGCCGGCCGCGCGGCCCACCACGGTCTCCGCCAGGTCCTTGCCCAGCTGGAGGAGCTTGGTGCGGTAGACGATCAGCTCGCCCACCAGGTTCAGCAGGTGGTCGAGCTGCGAGAAGTCGACCCGCACCGTGCTGGAGCGGGTGGCCACGTAGTGCGCCTCGACGGCGCGGGGCGGCTCGGCGGCCGCGGCCACGGGGGCCGCGGACGGAGGCGCCTTGGGCGCCACCGCCACCCGGGCCGGGGCCGGGCCGGCCTCGCCCTGGCGCAGCAGCCCGTCGAGGACGGCCCTCTCGGGCGCGAGGTCGCGGGCCTCGCCCCGGCGCAGGCAGGCCCGCTCCACCGCGTCACGCAGGGCGCTGGCCCCCGCGAAGAGCTGGTCGAAGGCCGCGGGGGTGAGCCCGATCCCCCCGTCGGCGATCTGGGCGAAGACGTCCTCCAGGCGGTGGACGTACTCCTTGATGGCCGTGAAGCCCATCATCCCGCTGTTGCCCTTGAGCGTGTGCAGGGGGCCCACCAGGCCGGAGACCACCGCGGGGTCGAGGCCCTCGCGCTCGAGGGTGAGCAGGCAGTGGTCGAGGGCCTCGAGGTGGGAGCGGGCGTCCTCGAGGTAGATGGTCAGGAGCTCCGGGGAAACCTGGAAGTCCGACATGGACTAGCCCGAGGTGATCTTCTCGATGAGCCCGTGCAGCTCCGAGGCCTGGAAGGGCTTCTTGACGTAGCCCTTCGCCCCCAGCTTCAGCCCTCGGATGGTGTCCTCCTCCTTGCCCTCGGTGGAGATGATGATGACCGGGATGGACTGGTAGGCCGGCTCCTTCTGGAGGCGGCTCAGGAACTCCAGGCCGTTCATGACCGGCATGTTGATGTCGAGCAGGATGAGGTCGAACCCCTCCTCCTGGCCCAGCTTGTCCAGCGCCTCCAGGCCGTTCATCGCGCTCACGAGCTTGCAGTTCTTGTAGCGGGAGAGGAACAACTTGTACATCTGGTGGATGAGCGCGGAGTCGTCGACCGCGAGGATCTTCCTGAGCATGCTGCGGGACCTCTGGTCGGAAGCCGGTCGTTGGTTTCTACCACGCAACCCCCCGCCGTTCAACCGGTTCAGGAGGCGCTGCGCCGGCGCGGCGCGTGCCATAATGCGAGCGGGTGAGGTGTGTTTGAATCCTCGCGGCGGCTCTCCGGCGAGGTCGTGGACCTCCTCGAGACCATCCGCGGCGTGGCGGGGGGCCGCTACGCGTGCGTGGCGGAGCCCAGGGGCATCCTCTTCGAGAGCCCCGAGCCGGACAGCCGCGAGGCCTGGGCCCTGCGCCGCTTCCTCGAGGGCAAGTGCTCCGCGCTCTTCGCGATCCCCCGGGCCCTTGCCGCCGGCACGGACATGGAGGACGCCTTCGAGGGGTGGCACGACGACGAGTTCTTCCTGGCCTTCATCAACGGCCGGGTGGCGCTGGTCGTGGCCTGCCCCGACGCCGAATCGCTGCGGGAGCGCGCCTTCCCGCTCCTGAAGGCCCTGGCCGACCGCCTGTTCCGCTACAACGAGACGTACCGGCTGGACCCGGAAGGGCGGGGGCTGTTCTTCGGGCGGCCCAGGCTCGACATCGTCGTGGTGGGCGGGGCCCATGACAACGGCTGAGCGCGGCATGGACCGCATCCGGAACTTCTCGATCATCGCCCACATCGACCACGGCAAGACCACCCTGTCCGACCGGCTGATGGAGCGGACGGGCGCCCTCACCCAGCGCGAGATGACGGACCAGTTCCTGGACTCCATGGACCTGGAGAAGGAGCGGGGGATCACGATCAAGCAGCACTCGGTCCGCCTCGACTACAAGGCGGAGGACGGGCGCGACTACATCCTGAACCTCATCGACACCCCCGGCCACGTCGACTTCTCCTACGAGGTCTCGCGGTCGCTGGCCGCCTGCCAGGGGGCGCTGCTCGTGGTGGACGCCAGCCAGGGCGTGGAGGCGCAGACCCTGGCCAACGCCCATCTGGCGGTGGACTCCGGGCTCGAGATCATCCCCGTCCTGAACAAGATCGACCTGCCCGGCGCGGAGCCCGAGAGGGTCCGGGAGCAGATCGAGACCATCATCGGGATCGACGCCTCCCACGCCATCCTGGCCTCGGCCAAGCAGGGAATCGGCGTGGACGAGATCCTGGAGGCGATCGTGAAGCGCGTCCCGCCGCCGCAGGGCGACCCCGCGGGGCCGTTGCGGGCGATGGTCTTCGACTCCTGGTTCGACCAGTACCGCGGGGTGGTCATCCTGGTCCACGTGGTGGACGGCCGCCTCGTCCCCGGCCAGAAGGTGAGGCTCATGGCGTCGGGCGGCGCCTACGAGGTGGAGGCGCTGGGCGTCTTCACCCCCAAGCCGCTGCCCAAGGACTCGCTGTCCGCGGGCGAGGTCGGCTTCGTGGTGGCGGGGATCAAGAAGATCTCGGACACCAAGATCGGCGACACCCTCACCGACGACAAGCACCCGGCCGCGGAGGCGCTGCCCGGCTTCAAGGAAGTGAAGCCCATGGTCTTCGCGGGACTCTACCCCGTAGACGCCGACCAGTATGCGGAGCTGCGCGACGCGCTCGAGAAGCTGCGCCTCAACGACTCGTCCTTCTTCTACGAGCCCGAGACCTCGGCCGCCCTGGGCTTCGGCTTCCGCTGCGGCTTCCTGGGCCTGCTCCACATGGAGATCGTCCAGGAGCGCCTCGAGCGCGAGTTCACGCTGGAGCTGCTCATCACCGCGCCCTCGGTGCGTTACCGCATCCTGCGCTCCGACGGCGAGGTCATCGAGATCGACTCCCCCGCCAAGCTGCCCGACCCCGGCTCCATCGAGGCCATCGAGGAGCCCATCATTACCGCGACGGTCCTCACCCCCGACGAGCACGTGGGCTCGATCCTCAAGCTGTGCGAGGAGAAGCGTGGCGTCCAGAAGGCGCTCCAGTACATCACGCAGAACCGCGTCATGATCAAGTACGAGCTGCCCCTCAACGAGATCCTGCTGGACTTCTACGACCGCCTGAAGTCGGCCTCCAGAGGCTACGCCTCCCTCGACTACGAGGTCACCGGCTACTGGGTCTCGCCCCTGGTGAAGCTGGACGTGCTGGTCAACGGCGACCCGGTGGACGCCCTGTCGCTGATCGTGCACAAGGAGACGGCCTACCAGCGCGGCAAGTCGCTGGTGGAGAAGATGCGGAAGATGATCCCGCGGCAGATGTTCGAGGTCGCGATCCAGGCCGCCATCGGCTCGCGCGTCATCGCCCGGGAGACGGTCAAGCCGCTGCGCAAGAACGTGATCGCCAAGTGCTACGGCGGAGACATCACCCGCAAGCGCAAGCTCCTTGAGAAGCAGAAGGAAGGCAAGAAGAGGATGAAACGCGTGGGACGCGTGGACATCCCGCAGGAGGCCTTCCTGGCCGTGCTGCGCGTGGACTAGCGGTCCCGCGCCCCGCGCGATAGAATATCCGGCTGATGTCCACCGCCTCCGCCGCCGAGCCCGTACCCTTCAAGAAGTCCGTCGGGCGCGAGTACCTGGAGTCCATCGTGGTGGCGGTGATCCTGGCCCTGTTCATCCGCACGTTCGTGGTGCAGGCCTTCAAGATCCCCACCGGCTCCATGGAGGAGAACCTCCTGATCGGCGACCACCTGCTCGTCAACAAGATCGTCTACTCGCCGTCGCCCGCGGGCGGGCTGGAGGGCAGGATCCTGGGCAAGCGCCCGGTCGAGCGCGGGCACGTGGTGGTCTTCAAGTTCCCGGAGGACCCGACGCGCGACTTCATCAAGCGGGTGATCGGGCTGCCGGGCGAGACCGTCGAGATCCGCAACAAGACGGTCTTCATCAACGGCCAGCCGCTGGACGAGAGCGCCTACGTCCATTTCCTGGAGCCGCCCTTGAAGCCGGGCGACCCCGAATACGGCGTGCGGGGAGACGGGCTGCGCGACAACTGGGGCCCGCAGGTGGTCCCGGCGGGCAAGCTGTTCGTTCTCGGCGACAACCGGGACAACAGCCGCGACAGCCGGTTCTGGGGCTTCCTGCCCCGCGACCAGGTCAAGGGCCGGGCCCTGCTCGTCTACTGGTCCTACGAAGCGTCCCGGGAGGAGTACCATCGCACCGGTTACGCGGCCTGGCTCCGTGACACCGTGGCCGCCCTGGGGAAGACCCGCTGGAAGCGGTTCTTCCACCTGATCCGATGATGCGGCCTTCGCCGCTGGAGGCACGAGCGATGCGGTTCTCGAGGGAGAAGGGCGAGGCGAGGCTCTCCTCGATCATCTGGCTGCTGGTCATCGTAGGGTTCGGATACGCGACCTGGCACGTGGGCCCCGTGTACTTCGCGGGCTACAGCCTCGTCGACAAGATGAACGAGATGGCCCGCGCCCCGAAGTACAACCACTCCGACGAGAAGATCGTGGACAACTTGATGAAGGAGGTCCGGGAGCGGCGCCTCGACGCCTACATCGCGAGGTCCGACTTCAAGGTCCAGACCCTCGACCACTCGCGGCGGATCTCGGTGGAGTACGACGTCCCCATCAACGTGCTGCCCGGGTACACGCGCACGTTCCACTTCGCGCACGACGTGGACCAGCCGATTATCTGAATTTGAGCAGGGGGGCGCTGCGTCGCGCCCCCCTGAACCCCCCGCGCGCTCCGGCGAAGTGAATTCGCCTCCGCGCGCCGCTCTGGCCTGTAATGGGTGCCGCATCGCACCCCCCAGACCCCCCGCGCACTCCGCGCGAGTGAATCGCGCTCCGTTCCTCATTGAGCAAGGGGGTGCTG
>Ga0214472_10001242_pt1 | contig 29084 bp, 29 predicted proteins | sample RVTome_6_FD_207662 | JGI IMG/M metagenome (GOLD analysis project Ga0214472, IMG submission 207662) | Soil microbial communities from uranium-contaminated site in the Upper Colorado River Basin, Wyoming, United States - RVT140D175 | ecosystem: Environmental > Terrestrial > Soil > Contaminated >...
GGAGGTCAACCAATTGTCGATCGATATATGAGCGGCCCCGCCCACAACTATCCGGGTTCTTTTAGCGAGGTGTGGGATAATTCTTCAATTGCCTCAGTTATTCCCATGGTGGAAGAGACCACTGCGGTCGACAACCTGGATGACATTCTCACCGTTCCAGGCGTCGATGTGCTGCATGTCGCATCCGGCGATTTGGGTCAAAGCATGGGCAATCCGGGACCAGAGAAGGTGCGGGACCTCATGCGCCAGGTGGTGCCACGCATCAGAGCTGGCGGCAAGGCTGTCGGCGTGGGTGGCAATTCGCCGTCAGATGCCGTTGGAGTCGCTGAGTTTATTAAACTTGGCGCCAATTTCGTCACCATTTCAGCCTGGGGTTTGTTGCGGTTGGGGGCAGAAGATTTTCGTCAACGGGTCGCAGCGGCATTGTAAGCGCAGTGTTGTCATTGACATTTTTTGTGGGTGACCGCGACAATCTTCCCCTGCACGAACTGACTGACCTATTAGGTCGGCGGTCTGTCGCATGATATGCCGGTGATGGCGGGATATGTCTCGAAGAAAGCATGCCATCAGAGCAGGGCGGCGCGACCATTGACCCAGCAGACAAAGTACGTTAGAAATGGCTTGGTGTGAATCATTGACAACGGCGTACAAATGACAAAAGACGGAGGGGAGAGTCGGTATGGATTTCGGATTGATCGGAAAAGTGGCGATGATTACCGGTGGCAGTGAAGGGATTGGCAAGGCATCGGCGCTGCGCTTATGCGAAGAAGGCGCGGAGGTGGCGATTTGCGCCCGGCGGGCCGAGGTGTTGCAAAAAGCCGCTGACGAGATCAAGGCCAAAACCGGCAAGGAAGTACTGGCGATGTCGGTCGATGTCTCCAAGGAAGCCCAGGTGCAGGATTTTGTGCAGAAAACGGTGGCGCGCTTTGGCGGCATTGATATTTTGGTCAACAACGCGGGCGGCTCCCGCGCCTTTCCGTTCTTAGAAGCCTCTGAGGAAACCTGGCGCGAGGATATTGAGATCAAACTGTTTGGCGCGATTTTCTGCTCCAAAGCAGTGATCCCCCATATGCGCAAACGCGGCGGTGGCCGCATCATTAATATGACCACTGGCGGGGGGAAAGCACCCGGTCAGAAGTCTGTGCCGACCTCGGTGAGCCGGGCTGCGGGGATTAATCTGACGAAATCCATGGCCACAGAGTACGCACCGGAGAACATTCTGGTCAATACGATTTGCCTGGGGCTCTTGAAGAGTATGCAGCACGAGCGGCGCTACGAGCAGCAAAAGAAGGATCGGCCCGACTTGACACTCGATGCGTGGTACGAGACGCTTGCCAAGCGCGTGCCGGTTGGCCGTGTGGGTGAGGCGGAAGAAGTGGGGGATCTCGTGGCGTTTCTCTCGTCGAACCGGGCGGCATTTATCACTGGTACATCGATCAATATTGATGGCGGTGCCTGTGCCGTGGACTAACTTGCATGGTGCAGGTCGCGCCCCAAAGGTCGCGACCCGCCACGTGAGGCTTAAACTTGAAATGCGACTTTTGCTCGATGCAGATAAAACTGGCGATCTTTAATCCCGTTGCATCCGCCGTTGATGCGCTTGGTAATGGCGCGGATATCATCGTTGTCGGCGTAACGGTTTAAGCCCCGGTTATCCCAATACCAGCCGGCCACATCCGTGGCAAGCATTGCATCTCCTGACACCAGCTCAGGGGATGCAATCACGTCAATTTGACGGGCGTCAGCATACTGGGTGTAATTGGCTTTGCCGGTGAGCTGAATGAGGCCCCGACCCCGGTAGCGCCAGCCGTCACCACTGCGTTCGCTGCCATTACCCATGCGATTGGCGTATACCCGATTGGCGATCTTGTAGGGGCGCTGCGCGTAGTTAGAGACGAGCGTATCGTCCTTAAAATATCTGCCAAACACGGACTTCAACGCATGTGCGCTATAGTTCAGGTTTTCCTCGACGTAGCGGAAGCCGCCGCTCTCATGGGCAATCTGGGCCAGGAAGTGGGCGGCTCGCAGTGGGGTATTGATCACGTAGCGCTGCAAACACGCATTAACGGCCTCGCAGTATGCCGTCACCTCGGCCGTGGTCTTCATAATCTCCGCAAGTTGCGACTCGGTGACCCGGAAACTTTTATCCTTGAAGGTGGGTGGCGGTTGTGCAGGGGACACCTCAGAGGCGGGTGCTAACGAGGGCAGATCGGAGAGCATGAGTGTCCACCCCACTTTAATCTGATTGGGGTTCTTAATCCCATTCGCTTTGGCGATAGCCTTGGCTCGACTCGCATTGCCATAGCATCGTTTGGCGATTGCGCTCAGAGTATCACCTGATTTGACAATATATTGTTTCATCTAAATACCCTCTAAAATGGGTGTTGAGAACGTATTGCGTTGAGGTATACTGAACGGGCATGTCATTTCATGACATGAATGCGAATGTGATTAATGATTGAGGGCTAAGCGTTCGTGACCGCCCATGTGATTGATACATTGGACAAAGGCTTCATGATTCAATCCACTTGAGAGTCTTCTACTACCCATGTCATAATGACGGTCAAAACAGGTATCAAAGTTCTTCGTGAACACCGCTTTACATTTAGCAACACCTTTGCAAAATTCGAGCATCTGCGTTTTAACATCATTATAAGAGGATGATTTATGCCAAAACTTAGCCCCTATCACCATAGTAGCTACCACCATCACACCAAGAGCTTTTTTAAGTAAGTTCAAAGCGATATTTTCCTTTTAATTAGATACTTATAAAGAATTTCTTGGGAAATATATCGGATTGAAATATCATAAACTTAAAGATTCACAGGGCCTCTCAATTTGATCTTTCATGTTGTGTAAACCACGAGATGGAGCCTCCGCGTGCCGGTTTATCGCCTTACAGACCAATATGTTTTTCCGGATCCAAATGACGCGGACGAGAGCGGCCTGCTAGCGGTGGGGGGGGATCTGCATCCCAAACGCCTGCTGCTGGCCTATGCGCAGGGCATTTTTCCTTGGCCACATGGCGACGAATGGCCCATGCTGTGGTTTTCGCCAGAGCCGCGTATGGTCCTTTTACCATCTGATTTGCATGTGTCTCGAAGTTTGCGCAAGACTTGCAACAAGGGCCTGTATGACATTCGTTTCGACAGCGCATTTGAGCAAGTGATGCGTGCCTGTAGCGCGACGTATCGCCCAAATCAAGACGGCACGTGGGTCACACCGGAGATGGTCGAGGCGTATTGCCGGTTACACGAACTCGGCTTTGCGCATTCGATCGAGGCCTGGGCCGATGGTGAGCTGACTGGAGGGTTGTATGGCATCTCTCTGGGCGGGGCATTTTTTGGGGAATCCATGTTTGCCCGCCGCAGTGATGCCTCTAAAGTGGCGTTTGTCTATCTGGTTCGGCAGCTGCAAGCCTGGGCGTTTCAATTGATCGATTGTCAGGTCTACACCGAGCATCTGGAGAGCTTCGGCGCGCAGGAGTGGCCGCGCTCCCGGTTTCTCAGCGCCCTTGATCGCGCCCTGCAGATGCCAACTCGACGAGGGCGCTGGCCACAAACGAGAGACGCCACAGAGGGGGTATGAAAGAAGCTGCCGCGTGACTCGCGGCCCCGGCTGAGTGCCAGTGGTTCCAAAAAGGGGGAAGGTTGCAGATTTGCACTTTCACCTTCATGTCTGCCACACTGATGCCTTTCGGAAAGGAGATGAACATGATTCTCATTCCCGTGCAGTGCCTTGCAATCCCACTCGTGGACGGTGTCTAGGGTACCCTATTGGACCCAGCACGCGATAGACACTCGGCTCTCGTCTGCGTCATCTTATCGAGGTTTGGGCATGCCAGTGCTAGGCCTGAAATCGCCGGTCGAGCCGCTCTCACGGTTGACCCGGCGACGAGCATACTGCGCCTATTGCGTCCGGTGGTTGACAGTCACTTCCCAGCGACTACAATAGAGAAAAGCATACCGGCAAAAGCATCATAAGGAGACGCGCGATGATCACGAGATTCGGGAGTCTGTATGCAGGTCACGTCGACCTGGACAATATTGGTTTTGAGGGTACCCCGGTGAACGATCGGTGGCTGTCGGATGACCACCTGGCGACGGTGCTTGACAAAGCCGAAGCCATTGTCACGACGATGGACCGACTGGGTTACAGCACGTTTTGGGCGGCGGAACACCGTCTCCAGCGCGAGGGCTATGAGTGCATTCCCAACTTGCTCCTGCACTTTGTCCACCTCGCTCATCTGACCAAAAATATCAAATTCGGTTGTGGCTTTAATGTCGCGCCGATGTGGCATCCCTTGCGTCTGGCCGAAGATTTTGCCGTGGCCGATCGCCTGACCGGTGGGCGCATCATTTTTGGCGTGGGCCGCGGCTACCACTCCCGAGAATGCGATGTGCTCGGCGCGCCGAGCACGGCGATTGACAACGAGGCGAATCGAGAACTGTTTGAAGATCAGGTGGAGATCCTGGTCAAGGCATTTAATGAAGCCGCATTTTCTCATTACAGCAAACATTACACCATTCCGCCGAAAATCCCGTATCGGGGCTATGAGCTGCAAGAGGTGACTCTCGTCCCCAAGCCCTTGACCACCCCGGTCGAGATCTGGCAACCGATCGTCAGTGCGACCGACCGGGCCATGGACTTCATGGCCAAGTACAATATCCACGGCATTATCGGCGGTGGCGCGGCAGCCGGTGGGGCTACCGATAAAGTTATGAATGCCTACCGTGAGGCCCAGGCCCGCGTAGGGCGCGACTTGAAACTCGGTGGTAACCTCATTGTGGGTTACAGCATTCACATTGCGGAAACCGAGGCCAAAGCGATTGAACAGGCGCGACCTTTTTTTGAAGAAAACATGAAGATGTTTGGCCCACTCGGTTTTGTGCGGGGCTTGGATGATGAAAAACTCGCGGCCCTAGCCGATCCCAAACGCGCGCGTTCCGCAGGGCTGCCGACGCTCGAAGAAGCGGTGGAGGCCGGCTCCTGGCTCGTGGGTCCGCCAGGGCTGATTATTGAAAAACTTCAAGAGGTTCAGAGTCGCTACCCAGGGCTGGAAGAAGTGAATGTCGGTTCGGTCATCGGCACCCCGCAAGCGGTGATCTGTGAACAATTGGAGCGCTTCGCCAAAGAAGTGATGCCTGCCTTTACCGGCCAAACCGAGTTGGCCACGGCGGATTAGTCGGACGGTCTCTGCCCGCAGTTCAAGCTACTGCGGGCGGCTATGGCCCCAGATGATGGGCGTGAGGTCGAGGGGACCGGGAGGCTCTTCAATGCCCGAGCAGGGATGGTAAGGTCAAGAGGTTATCGAGAATCCCCAAGCACTGAGCGGTGTCGAAATGATGCCGTTCCGTGGTGCCCGTCAACACGGCCACAAATGGGACCCCAGCGCGCCCGGCTGCCTCCGCATCGACAGTGTGATCGCCAATGTAGACCGCTTGCGCCGGTGGGCAATTGAGGCGCCGTAGGGCTTGCTGCAAGCTGACCGGATGTGGTTTGTGATCGGTGACATCCTCGCCACCCACAATAACATCAAAATGCTGAAAAAGTGCTTCCCGCCGCAGGATGCCTTCAATACGGTAGCGGTATTTTGTCGACACAATGCCGAGAGGCAGTCCTGCAGCTCGCAGGGTTGCAATCACCTGAGGGGTCGTATCATACAGCACGGTATGATCGGCCATGATGCGGTCGGCGTGCTCGACAAACAGGCGCGTAAATTCGGCTCCGGCGTCGATGTCCTCATTGCCGGTAAGAAAAGTCAAGGTCTTGGCCAGGTTGAGGCCGATCGATTCGCGCATGCGGCTTTCCAAGGCGAGCGGCAAGCCCATTTGTTGTAAGGCGTAATGGATACACCTGAGAATGCCGGCAGAGGAATCTGCAAGCGTGTAGTCGAAGTCAAACACCACCGCGTTAACCATTGCACCTCCTACTTAACATGCCCATGTCGTGACTTCTATGAGGGCCTTGACGCATAGCCCTACTGAGCGGACCTTGGCTCCATCACCTCGCGGTAGCGATCGAGGCACTCGATGTGAAACACGGCGCGATTCCGGTCCGGAAAGGTGACGACGAAGGACTCGCCACCCCAGACCGGACCGGAGCACCAGGCGCATTGATAGGGGTTTTTGACTACACATCGAACATCGGATTTCTGCTCTGTCATCGCTCATCTCAATTTTGAGTTGCACCATCTGTAAAGCAAAACGTTTGTCGCCATCTCTATCAGGGTCCCAAGTTTGAACTTCTGCCCCCTAAATCGCAAGCGATTCTAGGTGGAGATTCTGGGAACCCGAAGGCTCCACGGGTCGGTTCCCAACCCACAAGCTCTTAAAGTGAGCGACTCATGTTTCTCTCTGTACGGTACAACTTTTACGAGCAACCCTACGTTGCTCAACCCCGCGAAGTCATCTTTAAAAGAGCCGCATCAGGGATAACAGCAAGTGGCACTTTCAGCCTCCAGGCCTGACCTGATCGTATTGTGGGTGGCACTATATATTCAAGGACAACCGCAGTCAATGACTTTTACGCTTGACTGAGTTACCGGCGGCTTTGGCCGCCCGCTTGCTTCACCCCCATCGCCCACTTGGGGGATCAAACGCTGCGCGTTCTGGATGGAGTACTGCAAGCGAAGGAAGATAGGTTCACAGCTGTCGCGCGGCTTAAATCGGCGCGTGCCCTCGACGGGCTACGCTATTCCGGAAACACGCGTCGATACACCCCCGGCGAACCCGGTGCAAAGGTCATCTGTGCACTCACTTGGTCGTTCCAAACTGGCGTTTGGGTCTTGCGCACCGCCTCCCACTCAGGGCTGTCGGCCACCTCGGGCGATTGGCATTCGTGCACCGTGGTATACTTGGGATGACTCTCGGGCTCACTCGTGACGGCCTCGAAGCGGCGGGCGCGAATGTAGCCGGGGATGGTGCGGTACAGCGGTAAGCGCTCCTCGTGATAGGCCTGGTTCCAGATGTCTTCAAGGGATGGCGGCACGGTCATCCGACCTACCAGTAAGGCGGGAGCCATATCCGCTTGGGCCACTTCGTCGGAGACCTCTTCCGGGTAGAACAAACGGTATACATGGCGCACAAAGTTCTGCCCGACCACGGTCGGCGACATGCGTTTGGACCACTCGGTGGGGTGGTTCAAAAAGTGTTGCCAGGTGTCGGTAAAGTAGGCCTCTGGTTCCGACAGCTCGTAGCAAGCGAGGTGCTTGGGGCCGCCTCGGACGGCCACGTAGCGCGCTGCGTTGAGCACGCCCGGAATGGACAACCGTTCGGGAATGTGCTCTTCGTTGTACCAACGGTTGAACTCGTCTTCAACTTCCGCCGGCACATCGACGTACACCATCAACAAGCCTCGGCCTTTTTTCGCGGCCATGATATCCTCTCTCCTTTGCCATCTATAATTGATGCCGTTACCCTTGTCAAACGCCGAGTATAACACGAACGGGGAATAGCCCTATGGCCTTCAATTCCCGGCTGGGAAAGGGTTTATCTGCCCGCTAGTCAATTAAGGCCCCATATGTCAAGGTGCGCAACTCGCGGCGCAGCGGATAGGCCGATGACGGCACGAGCTGGGTCATAAAGATGACGATCAAGTCCTCGACCGGATCGACCCAAAACGCCGTGCTGGCCAAGCCTCCCCAGGCGTATTCGCCGGCTGTACCGACCACCTGCGCGCGGGTGGGATCTTGCATGACCGAGAATCCCAGTCCAAAGCCCACGCCGCTGTAGGCGACTTCGGTAAACATACCGGGTTGTGCCAGTTCCATGAGGTCCTGAGCGCCCGGCAGATGATTTTTTGTCATCAGTTCCAGGGTTTTGCGGCCGAGGAGACGCACCCCGTCCACTTCGCCCCGGTGGAGTAACATCGACGTAAAGCGGTAATAATCCTGGACGGTGGAGAGCAACCCTCCCCCTCCAGACCAAAAACTGCGTTGCCGATATTCGCTGGTTTCCGAGGCATCGAGAAGGACTATGCGGCCATCGGGCTGCCGCACATAACAGTGGGCCAGACGCGAGAGCCGGTCGTCCGAGATGACAAAGCGCGTATCGTCCATGCCCAGGGGTTCACAGATGTGATCGCGCAAATAGGCGTCAAAAGGCTGGCCGGAGATCACCTCGACCAAATATCCCACCACGTCGGTCGAGACCGAATAATTCCAGCGTGTTCCAGGTGAAAATTCCAGCGGCAGTTCTGCCAGTTGGTCGACCATGTCGTGTAGGGTATAGCCCTTCTCTGCCATATTAGTGATGCCCAACTTGCGGTAGGCTGCATCCACATTGGTTCGCTCCATAAACCCGTATGTCAGGCCCGAGGTATGAGTCAGCAAATCGCGAATGGTCATGGGACGCTCGACCGGCTTGGTGATAAACATCGGATGATTGCCACTGACGTAAACCCGCAGATTGTGCCAAGCCGGTATGAACTTTTGCACGGGGTCATCGAGCTGGAACAATCCGTGCTCATAAAGCATCATAAGCGCCACACTGGTGAGGGGTTTGGTCATGGAATAAATGCGGAAGATCGTATCGCGCTGCATGGGCCGCACGCGTTCGAATTCCAGATGGCCCTGTGGCTCCAAATAGGCGATTTGACCGTGACGGGCGACGAGTGTCACGGTTCCCGCGACTTTCCCCGCCTCAATATAGCGCTGCAAATGGACGCGGATGCGATCGAGACGTTGAGAAGAGAGTCCAACTTCTTCTGGTTTGATCATGATACGATTCCTTTGGCAAGACAATTTCACCGGTGGCAGTTTTTTCAGATGTAATGGGTATGAGTGGTTTTTACATCATCTATGCATCTCATCTATGCATCTCATCTCCGGCAACTACTCAGACGCCATGATATCATAGAATCACCCGTATGATGAGAATAAGGAGGCCGGCATGTCGACAGCGGATGATCATGATCGCTCCTACCGCCCCAAGTGGTTGTACTATACCCCGTTTTTGGGCCGGGCGCCGCAGTTGACGCGTCGGCAGTGGCGCGTGCTTGGCCTCGTGGCATTAGCGTCATTCTTTGAGCTGTACGACCTGTATTTGTTCCAGCTCTCCCTCAAACAAATACAAGCTGATCTGGCCGTTCCCGAGGTCCACTTAGGGCTCTTTGGCTCAATGGTCCGCTTCGGCGCTCTGCCTGCCTTTTTAGTTGCCCTGGCCGCCGACCGCTTTGGACGGCGGCAGGTGCTTCTATATACCATTTTGGCCTATACGCTTTTGACCGGTGCGACGGCTTTTGCACCGGATTTGTATACTTTTGCGATCTTACAATTTTTTGCTCGCACCTTTGCAGTGGCGGAGACATTGCTCGCGGTGGTGGTCATTACGGAGGAGTTTGATCCCGAGAATCGAGGTTGGGGAATTGGTGCACTGGGTGCCATACAAGCGTGTGGTGCAGGTTTAGCAGCACTCCTTTTTGCTGTGATCGACTATGTTCCCTATGGCTGGCGAGGCCTGTATTTGGTTGGGCTCGCACCACTGATGCTGCTCGCCTACTGGCGCCGGACCCTGCCGGAGACTCAATACTTTGAGGCCTACCGGGCCGCGAGGCAACCGGCGACTTCGATGTTGCGGCCGGTGTTTGACTTGATGCGGATGTCTCCGGGGCGTCTGATGGCGGTTGCTGCGGTTGTCTTTCTACTCGAACTGGCCGAGTCGTCGGCCGGGTTTTTCGGCCCCAAATATCTCCAAGATGTGCACGGCTGGACCCCCGCCGCCATTGGCTTGTTGACCTTATGTGGTGGCGCGTTGGGCATTGTCGGCAATACGGCAGCCGGACGCTGGAGCGATCGCGGTGGTCGACGACGTATTGCCATGTTGTTTATTGTGTCCCAGGTCGTGCTTACCATCGCCTATTACAACGCCTTTGGCCCAATTCTGGTACCGCTTTGGATTGCCATGATTTTTGCCATTCTCGGCGCTAATGTGAGCCTCAAAGCCCTTGGCACAGAGATGTTTCCCACGTCTTACCGGTCAACGGCGGCGGGTTTTCGCGTCGCCATCGGCACCATTGGGGGGAGCCTGGGATTGTTGCTTGAAACCGTGTTATACGGCATTCTGGGCTCGCATTGGCTGTCGATCTGTATCCTGGCTGCGATGGCGCTGATCGGACCGGTGTTGATCCATCTTTTTTACCCGGAGACGGCAGGGCGCTCGTTGGATGAGATTTCGCCGGAGCTTTCATAGCCGGCTTAAAAAAACTGTAGCGGAAATTCTGAGGTCGGTGTGGAGAGAGCGAGCCTTCCCGTTAAGCCTGCCAAATTGTTTTTCCGGTTCGTCTTTTCTTCTTTTCATTTCTTCTGACTTCGGTAAGATAGAATCCATTGTACATTGAAGATGTGGGTTCCCAAATCATCCAACCGGAGGCAACCCCATGAATCGCTTTGAATATCGCGAAGCGCGCACCCTCGACGAAGCCGTCGAGACGCTGAGCCAGGAGGATGGCGGGCGCCTGGTCGCCGGGGCCACCGATGTCCTGATTCGCTGGCGCCAGGGCGCTTGGAAACCGCGCTATGTGCTGAACATCAAACGCATTCCAGGGCTGGACGAGGTGCAGTACAGTCCGGCAGAGGGCCTGCGACTAGGCGCCATGGTGAAGGTCCGCACCCTAGAACAACATCCGCTGATTCGCCAACACTATCCCGCCCTGACCCAGGCCGCCGCCGCTTTTGCCGGGGTGCAAATCCGCAATCTGGCGACGGTCGGCGGCAATGTCTGCAACGCCTCTCCGGCCGGCGATACCCTGCCTGCCCTCCTGGCCTACGACGCCGTCTGTCACCTCGCCGGTCCCGGTGGCGCGCGGGTACTGCCCTTGGCGGATTTTTTCCGTGGCCCTAGCCAAACGGCGCTACAGCCTGCTGAACTGCTCGTGGAACTGCGCCTGCCGCCCCCCTTGCCGGGCACCGGTGCATTGTATATCAAACACAGCCCACGCAGCACCATGGACATCGCCACTGCCGGGGTGGCATCGGTGGTGTCGCTCGCCGGCGAGGTCTGCCAACAGGTCCGCATTGTGCTGGGCGCGTTGGCGCCGACGGTGATTCGCGTGCCTGACGCAGAAGCCTTGCTCACCGGGCATGCACCGGACGCAGAGCGTCTACAACAGGCGGCACAGATGGCTATGGCTGCCGCTAGGCCCATTGATGATATTCGCAGTACTGCCGCCCATCGGCGCGCCATTGTAAGGCCCCTGGTGCAGCGCACCTTGTACTATGCGGTGCAGATGGCCCAGGGGACGGCACTGTCTTTTGATACTCAACGCGGCCTTGCGGTGGAGGCGGTGTTTTAACGGAGAGTCTGCGATGTCTACAAAACACGTATTGAGCACCACGGTCAATGGCGAACCGTACGAGGTGTTGGTGGAGCCATTTTGTTCGCTGCTGGACATGCTGCGGGATACCCTACAACTCACGGGGACGAAAAAGGGTTGTGATGAGGGGGACTGTGGCGCGTGTACGGTGATCATTGACAATAAGACCGTCACCGCCTGCATGATCCTGGCCCTTGATGTCCAAGACAAAGCGATTACCACGGTTGAAGGGCTCGCGCAGGACCGTGAGCTGCATGCTGTGCAAGCCGCGTTTGTCGAACACGGGGGGGTGCAATGCGGCTTTTGCACGCCTGGCTTAATTATGTCCGGGGTGGGATTATTGCGTGAAAATCCCAATCCCACGGAGGCAGATGTGCGCTTTGCTATTGGCGGTAATCTGTGCCGTTGCACGGGGTATTCGAGGGTCGTCAAGGCCGTCTTGGCCGCGGCGGAACACACGCGAGGGTAGGAGAACCACCATGTCTGCCAATACCAATACAAGCAAAAACCTCGGTAAAAGTTATCCTCGGATCGATGCGGCGGACAAAGTTTCCGGACGCATTCAGTACGCCTCGGATATCTACCTGCCGGGTATGCTGATGTGCAAGGTGTTAAAATCTCCGAAAGTACACGCCCGCATCGTCCGCATCGATACCTCACGCGCCGAGCAATTGCCCGGGGTGCGGGCCATCATCACTGGCAAGGATGTGCCGGACGCCTACTTTGGCAATGGGGCGGTGCACGACAAACGCATCTTGGCACGGGACAAAGTCCGCTACATGGGTGAACCTATCGCCGCGGTGGCGGCGGTGGATGAAATCACCGCGCACGAAGCCCTAGAGCTGATCGACGTCACTTACACAGACCTCCCGGCAGTCACCGATCCCCTCGACGCCATGCGCCCGGATGCGCCGCTGGTGCACGACAATCTACCGTCCTATCGCGGCTTTGCCGAGGGCATGGGCGGCAATATCTGTACCACATTGTCCAACGATCGCGGCGATGTGGATGCCGCCTTCGCCCAAGCCGATCACATTTTTGAAGACACCTTCCGCTCGCAGGGGATCAATCAGGGCTATCTGGAAGCCATGGCGTGCGTGGCCAATGTCGACCCCTCCGGCCGCATCCATGTCTGGACCTCCACGCAAGCGCCGTACCAAATTCGCGCCACCCTGGCCACCGTGGTCGACTGCCCGCTATCGCGTCTCCGCATCATTCCCATGGAGATGGGTGGCGGCTTTGGCGCCAAATTGCGGCTTTGCGTCGAGGCCTATCCGGTGTTGCTGTCGATGCGCACGGGCAAGCCCGTCAAGCTCATCGCCACCCGCGAAGAGACTTTTACCCTGTCGGGGTTTCGCCTACCGACCATTGTCTACCTGAAAACCGGGGTCATGCAGGACGGCAAGATTGTGGCCCGCGAGGCGATCAGCATTTTTGACATGGGCGCGCATCTCGGCGCCGGCGTGCAGTCCGGCGTCAGCCACACCTTGGGACCCTATAACATCCCCAATTTCCGCATGCGCTCCTACGCCGTCTACACCAACAAAATCTGGGCCGGTTCCTACCGCGCCTCAGGGGTGGCGGATGTGACCTTTGCCGTCGAATCGCATGCCGATATCGTGGCCCGCAAGCTCGGTATGGACCCGTGGGAGTTCCGCAAGCGCAACGCCTTTCAGAAAGGCGATCTGGCCATCCAGGGCGGCACGATTCCCACCAATGGCCTGCACGAGACTATGGACGCGATCAAAACGCATATGGCCTTGCCCCGCAAATCCGAAGCGGGTACCGGTATTGGCCTGGCGATGTGCCAGTGGCGCAGCGGTAGCGGCCCTTCTACTGCATCGGTGAGCATTCAAGAAGATGGCACGGTGAGTTTATTAACCGGCTCGGTGGATATCACCGGCACGGACACGGTGTTTGCCCAAATCGCGGCCGAGACCCTCGGCATCGAGGTGTCCCAGGTAGTGGTGGCCAAACGCGACACCGACCTGGCGCCATTCACCGGACCGTCCGGCGGCAGCCGCATTACCTACAGCCAGGGCAAGGCGGTGCAAATGGCCACGGAAGCTGCGAAGGCACAACTCGTGGTCCTCGCCGCCGGCCTCCTCGACGCACAGCCCCAGATGTTAACCTGTGCCGATGGCGGGGTGCATGTAACCGACGACCCCGACAAGCGCGTGAGCTTGGCGCAATTGGCGCGCCACAGTGTGGCCACATCAGGTCCGATCATTGGCACCGCGTCACTGTCGGCCATGCCGTTTGCGCCGATTTTTAGCACCCAGGCGGCGGAAGTCAAAGTCGACCGGGAGACCGGCAACGTCCGCATTCTCCGCTTTGCCCAAGCGCAAGACGTCGGGACCGCGATCAATCCCATGGCTATTGAAGGCCAAATCGACGGTGGTGTGGTACAGGGCATTGGCCGGGCGATGAGCGAGGAGGTGGTGATCCAAGATGGCGAGATTCTCAATCCCTCTTTGACCACCTATCTGATGCCCATGGCAGCCGATGTGCCGACGATTGAAAACATTTTGGTAGAGGTGCCGTCGGAAGACGGCCCATTTGGCGCACGTGCGGTGGCCGAGCCACCGGGCTTCGGCCCCCCGGCGGCGATTGCCAATGCGATTGAAGATGCGGTGGGGGTACGACTCAAGACATTGCCGCTCAGCGCAGATAAAGTGCTACAGGCGCTGCGTGGCGAGGCCGTTGCAGCGGCCAATATCGACCCGGAGTTGTTGCAGCGTCTGCGGCGATGAGGCGTTGTGGTGGGGCAACGGGTTCCGAATAGGGAGGGCTTCGGGCGTTTTGTTGGCGCTTTTTGGGCGTTGATACTCTATCCTCGGTACACATTCAGACAGAACCATGTGTTGTCTCTGAAGATGATGACTGAGTACGTCTTTTTGTGATAGGCGAATACGATGTTCGTGACAGGCATCCTCATGGCGACCAGTGTCTTGTATATGGGCACAGATGCCTATAAAAAGCGCAATAGGAAGAAACAGAGCCGGGAATTTCTCTCTCCCGCAGCCCTCGCATGGCCTCATTACCGCACGGGCTCGACTCGTGTCGCGTTTGAAACGACGGGTAGCCAACGACTGCCAGCCCTCTCGCCGGTCGACCAGGCCGGTGCGCTCAGCGATGTCGAGCGAGAGACGAATCGCTACCTCACTGCCGCCTCGATGGCGCTGGGGCTGACCACGGTTGGGGGCCTGGTGTTCCCTGTGTTAAGTGTCTTGAGTGTGCCGATGATTCTCTATGCAAGCCTTCCCATCTTCCGGGATGCCTACAATTCCGTGCGCAAGGAACGCCGGTTAAAGGCACCGGTGCTCGATTCCCTGGCGGTTGCCGGAGCGCTTGCCACAGGCTATTACTTTGCGAGTGCCCTGGCCAGCTGGCTCTTTTTCGTCGGTAAAAAACTGCTACACAAAACACAAGACAACTCGCGAAAGCGTCTCGTCACCCTCTTCGATGCGCAACCGCGCTACGTTTGGCTGAGGTGCGATGAGGCGGAAATCGAGGTGCCGTTCGAGACCGTGCAGGTGGGCGATGTGATCGTGGTCAACGCCGGCGAGACGATCCCGATCGATGGTCGTATTACGGAGGGTGTCGCCTCCGTCGATCAGCACATGCTCACCGGTGAAGCTCAGCCTGTCGGCAAAGAGGTGGGAGACCAGGTCTTTGCCGCCACTGTCGTGCTCATGGGCCGCATTGCCATTGAGGTGGAAAAAGCGGGCGCCGACACCGTGGCGGCCCACATCAGCGAGATCTTAAACCACGCGGCCAATTTCACCTCCTCCGTTGAGGCAAAAGGACACGTCATCTCGGACCGGTCGGTCCTACCGACGCTGGGGCTCAGTGCGATTGCTCTCCGGACGACAGGGCCTATTGGCGCGGTGGCCGTGGCCACGGCCAATTTTTCCGATGTGCTACGAATTGTGGCCCCACTGGGGATGCTCAACTTTCTCAAACGAGCGTCACAGCGCGGCATTCTGATCAAGGATGGCCGAGCCTTGGAACGCTTACATCAGGTGGATACAGTCGTCTTTGACAAAACCGGCACGCTGACGCTAGATCAACTCCAGGTTGGGAACATCCACACCTACCACGGCATCACCGAAGACACCGTGTTAACGTATGCCGCCGCCGCCGAATACCGTCAGACTCATCCCATTGCCCGAGCCATTCAGCAGGAAGCGAACCTGCGTGGCTTGCAGGCCCCGGCGATTGATGACGCAAGTTATGAAGTCGGGTATGGTATCAAGGTGACGCTCGGCAACCAGCTCATCCGGGTAGGAAGTGACCGCTTTATGGAGCTGGAAGGCATTGCCAGACCTCACGCCGTCCAGGAACACCAGACACAGAGCCACAAACAGGGCTATTCACTCGTCTACGTCGCCATTGATGAGCATCTCGGCGGCACGATAGAATTGCGGCCGATCATACGTCCGGAGGCCCAACGCATCGTGCACCGGTTACAGCAGCGTAAGCTGTCAATGATTATCCTCTCGGGGGATCACGAGGGACCCACCCAACAATTGGCGCATGCTTTGGGCATCGAGCATTACGTGGCCGAAGTGCTACCGGCAGACAAAGCGGCCTTTGTGGCGCAGCTCCAGCAGCAAGACAAATCGGTCTGTTTTGTGGGGGATGGGATCAATGACGCGATCGCTCTGCAACAGGCCCATGTCGCGGTTTCCCTAGGCGGAGCTTCCACCATGGCCATGGATGCAGCCCAAATTATCCTGATGGATGAGAGTCTGAACCAACTCGATGAAGTCTTCGACCTAGCGGCGCAATACGAGGCCAATCTGCACACCTCTTTGGCCACCACCTTTGGACCCGGCCTCATTTGTATCGGGGGTGTCTTCTTCTGGCATTTTGGCATTCTCAGCGCGACTCTCGGCTACTCGTGCAGTCTCGTCGGGGGCGTCGCGAACGCGCTACTGCCAGCCCGATCGCTTGCACAAGACAAGTCATGAAACCGCCACACCATTGGCTGACCACGGTGAGAAGCTCGCGCTTGCTACCTTTGACGCCAGAGAGATCAAGACTCATATGGAGCACGCCATAAGCGTGCCGCACCGCTAATGACTGGCGCGCTCGCCCCACAGCTCCGTGAGCCGCTTATCGCGCCCGCAATTGTAGCGGTAAAACTTGTAGCGAATCGGGTTCTTGAGGTAGTAGTCCTGGTGGTAGTCCTCTGCCGGATAAAACTCGGTGGCAGCGGTGATTTCCGTGAAAATCATGCCCTCAAACGGCTTTTCTTTTTCCAGTTTTTGTTTGGAGGCGACGGCGAGCTGTCGTTGCTCCTCGACGTCATAAAAAATGCCGGAGCGGTACTGGCTGCCATGATCGCAAAATTGGCGATCCTTGACCGTGGGGTCGATATTGACCCAAAACACGTCGAGCAATTTTTGGTACGTCACCTTTTTCGGGTCATAAACAATCTGGACCGCTTCCGTGTGCCCGGTGGTACCGGACGACACCTCTTGGTAGGTCGGATTTTTCTTGTGACCGCCGATATAACCCGAGGTCGTTGAAATCACGCCCTCTAGATCGTCAAATGGCCCTTCCATGCACCAAAAGCATCCGCCGGCAAACGTCGCCTTGGCATACGATGCCTCATCTGGTTTGTTCTGACTCAGGGCCGGCTGCACACTCCACATGACGAGGACGGCTGGCAAAATCCATAGACGTTTCATGGGGATTATCCTTTGCTTGAAGTTGAACGGCCATAGGTATATACCCGCAGCGCCTTTTTAAAACGACAACGACAACGGCACCAACGGCACATTGGCGCCATGCCCCGCGACTTCCCCATCCAGGGCATATAGCCCCGCGCGCGTCACGTGTACCGGCACCAACGACCCAATCCGTCCCGCCTCACCCGGAAAGTTGATGATCTTGTTGGTCCGCGTCCGCCCGGTGAGCTTGGCCGGGTCCTTTTTACTCGGCCCTTCTACCAGGACTGTGTAGGTCTGCCCTTCGTAGGGCATATTGGCGGCCAGAGAAATGCGCTTTTGCATGTTGAGCAGACCGTCAAAACGGCGCTGCTTGTCCTCGTGCGAAATCAGGTCGGGCAGACCCGGCGCCACTGTATCTGGACGCTCTGAGTAGTTGAACAAAAAAATGGAATCGAAGCGCACCCACTCCAACATGCGACGGGTTTCGAGAAATTCGTCTTCCGTTTCGCCGGGAAACCCGACGATCACATCGGTGGTCAAGGCGATGTCCGGCACCGCTTCTCGAATGCGGCGGATGAGATCGCGATACTGGTCTGCAGTATAGCCCCGGCGCATGAGTTTTAAAATGCGGTCTGCCCCCGCTTGAAAGGGCAGATGCAGGGACTCGCACACCTTGTCCAACGACGCCATCGCTTCGATTAAGTGGTCGGTAAAATCCAAGGGATGCGACGTCACAAAGCGGATGCGTTCAATGCCATCCACGGCGTTGACGGCTTCCAGCAAGTCGGCAAAATCCATGTGGCGCGGCCGAAAGTCAACCCCGTAGGCATTGACGTTTTGCCCCAGCAGGGTGACTTCGCGATAGCCCGCCGCCGCCAGACCTCGCACTTCGTCGAGTACCACTTGCACCGGGCGGCTGACTTGCGGCCCGCGGGTGTTGGGCACCACACAGAACGAGCAGCGTTTGTTGCAACCGTGCATGACGCTGACAAATGCCGTCACGTCACTGTCCCGCGACACCGGCAGGGCCCCCAAATCGTCGTCGAGGACGGTGTCGGTGATCTCTAATACCGGCTCGGCGCCGTCTTCGACTTGTTGTACCAATTCCAGCACGCGGCTGACGTTCAGCGTGCCGAAGACGAGATCCACATACGGCGCCCGCGCCAAAATCTCGCCCCGGGCGCGCTGCGGGATACAGCCGCACACGCCAATGAGCATGTCCGAGCGGCGTTGTTTGAGGCGTTTGAGTCGGCCCAATTCGCTGTAAAATTTCTGGTCCGCTTTCTCGCGGATGCTACAGGTATTGAGCAGCACCAAATGCGCGTGTTGCACGTCATCCGTCAGTTCGTAGTCCGCCTGTTGCAGCAGGCCAATAATGCGTTCCGAGTCGTACTGATTCATCTGGCAGCCATAGGTTTTGATGGCAAGCTTTTTCGTAGCCATGTCTGGAAATCTCCCGTCTTTGCATTACAGCACACCTTGCTGCCGTAAAAATCGATGCTGGTCTTCTAGTAAATCTTCCGTCATCGCCCCGCGTAAATCCAATCCCTCAACCTGCGCCGGCGGTTCGCCGTCGCGACAGAATTCGGCCGCGGCCAAGCGAGCCTCACGCAGGGAGCAGTAGCGCAAATCGGCGCCCATGAATAAGGCCCCTTCCAGATCCGCCCCACTGAGATCGGCCCTACACAGATTGGCGTGACGCAAATCTGAATTGGTCAGATTGGCGCCGCGCAAATTGGCCCCTTGAAGTTGACACCCGGTGAGCGCGCAGTGTTTCAATTGTATGCCGTGGAGATCCAAACTGGCAAAATCGGCGTCACTGAGATCTAGGGAGAGCAATATCTGACCCCGGTACGGGTGAAAATTGCCGCTACGGCGTAGGCGTTCGATTTGGTCCGCATTCAAATTCCCCGACACATAGCGTTCTTCCCGCCAAAAGTCACCGTGGTTATGGTACCCGCCGCGCTCCCAAAACCCCACGATATCCGTCTCCAGGAAACGAATCTCACGCACCCACTTGACGCTCTTATAAAAATACCGCGTCGGGGCCACGAGGCGCAGCGGATAGCCGTGCGGCACACTCAAGGGCTGTCCGTCCATGGCCCAGGCCAAGAGCACCCCGTCGTGCTGACAGACGTCGAGGGGCAAGGTGGAATCGTGCCGTCGGGCCGAGTAGGCAATGAACTGCACAAAACGCGCTTTGGCCGTGGGGCGAACCTGGGCGGCAAGAGTATCAAACGCCACGCCACGCCAACTACAGCCCAGCCGCGACCACCGGGTCACACAGTGAATGTCGTGGGTCACCTCCACTTGCGGCAACTGTTGTACGGCGTCGTAAGTCCAGCTCTGAGGCTGTTCGACTTCCCCGCTCACGGTCAGGCGCCAGCGCTTGAGATCCAGGGCTGCGGCATCCGGGTGACGCTCGCCCACGACGGGAAATTTTTGTGTCACTTGCTGCCGGGGCGGTAGCCTCGGTGAGGCGTGGCCTGACATGGTGCCTGACATAACGATAGATGACCTCTCCACAGTTTAATGGGGGTCTACCGCGAGCGTTGGACGCCCACCCGTTTGCAAAACGTAGCCACCGGGCACTGACTGCAGATGGGCGAGGTCGGCTTGCACACGTACTGTCCCAAAGCCACGAGCGACGGATTATACTCGATCCAAAAAACCTTGGGCAATTTTTTGCGCAAGGCCATTTCCGTCGCGTATGGGTCCTTGGTTTTCACATATCCCCAGCGATTGGAAATCCGGTGCACGTGGGTATCCACACAAATTGCCGGCCGGCCATAACCCTCAGACAACACGAGATTGGCGGTTTTGCGTCCCACGCCATGCAAGGTCAACAGCGTCTCGATATCGTCCGGCACGCGACCGCCGAACTCCTCTAGGATGCGCCTCGATATCTCCAGGATCTGCGGCGCTTTAGTGCGATAAAAGCCTACCGGATAGATAGCTTTTTCAATCGTTTGCACATCCAGTTGGAGCATCGCTTGCGGGGTATCTGCCAATTTGAACAGACGCTCAGAAGCGGCAATCGTAGTTTGATCTTGGGTCCGCAGACTCAGAATCGTCGAGATCAACACCCGGTACGGATCGTGGTTATCCTGCGCGTTTAAACGAACCACCGGCACGTCCCACGTCGGGATCTCCCGGCGCAGAATGGCCATCGCCTCGGGCAGTTGCACACGCGTCATGGCGGTTTATTGGGTCACCCCCAATTTTTCCAGCACCTTTTCGTACTCCTCGATCGGCACGGCCCCGACCACCCGCTCGTGGTCGGGAAAGATGACGGTCGGAATGGCATACACCAAGTAGTCGTTGACCGCCTCTTCGTATTCATCGAAGATGGCCCGGCGGGTGACGCCGCTATCCAGGTCGTCAACAAAGCGGCTGTAGTCTAGCAGCGGCGACTGCCGGGCCAGTTCTCGTACTTCATCGATATTGGCGATATTCACACCCTGCTCAAAAAACCCGCGAAACAGGCGAAAATGGAGATCGTCGTAGGCCTCGTGACTTTGCAGCGCCGAGCACTTGGCGGCCTCCAAGCCAGGCAGACTCCAATTCGGGTAGTCATCGCGCTGCCACAGGGTCCAGGTAATCCCTTCGGGCTCCACCATGGCCTTGATGCGCCGCCAGGACATCTCGCGTTGGGTGCCGAAAAATTTGACCGACCGGTCCAGTCCTGGGCGCAGGGGGAAAGCCCGGCGCTCGATCTCAATCTGATCGCCATAGCGCGCTTTCAACCGATGGAGGCGTACCGCCGCCGGATAGCACCAGGGTCAAATGTAGTCGGAAAATTCCAACATGCGTATGGGCTCTGCCATCACGTACTCCTTATGGCTGTCATCTTAAGGACTTCTATCAATGCGGAAATGGGCTTCCAGCTCCGCCAGCTTGACCCCAGTCAAGGTGAGCGGGAGACTGGCGTCAAGCAGCATATCCTCTTGAACCGGCAGCGGCACTTCCAGCGACAGTTCGGGGATCAGCACCGTGCCTCGCGTGCCGCGCTTATCCACCAGCACCCCCGTGCCCCGCCAGTTTGGATGCTGGAGCAAATAGACCAACGTCCAGTGGCGGCGCGCCAGTCGCTCGGCTTGCCGGGCCCCCCCGGTCACCGCCTCGGCCGCGCCCACGCGCTCCATCACCTCTTCCTCGTCAAGCGTGTTTTCACCGCGCAGAAAGGCACGCAGTTGCTGATGCACGACCAGATCGAGATAGCGCCGAAGCGGACTCGTAGCGCGAGCATAAACTTCGAGTCCGAGACCGGCATGCGGGGCGGGAATGCTCGTCTGCTGACTGCGTTTGAGGGTCTTGCGAACCGCGAACATCTCGGCCAAGGTGGTCGGCCGCTCAAAGGTGTCCGGCGGCGGCTGGGTGGTATACGGGAAGGGCAGGCCGCGTTCAAGCGCGAAGCGGGCCACCGCCTCGCCGGCCAACACCATGGCTTCAGACACCAACGTCCGGCTCGGTAAGGGCTGTAAGGGCTCGATGGATACCTGACCATTCTGCACGAGGATTTTGACTTCAGGCAGTTCGATCGAAATCGCCTCTTCTTCCATGCGCCGCTCTTCGGATAACTGTGCCAGGTGATACATGGTTTTAAACGGCTCTTCATCGAGCCGCCGGTTCACCTCGTCATAGGTGGTGCGGGTGACGCGCACCCAACTCGGCACCACTTCGACGTCCAGCAGATGGCCCTCATCCGAGAGATCGAGGCCAAAGGACAGGGCCGGCGACACCTCCGACAGGCCGAGACCGAGTTGACGCGTGGCCTCCGAGGGGAGCATGGTGACCGTGCTCTCGGGCAAATAGAGATTGGCGCCACGGGCACGGGCCTCCAAATCGGCCTCGCTATCGGGGGTCACCAAGGCGGCCACGTCCGCCACGTGCACCCAGAGTCGATTGCCGTCCAAACTCAGCGCGTCATCCGGGTCTTGATTGCCTTCATCATCAATGGCGTACGCCGGCAAATGGGTTAAATCCCGCCGGGGTTCATCCGGCAGCGGGGAGAGGTCGCTGTGCGGCTGGCTCAAGGCCACTCCGAGGCGCGCCGGATAGGGGTTGACCGCATAGTCCCAACGCTGCAGTTTGAGCAACAAATCGTGAGCCTTTTCTGGACTATCCGCCATCCCGAGAGCACGCAGGATACGGCTATCGGGTCGCTGCCCATTGGCACGGTCGTCCAACTCTTTGAGATAGCGCTCGTCTTCAGGCTCGGTTTGCCCCCCACGCACCCTGGCAAGCAACGCCTCCCAGGCTTCTTTTTCCGCCGCTTTGGCCGCGCGCGCTTGGCGCTCTTGCGCCACTGCCTCCGCCGTGCGCGCTTCTACTTCTTGCGGCGTGCCCCGAAAATGGAGGCCATCGGCCACGTGCCGCCAGGTCTCCCAAGCGGTTTCCGGGGTGAAATCGCCAAACGCCAATTCCGCCAATTCGGCCAAGGTCGTGGTCTCGCCGGCCAACAATTCCCAAGCCGTTTCCAAATCACCTTCTTGGGGATGCAGGTCGCTCAAGCGCTCCAATGGGCCGGGATGCAGCAGGACGATGTCCTTGGGCCGGACCTTGACCGGCTTGCCATCCTCCAGCTCGATCTCCAGGCGTTCCCCAGCGTGTAACACACGTGCCGGGCGTTGTTTATATAGAACGAAATTACCTTGGGATATTGGCGTGTCCGGCATTGGGCGCGCTAAACCTCCGCTATGGGTTGAACGGTTGTCGCGACTCATAGAATGCGTGATTATGGCCGGTTTTGATACTGCTTTGCAATGCCTTGGGTGCTAAATCTCACGACGGTGGCTAAGCTTGCTTCGTCGTTGGCGGGATCGTTGGTGAACGCATGGCTTTGGCAATGAGCTGTAAAACGCGATACAATGCGCCTCGATCTGCATCTCAATCTGTCGCCCTCCGGCGGCAGCTCGGTGCGGTGCTCACCCGCCGGGCCCGGCGCACGGCAGCCGAGCGGGCGGGGTGAGGTTTAGAAGTTGATTTTCATTCTCGCATTAGCGAAACTATTGCGATTTCATAGCAATTGGGTAGACGACGGCCAGAGGAGATATCATCATGGCAGCTGAAAAATTTCCCGTTGAAGCGGGACATATTATGCTGTTTGCCCGGGCGATCGGCGATAGCAACCCCATTTATTACGACGAAGACTATGCCAGGGGCACAGAGCCCGGCGAGGTCATTGCCCCACCGACGTTTGTGCAGGCGAGTGCGCAGTTTGATCCGGACTACCGCCTGCGGCCGAAAATCGGCGAAGCCTGGTTCGGTTCCGGCAAAGAGCCCACCGGTGTGACCCAGGCCAGCAGTGGCGGCGGTGGCGGCGGTTTGCATGCGGAGCAACACTACGAATATCACCGCCATCCCAAAGCCGGCGATGTGCTCACCGCCACGGTCAAACCGGGTGAGACGTGGGAAAAAGAGGGCCGCCGGTCGGGCAAATTGATTTTTACTGAGACGATCACGGAGTATCGGGATCAACACGGCGAACTCGTGGTGACCGCGCGCGGGGTTGGCGTTCGCACCGAACGGCCGGTGGATCCAACCTAGGACGGCGTTATTAGAGGAGCATCACAGATGGCACTTTCGGCCAGCGACGTTAGCGTAGGCGATAGCTACGAAGAGCAAATTGCAGACAACATGACGCGCACCCAGCTCGTGCAGTATGCGGGCGCGTCAGGGGATTACAATCCCATTCACACCGACGAAGTCTACACCACCAAGGTGGCGGGCTATCCCTCGGTGTTTGCCCACGGCATGCTCACCATGGGTATGACCGGCAAAATGCTGACCAATTATGTGGGCGATGGACGCCTGACCAAATACGGCGTGCGCTTCACCAAACAGGTCTGGCCGGGCGATTCACTGACTTCCACCGCCACGGTGGCCGCGATCCGCGAAGAGGGCGGTCAGCACTTTGTCGACCTCGATATCGCGACGATGAATCAAGCCGGCGAAGTGGTTCTCTCGGGCCAAGCCTCGGCCCGTATTGATCCCTAAGGCCTCAGGATCGGCGCGGCTGGGCTGGCGCGCTGATCCTCTATTGCTGACCGACTAGCGCTGCGCATGCCGCTGAATAAAAGCTACCACTGCGGCATTAAATTCGTCCGCCGTTTCAATATTTACCGCATGTCCACCCGGCGTCCCCACCACCTCGAGATGCGGCATCGCCCCCTCCACAAATTTGCGCTTGTCGGTAAATCGGCGTTCGCGCTCGCCACACACCAGAAGCGTGGGCACCCGATTCTCACCCACCCGATGGCGCACCGGCGATTCAGGTGTGGTGTAGCGCAGGGTGCGGGCAATGCCCTCGGGCGTATGGAGAGCGGTATCTGCGAGGAGTGCCTGATGCACCTCCGCCGGCAGACGCTTGGCATGTCGGGGATGCACCGGGATGCGTTCCACCGCCGCCCGGCCTTCTTGGTCAATCGCATCGGCTTGTTCCCAAGCGCTCTGGCGGCGGGTGGCCAGCCAAGCCGCATCCGCCAAGCCGGCACTGCTATTGGTAAACACGTGCGCCAGCACCCGGCTGGGATGCGTGAAGGCATAGCGCAGGGTTAAGGCCGCGCCCAAGGACTGACCGCACACCATCCACTGCTCGACGCCTAAGCGCTGGCGCAAGGCGTCGAAAAAATCCACATACGCATCGGGATGATAGCGCTTCGGGTCATCCGGGCTCGGCGAACGGCCGTGGCCCCATAGTTCCACCACCACCGGCCGCGCCACCTGGCTCAGCGCCGCCAGGTTGAGTTGCCACTGCGCCCGGCTCGAGAGAAAGCCATGGACCATGAGGAGATAAGGTCCGGTACCGTCGTGGATATCGTAATGTGGCTCGTGCAACGCATGGGTGGGCATGGTCGGCTTCCCTCGATGGTGCGTGGTGATGGTGTCATTGCGTCTGTCATGGCAGTGCGACAAGCCTACCGCAGGGGAGGATGAGGGGCAAGATCGAAATGACTCGAGGGCAGCGATGGCGTCTGGTATGACATCAATGTAGGTCTAAAGATCATCGTGGTAAATTTGCAGGGCTTGTCATAGGATGGGGCCCAAAGCCAATCTATATGTTGAGGGGAGAGTAGAGAGAGGGGAGGGTGGCGATGCCCATGACGAGCCAACACATCCCAATGTCCTACGAGGAATGGCGGTGCTTGCCCTATCAACCCGGCTGGAAATATGAATACGCCAATGGCTGCGCCCACATCACGCCGAGCCATCAGGTGGCCGTGACGCAGGCCGTCGTGACCCCGAGAGCGGTGACCGCGCCCTGTCTGCTGCGCCCCGCTCTGGCCTCGGACGAGGCGGGATTGCTGCCGGTCTATAGGCAAGCGTTCGCCGACAACCAGGCCTTTTGCGACTATACGGAAACGCGTTTTCACGACGCCGCACAAAAAGATTTGGCTGAGAGCTTTCATGGCCGCCGCGGGCCGCTACTGGCCGCGTCGCGCGTTGCCGTCGACCCCCGTGGTGAGGCGCCTCAACTCATTGGCGCCGCCTTGTTGTCACGCGATGCGGCTTACGGGCCAGTACTGGACTTGATCTTCGTTCTGCCCACCTGGCATCACCGGGGCGTGGGGACCGCCCTCGCGTCTGAGGTCGCCAATGACCTCGCGCGCGAGGGCGAGCAAACGCTGACCAGTTGCTATCAATTGGCCAATGTCGCTAGTCAAAAATGGCATCAGGACTTTGGTTTTGTAGAGCTGCCGGACCTGCGCTACGCCCAGGTTTACCGGCGCTGGGCGCAGCAGGAATTGTATCGCTACGAGGAGTCGGGAGACACGGCCTTGGAAGCGCACGCCCGTCTGGTGGCCGAGGTGGCGCATTGGTGCGACCGGGTCGAGGCCTTGGAACGGCTGGATGACGAGCAGGGCTTTTGGGCGGTCTATCCGCGCATCCCGCACTGGTAGGCAAACGAGCTGTATGGGTTTGAGGTGGGGGTAGGCAAACCGAGACTCCCGTGTGATACGGGACACTTGGTCTTGCAAAGCATTCAGACTTCCCTGTGCCCGCACGACCAGTGACACCAAAAGAACAACGATGATTCAAGCAATGGAAAAATCGATGAACAAACCCGAGATCCCCCAAACGGATTCTATTGAAGAATTAGCACAGTTTTGGGACACACACGAGCTAACGGATTTCGAAGACGAGTTGGAAGAAGTGACCGAGCCTGTATTTGAGTAGGGCACCGCAACCGATATGTCGATTCGCTAGTCGTAGAATATTTTATGGCCTCCCTTCGTACTCCTTTGTCATAGTTCTCCATTCCTCAGGAGAGAGGACTTCTAACTCATCTCTCTCATTGAGTCGGGTGCCAGTCCAAACTTCAAGTTGCAAGTCGAGATGCTCGCGGGAAACAGCCCCAGCAACCGGAAGTGACCGCCCCCACACATCCCCCCGCTTATCCACTACCAAAATTCTCTGCCCATCCGGGCTGAATGCCGCATGACTAACCGGCCCTTGATGATGAAAAGACACCGCAAGCGCATCGCCACTCGCAGGGTCCCACAGCCCCAGCTCCCCTTTTTTGTCCCACGCCAATAACCGAAATCCGTCGGGACTAAACGCCACACCCTGAATCTCATCCATGTCCGTTAGCTTTAGAGGGAGAGGAGTTCTCGTGTGGCGATCCCACATTTGCAAGGAACCGTCAGCCGCCCAAGTGAGGATGCGGTTCCCGTCAGGACTGAATTGTGCACCCCTCACTGGGCTTAGGTGAGTCAGCGGAGGAGTGATTTCATCACCCGTTTGACTGTCCCACAAACGGGCCGTCTCATCCAGGCTCCAGGTTAGGATTTGCTGACCATCAGAGCTAAAGATCGCGCTCCTGACTCGACCTTGCTGGGTGATTGGTGAGGCAGCAGGCAGGTCGCGGCTCCATAAGCTAGCAGTCCCAGCCCCAGTATCACCCCAAGTAAGAATTTGTTTCCCGTCGGGGCTAAAGATGGCTCCCCAAGTCTTTCTGTCAGGACTGAAGGCAGCCCTCCAAGTCTTTCTGGTTTCATCAGCAGATAGGAGCTGACCCCCATCGGTTAATATACGCCAAAGGCGAATAGTGCCATCGTCCGCCCAGGCGAGCATCTGTTTCTCGTTGGGTCTGAATATGGCCCCTCTAAACTGCTGTCCGGAGGCTTCAGGCAGGGGCAATGTCGTGCCAGTCGTGCTGTCCCATAACTGGATGTCACCGTTGCGGTCGAGCGTGAGAATGTGATTTCCTTCAGGACTGAATGCCGCACCTCGAACTCGATGTTTTGGCCCCAGGGGTAGCGACAATACTGGGGCAGGGATATATGACCATAACCGAACCGTCCCATCGGGACTCCAAGTCAATATCTGCTGACCATCGGGGCTTAGCTCTGTCCCTATAACACCTGGGTGGTACATAGGTGGGGTTAGTGCAGTTCCCGTTGTAGAGTCCCACATACGGGCCGTTTGGTCCTCACTCCAGGTCAAAACCCATTGTTCTTTTGGACCAAATTTTGCGCCTTTAACTGAATCCTTGTGGGTCAGGGGTTTCAGGGGGTCGCCAGTGCTGCTACTCCAAACACGGGCGGTGCCATCCTCACTCCAGGTCAGGATCCGTTTGCCGTCAGCGCTAAAATCTGCACCCCAGACCCTGCCTTCGTGTAAGAGGGGGTTAGTCAAGGGGTTACCGTTGTCACGGTCCCAGACCCGAGCGGTTGCATCGTCACTCCAAGTCAAAATGCGACGCCCGTCAGGACTGTACGTGGCACCTCTGACTACCCCTTCATGCTTGAGTATCAAGATTTTCCCACGCATTTTAGGGTCCCAAAGCCGAGCGGTTCCATCCGCACTCCAGGTGAGAATTTGATCCCCGCGTGGATGGAACTCCCCGCTCCAGATTGCTTTTTCGTGGCCCAAGAGCTTGGTAACGATGTACGCGTTCACAGGGGGCTTTCGGTTTTTTGAGGGTAAATTTTATCCTTGACTTTGACCTCTGTTTGACCTGAGAATTTTGTCTAATCAATATCCACACCAACGGTCCAGGGTAGGAATCATGACGGTCGCCACCCAAACTGAAAATTCAACTTGGACGTTCCCATTTTCCCAGGAGGAATGGGAACAAGCCCCGGGTGCGGTACAAACCTATCTGTTGACCTTGCAAACCCAACTGGATGCTTTCCAACAGCAGCACCAAGCCCTTCAACTCCAAGTCGATCATCTTCAAGGGCGTGTGGATCAAACCTCTCAAACGTCAAGTAAACCGCCGTCGTCGGATTCGCCTTTCAAAAAAACCAAGCGAGGTGACTCACCGAGTCGAGGCGGCTCATCCGGTAAACGTGGGGGACGCCAAGGCCATCCGGGCTCCGGACCGATTCTGCTTGAGCCCACCGATGTGCAAGTGATTCATCCGAACGCTTGTGAGTGTGGCCATAGTGGGCTTGTGACCTCTGTGCCATATCACACACACCAAGTCGTGTCTCGGATCGACTTTGATTGAATTGCCTCCAATCGAGATGCAAATCACGCACTTTGAGTTGCATCAAGGGCACTGTGTGGGTTGTGGTCAACTGCTCAAAGCCCAGGTGCCAAGCGGTTTTCATACGGGCTATGGCCCGCGCTTGAGCGCTTTGGTCGGCGAACTCTCGGGCATGCACGGAACATCTCGTCGTCTCATTCAAGATTTCTGCCACTCAGTGTTGCACATTCCTATGAGCCTCGGGGCGGTGCAAAAGATTGTGGATCGGGTCTCGGCGTCGCTGGTGCCCCACGATGGGTGGATCGCCGAGTTGGCTCGCCAAGCCCCAGTGGGTTACATCGATGAAACGCCGTGGTATTGCCAAAACGCCTTGCAGTGGCTTTGGACGATGGCCACGGATACGGTGAGCCTCTACCTGATTCATCCCAATCGCTCCAAAGAGGCGTTTTTCGATCTCATCGAGGATTGGGAGGGCTTGCTGGTCAGCGATGGCTACGGGGTGTACCAGAAGTGGGTGAATCGTCGCCAAACGTGTTTGGCGCATTTAATTCGTACGGCCCGAGGGCTCTCGCAGAAGCAAGACCCAGAACTGGCCGCCTGTGGGGCGTGGGCTCTGTCGGAGTTGCAGCGGTTGTGCCATATGGCCAAAGCCC
>Ga0214472_10001243_pt1 | contig 29066 bp, 43 predicted proteins | sample RVTome_6_FD_207662 | JGI IMG/M metagenome (GOLD analysis project Ga0214472, IMG submission 207662) | Soil microbial communities from uranium-contaminated site in the Upper Colorado River Basin, Wyoming, United States - RVT140D175 | ecosystem: Environmental > Terrestrial > Soil > Contaminated >...
GATCGACACTACGGTGGCGCCGATGCGTGCGAGTAGACCGCCCGCGGCTGTGGCGTCCACATCCAATGTCGTGCCGTCGCTGTCGAGTTGCGTGGCCGGGCCGGATGCGTCGGAGGTGCTTGGGGGGATCGCTTCGTAAGCCATCAGGTCCCCGGCTCCCGCTTCTCGTGGGCTCGCAGGATCGGGTCCCACGTCGTCTGCGTGGTCCCGCCGTTGACCCAGTCGAGCTTGAAATCGTCGTAGGTGTCGACGAGATAGTCATAGGGCCCGCTGATGTCGTCACTGGCCGCGGCCGTCACCGCGTTGTCACCCTCGACCTGCCGCCAGTTCGCCCCGCCGTCGGTGCTCATGTACGCCTTGAGCGTGCCGTCGTGGCTGTTCTCCACGCCGAAGCTGATGCGGTGGACGGGCAGGTGCCGCAACCCCTTCGCGCCCCAGGCGGTTACGGAGTTAAAGATCTCCCAGGTGTCCGAGTCGGTCGGCGCTCCCGAGTCGATCACCTTTAGCGTGCACGTGAATGGCTCACTCATTTGTTCTGTTCCTGCTGTTGTCGGCGAAAGAGGATGGCGTCGAGGGGGTTGCTGAGCATGGGGACCGTGCGGGTCGCGGCGGGTAGGGCCGTGCGCTGGGCGTGGCCACCGAGGCTGCGGAGAAGGTGCCCGATGGGCAGCGACGTGCCGGCGATGGGGACGCTTTGGCTGAGCGAGCCACGTACGGGGTTATCGAGCGTGTTGCGCAACTTGGTGGCCTCCAGGGCCTTGCGCATCTCGACCCGATCGAGCTCGGCGGAGAACTCGGGGTCCATGGCCTTGAGCTCGTCCAGGTACTTCACGCGCTTCATGGCCGGGATACTCCTGTCCCCGATGAGGGCTACCCGGTCCGCCGCCGTGATCTCATCGGCCACGCGCCCTACGACTTCTTCCGCATCGCCGATGTCGGCGACGTTCGCAGGGCGCATCCCCGCCTGGTTGCCGGTCATGATGTCGTTAAATCGTCGCTCCTGACGGAGAGCGTCCGTCGAGGCGTCGTCGGCTTCCTTAAGACCGGGGATAGCCTCCTGGACCTTGCCGCGGATCTGCCCGTAGACCTTCCGCGCTCCGCGGGCCGCTGGCGTGACTTCGCGGGCGTCGAAGTCCGCCGCCTCTCGCACGGATCCGCGGGCCTCCAGTAGATCACGGGCCGTCGCTCGCTTGGGTGAGGCTCCCATCATCTCGGCCAGAGCGACGTCGTCAGCGCTGGGGGTGAGTCGCTTTCGAATGTCTGATACGACACCCGCGGCCTCATCGCTCACGGGCATGCCGCTGACGTCGTAGCGGGTGACGCCCTCATCCAGCGACGCCAGCAGGGAATCAACGTCCACCGGGCGGTTCAGGCCGAGGCCCGCCAGTCGTTGCTTCCGCTCGGCCAGGGATGCCGCGGACTTCTCCCCTTGCCGCGCGAACATGCGCTTACTGCCCGCCTGTGCCTCGTCGATGACGCCCTGGGTACCGCGCTGGCCGGCCCTCATGGCGTCGTCGATGCCTCCCGACGGCGCTGGATTCCTCTGTGGCATATGTAGATCCAGCCTTGCGGCGCTATTGGACGTCGCTTGCTGCCGCGCCTTATCTATCTCTTCTCCTCTGGAGCGCAGGCCGATCCACTTGTTGATTTCCAGCGCGCCGGCGAGTCCGCCAAAGCCGAGGCCGACGAGGCCGCTTGCGAGAGCGCGCCCGCCCATATTCTCCGTGTCGCCTGCCGCCAGGTTGGTAACGGCGTCCTGGGTAGCGCCCTCGACACCGCCGGTGGCCATACCGGTCGCGATCTTCCCGGCGGCAGACGTGGCCTTGGGTAGGGCCCCGCGCATCAGAGCCCCCGCGCCTATGCCGCCAATGCCCCCCAAGGCGATGCCCAGGGCCTTGGTGGTCTGCGCCGGCCCGGGGGAAGAGCGTTCGCGTCGTCCGGTGAACGGATTGCTATAGTGCTGGTTTCCGTGGAACGGAGCGAACTCGTTCGGGTCTCCGGCGCCAAAATATAGCCCGGGCGACTCACCCGTATCGGTGTCGGGAATCTGCGGGGGTAGTTCTGGGGATGCGTCAAAGTCGCCCATCGCCCCCGCGCGCTGGGGGTCGAACTTCGGCAGCGCCGCCAGCCGGGCGCGCGCCTTCTCCCGGATCTCCGGGTCCGGGTGCTCCTGAATGACGCGCACGAGGTTGTTCCGCCGCTGGTTCAGGCGGTCCATGGCCGCCCCGCGGGCGCGCGTCTTCTGTTGGGTGACGTCGTCGTTGGCCATTATTTGAGGCCCTCCAACCACGATTCCTCTTCCTGGATCTGCTCGGACTCGGCCCCGGCATCGCCGCCCTTCGCCCGGCCGGCCTGCCATTTCTCCAGGTAGCCGGGGGCGTAGGTGCTCAGGTAGGTTTCGATCCGCTCCTCGCCGCCCTCGACGCCGCTCAAGCGATCGGCGATGGCCTTCCCGATGTCGTCGACGTTCGTCCGGGCTTTGCTTTCCAGCACCTTGACAGCCTGCAGGACGTCCCGTTTCTTCTCGGCGCCCAGGCGGCCAGACACGGCGTCGTGGAATGCCTGCTCACCGCGGGCCCCCAGACCTCCGATGCGATTCCAGAACACGCGCATGTCGTTGTCGCTGATGACACCGACGCCGCCTTGGGCCATCTTCACGAACTGCCCGCTGCCGAGCGAGGCCAGAGCGGCGCTGTCGGACGCGCCCGCGATCGTGTTCGCCATGTCCTCGAACTTGATCTCCTGGGTGCGGATCTCCTTGTATCCCCGGTTCTGCAGAACCTTCTGGACGACGTTGTCGAACTTGGTCTCGATGTCAAGGTCGGCCTTCTGGGCCTTCCGCGGGTCCACCGGCTTCTTGGCGCCCGCGCGCTGGGCACGCAGTCGCGCTCGCTCCATGGCCGCCGTGTCGTCGAAGAGACCCGAGGCCGCGCCAACGGCGTCCTTGGCGTTCAGGCCGGCGCCCACCAGGGGCGCGACCAGGCCGAGCTGGCGGGCCACCATCGGGTCGTTCGGCGACAGGCCGCCTAACGCCTGGCGGACGCGCTCGGCGCGCTCGGCGGGTAGCATCTGCTCGAGCGGCAGCCGGGCCTCGGCGCCGCCCGAGAACTGCAGGTAGGTTCCCGCGTCCTCGGCCGTCTGGGGGATGCTGCTCGTGATCTCGCCGCCCGCCTCCTCCTCGACGCTCGGGCGCGCCGGTCGCCCCTGGCTCTGCCGAACGCCCACGCCAGCCGAGCGCAGATAGGGCACGACGGCCGCCTGTCCCTCTTCGGTGCCGAGCATGCCGGAAACGTCTTTCATCACGCCGGCTTGTGCCTGTTGCTGCCTGAGCGCCAGGTCGGCACGTCCGCGCTCGTCGGTCATCCGGTCGCGCTCGGCCTGTTGCTGAGCCCGCTGGGCCTCCAGGGCGATGCGCTGGGCCTGTTCCTGCCTGATGCCGTCCGCGCGCTGCTGGGCGGCCTGCTGCTCGGCCTCCCACTGCTTCTTGGCCTCGCGCCGGGCCATCATGGCGTCGAGCACGTTGCCCAGGCGGCTCGCGCCACGGGCAAAGCCGCTCGGTTCGGGCGGCCGGGTCAGGAGGTTGGGGTTAAGCTGGAATGCCATGGGTCACCGGTTCTGGTAGGCCTCCGCCCCCTGGAGCCCGAGCCCCGCGGTGGCGAACCAGTTTTCGGCCTCCTGCTGGGCCTGCTCGTAGCTCATGCCCGACTGGGTCATCAGCAGGTTGATCAGGTTGGACTTCATGGTCGCCTGCTCGTCCGCCGACGCCCCGGCCATGTCGCCGTAGACGCCGCTCTGGGCGCGGCCCATCTCGAGGGCGTCACGCAGGGGCAGGCGCTCCCGGTCCTGGAAGATGTTCTGCACGTCCTGGGCGGCGTTCCATCCGCCCGTGAGGCGCTGGTAGTCGGCAGCGTCGGCCACGCCCGCCAGGTTGCCGGCGGCGGTGATCCCCGACAGCTCGGTGGCGAACCCCTGGCGGCCGGCCTCATCGGTGTCGTAGCCGGCGCGGAACAGGTCCTGCAGGCGCGCCCGCTGTTCGGTGTCGGCGTCGAGGCCCAGTTGGCCGCTGGACAGCAGCCGGTTGTACTCGGCGGTGGACATGGCCTGTCCGAGCTCGCCCATGCCACGTCCCTGGTCGAAGCGGCTGGCGTCGCCCGAGCGGGCCACGTCGGCGCCTCCCATCATGCGTGCCAGGCTGGAGGCGTCGGCTCCCTGGGCGATGCTCGCACCCGCCATCGCGCGGTCGACCTCCGAGGCGTCGGCGGCGAGTCCAAGCTGCCCGGCGTCGAGGGCCACACCCTGACCGGCGAGTAGCGCTTGGATCTTGGCGATCCCCTCGTCGCTGGCGAGGCCATAGGCGCTCTGCATGGCGCCGATGTTGCCGAGACCGATTTGGTCCGCCGACGACGCCAAGTCGCCGGCCATGCCCGCACGGCCAAGCTTGGCCTGGTCCGCCTGACCGGCGAGCCCCGCCATGTCGCGCGCCTGCTGCGATCCGAGCTCGGCTTCGAGCTCCGACAGACCCTCGACGGTTTCGCCAGAACCGAACAGGCCGTAGGCGGAAAGCTGGTTTTCCATGCTCTCCCGGCGTTTCTGCAACTCGCGGTCATAGAAGGTACTGAGTCCCTCGTTGCCGCTCTCGTAGAGCTGCTCGCTGTAGCTCGGCGCCGCCAACTCGGGACGAAAGAACGCCTCGGCGCCACTGGCCCGCTGGTTGTCCTGGGTGGCTTGCCCGGTGTAGGCCAGCCCCTGGTCGCCGTAGGTCTGCGCCGCGAGCTGCGGCTTGATATTGCCGAAGTCGGTGCCCGACAGCGTGGCCAGGGCGTTCTGGCGGCCGGCGCCGATCCCCTGCATCTGGCTGACGGCGGGGGTGGCGAACTGCTGGCTCATCGTCGGCTGCTGGAAGTAGCCGGCCGCCTGGTTCGCGTAGTCGTGGGCGAGATTCGGGCCGCTGAAAAACTGCGTGGCGCCCTGCATGATTCCCTCGCCCTGGGTCGGCGACAGGAGCCGTTGGGCAGTTCCGTAGGCGTTCGTCTGTCCCTGCCCGGGCTGCCCGTAGGCGGTGGACATTTGGTTGTAGGCGCCCTGGGTGGTGGTCGGCTGGAAGCGTTGACCGGTGAGGCGGCCGGCCACGCCTTCGTAGTAGCTTCCGATCCTGGTCGGTTGATCGAAGCGCCCGGCGTTTTTCTGGTACCACTGCTCGGCCGTTCCTGGCTGGCTAAGAATGCCGCCAGCACTCGAGGCGTAACTCGGCTGGGGCGGCTGGTAGGTGGACGCCTGGGGCGCCGCCCGCTGGACCGGCGCCTGCCACGTGCTGGTCGACGGCTGTCCCCATCCGCTGGCGCTCACTCCGCCGCCCAGGGCGGACGTGCGGGACTGACCCTGCTGCATGGGCTTAGCGAACTGCCCGAGTCTACGGGGGTCGACGTTCGCCCATGATGTGAACTGAGTCGCCATTACCTCGTGTACCCCCTCCGCATCGGGGTGGACGGCGGCTGAACCACGCGGCCACTGGCAACAACCGGCCTCCTGGGAGGAGGCATCCCCTGCACTGGGGCGTTGGTGATTTTCTCGGCGCCTGGGCCGAACGCCCGGCCGGGCACGGGGGCGCCGTCGCCCCCTGGGTTGCCGAGCAAGTCGATGACCTGCTGGTGCGAAGGCGGCACCTGTGCCGGCCCCCCTCCCGTGCGGCGGCCGATCTGGGAATGCGCGCCCATCGGATCGGGCATCTTCATGCCGTAGAGGCGCTCCATTTGCGCCGCTGCCGGCTGGAAGAAACCAAGCGCGCGCTTGAGATCCTCTTCCCGCTGTGCGCGCTGTTGCCGTGCAAACTGCTCCGTCTGGCGCATGGCCTCCTGGGCTCCGCGCTGGCGCTCCTGGCTGCCGTCGTCGCCGGAGAACAGACCGTAGAGCAGCCCGAGTCCCCCACCGACGCCAGCGCCCCAGGGACCAAATGGCGCACCAACCGCGGCACCGGTCGTCCCGTATTGCAAGCCTCGCTGCAGATTGGCCATCAGGCGTCGTCCTCCACGTCAAAGGTCTCTTGCACGCGCGCGAGCACGAAGTCGGCCGCGTCGCTCATCTCGATTCGCCACTGGCGGCTGCGGTACACACCGAGGGTGTGCAATTCCACGTGGAACACGTGGTCGCCGCTCACGCCGAGTCCGATGCGCCTCGGGTTTTGGAAGCCGCCGAGGTCGTCCCTCCACGACACCAGTAGCTGCGGGTCGCTGTCGCCGCCCACGCCACGCCGAAGCGTCAGCCGCAGCACGCGGCACGTCTTTCGCGCGTCCGTGCCGTGGTTCACGAAGCCGGTGGTAACCTCGGCCTTGATACGTGCGCCGAGGTCGGTGTTGGCCTCGGGGTCGACTTTCGCGATCTGCCCGGTGGCGAGCCCCACGAGATCCAGGCGCTCACTCGGCCAGTGGTAGACGGCGGTTGCCGGCCACGGGGTGTGGCCCTGCCCGTCGGTCCAGCCGCTCCACTGCGCCCAGCCGCCGCCCTTCTGGTAGACGAACGTCCTCCCGTCGCTGGGGAACGCCCAGCCTAGAAGGTCGAACTGGTCGACGTCCATGCGGAAACCCCAACAGTCGCTGACGTCGCCGATGCCACCTAGCGTTTTGCCTATCGGGTCGCTGACCACGTCGGCTCCACGGCCGGCGCTCACCACGATGCGGTCGCGGTCTGCGAGCCACGCGAACTCCTCGTCGGCCAGTACCACGCTCGCGGCCGCCAGACACCCGAAGTTGATAGCCCGTCCCGGAGCCAGCACCGTCTGCGGATCGGGCGTAAATACCTGCAGCGTGGTCTCGCCGAAGGCGAAGGCCTCGTTGCTGTTCTCTCGCAGGGCAACGACGTCATCAGGTCGCGCCTCGGCGTTGACGAATTTGGTAGCCGTCCACGTCTCGTTGCCGGCGTCACCCACCCCTGAGTTGCGAATCCGGCCAATCGTCGTCGTGCTCGTGTTGTCGTCGAGAAAAAGCCGCTGGCTCAGGGCGATGACCTGCGTGGCATCCGGTGGCGAGCCACCGAGTCGCGCACTGGTCGTGGCCGCGCGGTCGACCTTCTGCGGGGCGCCGCCCCCGGCGATCACCAGGCGAAACGCCGTCTCCGCGAACGCCGGACGCGTGGTCCCGTCGAGGAACGTCGTGCTTGCCCCGGGAGACAGATTCGTGACGACGCCGCCGCTCACTCGGTAGATCCGCCGCGTGGACGTGACGTAGTACAGATCGCCAGCGAACGCGTGCATGCCGTCGATCTGAGAGGCCTCGAAAGTGGCAGGGAACCCCGACCACGCGCTGATGCCCGGACGGCGGCGGATTGCTCCCTGGCCGTCGATCACTACGTTGAAGGCCAACGGCGAGGCTCCGGCCAGCTCGTGGTCGCCCGAGCGCTGGTCGTTGCCGAAAAAGAGCTGCTCCGTGGGCATCAGAACACCCTTACTGCGTCGCCGAAATGCCTAAAGACACCACTCGTGTCAGCGACACTTACGTACACAGCCGTCTGGCCGTTGCCGATGGACGTGGCGGCGTCCACACAGTTTCCCGTAGGAGTAATAGCGCCGCCGGTGTTGTTCGCATAGATGATCGTGAGAAACGATCCGGGGGCGCCGTTTGTTGCCGTTAGCGCTAAGCTTGCGCCCGAGCTGTGGGTGAGGTTGTGAACGCCGTACTCCCTCGATAGCGTTTCGCTCGTGCCGTTTATTGTTGTGTTAAGACGACGGCGGTCGCGCGTGACACTAAAGGCGCCGTCTCCGGCGAACGCGCCCGCTCCCATGTTCACCGTGCCGGCAACGCTGTCTATACGGCACCCAGAATCGTACAGCTTGGTACTCGACAGGCTCAATGTGCCGCCAAGGCTGACTCGGATCATCGTGTTACTAATGTTCAGGTCTCCAGCGGCGAAGACGTTTGTTCCCGACGTGTTCAGTGACGAGATCATCCCTCCGTTCAGGATGGCGCTCTCAAACGCCACCGCCGCGAACATCGTCGCCCCTCCTGAGGTGGAGTTGAAGGCAAAAGAGCACGCGTTGAAGAATGCTCGCGTTTGCCCAAAGGCCGTGGTCGACGGTACGGCCATAAGGTCAAATGAACACCCATTAAAACTAAGGACCGAATGAGACGAATTCAGTAACTCCGTGCACGTCTCAATAAATTGGCCGCTTACGTGAGACAATTCGAATCGACACCCGTTAAACGTTGCGATCACGCGCGCTGCGAGGGCAGAGGTGCCGGGTTCTACGTCGATCTGCCCGCCCGCGAAGCTGCCGAACTTGCATCCGATGAAGATGCATCCGTCGCCCTGCACTTCGACCATAGTTCCGGTATAGGCGGCTCCCGCCGACTGGAAGTTCAGGCCGATAACTTGGGTTCCGTCGCCTGCCATCTCGAGCCAAGCATCAACGGCGTCGGTCTGCTGCTCGATTATGGTCTCGTCAGCCCCCGCGCCCAGCAGGGTGATAGCCGAAGAGCCTGCAACGCTCAGTCCCGACGTGATGTTGTAGGTGCCGGGCGGAAAGTACACGAGGCCGCCGCCCGCATCCACAGCGGCGTTGATGGCCGCCTGAATGGCCCCTGTGTCGTCGGTTGAACCATCTCCCGTCGCCCCATACGTATTCTTGACGTGATAGAAAACAGCCCCGCTAGCGCCGAGGGCGGCAGCCAGCGTCTGCGGCGTGCCGCTCACGTTCACCAGCGCATCGGTGGCGAGCAGGCTCTCGTACAGCTTGGTGAGCACCGTTTGCATGACGATGCGCCCGGCGGCCACCGTTTGACCGCTGTCGTTGGGGCCGGTGAAGCCTAGACTCTCCACGCGGATAACCCGCGCGTCGTCCATGTGTGTGAATTCGCGAACGGTGGCGCCGTCCTCGTTCATGACCACCACGTCCACCGGCTCAGTGACGTAACGAATGATCTCGCCGTCGCTGCCAAGCGTGTGCTCGGTGACCGCCGATTCGCCGTCGGCTTCGCTGTACACCTGCGTGCTGAGCACGGCCGTGCCGTGGGTGTAGAACTCCACCGAGCCACCCGCGGCGCTGGCTACTCCACTGGCAAGCACGCCCACGAGGCTAGCCATGACCGCCGCCTCGCACGTAAAGCTGGATGCTACCGCCCTCGGTATCGGTCGCGTTGGCCGTCTTTTTGAACTTGTCGGCGTAGCCCTTGAGCTGCCCCGCCCACTCGCGCTTTCCCTTGCTGAGTGCGAGCTGCCAGGCTAGGCCGTAGACGACGGCCTTGGTGTAGCGCTTCTCGAGATCGAGCGTGTTGCCGCCCTTGACGTCGTAGCGCAGGCGCACCTGTTGGTAGCTGAACGTCAGCGCCTCGGTGGGGACCGGCCAGAAGACGAGCTTGATAGGCACGTGCCTCTCGATAAACACGTGGCTAGGGGTGCCCTCGGTGTCCTTGGTCAGGATGCGCGTCTGGTACTCGTGGCGGCTCAGCGACCGAACCAGCGTCTCGCTGCCCCCCGAGGGCGCGACGGTGCCGACCATGTTGTCGCCGCCCACCACGACGTCCATGGCCGTCGCGGCCAGCGTGTAGGTGTTTGTGGAGGCCAGCAGCGCCTGCGTCTCGCGCAATACCGTCTTGAGGATGAGGCCATCGTTCTGCCAGTCGTCGAGCTCCATTCCCAGGATGTCGCTGGCCATGGCCTGGTCATCGCCGGAGAGCACATGGCCTCCGTCGTAGACGCCCGCCAGGTTGAACGCCCGGAGGATGATCTTCTCCCGGTCGAGCTCGAACGTGGAAGTGCCGCTCACCGCCATGTCACCACTCCTCCACCACGGGAGATGGCTGCGGCGCGTGCTCGGCGCCCTCGGCGTTCAGGCGCGCGAGTGTCACCTCGTCGCGGCCGTCCTGGTCGTCGGGGCACGCCAGGCGCCCGGCGGCATCGCGGATGCAATCGCTCCTCATCCACGTGAGCCCACAATAGGCGCACTCCACCCTCCGCTCGCCGGCTGGCGCGGGACCCAGGTAGCGGCGGGGGATCGAAAGGCTCATGATGCCCAAACCAATCGCGCAGAGCCCGACGTGTTACCGGGGTGGAAGTAGCCGACGGTGCCCGTGGCGAGCGTGACGTCCGAGTCGTTGAGCAGGTGCACGTTGAGTGCTCGCAGGCGCGTGACGGCTGCCGCGCCGTTGACCGCATAGGGGTGCGCCCACCCGGTGTCTCCGCCGTCGAGAGTCACGCTCTTGAGGCGCAGGTCGCTCATCGCGTTGGTGACCTTGATTGCCGAGTCGGGCTGGGCCGTGACCAGCGACGCAGTGCTGACGAACATGGTCTCCTCGATTCGAGCCTGTCCCGCGCCGGTGATGTACTCCACGCTGGGGCCGTCGTCGTTGGCCCCGCACTCGAAGTAGCAGTTGTAGATCTCGGTGTCCGCGGAGGCGATGCGCACGCGACCGTTGGTGGACGACGTGCCGGACGCCACGAAGTACAGGTTGTCGAGCAACAGCCCCGCGCCGGTGACGTCGAAGAGCTCGTCGTCCACGTTGCGCGTGAACTTCGGCCGGTTTGAACCTGTGCCCTCGCCGACGATAGACAGGCCCGTCAGGCTGATGGTCTGCTTGGCCGTGAGCGTCTCCTGGTGGTTGGCGAACACCGAGATCACGCCGTTGTTGCTCGAGTTGGTGATCGCCTGGGCCAGAGTGGCCACGGGCTTGACTCGCTCGAGTCCCGTGTAGGAGTCGTCGCCCGTGTCGCTGTCGAGGTACACCACGGACCCCGACATGATGAGCGGCGAGACGGTGGCTAGATCCGCCCCGGACGCCCCGCCCGCTCCTCCGCTGTAGGTATTGGGCGAGGCCATCTAGGGCCCTCCTCGGTTAGCTGTCCGCCGCCGGGCAGAGAATCGCCGAGGCGCCGTCTGCGGTCGTGCAGTAGTTGAGCCCGAACTTGTAGGTGGTGGTGAAGGTTGCGAACGCCAGCGACGCCGGGCCGGTGCCTGTGTCGTTGACGTAGTAGCGGTTGCCGTCGACGATACCCGTGCTGGTCGCGTGGGGGTCGATGACGAACTTGCTGGCCGCCTTCTTGTTCTCCAGTTGGTTGCCGATGATGTCGTTCTCCAGCAACGCCGCGTTGTCGAGGTCGAACAGGACGCCCGTCGCGGCCGTAGCCACCGCCGCCGTGACCTCGTTGTTGCGGATCTTCAGGCGGTCGACAGCGCCTGCCGTGGTGACCACCGAGGTGATCTCCGCCAAGAGCGCACCGTAGATGTAGTTGTCCTCGATCACGCAGTCATCGGCCGCTGCCGACAACGTCATGAAGTCGGTGCAGAGCTGGTCGGCGTCGATGCCCACCTCGGCTTCGTTGCCGATGAACTGGAATCCCGCGGCCGTCACGGGGAAGGCCACGGCCACGGTGATCGCCGTGGTTCCGGTGGGTCCCGCTGCCTTGAAAATGCAGTTCTGAATCAGCACGTTGGCCACGTTGATGAGCACGGTCGACGTCGCGGCCGAGAACGTGAACGTCGGCCGCATGGTGCCGTAACCACGCCCGATGATGCGCGTGCCGGCTACGAGATTCGACCACGCGTCCGCCGACGCCACGTTCTCGGTGTGGCCTTCGAGCACGATCACGGTGTCGCCCCGGCCCGAGCGGCACTTGGCGAGCGCAGCGTTGATCGTGGTATCGATACGGGCCGCGAGCTCCGGCGGGTCGTAGTCCGCCGCGCCCGTCGATCGGACGTAGTGGACGTTGGCGCCGCCGGGCACCATGGTCACTGGCCCCAGGTGGACGCCCACCGGGAAGGCCGTGTAGGGGAGGTGTGCGTTGGCGTTGAACATGGTCCCCTCTTACGCGTTGCTGAAGTAGAAGCCCCGGGCGTTGCTCCAGCCGCGCGCCCACCTGGCGCTCGACCCGTGCTTGATGACCTCGGTGGCCTCCTCGTACCAGGTGCGGCTCTTCGGCTTGCGCTTCCACTTCAGCTTCAGGCCGTCGTCGGCGTCGGTGATGGCGCCCCAGTTGGTGTCGCTGGCGTCCCAGAACGGCACCATGATTGGTTCGAAGCCCATGCCGTTGACCACGTTGGTCTCGTTGTTGCCCGATTCGGGCACCTTCTCGCTGCCGAGGATGCCCTTCCACACGCCCCACTGGGTGTATGGGTGGACGATCTTCTTGACCTTGTAGCCCTCACGCAGGCCATCGTGGCCGGGCAGGATGCTGACATTCTGGACCACGGTGATCAGCGCGATCCGCGACGGGCTGGCCGGGGTGGCCAGCGTGTTGCTGAACGTGCCGCCGCCCGGGATCGTATGGCTGGCGCTGGCGAGAGACACGCCGTCGCCGCCCACGTACGCCGAGTTGGCGGCGCGATTGAGGATGTTCGCGCAGTCTTGCTCCAGCGTCTTGAAGATCGCACGCTTCATCCGCCGCGAGATCTTCAGGTAACGGTCGTTGTACTTGCCGTCCTCATCCAGCTCCTCGGTGATCTCCATGATGAGCCCGAATTTGCGAGACCAGTAGCGCGTCTGTGCCCCCTCGTAGAGAGTCATGACGTCAAGCGCCTGTCCCTCGTTCCGCTCCGTGGCCAACCCGGGGCCGCCGACTTCGAGGTCGTCGACGTAGGCGTCCGGCATGGTCTCGCTTATCATGAACTTCTTGCACACCAAGCTGCTCTCGACGGAGTCAGAATTGTCGGTGATGACGCTGTCGATCGTCGCCTTGAGCGTGCGATATGCGGTGCTGGTCGTGATTGTCGTCGACATGGCTTAGGTCCCCAGGATGGCGCCCGACCCAACGTCTTGGACCAGGTTGAATTTGCAACGAACCTTGACCCGCGCGGCCGCCAGGTCCTGCATGTCCCGATTCGGGATGGAGTCGATGCGCACGCTGAAGGTGTTGGTGGTCGCGTGGCCGCTGATGTCCAGCGTGACGCCCGAGTGGTCACCCACCGCGGTGCCGGTCTGCCACTCGACGTTTTCACCGACGATGGCTAGCCAGTCCGACCACGCCCCGCCGGTCAGTGCGGTATCGGCGTCGCAGTCGAACAGCTGGTCGCGCACCGGGATGATCCGCGCCAGCGTCTGCCGGGCGAAGTTGGTGTCGTAGGAGGTATCCGCTGGAATCTTGCCCCCCTTCCGAATCACGTCGCCGTCGAAGTACTGCTCGGCCCCGGCGAAGATGCCAAAGACGTCATCTCCCGGGTCGGCGTCCTCGATGTAGCCGGTGGAGATGAGTTTGACGGGGTCGCCGATGCTCAACTGCACGGCGAAGTCGTCGGCTACGGGTCGAATGACGATGGGTGGCTCTGCCACGCTGGGGGCAACGGCGTTGCCCACCCAGCGAAAGCCACCGAGAGCACGGTTAGCCATGGTCTGCCTCCTGCGTCTGGCGCCGCGCGAACGGCGCGCTTTCCTTCGGGTCCACGGCCACGCTGAATCCCTGGCCGCGCATGGGGTCGTCGTAGTTGCCGGTCTTGAAAATCCGTTGCTCGAAGACGTCGACCTTGGCCTGGCCGCTGCGCCAGTCTTCCAAGTGCTCGCTGAGTGGCCGGGACATGAGAACCATGCCGCCCTGGCCAATCTCGCCGCCTTCGCTCTTGCTGCGCATGCGGGTGCGCGGGCCGTCCGCCCGCTGCATCTCCGTTTCCCAGCCCATGGCCTCGTACATCGGCCGGCCGGTCATCTCGTCGTTGGGGTTGACCCAACAATAGGCGCGCTCTTCGCTCTTGTTCTCAACCTCCAGCCACGGTCGACGGCCATCTGCCGGCGTACTGGGCGGGTCGTGTCGTTTTCGTGCCACTCGCGGATCTCCAGTGCGAGGGCCGGCTCCGAATGGAGCACTGGCCTCTAGTCGCCAGATTTGCCGCGATCCGCGCGTCCCTCGGCGGTATCAGGGACGGGACAACTGGGCCGGAGGTTTTTCGCTCGCTGCGGGCCGAGCGCGCCGCACTCCGATGGGCGCAAGTTAAGCGTGTAGCGACTCGATTGTGTTTGTCAACCTCTTTTTATCAATCCGGCCGGTACAGCCACTTCCTTGGCCCACCGGCGGAACCGCTGCTCGTCCGACAGATCCGGCAGGTGCTGAGTGTAGGCGCGGGCCGCGCTCAGCTCCTGCTTGGTGGGCGTGTAGTGGCTGCCCGTGCCGCCTGCGCCGCCGCGACTGGGAACCGCCGACAGCTTGGCCTTCTGGCCGTTGGTGGCCGGCGGTGCCTCCCCCTGGCGCCAGCCCTTCTCGGCTATCACGCGCTTGCACGCCTCGCGCGCGGCGATGAACGGGTCGATGCCCGGGCGTTGTTCTATGATTTCCGTGGTCTTGGCAAGTACGGTCTGCTGTCGAGATGCCGAGGCAAACACCTCGGGGAACTCGCCCTGCAGGATCTGCCGCTGGACGTTCTGCGCAGGGGGCGCGCCCTGTGGAGCCACGCCCATCTCGCGGATGCGGGCGTCGATCATGACTTGGGACTTTCGCCGTTCTAACTGGTGCCACGTCCCCTGTAGGTGCTGTACCTGCTGGTCGTTCAGCTTCGCGCCCGACGCCAGGGCCAGCGTAATGGCGTCCTGCTGGGCCTGCATGCTGTCGATCTCGGACGCCAGAGGGTCGCCTTGCTGGACGGGGGGCGGGGCCGCCGCGGGGGTCGGGACGTAGGCCGGCTGCCGGCGGGCCTCCGAGAGCTGGCGCTCGAGGTCCTGCGCGCGCTGTCGCTCGCTCGCCAGCTCGTCCTTGAGCGCCCGGCGCTCGGCGCGGCGGCCGCGGCGCCCATCGTCCGCGACCGGCGGCTTCCCTTGCCCCTCGTCGTCCTCCAGGTCGGACAGGTCCACCCCTTGGCGGCTGATGTCCGGCGGTTGCCCCTCTGCCCCTGGCTCCCCTCCCGTAGGCGGCGCGCCGTCCTGATTCTCTACTTCGAGCTCGCTTGCGTCGGCCATGGGTCAGATTCCTTCGTCGTGGGTGGGGGGCAAAATGCGGGGGCGGTCGTCGATCGCGTGAACTCCGTGGGCGTCGCGAACGATGGACATGCGGCCGTCCATGAACGCCTGTTCCAGGTCCTCGCTGCCGATCACCTCGCTCGCGCGCAGGGTGAGCACGCGCTGGATGCCGATGGGGGTGGCGTACGCGCGTTCCCAGGGCGAGAGCCTGGTGGTGATGACGACGTGGCCGAGCTCGATACCCGCCGAGTAGAGCTCATCCCATGCCCGGGGGCCGGCCTTGAGCAACACGCCCCGCTGGCTCCCGAATTTTTCTTTGGCCGCCTGGGGGACGAAGATCTCGCCGATCTTCTCCATCTGGTCCTTGTCGTCCAGCGGCCAGACCATGATGCGGTCGAACGCCAATGCGACCTCGGGCATGATGATCCGGTACTTCTCCAGCCGCTCTCGCAGCAACGGCGGGAACATGTCCACGGCCACCGTGGTGGCTACGCCCGCGGGGGCGGTTGTCGTTTCGCTCATTAGTCCTCCTTTTTTCGGTTCATGAGGCTAAGAATCAGCCCGGCCGCCTTGGCCTGGCCTGCCAACACGATGGACATCGTAGAAACTTCGTTCGCCCCAAAACACAGTGCAGACAGGGCGGCCTTCTCCCACTGCCTCTCCATGTCGGCGATCTCGCGCATCATGGCCTGCGCCCAGAGCGTGTCGCGCCCGGCTTCGCGCTCGTCGTCGTCGAGCTCCTCGAGACTCACGACGGAGCCCCCGGAGGCGGTGGGGCCATCCCAGACGGGGGGCCACCCTCGACCCCCGGCGGTGCCATCCCGGGATCTCCTTCGGGGGGCGGCGGAGGCGCCAGAGTGGCGCCGAACTCGGGCGGCTGTCCCGGTGGCGCCGGGCCGAGCTGCTTGATCAGGTCGGGCTTGCCCCGAGCGGACAGCGCCCCCTTGATGGCCGAGTACATGAACCACGGGTTACTGGCCAGGTGTGGAATCTGGTTGGCCATGGCCAGAACCTCGTCGCTCTCGGCGATACGCTGCGCCTGGCTGGTGAACCGTACGTCGGCCGTAAAGGTGACCTTGTAGCTGCGGCGGTAGAGCGCGCGGCCCACCCGCAGGTCGGTCTGTGGTTGCCCGTCGGGTCCCAGCGTCTGCACCCGCGAGTCCATGTAGTGGTTGCCCACCCGCAAGATCTCGTCGTCGGGCATGAACACGCTGTTGAGGCGCGCGTTGTAACGGAGAATCTGGTCAAGAAAGGACAGGAAGCGCGTGGCGGTGGCGGTGAGCTGCTTGGTGGCCTGCTCGCGCCGGGTGGCCAGGCCGCGGAACGTCTCGCCCGACTTCCCGGGCTCACCCGATAGCACGCCTGGGGCGGCCACCGCGGCGTCGGCCCATCCCGTGGCCTCGCGCATGATAGCCAGCAGGTTCGCGTCAGCCGGCCCCGCGCGCAGCTCGTGGATGGCATTTTTGATCTGCTCGCCGGTCATACCCTTGACCCGGATGATCTTCCCGGGCTCCACCGCCAAGCTCTTGCCGCCGCCTTCGAGTTGGAAATCCGAGCCCGTGAGCGCGCTCCACACGTTGCTCAACAGCGTGGCGTCGTAGAATCGATTTCCCGCCTCGTCCACCAGGCGGTTGAGGTCGCCGAGAATCTGCCCGAACGACAGGCCGAGGGCGCCACTGGGGTTGTGCCAGCAACGGCCGTGGCTGAAGCTCTCGATGGGTACGCGCTTGACCGGCTCGGGTTGGCCATCCTGCCTGTCGGCGAGCCACGCGGGCGGCACTGGTGGCTGCGGCTCGTCGGCGGTCAGCGCCTGACTGATGGCCGCGTGCTCCTCCGGCTCGATCGTCGCGCTTACTGCCGGGTCGGCGAGTTGCGCCTGGAGCTGCGCGCGCAGCGCTGACTCGTTCTCGAATCCCTGCGTGTCCTGTTGGTAGCCCTCCAGCTCCTGCACCTGGCGGTCGAAGCGCTCCCGGTCGCGCCAGTCCTCCTCATCGCGGAGGTACAGCTTGCACACGATCTTGCGCGTCTTCTCCACCACCAGGCACACGGGCTCGAGGCGCGCGCTGCCGGGCATGCGGGACCATCCGTGGTATTCGAGGAAGATGTATGGCGCGTTGGGATCGCTCTCGGGGGCCACGATGCCCTCGCGCTTGGCTGCCAGTTCGCGGTTCCGCGTGTCGAGTACGTCCCATCCCGGCGGTGGCTGGCTGAGCACGTCCGCCAGTTGCTCCCATTTTTCACCGTCATCGGCGGCCTGTAGCGCCTGTAGTTCGTGCCGGTACTTGCGAATCGGCCGCACCTTCCACGGCACGTCACTCATGTCGGACATGACGGTGGTCCACACGTAGGGGAAGACCAGCTCCTCACAGTTGAGGACGTCGTGCCGGTTCCGCTTGCGGGCGGCGTCGTAGTAGCTGTGACAGAAGACGCTGCCGGCGCCGAAAAACTCGCTCAGCGCGATTTCCATCTGGAATAAGAAGTCGGGGAACTCGTTCTTGAACTGCCAGTTCCCGTGCAGGGTCAACACCTCGGAGTCCATCATGTCGTCCGGCCCGGTTGCGTCGACGGCGAAGATGGTTTCACGGTCGAGGAACAGTTCGCTGTAGACGTGGGCCGCTAGCCGCATCTGGCGTTCCAACATCACCGGCGTATGGACGTTCGCGCAGCCGGGAAAGGGAAACGTCTTTTTGGGCAACAGGCCCGTCAACATGCGGTAGTTGCTCCGCCGCATGGCCCGGTACTCCTCGCTGGAGTCCCGCCCGGCATCGTAGTCGCGGCAGACCTGGTCAGCGAGGCCACCGAGGAAGCGGCGCCCAGCCTGCTGGCGCTCCTCATGCGTCAGGTCGTCCATGCCCTCCATGGGCTCCCCCGGCTCACCGTGGAGAAACCAGGCCACCATGTTGGGCGCTTCTCTCTGCTCCTCCCACCCAAGCAAAAGCTGCTCGTCGTCGAGCGGCTTATCCTGCTCCAGCGGCTTGATTTCGCTCTCTGGCTTGCCCTGTTCGTAGCTCATGGCGTCCTGTCGCTAGTGAAGTCCGTAGCCGAATTGCCCACGATCGGGCTGCACGTCCGGCTCCTCGAAGTCGTCAAAATCGCCTGCCACGGGCCCAAGTGCGTCGTCCATGCCGCTCGGAAGCGGCGAGTAGACACAGGCGTAAGAGGCACTGTCGTGCCAGTGGTCGGGGCCGCCCTTTTTCGGCGCCTCGGGCTCCTCGTCGTCCACGCCGAGCGCTGGGATGGTTGACGTGGCCATCACGCACGTGCGAAAAAACATGATCCCCGGGCGGCCGTTGTACCCCCGCTGGCTCAGCCGCTTAATCATCTGCGCGGCGGCCATGCGGCGTCCCTTGGTGGCCTTTTTCCAGTAAACGCCCTCCATGGCCATGTCGTCGGCCATGGTGCGACCGCGGTGACCGCGCTCCTCCCACAATTGGTTGTCCATGGGACCCGTGAGAGCCGAGCAGTCGTTCACGCGGTTCCACTCGCCGGCTGCGAGCTCGATGTCCTTGATCTCCTTCGCCACCTGCGAGGCGTCGAGCCGTCGTCGTGCCTTTTCACCGTTGAAAGTGCGCTCCCGGTAGCAAATCAGCTCACCATCGGGCGAGACCGCCCACCAGTGGATCGCACATTCCTTGCGATACCCCCAGTCACCCGAGCGAAAGCGTCGCCAGCCGCGCGGAATCGGGAACGGATCGATCACGACGATGTCCGGATCCCACAAATCGGCGTAGAACGACCCGGCAACCACGTACCAATCGCCGTTGAGCAGCGCCGCGCGGATGTGGCGCGGCTTTGCCCGCAGCTCGACCTCGTATTGGCGACGGAAGGCGGCGTTTGGGTTGTCCTTCAACAGCGCGGGGAGAAAAATCCGCGTGTGCCACTCCTCGCTTCCGTCCTCGAGGATGATCTTCTTGCGGATGATGGTGTTGCCGTCGCGACAGGGCTCGACGAAGTAGTCACGAACCCAGTTCGGGTACGGGTTGCTCATTGCTCGGCGCTTGAGCATCTTGCTCAACACCCGGTCGTCGGTGCGAACACGCGAACACAGGTAATGCCAGGCGTCGGCGTCCTCGATCTCGGTCACCTCGTCGACGGCCATGTGCGTGAACTCGGCCGACTGGTAGTTGAGGAAGGTATCGCGGTCCTTGAGGTGGCCGAACATGAACCTGTAGCCGCTACTCAGGGTCCAAATCTTGTCGTTCTCGTCCCACTTGGCGCCCGGATCCATACGCGGAAACCACATCTTGGACCGGTGGATCGTCTCCCTCAGACGCGGAAACTCTCGGCGAAAGTGGATTGCCGCTCCTGGTGCCTGTCCCCAGCGAAACTCGCCCGCCTCACACCGGGCGTGCTGGACGGCGATCTGCTCGTCCGGGTCGTGGAGAAGGACGATGGATTTCCCGCCCCCGGCGGAACCGCCCCCGAGGGTCTCTCTCGCCGCGCAAGCGTGGTAGCGGCGCCCCCATGGGCTCGGCTCGTAGATCACGGCAGGACCTCGAGCCGCGAGACGTGGGCCACGACGTTCATGACCGTGCCGTCGTCGGCAAACCGCACGCTGACCGTGTCGTCGGCCGCCGTGATCGCGAACGACAGCGTGACCCCCGGGCCGCCGGTGTCTTTGTCCCAAAGGCTCGTGGGCGAACCTATCTGAAGAGGGTCGGCCGCTCCCGCTCGATAGAAGGTCGCCTCCTGACCAAGCCCATACGCCTCGGGACCGGAAGGCGAGAACGCCACCACCTCTACTACCAGTGTGAGCATGCTGTCTTCCGGCATGCTGTCGCTCGTCCACAGGGTCTCCGCCGAGCCTGTACCTGACGTGGTGAGCGTCACGCGCTCGACGTATTTGGCGTTCAATGCCTTGCGCGCCTGCCTGAGCAGCGGCGCCGCCTCTTTGTTTACCCACGCCTCGAAGTCGCCGTCTTTTACGGCTCGGTCACTCACTCCCTGCGATACGCTGACCTTCACTCGCGTCCGCTCCTACCTCGGAGGGTGGCGCGGATGGCGTCGGCGAGCTCACGGCGTACGCCTTTTGTTGCCGGCGTGGGAGGCGGGCCGGCGATCCACGCCACGCGGTCAGGCTCGCGCATGTCCCGCCAGTCCTTCACTCCGTACTCACCGAGCGCGAGTCGTAGCGCGCGGTCGGCTTCGTAAACCACGCGCGCGATCTGGATTTCGGCCATGGGGGCCGGCTTGTCGAGTTGCCAACCGTTGGGGTTCCAGGGCGCGTACTGCAGATCACGGCGGTCCAAGCGCACGACGCGCACGCCGTCGGCGCGGGTTTCGAGCCACCCGAGCTGGCCGTCACGGCGGCTGCGAACGCGCAGGCCGTCTTGCCATTCGAGCTGACTCATGCTCCGTCTCCAGGGTGCTTCCCTGCGTCCGGGCAGCACCATTCCAGTACCGGACCGACCAACGGCACTGGTTTGGCGTCAGGGCACACCGTGCACTGGACGAACACTTTCCCGCTCGGCGGCTCCTCGTGATAGTCCGCAACGAGTCCGCCGAGAACCTCTTGCCATTCGAGTTGGCTCACGCGGCCCCCAGTTGCTGCAGGATCCAGCGCGCCTTTATCTCCTCCCGAACCCTGTCGGGAAGGTCGTTCAAGCGCCACACGCGCTGAAACTTCCCCTGACGGCCGCGCTTCTCGTCGCGGTCGATAGCCGCAAGCACGGCCAGGCGGGTCTCTTTGTCGAACCAGTCGGTCACCTCAGCCACTCCGGTAGCTTCGAGTGGGCCATGTACTGCGCCGCGCGCGCCCCCATCTCGTGCGGGTTGCGCCGGTATCCCCTGCGCATGGCCCACAGGTAGCTCAGCCAGTAGCCGACCACCCAGCGGTGGAAATCCTCGCGCCACATGGCGTGGGCGAACTCGTGGACGCGCAGGTACTGACTCGGAAGGCCGCGATACAGGATGACGTGGCAGAAGGGAAGGGCGAGATACATGCCGTCGAAGCGAAACGGGAGCCACCGGACGACCAGCTCAAGTGCGCGTAGGCGCAGCGGCGGACGCGGCTCGCGGAGGATGGTCAAGCCGTCCTCCAACTGTATTCGCACCATCCGCCGTCCAGAGCTGCGTCTTTGGCGTTGCGCTGGTATCTCACCCACCCGATCGGCACGTCCTGGAAGCGAGGATCGCACTGCATGGCCACGCTCCATTCCGCGGGCACTGCCTTGCTGACCTCGTCCGCGCTGGCTTCTTTGTTTTCGAGCAGCCACGCCGTAGCGCGAAGGGACTTCCATATCAGTTCATCGGCCTGGTTTTCGAGCCACGTCGGGGAGCGCTCTGGAATCTCGCTCCAGGGAGAAAACTGGCCAGAGAGCGCTACGGAAATGCCGTATTCCTTCCCCTCTGGAGTCACAAGAAGGCCCTGTCTGTGCGCAGTCCCCTGCACGTTGGACGTGCGAAGGAAAGCACGATAGCAGGTCAAGCCGAGCACCTCGGCGAGCAACGTGGGCAGGGACACGAGATATTGCAAAACTTGGCGTTCGGGTTGTCGCGAAAAAAGCCCGCTATCAAGCAACCCTGGCCGTCGTATGTGGTCCTTCCGGCGCCCGTGATCCGAGTCTCGTAACGCCGAATCTCCTCGGGCGACCCGGTGATCGTCTCTGTCGTTCCGTCGGGGTGGCGAATCACTTTTCTCACGCCGCCTCCTTCTCTAAGGCGTCACGCCACCGGACGATCTGCACGTCGCCATCGAGCGTGGTCAGGCTCCGGTGCGGCACCTCCGGCTGGTGGTCGGCGCCGAGGTAGCACCGCGAGGGCTTGCCCAGCAGCTTCGCCGTGGGGTGAAGCGCGAGGCAGAGGCCGGTGCGCGCGTCGCTCACTCGACCGGCCTCGGGCCGCCGCCCCAGTATTCGATCTCGCCGTCGATACTCATCGCCTCCGGGTCGGTGACCCAAATGTTCGTGCCCGCGATTTGCGGCGTGCTGTAGTGGTCGTTGTAGACCTCGAGGCCGGCATACAGCACCTCCTCGCTGCCGGGGCCGTTCCACACGTAGTGCGGGATCGGGCCGACGTCTCGGGTGATGTTGCACGAAGGACCGGGCCCCAACGTTCCGTTGATCGAGCCGAGAAACCGTGTGTCGACAGTGCCGCGGAACGAGTAGAGATAGGCGCTTACCTGCGTGCTCGAAGGTCCCTCTCCAAACGGTAGGACGGTGACCTCGCACTGCATGTTCGACGACCCGCCCCCCCAGCGAAACCCCATCGAATTAAATCCCGTGCCATCCCAGGGTGCGCCGCCGGCGAGCTGGCTGTCGCACGACAGGAGCACCCATTCATAGAACGGGACGCACGGGTAATTCAGGTCGCCGACGCTGATGCAAATGTCATCGCCGTTTGCCAGGACCCACCGCTTTATCACCGATACTCTCGCTCGAGAGGTGGCGTGGGTGACTCCGCTATAGGGGTTGATGGATGAGGCGCTGACCTGGTCCACCTCCATGTGCACGCGGTAGGTAGCGCGCACGGCATGCCCGAAGATGTGCTCGTCGACGACACGGGGGTCGTGCCACTCCGTTTCCAGGCGCGCGTAGGTGTAGAGGTGCAGGTCGGCGGCGTCGCGAGGGTAGCCCTCGAGCGCGCACGGGTCGGTCAGCGCCCTGGTCACGGCCTCGACCGGCTCATCCTGTGGCGGCAGGTGCTGCGGGCCCCGGAGGGGGGAGGGGGCACAGGCGAAACACGCGACACCGAGCGCCGCCACCAACATCGCAAGCCGCTTCAGCATGGCCACACGTTGCCATATGTGGCGATACGCTACAAGGCATTACGTTACCATGGGTCGCCACTGCTCGAACGCGCAGCGTTGACCAGCGGGGGCAGGAGACCCAGGATGCCGGCATGCGAAGGCTGGTACTCGTTGCGGCTCTGACGGCGGCGTGCGTGGGTGGACCGGAGACCCCCACCATCGGACGGTGGAACATGGAGGGCTGCCCTCAGATCGACAGCGGCGTCTACCTGCGCGAGCTCGAGGTCTGCCAGGCCACCGACGTGCGCGAAGTGTACATGGGCGGGGACGGCGCCTGGGATACGGGCTGCGTGGTGGTCGACAGCCGCCGGAGAGGCGACACCTGCTCGAGGGACGTCACCCTGGAGTGCCCGGGGCGGACCTACGTCGGGCGCGTCACGGTGCCGGCCGCGGGGCTGCTGCTGTTCGAAGGCGACGTGCTGACGGACCAGACGTGCCGGGGCAGCGTCACGCTCACGTGGCTTCGGCCGCTGTAGAGCGGACTTCGGCGATCCGGTCGACGCAACGTAGGCAGAGCACGAACTCGCCAACGTCCATCACCAGGTTTCCTTTTCCCTCCATCACCAGCAGACCACCTATTCCCTTTAGTACCGGGCGGTCGCACCCGCTGCACCACTCGTCGCCGTCGGCCGCTCGCAGGCCGATGTGTTGGTCCGGGTCGTAGCCGATGGTCGTGCTCATGCGGCTACGGTACGACCTTCGCTGACCAGCCGTCGTCGACCATTCGGACGGCGCAGCGACAATAGCCGGGGCCGACCACGTGATGAACGTTCGCGTCACTCCTCATCGTCGATGACAGGGTAGCTCACGTTGTTCTGCACGTACACCGTCCCCACGTTCAGCACCGGCGCGGGCCTGTCCTGCCCCGCCTCCTTCCGGCTGCGCCACTCGCAAATGCGCACGGCGTCGGCAAGGTACCCGGGCTGCTGCTTCTTCGAGAGCCGCCCGTCCTTGGCCACCTGCTTGCGCCCCCAGGCCGGCCACCGCTGCCCGTCCACCGGCTGTCCCTCGTCGTCGATGCTGGCCGACAGAACGTAGCTTCGGACAATCTCGGCCGCCCGTAGCTGTACCTGGCTGTCGATCTCCCGCATGCGCTCCAGGCGCCGCTCCTGGGAGGCCTTGCGCTTTACGGCCAGCGCTTGCTTCGGGGACGTCGTTGTGTCTTGCGGCAAAAGATGGGGGGGTGTCGATTTTGGGGGGAGGGGTGCCGTAGACGTTGACGCCCCCGTGCCCCCCCTGGGCCCCCTAGGCCCGGACTCGAGGGCAGGGGTGGGGGACTTCATCAGCGCGTGCACCGCGCGGGCCTCGTCGCTCGCGTCAACCTCGTCGTCTCGGCTGGTAGTAGGGATACCACCCACGGCAGCGTCAATGATATCGCGAGGTTGCGGCTCGATGGTCGAGGGAGTATCTACAGTACTCACTCGCGGGGCATCGTCCGGTGCGTCACCCGTGGTTTCGCTGGGGGGTGCCCCTGGGTTTCGCTCGCTGGGCATCACCGGGGTTCGGGCGGGGGAGAGGAAGGCGGTGGCGAGCCAATCTCGCTCGCCTTATTCCGGTTCCAGGCGCTCACGAATTGGCGGATAGCCTGCAGCTGCAACTCGTCCGAGGCGCCGCAGTGCGGGCACGGCTGCTGTGCCAGGGAGGCGGTGAATATCTCTCGGCTGACCGCGCCGCAAATCAGACACCTGCTCCACCCCGCCTCACGCCTCGTCTCGTAGTCAATCACGGCCTGAATCAGGTCTTCCGCCATCTTCGCCCCGGCGCAGAAGTCCGCGTTGCTGGCCCGCTCTCGAATCCGCCTGATGGCGCGCTGGGTGTTGCGCAGGTAAATCGCTGGTTCGGTCATGGCTCTCGCGGCTCTCCGCCCTTTGTCTCTACCATCCCGAGCATCCCGGGCAGGTCGGCTGGGAGCCACGTGATTTCAGCACCATCCGCACCGGTCTCCCGGACTGTTGCTGCCGCCGCCGCGTACATCGCCACGTGCTTGCCGCACATCGTCCCTGACGGGTCAGTGGCGTGTTCGCTGCAGTTCGGGTAGCGGCACAGCTTGTCGCGCTCGCTCTCGAACCAGTCGACCAGGGATAGGCTCATCCGCCAACCTCACCGGCTTCGATGGCGTCCGCGAGCCTGACCAGCACTCGCATCGCCGCGATGTTCTTCGGCTGCGACGCCCAGGCTCGAATGGTCGCCACGGTCAGGCGGCGGCTGATGGAGTCCGCCTCTCTCTCGTCCTCCTCCGACCATCCCGGGTGCGGCCAAGACACCGACTCCGGCCATTGGTCATCGCTCACCTGCGTTCCGCCCGAAGCGGTATCCGCGGTCCGGGCCGCCTTCTCGTCGGGCGGGGTCACGACCACCACCCCGCGTACTTGCCGAACCACCAAATGCCGGCAGCGTAGACGGCGAGCATCGACCAGATGATTGCGTTCGCCTCTTTGGCCTCGACGTGGTCCTTGAGGATCTTTGCCGCCGACTGGCGCATCGACTCGCGCTCCTCACTGAGCCACCTCGGCTCCTCGATGTGACCGTGCCGGTACAGCCACTCGTCGGCCACCATCCCTGCGTGAATCTCAGCCCTCGCGTCGGCCATTTCCTTCATGGTCATTCCCTCAAAGCTAAGTCGTCAGGACCTGTCGTGGCAAGCGTGTTTTCCGCTACAATTGTCTCCGGGATGCATCAACAGGGTCGCGCGAACACGTCACGCTACGTCACAACGGGGGACTTGGCCGCCTACCTGGGCGTGCACTATCGCACCGTGATGTCGTGGCTCCACTCGGGGGCGTTGCGCGGCGAGCACTGGCAGACGCGCCACTACACCGATGAGCGTCCGCGCAAGACCAAGCTTGGCCGGTGGAGGATCCACGAGGCCGACCTGGCCGACTTCCTGTGGCGGATGCGCGCGCGCCCCTATGCTGGGCGCTGGCGTCGAGGTTGACCGATCTTCCCGGATTCTGGTCTGTCTGATCCTCTGGGATCGGGGAAGTTATACTCGGCAACCTGTCCCTACGTGACTATACTATTTTTCGAGAAATGTCAAAAAAGCGACGCTGGGCTCCCTCTATGTTGTCTAAGTGCGACGTGGAACAGTCCGCGCCGAGCGCACGTGACCAGCGGGCCGCCCGGTGGCAGAGCGCGACGCCTGCGGGTCCAGCGCGCAGTCTGAACCCCCGCGAGATTGCGCGGCTCGGGTACACGCCGCCTGCCCATTGGAACCCCGACGCGCCCGTGACGTTCCTAGGCGACTTCCCGAAGGACCATCCCGGCCCGGGCGTGCTCTCGAAGGGGATGCGCTGGCCTCAGCGTCGCCGGAAGCGCTGACCGCCCTCGTGCGAGCCCCCGTGAGGGCCCGAGGCGAGAGGGGTCAGCGGGGGACGGGCGCGGGGGCCGCATCCACGAAATTCGCGGGGTCCTCGTACGCATCCTCGAGGAACACCTGCAGATCCTCCTCGGTGATGTCCTCGTATCGGCCACCGCGCTCCATGTACCAGGCACGGACCACCTCCTCGCGCACGTCCTGGACCCCGCATCGGTTGTTGATCCAGGTGACCAGTTCGGGGAACGTGGTCAGGCCAGCGGGCGTGCCGGTCGCGAAGGTCTCGTCAAGCGCGGCGTTCGCCACCCCGGCATAATCCTCAAGATCGACGTTGCCGGCCTTGCTCAGGGCGGCCTCGACAGCGTCTGTCCCGTATCGCACCCGGAGCGCATGCACCCTGTCCTCGAGCTCCTGCTCGGCGGAGAGGACACCGTGCCACCAATCATAGGTCTCCTGGCTGCACAGGTAGCCGTCGCGATCCTCGTCGTAGGCAAACTGGCCGTCGGCCAGGGCTCCGTGGTTGCCGATGAAATCGCGCACGTAATCGACCCCGCTGCGGGGGTCCACCAGGGCCAGGGTCTGCTCGATGTCCGTCTCTTTGATGATGATTTTCATGATGTCTATCTCCCTTTCTCGGCCGCTCCCGCGACCTGATGATTTCGTTGTACCGCGATATTATCGCCAGGTCAAAGAAAAAATTACCTGGCCTAATCTTTTTTCTCATGCCATTGTTGACGCATGGATAAAAAGAACGGGCGCCGCCCTGGGCGTCCGCGGGGAGATCCCCGTCAGGTGCACAGGCAGCGCCACATTGCTGTCTGCGACGAACTCTGGGACCGCGTGGAGGCGCTCAGCGTGGCCCGTGGCTGCAGCGTGAGCGAGCTGGTCCGCCTGGCGCTCGAGGCCCAGCTACGGGCCCCTGACCGCCCCGTGGGTCGCCTGCACGTGCCCAGCTAATCGCGGCTGCCGGGTCGGAGCTGCAATAGGCGCCGTTTGGGAACTTTCCGCCGCGGGATTTCCGAAAACCACCCCCTGGGGCCAAAAACACGGGGACCCCTATACGGCCCGTGATCGGGATTCAAATTTTTTCGGGAATTTTGGGGATTTCCGTTTTCGACGAAGACCCCCCGGGCTCCAAATTCTGGCCCTTACGCGCCACCTGGCACCCCACGCTACACCACGGCCGATACGCGATTCGGTCGTCGTAATTCGTGTACTCCCTCCCACACTCGGGACACACATCAACGAAGGCGGCCATCGGTCACCATCGCATCCATCGCCGTCCCCCGCAACGCCTCCCTGCAAGCCCGACACACGCCCCCGAAGCACCGTCCGCCCTCTCCCCATAGCTCTAGCCGCGCGTGTCCGGGGTCGCCATGGGCAGCGTGCAGGAGCTCATGCACCAGGCTGGTGTCGCTCCATCGCCACCCGGGCCACACCAGAAGCGTCACCCCCCTGTCCCCGTTGATCTGCCCAAGCCAGCAGCCGGTCTCTGGTGTCGTGTCGTAGAGGCACTGGCCCACGGGCCGGCGCTCAAGGTGGATAGGCGGCGACTCGCCCTCGAGCCCCACGCACGCGGCTGCGTAGTCGACGGCGGTCGTGGGCTCCCACGCGCCCGGGGGTGGCGCGCAGGCGAGGAGGGTGAGGGCGAGCGCCGCGCGGGTCACGCTACTCCGCCCTCCCCAGCGCCTTCTTGAGCAGCGCCACCTCGCCACTGAGTCTGGCTATCTCGGCTTCCTTCTCGCCCAGTTTTTTCTCCCACCCCGCGCGGGTCTTCTCGATTCGCTGCTCCTCGGTCAGCCGCGTGCGGGTCTTTTTCTCCTGCGTGTCGCCTGTCGCCTCGGCCTTCGCGACGTCGCGGTAACCTTGAAAATCCTCGTTTATGCTCATGACAATTTCCTCTCCCTGTTCTGCTGTTGTCGGTCCTCATACGCCCGCGCCATCTCCTGCGCGCACGCTGCAAACTCCGTCGACGTGAATCCCAGTCGCCGCATCGCCTGCCACGCGGCCATCAGCAGCGCGTTCGCCAACTCCGCCTTGCACGACAGCGGCCGCAGCTTGTCGATCGCGGCCTCGACGGCGGCGTACACGAGGCTCTGGTTCATCACTCGCTCCTCTCCGCCGCTTCTTCGGCGGCAGCTAAATCCCTGGTCAGCGCGCGATACGCGGCCAGCACATCGTTGCTCAGGTGCTCGCCGCGTAGGTGCTGGCGAATCACCTCCCAGTTGACGGCCGCGCTTCGTATGGCGTCGAGTGCCGACGGCCGCTTGCGCCTCATCGCTTTCTCCGTGGCGTGCGCTCGAACGGAATCTCGCTCTTTCGGAGTGGACCGAACTCGGTGTTTGCGACGTACGAGTACGCGATTCCGCCGGGCCCAACGTCGATGCACCATTCGCGTTCCTGCTCCACCTGTTCCAGCGTTTGAAACTGGATTCCCCGAATAAACGAACCAGAGAAGCCCGGCACGTAGAACGGATGCGTCAGCAGCTCGGGGTATGGAATCTTCTTCATCGAATCCTCCCTGCCGCGCGCATCTCGGCCTCCAGCGACGCCCTCTCCTCGGGCGTGAAGATCTTCACCGGGTGCAGCGGCTCCAGCGCGCGTCTCAGTTCGCTTGCCTTCTTTTCCTGGTAGCGCTTGATGCGGATAGCATGCATGGCGCCGCCGCCCACCTCACCCGTGCACTTAGTGCACACCAGGTTGTCACCGTTGAAGCAATTGGTATACGACAGCAGCCCGCAGCTCTGGCAGCGACGACGCCCCCGCTTGTCGGCGCGGCCGCCTGCGAAGCAGAACTCGTTGCCCAAGCTCTTATCGTCGCGATCTACTATCATCACTTCTCCTTTCGAACCTCAGTCACGTCGTCGCTGCTAATTGGCGGATGCAGCGTGCGCCGGCAGTCGACGCAGATATACGGAAGACGCTTCTCCATTCCATCCGGATAAATCTTCACGTCCACCTTGGTCGCGGGAGCGGGCGAACATAAATAACAAGCGATGTCCACTCTCACCGCCTACCCCCCAGCCGCCACAGCAGATGCGCGAGTAGCCACACGATGGCGCCGAAATACACCAGTGCGCCGAATGCGTAGGCCCACCACTGCGCGCGCCTCATGGCCGCACCTTCATGGCCGCACCATTCGTGG
>Ga0214472_10001244_pt1 | contig 29058 bp, 15 predicted proteins | sample RVTome_6_FD_207662 | JGI IMG/M metagenome (GOLD analysis project Ga0214472, IMG submission 207662) | Soil microbial communities from uranium-contaminated site in the Upper Colorado River Basin, Wyoming, United States - RVT140D175 | ecosystem: Environmental > Terrestrial > Soil > Contaminated >...
CCCAGGTGAAACGCGAGCGGATGCTGACCCTGATCGCCAACCAGCTTCATGAGCTGGGCTATCGTCAAATGACCGATCGATCCCTGAAGCCAAAACACATCGAGGCCCTGGTCAAGCACTGGTTTAGCCAGGGCCTTTCCATTGGCACCATCAAGAACCGCATGGCAACGATCCGGTGGTGGGCGCACAAGGTCGACAAGCAGAACGTGGTGGCGAGATCCAATGAACATTACGGCATCCCGGATCGGCGCTTCATCACCAACGAATCCAGGGCGAAGACCGTGAGCTGCGCCGAGCTGGACAAGGTCCGCGATCAACACGTTCGCATGAGCCTGGAACTACAACAGGCCTTCGGCCTGCGCCGTGAAGAAGCGATGAAATTCCAGCCGAGCTTTGCCGATCGGGGCGACCACCTGGTGCTCAAGGCAAGCTGGACCAAAGGCGGCCGGGAGCGAATCATTCCGGTCCGGACCGAGGCGCAGCGCGACGTGCTCAACCGGGCACGGCGGCTGGCCGGGTTCGGCTCACTGATCCCGAGCAACCGTAACTACGCGCATCAACTGCGGGTGTACGAGGGCAATACCCTGCGGGCCGGTCTCTCCCACATGCACGGCCTGCGCCATGCCTATGCCCAGAACCGCTACGAGGAACTGACCGGCTGGAAATGTCCGGCCGCCGGCGGACCGGACAGCAATTCGCTAACCCCGGAACAGCGCAAGCTGGATCGCGAGGCCCGGCTCACCATCAGCCGGGAGCTTGGCCATGAGCGGGAGCAGGTAACGGCAGCTTATCTGGGCCGGTGATATCTCGACCACGGACGGCTGCGATTTGCTGCAGATTGAGTTCAGCGTATTCGATCCGCCGGCTTCTGACCCTTACCTCGTCCTGCTGGTTGGCAATATAGGGGTTAGGTTGAATAATTTTCTATATTAGCCGCATCTATGACCCATTTTTCGACAGGAATGAGTATTTTTCGATTATTGGAGTATCAATATTTCGATTGTCATGCTAGATTTTGAATAATTTTCGACAAGTGGAACAGATTTTCGACCCATGCGCATTGAATTCGACAATCTACCCGGCTTCCAGGACAAGACCGTTCCAGAGGGAACGCAACTCGCCGGCTGGGCGGCGCTCGTCCAGGCGCTCAACCTGCAAGCGCCAGTTCATCAGCCAAGCTGTGTTTCCGAGAAGCATATTGGAGGCAGCCAGCGGGAAGAAAGCGGTTTTCGCGTTTTCGACAAGCGCTACCAGCCTGGTGATCAATTTGCTGACCATCTGACCTTCGCCCTGCGCCACGAAAATATTGACCTGCTGATATTAAAGCGGGCTTTTGCTGCGGTGCCTAAGGCCGTCCTGGAAGACTACATACGGTCCACGCCAACGGGCACGCACACGCGCCGCGCCTGGTTCTTCCATGAAATGCTGACCGGGCAGACGCTGGACGTTGAAGACGCGCCCAACGTCACGGCCGTCGATGCGTTGGATCCAAAGGCCTATTTCACGGGAAAGGGAAGAATCTCCAGGCGACACAAGGTGCGCGATAATTTGCTTGGCAGTGGTAACTGGTGTCCCGTCATACGCAGAACAAAACGGCTTGAAGAATTCACTGTGCTGGGGCTGGGCAAACGCGCCGCGGAGACGGTCGGTCGCACGGGCCAACACCTTGTAACACGGGCGGCCAGTTTTATGCTGCTGGCCGACAGCCGCGCGAGTTTCGAGATCGAGGGCGAGCGCGCGCCACGTAGCCGCCTGGAGCGCTGGGGCAAGGCGGTACTCCAGGCCGGGAAACATGCACTCACGCTAGAAGAACTCCTTCGGCTTCATAGCGCTCTGATCGAGGATACCCGGTTCGTCTTCCCGGGCCTGCGCCCTGATGGCGTCTTCCTCGGCGAGCGCGATCATCTCGGTGATCCCTTACCGGAATTTATCGGTGCCCGCCCGGAAGACCTCGATGACCTGTGCGCGGGCTTGCTGGCCGCCAATAACCGTATGCGGGACGATGGGCTCGACCCCGTTCTGCAGGCGGCGGCGACGGCCTTTGGGTTTGTCTACATCCATCCGTTTCAGGATGGCAACGGCCGCGTGCACCGGTGCCTGATTCACCATGTGCTGGCAGAACGCAAATATACACCGCCAGGCATGGTCTTCCCGGTATCTTCCGTGATGCTGGATCGAATTGATGAATACCGCACGACGCTGCAGGCACATTCTGCACCCTTGATGGACTTCATCGAGTGGCGACCGACGATTGAGCATAACGTCGAGGTGCTGAACGATACCGCCGATCTTTACCGCTATTTCGATTGCACCGAAGCGGCGGAATTTCTCTACGCCTGTGTGCAGCGTACGGTCGAACATGATCTACCGAAAGAAATCGATTACCTTCGCCGTCACGATGAAGCCATGTCCAGAATAATGGATAGGATAGAGATGCCGGATCGGCTGGCACAGAACCTGATCCTGTTCATTCGGCAAAATGACGGCAAGCTGTCGAAGAGGAAACGCGAAAAGGATTTTTCCGCCCTGACGGACGGCGAAGTGCAGGAACTGGAAAATATTGTTCAGGATGCATTTGCAGGGTTCAACGAGACGTTAACTCAAGGCTAGGCAACGGAAAAAGACAGCTAGAAGAATATGCCGCAGTTCGAACATTTTGCATCCATCGAATCAAGGACAGGAAAATCTGTATAGGGGGTCGGTAAATGCCATCAGAGCCACAAAATCCCAATCAGGAAGCGGCATTAAGGGCACTGGACAATCTGCGCCTACGCTTGTTGGACCTGACAGCACGTAACCGCCTAATCAATTTCCGGCATACCAAGAAAGGAAGCCTACGGATTATAGACGAGCTGCCAGACCAGCTGGTTGAGACACTGCTTGCTGAAACAGAGATGCGTTTTCTGCCTGTTCCCGAGCCAACCCGCGATGAGTTGGTTGCAGCAGGGTATATCGAAATTGATGAGGCTACTGGGCAGGAGTTCCGCCTGCTGAAAGATCCGACTGCCGAGGAGTGGGCGAAGCGATTGGGTTTTGAGACCTCATACGAAGTTCCAAAGGCTTCGACTGAAACAACAGTTGGGAGACATGCGGACAACGCCATACAGACGCTGCTTTATCCCTATGAACTGGAAGCCAGGCTCAAGGGTCTGATGCAGATCTCCGAATCAGCCATCCAGGAAATGGGTGCGAATATTCTTTATCTGGCATTCGGCTTCCTGGAGTGGTTCGAAAATATTAATGACACTCCACGAATCGCACCCTTATTTCTGGTACCAGTACGTCTGCATAAAGGGCGGTTGAATCAAAAGACCAAAACCTATGAATACACGGTAAGTTACTCTGGCGAAGATATCATTCCCAACCTTTCGCTACGCGAAAAGCTCCGTGCCGATTTCGCCATGGCTTTACTGGACCTGGATGAGAATACAAACCCCGAAGCCTACTTTGAAGATGTGCTGGAGCTGATTAAGGAGAATCAACCACGCTGGCGGTTGCGTCGCTTCATCACTCTGACGTTGCTGAATTTCAGCAAATTGCTGATGTACCTTGATCTTGATCCGTCACGCTGGCCAGAAGGTGAAAACATTATCGACCATCCGGTAGTTATGCGATTCCTCTCAGGTTACGACACTGAACAAGGCAAGGAAGAAGGTTCGAACGGGGATTTTGGTTTTGGTGAAGAGTACCCCATCGATGAAATGGATGATGTTCACACGAAATACCCGTTGATAGACGATGCGGACAGCTCACAGCATAGCGCCCTGATTGATGCAGTCGATGGTAAGAATCTGGTCATTGAAGGTCCGCCAGGAACTGGTAAGTCACAAACCATCACGAACTTGATCGCTGCGGCCATGGCGCAGGGCAAACGTGTACTCTTTGTTGCCGAGAAGCTGGCGGCGCTGGAGGTAGTGAGACGCAATCTAGATAAAGCAAATCTAGGTGAGTTTTGTCTAGAACTACACAGCCACAAATCCCAAAAGCGAAAAGTGCTTGATGAGGTTGAGACTCGCCTGAAAAAACACGGGCATTATAGTAAACCACGGGACATCGAGGTGGATATCGCCCGCTATGAAGAGCTGAAAACGGCTTTGAAGAGCCACGTCGAGCGGATCAATCGGTCCTGGAAAAATACCGGGAAGACATTGCATGAAATCTTCATGGCCGCAACCCGCTATCGCGAAGCGATTAGTATCAATCCAGATGCCCTACACCCCGAAGGCTATGATGGAGATAACCTGGATGTGGTTACCCAGCGGCGTATGGAGGACCAGGTCGAGGCATTCGGTAAGGTTTATCTGGCAGTGGTTGGGCAGCTCGATGTCGATTCCGAATTGCAGCAGCATCCCTGGTATGGCGTGCGTAATGGCAATCTACAGATGTTTGATCTCGATCGTATCCAATCGACATTGGATGATTGGCAGCACTCTCTACGGAATCTGAATGAAGCGAGAGCACGGGCCGCCGAAATTTTAGGTTGCGGGCCGGACAAGATCGCCGATTCCTTGAACGGGATATCAATATTACTGGAGGACCTTGAACGCCTGCCATCCCTCAAGGGGGACGAACTATTGGACCGATTACCCGTGCTGCGAGGCGAGACACTGGTTAAGACGCAGCGATACCTGAAGCTGTTCGAAGATATCCAGACGCTCTATGCAGCGCTGGAAAAGAAGGTGGGGCTGGAAGTGTTACAGGACCTCTCAGTAGTTGATGATTTTCTCGCCGCAAATGAACAGCTTAGTCGGCTTGTGGGCAAGACGGTTGAGTTGGCGGCGCTTATCGAGGCGATCAACAGGCTGACAGCGATACGAGGCCAACTTGAGGAACTGGACGAACCATTGAAGGAGGTACAGGCCGCTGTGGGAGAGGCTGCGGCCAGTCATCTGTTGCCCACCGAAGCGGGGCTCGCGGAATTCAGGCGCTTCGTTGATTTGGTGGCCGGCCTTAATCCGTCATATTGGAAGCTACGCGATGAGCGGTTCGACAATGAAGAACTGGATGAACTATTGCCGAAACTGCGAGATGAGCTGGATCAACTTCATGCATTGTATGATGAATTGCAGGCTATGTTTCGTCTTAGTGCTCTGCCTAGCCAAAATGAATTAAGACGAATCAGAGAAACCATTGATGCTGGGGGCGTCTTCCGTTGGTTTAAAGGCAGTTGGCGCGTAGCGCGCAAACAGGTGCTCGGCTTGGCAGCGGGTAACAAGATCGGGCTTTCCAAGTTGTCCCCTTTGCTGGAGAAAGCGGAGGAATTTTCCAGAAGACGTCAAGAGCTCGACGAGAATAGTCACTACAAGGAAGTATTAGGCGGGTGCCTGAAAGGACTTGACACGGATCTGGAGGCCCTGGAGTCGTTGCGTGGCTGGTACAAAAAGGTGCGTCATCAATATGGCGTGGGTTTCGGTCAAAAAGTGGCTCTTGGCAATGCGATACTCGATCTGCCGATGGAGACAGCCAGAGCTGTGCGCTCTTTGTCCGAGCGGGGTGTGCAAAGACAACTGAGCGATATATTGGATGACCTCGTAAGTCTCAAGGATGTATTCGCGCCAGTCTCGGAACTGAAAAGTGACAGGACACTACTTATTGGGGAGGGGAATGTAATTCCCCTCATCCTTGCATCGCTGGAAGTCGCTCTGTCTTCCTGTAAGCCACTGGTGATGGATAACACTATTTCATTGGAGGAACTGGCTGATCGCATAGGGCTTCTGGATTCGCTGAAAAAAGCAGTTAGTAAGTGGGAAGCCGCCGATTATGACAACAGGCTGTTCCAAGGGCGTCTCGGTCTGAAGCTTGGAGTGCATGCTGATAATACAGCTTCTCTATCTATGCTCCGCAATACTCTGGTTATTGCTGGTTGTGCTGACCGGCAGCTAAAGAGCGACGATGTGCGGCGGCGAATTTATGATCAGCCCGAAGTCTCTACCTTTAATACACTCGCGGCTCTTTCAGCACAATTAAGAACGCTCGTGGATACGCAAACGACCAGCTACCAGGCATTTGCGCAACTGGTAGAGTTGCAACCAGATGATTGGAAGAAACAATCCGGAGACCACCTCGATGAACTCATTATCAAAAACAGCCGGGCGCTCAATAGCAGCAAGACTTTGCAGAATTGGCTCGATTATGTTCGGGCACGAGATCAGGTTGTTGCGATGGGGCTGGCCAACCTGGCAACAGCGGTTGAGCAAGGCGATATAGGTGTACATCAAGTTGATGACGCATATAAGGCTGGTGTCTTTGATGTTTTGGCTCGCGAGATATTGCGCGAGCAACCTGAGCTGGGACGTTTTTCCGGCCACGCACAGGAAGCCTTACGGGACCAGTTCAAGGAATACGATAATCGACTCAAAAAATGCCAGTGTGAAAAAATAGCCTGGCAGATTGATCAGAATAAAATACCGGCGGGCAATCTCGGTGTTCGCGTCAGTGAACGTACTGAATTGGCTTTGTTGGAACATGAATGTAGCAAGAAAAAAAGGCATCTTCCTATCAGGCAACTTCTACATAGATCTGGTGGAGCACTGGCCGCTTTAAAACCCTGCTTTATGATGGGGCCAATGTCGGTTGCCCAATATCTTCCACCAGGTCAGATTGAATTTGATTTGGTTGTCATGGATGAGGCTTCACAGATCAAGCCGCAGGATGCGTTAGGGGCGGTCGCACGAGGCGCGCAGCTGGTGGTTGTTGGTGACCCCAAGCAATTGCCACCGACCAGTTTCTTTGAGCGCGTTATCGACGATGATGAGGAAGACCCGACAACAATTGAGGAATCCGAAAGCATTTTAGACGCAACATTGCCGATGTTCCCAGCTAGGCGGCTTCGATGGCACTATCGGTCACAACACGAGAGTCTTATTGCGTTTTCAAATCATTCATTCTACGGCAGTGACTTAGTGCTGTTTCCATCGCCCCATAAGGAGACTGAGAGCTATGGCATTCGATATTCGAGGGTGCCACGTGGCTGCTTCATTAACAGGCGGAATATGGAAGAGGCGAAAATCATCTCAGAGGCTGTTCGAGAGCATTTCAGACATCGGCCAGATGAAACTTTGGGTGTAGTTGCAATGAGCGCGGAACAGCGTCTGCAGATTGAAAGTGCAATCGAAACACTGGCCAAAGAAGAGGGCGCGTTTCAGGAGTGGCTGGAGGAAGATTCGCGAAGAGACGAATCCTTATTCATCAAGAATCTGGAGAATGTCCAAGGTGACCAACGGGATGTTATTTTCATCTCAATGACCTATGGTCCACAGGAACCCCGTGGAAAGGTTTTTCAGCGGTTTGGTCCAATAAATTCCGAAGTGGGATGGCGTCGTTTAAACGTGCTTTTTACTCGCTCGAAAAAGCGTATGCATATTTTTAGCTCCATGGGTTCAGAGGATATCGTTGCAGGATCGACAGCTAAGCGTGGGGTACAAGCTCTTCGTGACTTTTTAGCATTTTGCGAAACTGGCATTCTCCATAAAACAGAAAGAGAGACAGGGCGAGCACCGGACAGTGACTTCGAAATCGCGGTTACGACGGCACTGCGAAACGAGGGATTTGAGTGCGTGCCACAAGTCGGTGTAGCGGGCTTTTTTATCGATGTGGCCGTGGTGGATCCAGGCAGTCCGGGACATTATTTGATGGGCATTGAGTGCGATGGAGCCACCTATCATTCGGCAAAATCGACACGCGACCGTGACCGACTCCGGCAGGCAATCTTGGAGCGTCTAGGATGGCGAATCCGCCGGATATGGTCGACTGACTGGTTCAAGAATCCACACGCCGAACTTCAGCCAATCTTCCGGGAATTGAACTCGTTAAAGACAGAGAGGTTGGAAGGGTTCGAGCAGAAAATCGAATCTGAGGCTAAGGGAATAGAAGAAATCGTCGAAGAGGTTGAACAGCAGGAGGCTGTGACTGAAAAATACATATCAGAAGAATTAGGACTTAAAGAAAAGCTAATTGAGTTTGATAAAGAGGTCATACGGCGAGCAATGCCCAATACTCCGGACAATCAACGATTGCTTCGACCGGCTATGCTGGAGGCAATGCTGGAATATAGACCTACGAGTAAATCGGAATTTCTTGAGTACATTCCCGGTTATCTGCGGCAATCAACAGCAGCTGCAGAAGGCCAATACCTAGAGCAAGTGCTGGAGATAATCAATGCTTCAATGGAATAGTTAGAAGGCACGACTTATCAAGCCGCGACTACTACAGGTAAGGCTATGATCAGCAAGCTTCTTAACACGCTTTGCTACAGACTCCGGCGTGAATTGCGGGAGTGGCGCAAGGCCAATGCGTCGCTTCGTGCGTCCGCATGGCCCTGGTATCAGAAGGCGCTGATCGCTGCGGGCAAACACCCGGTACGGGTTCCCTTGATGTTGTTGTTTGCTGCTCTTTTGCTATCCGCAACGATATGGGGTTACCACGCATTTTCTGGGTTGGTTTCGAACGATCCACCTTCACCACTGGCCGGGATTGGGCAGTACTTCTTTACCCTATGGACGGTTCAGGCAGCCATTGCGGCGATGATCTATCCCATCGTAATTGGCTTTGTTACCTTGCTGCTCCAGCGCCGTCACTCCGCGAAGGCCAGTTTGCATATCTATCTGCATGACTCCGCCGCTATCCTGGCCGGTCTAAGCGCCCTGTTTCTTGTAGCTGCCATGGGGGTTCAGTTTTTCTTCCTTTCCACAGCCAGTGAATCCGTTGTGGCCAATTGGCTTATTCTCGACGGGCTTTGGTTCCTGGCCAATATCCTGGGCGTTATCTGGTTTCTCGCCCGCACCTTTGACTACCTGCGCCCCGAACGCCGCGCCGATATCATGCGCGCCTATGCAATCAATCATGTCTGGCCGGCAGAGATGCGCCGAAACCTCGAATACCATTTGTTTCTTGGTGCAATCCATTATGGCTGGCTTCCTGGGCCCGTTTACGGTGATAACGAAAACAAATCGAATACAGCCATTCTTCCCGGCCCTGTCGGCCGCAACATGGGCGATATTCAGGTCAAGGGAAAGAAAAATGGGACTTGGACAATTCGTGATGTGCGGTTTCGGCCGCTGTCGCTGGCGGTGCGCAGTTGGCAGCGGCGTGAAGAAAAACTTGCGCTTTCCTCGGAAGGGCAGCCGAACACTTTTGCCGGGTTGCGCCATTCCCGATTATTGATCCTGCCCTCCATTCCAGGGGAGTCGTACAAAACAGACGTTGGCCTGTGCCGCACGGAAGGTGATTCGTGTCTTAGATGGTGGGAACGGTGGCTGATCCGGTGGTCATTCGTCCTTTCTCCATCCACTGGACATTCATCGTCCCTGAACATCAGTGACATTCTGAATGGTCTGATCACCGAGGTGCATGTCGCCATGGAGGCGGGTGAGGAGGTTGTCTTCCGGGAAGCATTGCATGAGCTGGTGGATCTGCATGCGGCGTTGCTACAGGCCGGTGACTTTGTCACTGATGCGGGTCAACACGATAATTATGCCAATCTTGTGGACCGCAACCATGCTTTCGAGGCCAGGATGCATGACCTGTGGGCCCGCGAGTATCGCCGGCTCATGGATGCCGCGGTTGAGCGGCTTGCAGTGAGCGACACCTATTTTAGCTACATGGTGCATGTGTCCGGCTGGTTGATCAGTCGACTGGGCGCGATACGTCCTGTAGAAATTTCAGTACATCTGCTTCATTTGCCACGTTCCCTGCACTATAGGCTGAACCGGTGGTGGGCGAAAACCGGCGAAGAACAGGGATTGCTTGATCACGGTCCGTGTGAACCTGGTGCGCTCAATGTGCCAGCATTTACGGTCTATGATTCCGCGATCAAGGCGTTGATCGGTGCCTGGGAATCCCTGAAGAATGACCGTTTCCCGCCAACGCGTGATGAGCCGCTCGCATGGGTGGGGTATGGAGAAGTTACAGAGCTATATGCAGGACACTTGGATGGCACGTTGTATATGTTGTTCGACAGCTTGTCGCTCGGCAACAAGGAAGGCGCGGAATGGCTTTGTGATTCACTCATGAAGTGGTGGGACACTATCCGTTTCAGGTTTGATAACACCCATTACTATATTCGGGATGAACGGAACCTGACGCTGGAGCTTCTGCGTAAACCGTGGGAAGAAGCCAGGAACGTAATTGATCTTTCCATGGCAGGAAACGATGAAGAAAAGGCGCCGAAGGCGCTCTGGGCCGCCTGTGTTCACAACTACTGGATTGACCTGAGTTGTGTATCGCTCTATGCCATGCTTCAGTTGGGTAAAGACTGTGCCTGCGAAAAATCGCTGCCTGCGCAGTTGGCAGCGGCGCTGGGTAAGGGTAAGGCCTTACGCGCAGGTGGATCCGGAATCGGAGAGCAGTGGCCGATTCGGACTGTTGAAGATTTGTTGATTGCCATTCTCCGGCAGTACTACTTTGATGGCGGTTATCATCGGGGTTACCGGGCTCGGCTCGACAAAGTGGTCGAAGGGATTTCCGGCCAGGGAAAACCGGCCATGGTGCCCGGTCGTATCTATTCAGGATGGGGCTTGGAAGATTTGGATGCTCTACGCGACGGGCAACTGGTCCTCCTGTGCCTGTTTGTGAAAGAGGGATGGTCACCGACCGCACGATTGATGGAGATGATACAAAAGTGGGGTGGGCAGGATGATGCTGGTCTGCGCGCATTTGTCGCACAACTCAAACAATGGAAAACCCGGTTGACCGACACAGACTTTCATGCCTATGACATCCTCTTTTCTTGTGTTCAGGCAGAATTAGGCGCTGCGGCAAGCCTGAAGGAGGCTATTGCAAGGTTAGATGCGGGTATCGAGCAGCTAGTGACAGGCGTAGAAGGTTTTCGCCTTGACCAGCTTCGCGATGCGCAGGTCAGCGACGAGCGGCTGGACAACGTTGCAAAGTGGAGTTCTCAATCAGGATTTAGTAAGAATAGTGCTGATATACCGGTTTCATTGTTTCGGGAGATTCAATATTCAGCAGGGCAGTATACCGAGCATAGTCTGATTATCCGAGAGATGAACAAGGGAGAATTTGTCGAGCCTCCGATGGCGCGGCGTGCCAGTAATGAGGATGAGTGGTTCGATCAGACGGTAAGCAGTCACGTGGCCGGGTCTGTTATGGCGGATATCTTGAAGGCATCGCGGCTTGAAATAATCGATGTCGACAGCCCTGTAGTCTACTGGCAGCAGATCAAAACTGCAGCAGCGACAATCCGCGACAAAGGAGGTACACCGGTACTTTTCGTGGCGGGTCGAGCCGAACCACACTGGTTACTGGATTGGACCAGAAGTACTTACGATGAGCGTGTGGAGCGACCGGAAGACCTTCGGTTGGTTCGTGATAAACAATTTGAAGGTGAAGGTTACATGGGGAGCTTGAATGATATTCCGGTATTTGTTGCTCCGATTGGCCCGGGATCGTCGTACCTGATCCCACTGGAAGCTATGAATTCCCTGACATTCACGGAGTTTAAGGATGGGGTGTTCGTACAGGCTTCTTTTGAGCCAGTTGATGGAAAAGACACGCTGATCAACCTCAAATTGTCCTGGCGTTTCCAACTGGATTTAAAAGCGAGCGAATGTCGGCAACTGCGATATGTCCAGAGCCTCAGCCAGTGAACGTGGTCTGAAATAAGGATGCTGGAATAACGGCTGATCCAGAATTATGGACTAATAATTGGCAAGATCAGCAAAACTCGGCACACGAGACTCGCAGGGGAAAATTCCACTATATCCGCGAGGATCACGGTACCGTATCGTGCGGGACTTTTGCGGGATTCAGCTCTGCACTGTCCTGCATTGTGGTGCAAAATAGGCAACGGGCGCTCCAGTAATTAATATTAAAAACAAATAGCTACAGTTTACGGCGCTAACTACGAACCAGGCGGTCGGGAGTTCGAATCTCTCCGGGCGCGCCAATAATTAAAAAGGGAGTTCCCTTCGGGACTCCCTTTTTAATTATCGACGTATCGGTCGATTCGAACTCCCGACGAAATCAATAGCAGTTTGACCAATCCGTTGACACGGATTGGGACGGACGAAGTCCGCCCGCAGGGCGAAGGCCATGGATGGCCTGAGTCAGGAACAACGGGCGCGCCATAAAAACAAAGGGTTAGAGAGCATTGTCTGCTAACCCTTTTTAAATTTCCGACACTTTTCCGACAAGCTCATTTTGGCGCTTCACCACTGTTAAGGTTGGTGCCTGTGCTAACCCACGGTCCCGACCGCATCGAGTAACTCTTGCAACTCGACAGCGGAGTGAACCGGAATAAATAATTGGAACACCGGCCAAGCCAAAGAAATCTTGACCTTGTTGGGTGAGCATTAGGTTGTATTCCAAAATGAAATTCTCTATACCAATAGAACCTGATAAAGAAGGCTATATGGAAAGAGAGTGCCCTGCCTGTGAAAAGTATTTCAAGGTTAAACCTGGGACAGGGATATCAGGAATTCCCGATTGCCACTGTCCGTACTGCAATCATGTCGGGTTACATGATACGTTCTGGACAAGGCAGCAGATTGAATATGCGCAATCTGTTGCACTACATCAGATATCAGGTGAATTTATCAAGGACCTGAAGAAACTGGAGAGGAAACCGGATCGAAACGCATTCCTGTCAATCGGTATCACCGTAAAGGGGAACCCTACGCCGATTGCCCATTATTCAGAAAAGGAACTGGAAGAGAAAGTTACCTGCAAGAATTGTACACTTGATTACGCGATTTATGGCGCCTTCGCCTATTGCCCTGATTGCGGCATACATAATTCGCTGCAAATTCTGAATGCGAATTTTGATCTGGTGTTAAAGATGCTTGCTCTGGCAGGCAGTGCTGATGAAAGTGTACAGGCGAAGCTGATTGAAAATGCCCTGGAAGATTCCGTATCCGCCTTTGATGGATTCGGGAGAGAACATTGTTCTTCTATCTACAAGAAAATATCCTTTCAGAATATTGATGCTGCGAAAGACATGATACGAACAGATCATGGATTTGATATTTCAGATGGCCTTTCTGTCAATGAGTGGAAATATTTATCTGAGCAATTTCAAAAAAGGCATTTGCTCGCTCACAGGATGGGAATCATCGATGAGGAATTCTCCCGGAAAACCGGGTGCAGTCGCTCATTTATAGGCAGGAAAGTGATCATTACGGATGAGAATGTCCGGGTGTTAGTACAAAACCTTATGACTGTTGCTCAGAATATCTATAAATACATATCAAGAAGTTAGTGATGATGGCGCGTCTGGGCAACGCCGGACCGGGCTCTAGGCGCGTTGCGCCCCGAGCCGTATATCCACGTCTCGGCCAGCCGGTGACGATCCCTCGCGCATAAACCTTTTTGTGTGTTGTTATTGCTTGGGTAGCTTCGGAGCAGCTTTGCCTTGAAGCCCGTTTTTCACAAGACGTGCAAGGACCTCAGCAAATGGTGCGATATTTCCCCTTACGCTGGCGTCTTCCAATGCGGCCATGTAAATATCCCTTTTCTCCAGGGGAATCACGGTCCAGGGATAGCTACCTGACGCCAGCATCACATTCATCAGAAATCGTCCCATGCGGCCATTACCATCTATGTATGGATGGATGTACACAAAGATAAAATGCCCAAGCACAATGCGAACAGACGGTTCGGTCTCTTCGCGCAGTAAATCGAAGAATGCTGGCATAAGATCGCGCACCGCCTCGTGGCTAGGCGGTACATGCATCGAGCGGCGGATATAAACCGGGCCATTGCGATAGCCAGCAAGATCGGCAGGTTTTATAAGACCCACCGCTACGCCCGGTGCAAACATTTCCCGATACCAGTCACGATGATCGTTATCGGCGACGGTGCCCGGATTATCGCCACCTAGAACCTTGCCCAGGCTTTCTTTGACGCTCTGAAAAGCTTGCCAGTAGCCACGGGCCGCAAGGGCGTTGCGGTGTTCCCGGTCATTTTCATCGGTATCCGGGTTCCACGTGCCGCTGCGTACCCGCTCGATAAGTTCGGGGCTGACTCTGTATCCCTCGATCGACAAAGAGTGATAGGCGTCCGTGACATATACGTCATCGACTTGCTTTAGATAGGCAGCGGTATTTTTTGTCAAGCCCGGAGCAGCCGGAAACCGCTCGATGATCGGACCCCGCATATCTTGCCACATCAGGCGGAGGCGGTTGACGTAAGGGGAGCGCTCCCGTGTCGAAAGAACAGCAGGAGGTTTTGATTCAAACGGATCGTTTTCACGGACGTCATAGCCTGCTGTCTTCATGGTCTTAACGATATCGTCTGCAATCTTATCGCGCCCGATATTACGGAAGGCCCCGGCAAGACGCCCGGCAACCGTGCTATGCCTACCTTCTAACAGGCGTTCAAGCACTTCAGAAGCATCGCGTGTCATCGAAAGCGCTGTACGGGCATCGGTTGAGTTCTGTCTGAAATAACCCGGAGCGCAACTAATCAAGGCTGCTGGAAGCGAAAAAATGCGCAATCCACTTTTCTCTACAATATCTTTTTCCTCCGGTATTGCCATGCGGACATCGAGCAACGATGTACCGTGCGGTAACGCCGTTATATTGTTACGCGCCTTTGAAGAAGCCCGGACCAGGAGTTGTGATGGCACGGACCAGTTCTCGGCATGCAGAACCAACGACTGCTCAGGAGACAGACACCAATCAGTGCCAAAACGGTGTTGCAGATAGGAAGCGCAGAATTGCCAGTACGAAGCATACCATGCCGTGCTTTCCCCGCCGGTTTCATCGGGACGGGCAGGGATGTACCAGCCCTTCATCACCTCTTGCAGGAACCCATTCTTACGTAGTCGCTCCCGATGAAGCCGGGTCAGGTCACCAGAGCGTATAGCGACATTGCCACGCTTTTGAAGCGCATGGAGCACTTCCAGAGATTCAGCCAGTTTTTCCGAGGGTGTCGCCATATCACGTGCCTATTTTTCGCTTATTGTGTTGTATCATAATTCGCTTATTATGTCGAGTTAAATTTCGCTTATCCAGACGTGTTATTTATCGCTTATTGTGCTGTGAAAATCTCCTCTTAGGCTGTGCTTCGTCATAACAGCCTGTCTCTCCTGCGGTTTTCCTTCTAGCTTCACCTTTCTAGCCCGTTGCGCCGACGGCGTTCGCACGGGCCAAAGCGATGCTTTGTCTTATACTGTGCTCACCCAGGCGCGCCAATAATTAAAAAGGGAGTTCCCTTCGGGACTCCCTTTTTAATTATCGACGTATCGGTCGATTCGAACTTCCGACGAAATCAATAGCAGTTCGACCAATCCGTTGACACGGATTGGGACGGACGAAGTCCGCCCGCAGGGCGAAGGCCATGGATGGCCTGAGTCAGGAACGACGGGCGCGCCAAATAAAGCAAAAAGGCCTGTCCTTGTGACAGGCTTTTACTTTAAAAACAGTTCAACGCAGAGTTTCAAGAACCAGTCGAATCTCGCCATATGAAAACTCATCGCCCAGGTGTTCTTTTATCACTTTCAGGCTTTCTTTGCCTTTTCTGTCAACCGCTTGTTTGATGATCGCTATTTTCTCTTCGGCCACGATCTCCGCGACGTTTAACAGGCCGCGCCCCACGTAGTGGGCGAGATGGCCTTCGATGGTGGTCGCAACCAGTCCCCGTTCTGCGGCGATTTCTTTTATGCCCTTGCCCTGCAAATACAACTCATAGCTTATTTGCCTGGTGTCCTTTTTCGTCTCTTTTCCAACAGCGGGTTTCGGCGGTGTTTGTCGAGATTCAATCTTGTGTTCACGGCAATAGTCGCGAACGATGGAGATTAGTTGTTCGCCGTATTTTTCCGCTGTGCGTTTCCCGATACCCTTGATGCCCAGCAATGCGTCCGGTGTATCGGGTAAAACGGCGGCAATCTGAATCAGCACCCGTTGGTGCAGGATACGATAATGTTCCACGTCCTCTTTCGTGGCCTGTTCCGCCCGCCATGCTTGCAGCATCCGGAAAACTTCCGGGTGTTGCACGTCCGCGGCATTAAAATCCGTTGCCTGCTTTTTGGCGGGTGTGTGCGTCCCGAAATCCATTTCCGCACGGGCGACGGCGTTCAGGTGGGCGCCGGTTGAAAAGCCGGCGCGGCAGCTTTGCAAACAGGCGGTTTTTATGGTCAGGCTGTGTTGCAGGGATTCGAATGCCTTGTTTATCTGTTTTCTGATGTCTTTGTTGTCGGTATCGAAGCGAAAGGCGGATACCCATTCGACCAGGCCTGCTTGCAGCGCATCGCTAAAATAACGGGATGCCTTCTGCACACGCCCCTGTACATGCGGATCATCTTGCGGCGTCTTATCGTGATTAAACAGGGATTGCAACTGATGCTTGAACTTGTCAGCGACGCTGATGATCTGTTCAAGAACCTGCTTCTCCATGTCCCCGATGGTGTCGATTCCGGAAAATTGGATGAGATGGTGGTTGTCGCGCAATTGTCTGGTGAGTTTTCTTAGCGAGATAACCAGCGGCTGAAAGTCAAAACAATCCAGTAGCAAATTTTGCTGGTACAGGATTTTGGCGCTGTTCAATTGTTCATGGGTCGGTGGGTTCCGGCCGGCGTGTTCCACGAATTCCGCCACCGCCGCATCCGTCTTTACTGCAGTTGTTGAAATGGGCGTGCTCAGCACCATGCCCTCGAAGGTCTTGCAACGGCTCAAGGCCACGTAGACCTGGCCGTGGGAGAATGCGGCGTTGGCGTCGATGATGGCCCGCTCAAACGTCAAACCCTGGCTTTTATGGATGGTGATGGCCCAGGCCAGCCGCAACGGGTATTGGGTGAATGTTCCGATCACTTCCGCGGTAATTTCTTTGGTGTTCGCATTCAGCGTGTATTTTATGTTTTCCCAGGTGACCGGCTCGACCGTGATTTCATCGGCGTCATCCGGGCATTTTACGGTGATGCCTTGTTCATCGATATGGGTGACTTTTCCGATCTTGCCGTTGAAATAGCGTTTGTCCGCGGAACCGTCGTTGCGCACGAACATGACCTGCGCGCCTTTTTTCAACGTCAGTGTTCCGGCTGTCGGGTAGTTGTATTCCGGGTAATCGCCTTCAATGTTCGCCTGAAACGTGAAGGGTTTTGTATCCAGGGCCCGCAGTTGTCTGTCGTTGATACTGTCGGCACTGCGATTGTGGGTGGTCAGGGTGATGTAGTTGTTTTCTTCATTGGGTTGGAATGCCGGTATGTATCGTGTGTTCAGTGTTTCCAGTGTCTCGGCATCGAGGCGGTTGTCCCGCACCCGGTTTAGCAGTTGAATAAACCGCGTGTCGGACTGACGATAAATATGCTTCAGCTCGATGCTGATCATATCCGTTTGTTTCAGTGCGTTGCTGCTGAAGAAATAACAGGAATCGTAATAGCTCTTGAGCAGGTTCCATTCATCATCCTTGACGACAGGGGAGAGCTGATGCAGGTCGCCGATCATCAGTAATTGCACGCCGCCGAACGGCAGGTGACGGTGTTTGTAGCGGCGCAACACGGCATCGACGCCATCCAGCAGATCGGCGCGCACCATGCTGATTTCATCGATCACCAGCATGTCGAGACCTTTGATGATATTGATTTTCTCCTTGCTGAAGCGGCGTTGTTCCGTCTGCCGCTGCACGTCGCTTCCCGGCACATACGGGCCGAAAGGCATTTGAAAAAATGAATGCAGGGTGACGCCGCCCGCGTTGATGGCGGCGACGCCGGTCGGGGCCGTGACGATCATGCGCTTCGGCGTATTTTTCTTGAGCGCGTGCAGAAACGTGGTCTTTCCCGTGCCCGCCTTTCCCGTCAGGAAAACGTTGTTGCAGGTGTGTTGCACAAAATCAAAGGCCAGGCGCAGTTCGGAATTTGGAGTATCCAGTGTTTTGCCGTTCATTGTTATCGTCCATGCCGGGAGCAGTCATTGCATGAGCGCAATTTACCCTTTTTGGGCGACTGATGCCATTTGATCTTTATGAGAAAGAATCGACGTTGACCAGATTGCGCCGGTATGCGAGATGCGCTATGGCGGTTCCCCTGAGATGCGCGTAGTAATTCGACGTCATAAGTTCTCTATCACCCACCGTATCCGCTGGCGGATCTTTTTGTAGGTGTTGCGTGACCAGGCCTCCAGCGCTGGAATATAGCGGGGATTGCCCGTCGCTTCGATACGCTCCAGCAACAACATCACCACCTCGCGGTTTTTGTCATTCAGCCAGGTCAGATCGGGCGGGGTGTCGCTGGCGGCGATCAGCGCATCGACCCGCGCGTGCATTTCGGCTGCGTAAGTGTCGCGTTCGATCTCCCAACCGCGCGCTGTGTACACCAGCAGCGGCAGGCGTCCGTCATACTCGATGGCGAGATGGTCGTTGAGGATGAGCCAGTCGATGCGGGCGAGAATCTCGTTCGGCGTGAGCTTGCCGAGCGCCCCGTAGGCCGGTGACTGGTCCAGTTCGAGCTCGATGAGTTTTTTCTCTCGTGAACCCTTGAGCACCTTGGCCAGCAGGGTGCGCCCGCCGCGCATGATGAGGTCATCGGCGCCGCGCAGGATGAGTGTGATCTCTTTCTCTGGCAGGCCCTTGATGTCCCGCGTGTCAAGGGTGACGGGAACGCGTCGTGCTTTTCTGCCCATGGGTATGTGTCCGGTTTTCTACTCGCGCAAATTCAGCTCATCCCACATCCAACTGCTGTCGTAGGGGACTTGTCCCTGGCGGGCGGCGCGGCGCTGTTCGTTGTTTTCCAGGTACTTGAGCCAGTCGATGACTTTTTCGCGCCCCTTTTTGCTTCTGGCGCACTGCCGCGGCGTTTTGTTATCCAGCATGGGGACGGGTTCGTCCAGGCACCGGTGGTAGTGTTGGTCCAGCATGTTATGGATGACCTCGGCGGCAATTTCTGGATCGATGGTATCGGCCGGCGCCTGATTGGAATCGTCCTGGCTGAGGGAGCCGCGCTCCGCCAGCAATTGTTCCGGTGTCTGCAGCTTGCTCAGGGCCGGGCCGATGAGACCTGCCAACAAGGTTTCGAGCGCCTGTTGCCCGCGTTGGTTGCGTTCGGTGGAATTGGTGGACAGTTTCAGGATACCCGGTGCCATCGCCAGGGTGCCACTGATGGGTTGCTGGCCATCCTGAAGTGTCTCGATAGCCAGTCCCTCTGACGGCCGATCGGTGGTGGTTTCCGGTGCCGGGGGAAACCAGATCCATGTGTCGCCGTCCGGCGCATCCTGTTCCCACTCGGGCGCCGCCTCCAGGCGGGCTGCAATGTCGTCTCCCTGTTCCTGCAGAAACGGAAAGCGGGTTTCGATAAACGTCAATGCCTCGCCGTCGCGGTTGACTAGTTGGGGCAGCGGTGCCTGCAGTTGCTCCAGCGTGTGCATGAGCCAGAGGGAAGTGAAGGCGGGTGCGGCGTCACGCAGAAAAAGTTCGTCGATATCGACGGCCGCCGTCAGCTTGGCGGCGGCCTTTTTGCCGGCCACGCGCGTGAGTTCCTCGTCGAAGTGTTTTCGCGACTTGGCCAGCACTTTGAGCAGGCTTTGTGCTGCTTCCTGTGGAAACGGCAGGATGCCGCCGGAGAAGCTATATTTGCCGTCCGATTTCAGCACCCGTGCCGCGATCCGGTCCCACTTGACCATGTTCTGCGTGCCCATGTGTTCATGGGCACGGACAGGATCGCCGCCACGCACCAGGTCGCGCAGGTCGCAATGATGGCCGGGGGAGACATCGATGACCTCGTACAGGGAGAGCACGGAATCCCGGAGCTGTTGCAGGTAGCGGCGGCCGGGGACGCTCTCGCGCCAGCCGCGGCGCTTGAGGTAATCGTCGATGATGTTCCTGTCGTCCGGGGGCAGGCGGCGGCTGAGAAAATCCTCGAACATGATCCCGAACAGCATGCCCCCGTAGCTATGATCGGCAAGCTCCTGGCCGAGTTCTTCCTGACTGATGCCGATGCGGTCGCACACCGGGGCGAGATGGGCGTCGAACACGGTCGCCTGCTTGTCCGACCACTCGGGCCGGTCAGCCCAGTTCATAATGTTGCGTATGGCCTTATCGGTGTCGCTGCGTTTTCCCATATTTCAGTTCCCAGGGACGGTTTCGATAGATGGTGACAGTTTACCTGAGAATCACCGCTTTGCTCTATCTGCCCGCGCTTCCGCGCCAGATTCTCCGCCTTCAGGTGTGTATACCGGCGCCGCAGCATGCGCCCGTCTGCGTGCGACCTGCCTGCGCGTTGCGCCCAAGCAGGTACACAGGCAGGCAGGTCTTTGATGGCAGTCGTGGATAATAACGGCACGGTGCGCGACTCGCCGTTTCTGGTGTCCGGCCGGTGGCGATACGGCAGCAATGGTCGCCACCGGCCATTCCACCGTCGGGTCTATCTCGTGTGTAGTCGTTGACGGAATCGGGGAATGCCGGCATACCCGATCTGGTTGGTTTCGTACGATTACAGCAATGTAATGAATGATGCTGAGCAAGCCCAACCGCAGTTGCGTGCCTGTGAGTAGCTTTCGGTGTGGACTTTTGCGGGATTTAGCTCTGCATTGTCAGGCAAACTGGGCAACGGGCGTTCCAGTAATCACTGTTAGAAACATAAAGTTAGAGATTGTGCGGCTAACTACGAACCACGGCGCCAGGGATGGAGGATGCAGGGCGAAGGCCATGGATGGCCTGAGTCAGGAACGACGGGCGCGCCAATAAATTCTTCGGTCAGATCGCCGGCTTTATTGGGAAATAATCAGCATTAAGCAGTTGCTCTACGCTCAGACTCGTGATGCGATCCAGTCAGGCTATGGTCATATTCGTAACCTTTATCCGGGCGTGGGTTATGTCCTAAGGCGGCATCCACCTCATAGGGGAATGTGCCGCACTGGTTACGTCCGGTTTCCACGCTGCAGGTTCTTGTGCCTAACAGCTGATAAAAGGGATCCCACCCCATGACGGTTGTCATTAATGGATATACAGCAATGAGTATAGCCACGGTTGCCCATATCGGGCTGCCGGATTCCATTACCAGACTTAGAGCACCCCATGCCAGTATTGCATTACCTCCGAAGAAACGAATCAGCCGGTCTGCAAGCCCGATATTTTGAACGACAGGGATTTTTCCTTTCACACGGTCCATTGTGTCCCTCCTATCCGTTGCCATTTCGTTCCTTCTTTCTGCCTGTATACGATAAGTACGCATTACAATCTACTCCGGAAGTTATAATGATTCAGTGACATTGTCACAATAATAGCGGATGGATCAGCGCTGCTTGCAGGGCGTTTGCCGCGATCAGGCCAGTTCGCGTTTGATGTCGGCAAAACTTTTTGCGGGTTCTGTCGTCTCGATAAGACTACCGGTCACTCGCTCCAGGAGGCTTGCAGAAAATAATCCGCGCACAGTCTGTGCCTTACGATCACGGGATGGTTCAATAACGATGAGATGCCTCTGTCCAAGACCCCTGAATGTTTCTACAATATCGCCAAGAGTTGCATGGGGTATCACATTATAATTCAGTACTCGCCACTTCTGCACTGGCGTCATAATATCCCGCACGGTGATATCTTCGCGTGAGCAGGTATCCATGCGGCAATCTCTTGATTGTAAAAACAGCATGGGTTTTTCGCTTTGAATCTCATAGGAAGTGATCGATCCGAGAATATTGAAGTCTCTGTCAACAACAAAGAAAAGGCGGACACTGGAATAGATCATTTGATTAAGCGCATTGTCTATCTGGGTGGTTGCAAGAATAGAGATCGCCGGCGTTCGACTGAAATCCGTCATTGATTCGAAGGCCGGATTGTCCAGGCTGAGTAATGGTGTGTTCCGGTCTGGTGTCCTGATCAAACTGATGTTGTTTTTCGGGCTGCTCAGGGTAAGGGGTGTGTAAGTATCCATAGGAATTCTCCTGTGCGATGTCCTTGGTGGGAACATGATTATAACCCGGATTCCCGGATGGATAGAAATATTCGAATTTTTCTTGCGGATGTACGTATATATGAATAATTCACGGATAATATTTGATTTGCTTGATGTTATATAAGACATATTGGCATATGCCTTTGCAGGCCTGTAGCTTCTGGTCTGATTTAAGCCCTGAATAAATCAGAGGTTTCTTAAAATAATCAAAGTCTGATGGAAATAAATTATGCACGAGAAATTTATCAGTGAAGTGATTAAACCCGTTGTTGCCACGTGCGACACTTCACGCATGGCCATCGGCGAGCCCGGACTCCCGCGGGAATTCGTCTGGCGGGGCCAAGCCATAGAGATTATAGAGGTGCTGCGCAGCTGGCGCGATACCGGAAAGTGCCGCCATGGCAGTCCGGAGATGTATGTACGCAAGCATTGGTACGAGGTAGCCACCGCTTCCAGCGGCACGATGAAAATATACTTCGACAGGCAGCCGCGCCGTGGACGAAAGTATGACCGGTGGTGGTTGTTCAGTATTAGCTCTTGACCGGACAATACCTGACTAAACTGAATCCGGTTGTTTCCTGAACTTTAATACCAGCACTCTCAGGCCGGTATAAAACACCGGCGTCAGGAATAAACCGAAGAAGGTTACGCCGATCATGCCGGAGAATACGGTAATCCCCATGACATGGCGCACCTCTGAACCGGCGCCACTGGAGAAGACCATCGGCAGCACACCGGCAATAAACGCGACCGAGGTCATAATGATCGGGCGCAGCCTTAACCGGCAGGCCTCGATGGCGGCTTCGAGCGGCGTTTGTCCCTGAAGCTCCAGTTCGCGGGCAAACTCTACTATCAGAATGGCATTCTTGCACGCAAGGCCCATCAATACGGCCAATCCGATCTGTACAAAGATGTTATTGTCACCGCCGGTGAGCCATACCCCAAACAATGAGAACAGTACACACATCGGTACGATCAGGATGATGGCGAGCGGCAGTGTCCAGCTTTCGTACAATGCCGCCAGGACCAGAAACACCAATAATACCGCCAGTGGAAACACGATTAACGCCGCATTACCTTGCGTGACCTGCTGATAACTCAGATCGGTCCATTCGAAGCCCATGCCATTGGGTAAATTCTGTGAGGCAAGGTCGCCGACGGCCGCGAGGGCCTCTGTCGAAGACATGATGCGCGGATCGGCCTGACCCACCAGATCTGCGGCCGGGTAACCGTTGTAGCGGATGACAGGATCGGGGCCGAAGGTATGACTGACTTTGATCAGACTGCCGATCGGTACCATCTCACCGTTTTGATTGCGCGTGCGCAGGTTGGCAATCTGCGCTTCGCTGTCGCGAAACGGCGCATCGGCCTGTGCGATGACCTGATAGGTTCGGCCGAAGCGGTTGAAGTCGTTGACATACATCGAACCCAGATAGATTTGCAAGGTTTCAAACAGATTGCTTAATGACACGTCTTGTGACTTGGCCTTGACGCGGTTTACCTCTACATCAAGTTGTGGCACGTTGGCCTGATAGGATGAAACAGGGAAGGTGAGGCCGGGCACCTGCGTTATGGCGCCGGTCATGTGCTGGACGGTTTCCTGGAGTTTGCCATAGCCAAGCCCGGCACGATCCTGCACATAGAGCGAATAACCCGATCCGGTGCCCAGTCCGAGGATCGGCGGCGGCATGATGGCAAAGGCGAAACCTTCCTGGATGGAAAAGAGTTTGCCTTGCAGTTCAGTGACGATTTCGACGGCCGGCCGCTTACGCTCATTAAATCCCTTCAGCGGAAAAAAGATCGTGCCGGTATTGGGCGTGTTGGTAAATTGCAGGGTATTCAGGCCGGGGAAGCCGACGGCATCGGCAACCCCTTCGGTCGACAATGCAAGGTCACTGATCTTGCGTACAACAGCTTCGGTACGGTCGAGTGATGATCCTTCAGGCAGCCTGACGCCGCCGATCAAATAGAGTTTGTCCTGTGTCGGAATAAATCCGCCCGGTACCGATTGGAACACCATCCACGTCAAACCGATCAGTGCCAGGTAAATTATGAAGATCGGGCTGCGACGGTGCAATATTTGCGAAATACTGTTTGAATAGCCATCCGAACTGCGTTTGAACAGATAATTGAACGGACGGAATATCCATCCGAATAGCGAATTAATAATGCGAGTAAAACGATCGGGTGCTTCGTTATGACCTTTAAGAATAGTGGCGGCGAGTGCCGGTGACAGGGTCAATGAGTTGATGGCTGAAATAATCGTGGCGATCGCGATCGTCACCGAGAACTGGCGGTAGAATTGGCCCGTCACACCGGATAGAAAGGCCATTGGGACAAACACGGCAATCAATACCAGCGCAATTGCAATGATCGGGCCGCTGACCTCACGCATGGCCTGGTGTGCTGCAGCATTCGGCGACAATCCTCCGGCAATATTGCGTTCGACATTTTCCACGACAACGATCGCATCATCGACGACGATACCGATAGCCAGCACCATTGCAAACAGCGTCAGGGTATTGATCGAAAATCCGAGTAACGACAGCATGGCAAACGTGCCGATGATCGAGACAGGTACGGCAATCAACGGAATAATCGAGGCGCGCCATGTCTGCAGAAACAATACAACAACAATAACGACCAGCAACACGGCTTCGAGCAGAGTGGTCACCACCGCCTCGATCGAACCGCGCACGAATATGGTCGGATCATAGACAACCTGCCATGTCACATCCATGGGGAAACCCTGCGACAGTTCGGCCATCTTCGCCCTTACGTTATCCGATAGTTCAATGGCATTGGCGCCGGGTGCCGCCATAATCGGAATGGCGACAGCCTGTTGATTATTGAGCAATGAACGCAGCGCATATTCCGAAGCACCAAGTTCGAGGCGCGCCACATCACTAAGACGTGTGATTTCCCCGTTGGCACCGGTTTTGACGACGATGCCGGCAAATTCCTGTTCGGTTGCCAAGCGGCCTTTGGCGTTAATCGATAAAGTAAAAGGCAGGGTTTCCGGTTGTGGTGGCGCGCCGATCTGACCGGCGGAGACCTGGATATTCTGATCGCGTATGGCATTGACAATGTCGCCGGCGGTTAGACCACGCGAGGCAACTTTATCCGGATCCAGCCAAATGCGCATGGCATAATCGCCTGCACCGAAAATCAACGCGTCACCGACGCCGGGTATACGTGCCAGTTCGTCCTTGATATGCAGCACCGCATAGTTACGCAGATAGGTGGTATCATAAGTTCCGTTCGGCGAACGTAAGTGTACGACCATGGTCAAATTGATCGACCGTTTCTGCGTCGAGATGCCCAGTCGGCGAACATCCTCCGGCAGGCGCGGGGTCGCCTGGCTAACACGGTTTTGCACCTGGACCTGGGCAAGGTCGATATCGGTTCCCGGTTTGAAGGTAACGGTCATGGCCAGTATGCCATCGCTGCCGGCCACTGATTTCATATACATCATGTTCTCGACACCATTGATCGCTTCTTCAAGCGGAGTAGCGACGGTCTCGGCGATTACCTTTGGATTAGCGCCCGGATAGACGGCACGCACGGTCACGGTTGGCGGTATCACATCAGGGTACTCGGTGATCGGCAGTAACGGTATCGCGATCAGGCCTGCTGTAAATATCAGAATAGACAGCACGGCCGCAAAGATCGGCCGGTCGACAAAAAAGCGGGAGAAGTCTTTCATAGAAGCAAATTGACCGGCTTGTCGATATTAATGTTCGCTTGTTGCCATGGGAGCCGGAGATGCAGGGGGTGGGTCACCCATTTGAATGGATTGCGGCGTCACCGGCATGCCCGGGAAGAATATTTTCTGTAAGCCGTGCACAATAACCTGGTCGCCTGCTTGTAAACCTTCAGTCATGATGCGGAGATTCCCGGCGGTTTGTCCTATCTGGACGTTACGCCGAACGGCGCTGTTTTCGGGACCCAGCAGGTAGACATATTTGCGGTCCTGGTCGGTAAGGATGGCCTGATCGTCAACCAGTATGGCTTGATGGGCTTCCATATCCATGAGTTTAACACGGGCAAATAATCCGGGCGTCAGTTGATGATCCGTGTTTTCCAGCACCGCGCGCATACGTATCGTGCCGGTATTCGGATCGACCTGATTGTTGACGAAGTCGACATAACCCTGATGTGGAAATCCATCTTCATTACTGAGACCGACCATAACAGGCTGTGATTTTTTCTGGCCGCCGTTCGATTCCATCTGGCGAGATATATTGGAGTAATGCAAATATGTCTGCTCGTCGCTATCGAAGTATACGTGCATTGGGTCGAGCGATACCACCGTGGTCAACAAGTCAGGTGTAGGGTCGGATGATACTAGATTACCTTTGGTGGCCATTGCCTGACCGGCGCGCCCTTCGATTGGAGAACGGACTTCCGTATATTCGAGATTAAGGTGCGCCAGTTGAGCGGCAGCCTCGGCCGAACGTACATTGGCGTCGGCCTGGTCTTCTGCGGCGACCCGCTGATCATACTCATCCTGGGAAAGCAGGTTGCGTTCGACCAGATTTCTGGCGCGGCGAATTTCAGCCTCGGCGAGTTTTGCCTGGGCGCGTGCGCGCGCCAATTCCGCCTCGGCGCGGTTTAGCTCGGTACGAAAAGGGCGCTGGTCAATGACAAATAACAGATCACCATTTTTAACGATATCGCCTTCACGATATTTCACTCCTTCAATGATACCGCCAACTTGAGGACGTATTTGAACGTTTTCTTTCGCCTCAATACGGCCACTGAATTCATTTGATTGAGTGACATCGCGCACAATAACTTCAGCAACACTGACCTGCGGAGGCGGAAATCCACCACCCTCTTGTTCGTTTGTACTCTTGCTGCAACCGCCAAGTAGTATAAACGCCGTTACAAAGATCACCGGGGGTATTATATGCTTGGATGAGGCAGTTAACATTGATAGCTCCTGAATAGCTTGCAAAGCTGTATTGCTCTATAGATTGATATTGGTTATTACAATGAAATGAATGTGAGCCGGCCGTATATTTTGGTCGGCATAGTATAGCTGTTCTTAGGGTAATATTTCTAATAAGTTTGAAATCGCAGCATGTTGTAAGATGGGTTACCAGTTAGATCCACTGGTCATCGCGTGCCTTTATGAATTTTCTTATGAGGGGAATGGCAAGATATTGCAGGCCAGACTCATAAAGTATCTCATCACGATGCTGGAATGTCTGTTATCTACGCGGGTATCAGCATTTACATTATGCCTGCAGGATAACTGAAATGGCCGTCCGGATCATAATCCGATGAATTAAAATATCAATAATTATAATCGGATGCGACCAGTCTTTAGTCCGGGTACGATCATAATACGCGCCTGCAGGATTGATCTTCAATATTCCCTATAAGTTTTAGCGAGTCCGCCGATAAGGGAACATGCGAATTTTTTTACCTTAATTATTCCCGCTGCCACAAGGATTTAGGTGATTACTCCTCATGAACACGGAAAAACAGCGCACGTTATTGCTTGTTGATGATGAAGAAAACATCATTTCGTCATTGAAGCGTTTGTTGCGCAGAGATGGTTATAACATTCTTACGGCCACGAGTGGACAGACCGCCCTCCAATTACTGGAACAACATGAGATCGGCGTGATCATGTCTGATATGAGAATGCCGGAAATGAGCGGCGTCGAATTTTTGAGCAAGGTAAAGGAGCGTTTCCCGGGCATTGTTCGTATTATGCTGAGCGGGTATTCCGACCTCGCCTCTATCACCGATTCGATAAACAAAGGTGAGATTTATAAATTCCTTACCAAACCATGGGAAGACGATTTGATGCGGATAAATATTCGCGAAGCATTTGAACACACGGAGCTTAGTAAAGAAAACATAAGATTGACCATGGAATTAAAAAATATCAACAAGGATCTTGAGGGACGTGTTGCTGATAAAACCAGGGAGGTTGAAAAGAATTTGCATATTGTACAAATAGCGCAAGGTATTCTGGAAAACCTTCCCGTTGGGGTCCTGTGTATAGGCGATGATGGCGTAATTGCAAATGCGAATTCAATGGCGCATAGATTGCTGAAGAATGATAAAAGGAGTCTGTTGGGAGAACACATTGATGAGGTTTTGCGCGCGGATGTGGCCGGACTTGTGCATGACATTAATAGTGATCATGCGGCGGATAATAAGTACCTTAGATTTGATAAACAGGCAGTGATTGTTGGCCGTTGTGATCTTGGGAATGATAATGGAATCAAAGGGGTTTTATTGGTGATCACCCCGTCATTGGAAACTAATTCATGAAGAGAATCAAACACGTCAGTCTCGATGAGGTTTCACCGGGGATATCGCTTGCCTTGGACGTGGTCGACCCGGCAGGAAATGTGTTACTGCGAAAAGACTCTTTGCTGACAGACGCAAATATTGCGAAGTTAAGAAATAAAAAAATAGCCAGTATCTCTATTTGTATAGAGGACAATATTTCTAATGAACAGGAATATGAGCGGGTTACCCGATTACTAGAGCATCAGTTTAGAAAGATGATTGATGATCCAGACATGCAAAAGCTCAAGTCCATTATATTGGAATACAGAACAAGAACGTTGCCGCACAGGCGAAATGGTTGACATGAGTGTAGCGCATGAAAAAACTATCTCTTGAATCACTGGATAGGCGGATACGGCGATTACCATCGTTACCCGCGATAGTAACTGACTTGCTTGCCATGCTTGATCGTGGAAACGTCAGTCTATATGCGTTGGAAGAAAAACTTGGCCAGGATCAGGCATTATCCGCGCAGACGTTGCGTATTGCAAACTCGGCATTTTATGGCTTCTCCAGGAATATTGGTTCAATAAAGGATGCCGCAGTCGTGCTGGGTATTCATTCCATACGTAATCTTGTAACTGCGGCAAGCATCATCAATCAATTTCCACCTGACAACGGTGCGAGGCTTGATAGAGTGAAGTTTTGGCAACATTCAATCGGTACCAGCATCGCAGCCAGGGTGATGGCAAAACGAACCGGCCTGGATCAGGAAATCGCCTTTACGGCAGGATTGTTACACGATATCGGTAAACTGGTGCTTGACGCCTATTTCCCCGATTACTATGAAGAGGTACAGCGCTATCAAAAGCAGTGTGATTGCCTGCTGAGGGATGCCGAAGAATCCATATTGGGATTTGATCATGCGCTTATAGGTGGACGCGTAGCAAAGGCCTGGAAGCTTCCATCAT
>Ga0214472_10001245_pt1 | contig 29045 bp, 25 predicted proteins | sample RVTome_6_FD_207662 | JGI IMG/M metagenome (GOLD analysis project Ga0214472, IMG submission 207662) | Soil microbial communities from uranium-contaminated site in the Upper Colorado River Basin, Wyoming, United States - RVT140D175 | ecosystem: Environmental > Terrestrial > Soil > Contaminated >...
CTCGGTCGCCCGTTGGCGCCGCGCCTGCTCGGTCGCGGCCTGCTCCTCGCGCTGCTGCGCGACGACCGCAGCCTGGCGCTCCCGCTCGCGACGATCCGCAGCTGCCTGCAACTGCCGCTCGAGTTCGGCCTGGCGCGCCATCTCCGCTTCGATCGCGCCGGCATCCACCACCGTGGCCTGGATCACCGCGCGGGTCTGGATGCCGCTGTCCGGGACATTGTCGGATTCCAGATGCAAGCTGACCGTGAGCATCAGCAGGATCGCCGCGTGTACACCCAGCGAGGCCACGGGCGGCGCCCACTCCGGCATCAGCAGTCGGACGATACGGTCCCCGATCGCCGCCACTAGCCCCCCTCGCCCACTTCGACGGGGAGTTCGGCGACCGGATCCATCTCCAGCGAAACCGCGGGCGCACCCGCCTGCTGCAGCATGCGCATGCCCAGCGCGACCACGCCGTAGGGCACGTTGGTGTCGGCTCGCACCACCACCGGGGTATCGGGACGGCGGCGCATCACCGCGGCGGCGCGCAGCACCACCTGGGCGGGCTCCAGCGGTAGATCGTCGTCGCTGCCTACGTTCAGGAAGTAGCGACCATCAGCGTCCACGCTGAGCATCAGGATCTCGACCTGCTCGCTGGGCGGCAACGGTTCACCACCGGTCCTCGGCAGCTCGACCTGCACACCCTGGGTGAGCAGCGGTGCAGTCACCATGAAGATGATCAGCAGCACCAGCATCACGTCGATGTACGGCACGACGTTGATCTCACCCATCAGCTTGCGTCCGCGCTTGGCCATCGCTCAGGCCTCAGCGCTCTCGTCACCGCCGATGTGACCCGTGGTCTGGGTGTGCCGCTCGACGATGGAGATGAACTCCTCGGCGAAGGTGTCGTAGCGACTCTCCAAGCGCTCGACGCGGTCGGCGAAGCGGTTGTACGCGATGACCGCGGGGATCGCAGCGAACAGGCCCATGGCGGTCGCGATCAACGCTTCGGCGATGCCGGGCGCGACCATCTGCAGGGTCGCGTGCTGCACGTTACCCAATGCGCGGAAGGCGTTCATGATGCCCCAGACGGTACCGAACAGACCGACGTAGGGGCTGGTCGAACCGACGGTGGCGAGGAAGGCCAGGCTGCGCTCCAGCCGATCGACCTCGCGCATCTGCGTGATGCGCATGGCGCGGCGCACAGCGTCCAGGACGCGGTCCGGTCGCACCCCATCGCGCTTGCGCTGGCGCAGGAACTCGGAGAAGCCGGACTCGAAGATGGTCTCCATGCCGCCAGCGACGCTGGCATCCGAAGCCTCGATCTCGCGGTACATGGTGGCGAGGTCGGTGCCGGACCAGAAGCGACCCTCGAAGCGGTCAGCGTCGGTGATCGCGGTCTCCATGTCGCGATGCTTGCGCAGGATCACCGACCAGGAGACCAGTGATGCGAGCAGCAGCATGAGCATGACGATCTGCACCGTCAGGCTGGCGTTCAGGAACATCTGCAGGATGGACAGGTCGGTGCTCACTCGGTCGGGCCCTCCAGGACGCGCTTGAGATGTTCGGGGATGCGTGCGGGTTTGAAGGTACTCGCGGTCAGGCAAGCGGTGTCCACCACCGCCTCCACCAGCAGCTCATCGCCGCGGTGCACCGTCTGCTCGAAGCGGACCCGGCTGCGACCCACGGTCGCGACCCGGGCGCTGACCCTGAGCTCGTCGTCCAGGCGCGCTGGCAGACGGAAGTCCACACCCACGTGGCGCACGGCGAACACCAGGTCCTCCTCAGCCTTCAGGCGCGACTGATCGAAGCCGCGGGCGCGCAGCCATTCGGTGCGCGCGCGCTCGAGGAACCGCAGGTAGTTCGCGTAGTACACGACGCCTCCACCATCCGTGTCCTCCCAGTAGACGCGGACGGTGATCGATGTGGGGCTGGGCTGGCGGTCGCTCATGGGTTTCCGGCGGACTCCATCTAACGGGTTGCTGGTTGAACGTCCGCTGAACGGACACCCATAGGACGCGCCGCGTACCTCATCCGTCGCCGAACAGCTCACCCGAACCGGGCGCGCCCCGGGGCGGGCTGATGCCGAAGTGCTCGTAGGCGCGGCGGGTCGCCTGGCGTCCGCGGGCGGTGCGCTGGAGGAACCCCTGCTGGATCAGGTAGGGCTCCAGCACATCCTCGATGGTGCCCCGCTCCTCCGACAGCGCTGCCGCCAGCGAGTCCACGCCCACCGGGCCGCCGTCGAAACGCTCGATGATGGTCAGCAGGAGCTTGCGGTCCAGGGGATCGAAGCCTTCCGGGTCCACATCCAGCATGTCCATGGCCGCCCTGGCCACCTCGGCGTCCACCGTGCCGTCAGCCTTCATCTGGGCGTAATCCCGGACCCGGCGCAGCAGGCGGTTGGCGATGCGTGGCGTACCGCGGGAGCGGCGTGCGATCTCGCCGGCGCCAGCGGCATCGCAGGGCAGCTCCAGGATCCCCGCGGAGCGGCGCACGATCACCGCCAGCTCCTCCAGGGAGTAGAACTCCAGGCGCTGCACGATGCCGAAGCGATCGCGCAGCGGCGAGGTCAGCAGGCCGGCGCGGGTGGTGGCACCGACCAGAGTGAACGGCGGCAGCTCCAGCTTGATCGAGCGCGCGGCCGGCCCTTCGCCGATCATGATGTCGAGCTGGAAATCCTCCATCGCCGGGTACAGCACCTCCTCGACCACCGGCGACAGGCGGTGGATCTCGTCCACGAACAGGACGTCGTTGGCTTCGAGGTTGGTCAGGATGGCGGCGAGGTCGCCCGGCCGCTCCAGCACCGGGCCGGAGGTGTGGCGCAGGTTGACACCCAGCTCGTTCGCAAGGATGTGCGCCAGGGTGGTCTTACCGAGGCCGGGCGGTCCGAAGATCAGGGTGTGGTCCAGGGCCTCGCCGCGCTGGCGCGCGGCGCCGATGAAGATCTCCATCTGCTCCTTGACCGCTGGCTGGCCCACGTAGTCCGCCAGCGCACGCGGGCGGATCGCCCGGTCCACCGCGTCGTCCGCGCGCGACGCGGTAGCGGAGAGCAGCCTGTCCTCGGTGTCAGCCATCAGCCCTTCACCACCGACTGCAAGGCCTGGCGGATCAGCTCCTCGCTGCTCGCACCATCGCCCGCCTTGCCGAGCATGCGCGCCGCCTCGGCGGGCTTGTAGCCCAGCGCGACCAAGGCAGCCATGGCCTCGTCCTTGGCGCTCACCGGCGCGCTGCCGGTGCGCGCTGAACCGTCGGCGCCAGCGACGCGGTCGCGCATCTCGACCAGCAGGCGCTCGGCGGTCTTCTTGCCGATGCCTGGCACGCGGGTCAGCGATGCGACGTCACCATCCATCACGCAGCGCGCGAACCCGTCCACGCTGATGCCTGAGAGGATCGACAGGGCGAGGCGCGCGCCGACACCGTTGACCTTGATCAAGCCGCGGAACAGCTCACGCTCGCGCAGGGAGATGAAGCCGAACAGTTGGTGCGCGTCCTCGCGCACCACCAGGTGGGTGTGCAGCAGCACCGCCGCGCCCAGCTCCGGCAGCTCGTAGAAGGTGCTCATCGGCGCCTGCAGCTCGTAGCCGACCCCGCCGACTTCCAGCGTCAGGCCCGGTGGCAGCTTAGCGACGATGGTCCCGCGCAGGTGGCCGATCACGCGACGCCACCCGGGCCGTGCCAGCGTGAGCGCTTGCGTCTGAGCCCGACACCCAGCTTCGCCTTGAGGTCGGACCCGTGCGCATGACAGATCGCGATCGCCAGCGCGTCGGCCGCGTCCTCGACGGGCGCCTCCCTGAGCCCCAGCAGCATGCTCACCATGTGCTGGACCTGCTCCTTGCTGGCGCGGCCGGTACCTACCACCGCCTTCTTGACCTCCGCCGGTGCGTAGTCGAACGCGGCGCGCTCGGTATCGAAGGTCGCGCACAGCGCCGCCGCGCGCGCCTGGCCGAGCTTGAGCGCCGTGTCCGGGTTGCGCTGCACGAACACGCGCTCCATCGCCACGTGGTCGGGCGAGAGCCGCGCGACGATGGCGCGCATCTGCGTGTACAACGAATCGAGGCGGCCGATCATCGGACCCTGTCCGAGGCGGATGGTGCCGTGTTCGACGTGCCGGATCGCACCGCGGTCGTAGTCGATCACGCCCCAGCCGGTGATCTGGGAGCCAGGATCGATGCCGAGGATGCGTGGCACGCTAAGCCGAACCCAACTGTTCCAGCGCTTCCGCCGGGAAATCCGCGTTCGAGTACACCGACTGCACATCGTCCAGGTCCTCGAGGGCCTGGAGCAGACGCAGCGTGGTGTCCACCGAATCGCCCTCCACCATCACCGAGGTCGCGGCACGCATGGTGACCTCAGCATCCTCGGGCGTGAGCCCGGCGGCTACCATCGCATCGCGCACGCTCTCGAAGTCGTTCGGATCGGTCAGGACCTCGACGCCGGAGTCATCACCGAGTACATCCTCGGCGCCAGCCTCCAGCGCGACCTCCATGACCTGATCTTCGAGCGTGCCTTCGGCGAAGGCGATCACGCCGCGGTGGTCGAACAGGTAGGCGACCGAACCATCCGCGCCCAAATTACCGCCGTACTTGGAGAAGGCGTGGCGGATCTCAGCGACGGTGCGGTTACGGTTGTCGGTCAGGCAGTCCACCATCACAGCGACACCCCCCGGTCCGTAACCCTCGTAGCGGACCTCCTCGTAGGACTCACCCTCCAGCTCGCCGGTGCCCTTCTTCACCGCGCGCTCGATGTTGTCCTTGGGGACCGACTGCGCCTTCGCCTTGTCGATCGCCAGACGCAGACGTGCGTTGCTGGTCGTGTCACCGCCACCGCTGCGTGCAGCGACCGTGATCTCCCGCACCAGCTTGGTGAAGATGGCACCACGCTTCGCGTCCTGCGCGTTCTTGCGGTGCTGGATGTTCGCCCACTTGCTATGGCCCGCCATGGCCCTCGCCTCTGTGTCGCTGACTCAGAACTCGATCCGGATCCCGATGTGTGCACCGCTGTCGATCGACGCGGTCGGCAGTGGGCCGAAGTCGGCCTTCACGCTGCGCACACCGAGGTAGATGTTGCCGCGGCGGAGCAGGTTGTACTGCACGCGCAGATCGACCTCGATGTACTGCGAGGTGTCGCCGAAGGCCAGTACGTCGGGCGCGAAGTACGCGGAGCCGGCGATGCCGATGCGGTTGTACTGCGGGAACGTGTAGCGGAAGAAGCCACCCAGGGCGATGGCCTGACCGTTGAGGTTGGTCGCGTCGATGGTCACCAGGCGACCGCCGAGACCGGCGATCAGGTCCTCGCCCGCGCTGGCCTCGTCCACCAGCACCAGGCCGACGTGGACCACATCACCATCGTCGCGGTGGTGCAGGAGGCCCACATCCCAGGTGAGGTCGCCCCAAGTGCTGGGGAAGGTCGCCTGCAGGCCCACGACGTCGCTGTTCAGGTTCACGTCGAAGGTGCTGGCCTGGGCGGTGCCGGCGAGTAGCAGGCCGCATAGGATCAGGGTTCTGGTCGAGGTCATCGTGGCTCCTGCGTGCTGGTCTGGAGACGCCGGGTGGCATCACGCTGCGACGCGTATCATAACGGATTCACCTGAACCCGCCCTCGTCGAACGGGTCTAGAACCCAATGCGGATACACGCGAGCGAACAGCAGGACCACAGCGGCGACACCACCGCTGGCCCTTCGTCCGACCCGGTAGCGGCGGCGCGGTCGATGGTGGCTGCTGCCTGCGAGGGTCGCGAGACCCAGGTGCCCGCCGAAGCCGAGGCGATCGCTGCGGTCCTGGTGGATCTGGACGCCGCGCCCGAACTGGTCGCCGCCGGCCTGCTACTGCCGGCACTGCGCGCGAGCCTCTGCTCCCACCGCCAGCTGGGTGACCAACTCGGTCCCGAGCTGGCAGCCCTGAGCCAGGGTGCCCTGCGGCTGGAGCGCCCGGCGCGGCTGTCGGTCTCCGGTGGTACCCGCGACGCCGAGGCCCGCGCGGAGGCGCTGAGGAAGCTGGTGCTGGCGCTGGTGGACGACCCCCGGGTGGTGCTGATCAGCCTGGCGGCCCAGCTGGTCGCGCTGCGGGCAGCGCGCAAGGCCGAGCCGGCGGTGCAGCGGCGGCTGGGCAAGGTGGCGCGGGAGATCTACGCCCCGCTCGCCAACCGCTTGGGCATCTGGCAGCTCAAGTGGGAGACCGAGGACCTCGCGTTCCGCTTCCTGGAGCCGGCGGCCTACCACGAGATCGCCGAGGGCCTGCGCCTCAGGCGGGTCGAGCGCGAGGCCTACGTCCGCGACCTCTGCGCCGAGCTGACGCGGATGCTGGCGGAGCTGGGGATCGAAGCTGAGATCAGCGGCCGCCCCAAGCACATCTACAGCATCTTCAAGAAGATGCGGCGCAAGGAACTGCCGCTGGAGCAGCTCTACGACCTGCTCGCGGTGAGGGTGATCGTCAGCGACGTCAGCCAGTGCTACGCCGCGCTGGGTGTGGTGCACGGGCGCTGGCACCCGGTGCCCGGCGAGTTCGACGACTACATCGCCAACCCCAAGGGCAACGACTACCGCTCGCTGCACACCGCCGTGGTCGGACCCGAGGGGCACCCGGTCGAGATCCAGATCCGCACCCGCGACATGCACGACTTCGCTGAGCTCGGCGTCGCCGCCCACTGGCGCTACAAGGAGGGTGGCCGCGAGGATCCGGCGCTGGAGCGCAAGATCGCCTGGCTGCGGCAACTGCTGGAGCCGGAGACCGAGGCGGTGCCGGAATCGCGGGCCGACGAGGACTTCATCGACCGCATGCGCGGCGAGCTGCTGGAGGAGCGCGTCTACGTGCTCACGCCGCAGGGCGACGTGGTGGACATGCCGCTGGGCGCGACCCCGCTGGACTTCGCCTACTACGTGCACACCAACGTCGGGCACCGCTGCCGCGGTGCCAAGGTCAACGGCCGCATGGTGCAGCTGACCCACGCGCTGGCGACCGGCGACCAGGTCGAGGTGCAGACCGCGCGTGAACCGCGCCCCAGCCGTGACTGGCTGATCGCCAAGCTCGGCTACCTACGCTCGACCCGCGCGCGCTCGAAGGTCAGGCACTGGTTCCGACAGCAGGATCGCGACTTCAACCTCAGCGAGGGTCGCACCCTGCTGGACCGCGAGCTGCACCGGCAGCAGTTGGATGGTGTGGACCTGGATGTGATCGCCGAGCACTTCAGCAAGCGCGACGTCGAGGGCCTGTGCGTGGCGCTGGGTCGTGGCGACATCACCTCCGGCGAGCTGGCGGCCGAACTGGAGCGCCGCTACCGCCCCGCCCCGGCCCAGCTGCCGAAGCTGCGGCCCCGCCGCAGCGTGCGTGCGCGCAACCCGATCGAGATCGCCGGCATGGATGGATTGGTAACCCAGGTGGCGCGCTGCTGTGGCCCGGTGCCGGGCGAGCCGATCGCAGGTTTCGTGACCCTGGGGCGCGGGATCACCGTGCACAGCCGCCGCTGCGCGAACCTCAAGCGCGCGCAGCAGCGCACGCCGGAGCGCGTGCTGGATGCGGCCTGGACCGGCGATGCCAGCGACCACCTGGTGACCGTCATCCTGGAGGCCGAGGACCGCAAGGGCCTGCTGCCCACAGCCACCGACCTGGTCACGGACGCGGGGGCTGGGCTGCGAGCGATGGAGCACCGCCAGGACCGGGCCAACGGCACCGCGCGCGTCGAGCTGGTGCTGGAGGTCTCCGATCTGACCGAGCTGGAGACGGTGATGCAGCGCCTGCGCGCATTGCCGGGTACCATCCGCGTCTCGCGCAGAAGCTAGACACCGACATCTGAGGATCGGGGGGACGATGTCCAAGAGCGGATACATCGGCAAAGGCAGCTACAGCAAGCAGGATCTGATCGACTGCGGTCACGGTCGCTTGTTCCGCCCGCATGACGGACGCCTGCCCATCGACGCGATGTTGATGATGGACCGGATCGTCCACATCGACGCAGGCGGCGGCGCGCACGGCAAGGGTCAGATGATCGCCGAGCTGGACATCGACCCGGAGCTCTGGTTCTTCCAGGTGCACTTCACCGAGGACCCGGTGATGCCGGGCTGCCTCGGCCTGGACGCCATGTGGCAGCTGGTCGGCTTCTTCCTGCTGTGGAAGGGCAACGAGGGCAAGGGCCGCGCGCTGGGCTGCGGCGAGGTGAAGTTCACCGGCCAGGTGCTGCCCGACGCGAAGCTGGTCACCTACCGCATCGACATCAAGCGCCTGATCGAGCGCAAGCTCGTCATGGGGATCGCCGACGCCACCCTGGAGGTGGATGGGCGGGAGATCTATACCGCTACGGACCTGAAGGTGGGTCTCTTCAAGGACACCGCCGGCTTCTGATCGCGCCGCGAGCGCACGCCCACCGTCACCGTCGAGGAGGCCGTGCCGGCAGCCCGATCCCCTCCCTGGACGCCCGGACTGGAAGCCCCGCTTCACGGTATCCGTGGGCGGGGCTTGGTGCTGACTGTGGACTGTGGGAATCTGGGTCGGACTCCTTCGTCCCTACCCGGCCATGGTCTGCGCAGGGTGATGCTATCTCGTACTGTGCGTGTAGTTGCAACCCACACTGCCGCAGCTCTCCTCGCCACTGGCGTCATGGTAGAGGAACCCGACAGCATCGTCGTCCTCGTAGGTGATGATCAGCCAGGAGGAGCCGCCACGACGACCGCCGGTCGAGGGGAAGTAGGTGATGACACCGCGCAGGAAGGCAGTCCAGTTCCGTCATCGTTCGGGCAGGTGTCGATGCTCGTGGTGTCGCCTCCCGGAGTACTCAGGGATCCAGTCGATGGCTCTGTTGGATGTCGAAAGGCGAGGCTGGGGAAGCGCTCATTCAGACTGGAACTCGACTGCGAGTATTGGACCCCCGCGCGGAACGCTGCGACCACCATGGACGGCCGCGTGGCTGACTGAATCACCAGGAACTGCCCGGCGTTCCCCATGTCGAGCAGCACCGCGCAAGGGCTCTCGCAGCTGTCCCCATCGCCTCCGATCACCCCTCTTACCACTGCGATGCCGATCGCCCCTGATGGCGCAAGACTGCCGCGGTTGCTGGGGGTAATCGGCCCAGCGAAGTCCTCGGAGAAGTTCTCGATACCATCGCCTGCGAGTGCCGTTCCGAAATGAATGTCGCCCATTTCATCCCGGCGCAGGAGGAAGTGCCCGAGCCCTTCGACGAGGAGGTGTTCGAAGCAGGATGCGAGGCAGCCGTCATACGCGTCCGTCTCGACCACCTCGGTCCGAAGCCGTTGGCCGATCCGGAAGGTCCCGGGCGCGAAGACTGTGGATTCGTGAGCAGTATCCTCGGAGGCGGCGGCTCCGCCAACTGACGCCAGGACCACGGCCAGCAAGGCTGACAGTGCAGGGAGTGATCGAATTCCCATCGTGGTGCACCCCTGTGTATTGACGGCTGTATAGACGGTGTTGATCACGGCAGCTCAGGTGGGCACACCCTTCCGCTGCGGGCGAGGGCAATAGGGCGTCTTCCGTGTGGTCAAGCGCAACGGCCAGCCTGGTTCCGGATCCCTGTGCAAGCCGTGAGTGAACATCAAGGCTGGTGTAGGTGACCTGAGCATCCGAGCACGGCCCTGAACGTAGAGCCTGCGAGCCGAGCCTAGTCGGGTCAGCGCTTCCTGTTCACCGCGTGGATGGCACGCCCATCCACAGCCAGCGCCGCCTCATGCATCGCCTCGGCCAGCGTCGGGTGCCCGTGGATGGTGCGCTGCAGGTCCTCCGCTGAGGCGTTGAACTCCATCGCCAGCACCGCTTCCTGGATCAGCTCCGAGGCCATGGGGCCGACGATGTGAACACCGAGCAGCTCGTCGGTCTTCGCATCCGCGATCATCTTCACCGAGCCGGCAGCGGCTTCCATCGCTTTCGCGCGGCCGTTGGCCGCGAAACCGAAGCTGCCGACCTTGATCTCACGACCAGCTGCCTTGCATTGCTCCTCGGTCATACCGACCCAGGCCAGCTCGGGATGCGTGTAGATGATCGAGGGTACGGCGTCGTAGTTCATGTGGCCAACCTTGCCCGCGATCATGTCGGCGACCATCACGCCCTCCTCCGAGGCCTTGTGCGCCAGCATCGGGCCGCGCACGCAATCACCGATCGCCCACACACCCTGCACCTTGGTGCGGCAATGGTCATCCACCTCGATGAACCCGCGCTTGTCCGCTTCGATCCCCTTCATCTTCTCCAGCACCAGCGCGCTGAGCGGACGGCGACCGACCGCGACGATCAGCTTGTCCACCACCAGCGACAGCTCGCCGCTCTTGTCGGTGTAGCTGACGTGCACGCCGTCCTTCTGCTTCTTGGCGCCGGTGACCTTGGCACCCAGGCGAATGTCCAGGCCCTGCTTCTTGAACTGGCGCGCGGCGTCCTTGGCGATGGTCTGATCTGCGAGCGCGAGGAAGTCGTCCATCGCCTCAAGGATCACGACCTCCGAACCTAGCCGCTTCCACACCGAGCCCAGCTCCAGGCCGATCACGCCGGCACCGATCACGCCGAGACGCTTCGGCACCGCAGGCAGCTCGATCGCTTTCCATGAATCGATGATGTCCTCGCCGTCGAACTTGAGCGAGGGGATCTCCACCGGCGTCGAGCCGGTGGCGATGACCACGTTGGTGGCCTCGTAGGTGCTGGTCTTACCCTTGGCGTCGGTGACCTTGACCTTGCTCGCTGCGAGCAGGCGGCCGGTGCCGCGGATGCCCTCCACGCCGTTGGCCTTGAACAGCTGCGCGATACCGCCGGTGAGCTGCTTGACGATGCCGGCGCGACGCTCCTGCATCTTCGCCACGTCCATGTCGACGTCGCCGACGCTGATGCCATGCGCCGCGAACTCATGCTGCGCCTTGTGGTACCACTCGGAGGACTCGAGCAGCGCCTTCGACGGGATGCACCCTGCGTTCAGGCAGGTGCCGCCGAAGGCCTCGCTGCCGTCGAGGTTGACCCAGTTGTCCACGCAGGCGGTACGTAGCCCGTTCTGCGCGGCGCGGATCGCGCACACGTAACCACCGGGGCCGCCACCGATCACGATTACGTCGTACTTGTCAGCCATGTCAGTTCCTTGGCTAAGGCGATGCTGAGGTCAGCACCGCGGTTCGAACTCGTTGTCCTTGTCGCCGCGAGTCTCGGGCCACGGGCCTCGCGTAGGTTGCGACTCGTCCGAGCGTATCGCCGAGCTACGCGCGGCTCGCGGCCCGTAGCTCGCGGCTCCTAGACGCCGAGCAGCAGTCGCGCCGGATCCTCCAGCGCCTCCTTGAGGCCAACCAGCGTCAGCACGGCCTCACGGCCGTCAACGATGCGGTGATCGTAGGTCAGCGCGATGTACATCATCGGCCGTGCGACCACCTGCCCGTCCACGACCACCGCACGCTCCTTGATCGCGTGCATGCCGAGGATCGCGCTCTGCGGCGGGTTCAGGATCGGCGTGGAGACCAGCGAGCCGAACACCCCACCGTTGGTGATGGTGAAGGTGCCGCCGGTGAGTTCATCCATCCCGACCTTGCCGTCGCGTGCGCGTGCCGCGAGGTCGCCCAGCGTACGCTCGATCTCGGCCAGGCTCATCTGGTCCGCATCGCGCAGCACCGGCGTGAGCAGGCCCTTGGGTGTGGATACCGCGACGCTGACGTCGAAGTAGTCGTGGTAGACGATGTCGTTACCTTCGACCGAGGCGTTGACCACCGGGTACTTCTTCAGCGTCTCGCAAGCCGCCTTCACGAAGAAGGACATGAAGCCCAGCTTCACGCCGTGCTCCTTCACGAACGCATCCTGATAGCGCTTGCGCATGTCGATCACCGCCGACAGGTCCACCTCATTGAACGAGGTGAGCATCGCCGCGTTCGACTGCGCCTCGACCATGCGCTCGGCGATGCGGGCGCGCAGCCGGGTCATCGGCACGCGCTCCTCGCGCCGCGTACCGGAGGGAGCCGCAGGCTTGGGCGCTGCCGGCGCTGATGGCGCCGCCGTCGCGGGTGCCGCCTTCGGCGCGCTCTCCATATAGGTGGTCACATCGGCCTTGGTCACGCGGCCGTCCTTGCCTGAGCCGGGGATCTTCGCCAGATCCAGCCCATGCTCCTCGACCAAGCGACGCACGGCCGGGGAGGTCTTGGGGTCGGAACCATCGTCAGCGTCGCTGTCATCCGCGGCAGCCGCTGCGGGCGCAACCGGGGCGGCACTCGCTGCAGCGCCAGCGCTGGTGTCCAGCACCGCGATGACATCACCGGAGACCACGGTGGCGCCGTCCTGCGCGCGGATCTCCAACAGCACACCGGCGGCCGGTGCCGGGACCTCGAGCACGACCTTGTCGGTCTCCAGGTCCACCAGGTTCTCATCGCGTGCCACGGTATCGCCAGGCTTCTTGTGCCAGGTGACGAGGGTGGCGTCGGCCACCGACTCGGGCAGCTGCGGGACTTTGACTTCGGTGCTCATCTCCCCTCCAGGGGTCGGGTCGTTCGGGCGACGGCGGTAGCCATCACCGGGTGATCTTGTGTTCGCCGGCGAGGCCGAGGGCCTCATCGACCAGCGCGGCCTGCTGCGCAGCGTGCGTGCCCATCTGCCCTACAGCCGGTGCGGCGGAAGGTTCACGGCCGGCGTACAGCAGCTTGTGACGCGGCTTCAGCGCCGCGCTCAGACGGTGGTGGATCTGGTACCAGGCGCCCTGGTTCATCGGCTCCTCCTGGCACCACAGCACCTCGCGCGCACTCTGGTAGCGCTCGATCTCGGTCTCGTAGCCGACCTGCGGGAACGGGTACAGCTGCTCGATGCGCACCAGGGCGACGTCGGTCAGCTCCTGCTCGCGACGCCGCTGCAACAGGTCGTAGTAGACCTTGCCGGAGCAGAACACCACGCGCTTCACCTTGGCCGGCTTCAGATCATCCAGCTCGCTGATGATGGGCTGGAAACCACCCTCGGTGAGGTCCGCCAGGCTGGAGGTGCTGAGCTTGTGGCGGAGCAAGCTCTTGGGCGTCATCACGATCAGCGGCTTGCGGCAGGGCCGGAGCTGCTGACGGCGGAGCATGTGGAACATCTGCGAGGGACCCGAAGGCACGCAGACCTGCATGTTGTGCTCGGCGCAGAGCTGCAGGTAACGCTCGAGGCGGGCCGACGAATGCTCGGGGCCCTGCCCCTCGTAGCCGTGCGGCAGGAGCAGCGTCAGGCCGCACATGCGACCCCACTTGGTCTCGCCCGAGGAGATGAACTGGTCGATCACCACCTGCGCGCCGTTGGCGAAGTCGCCGAACTGCCCTTCCCAGATCACCAGCGTGCCGGGATCGGCGGAGGCGTAGCCGTACTCGAAACCCATCACGGCTTCCTCGGACAGCAGCGAATCGATGACGTCGATGCGGCCCTGGCCCTCGTGCAGGTGCTGCAACGGCACGTAGCCGCGGCGGCTGTTCTGATCGTGCAGCACCGCGTGGCGGTGGAAGAAGGTGCCGCGACCGGCGTCCTGCCCGACCAGTCGCACGCGCTCGCCCACATCCAGCATGGATGCGTAAGCGAGGTTCTCGCAGAAGCCCCAGTCCAGCGGCAGCTCACCGGCGGCCATGGCCGTGCGATCGCGCATGATCGCGGCGACCCGGTTGTGCAGCTCGAGATCGGCGGGTACATCCAGCAGCCTGGAGCACAGGCGCTCGATCGCCTCCGCTGACAGCCGCGTGTCCCAGTCATCGGTGATCTCGGCCTTGCTGTAGCGGCTCCAGTCCACCGTGTACGCGTTGCCGATCATGCCGAGGTTGCGCTTGGCGACGGTGGAACCCTTGTCCAGACCATCGCGGAAGCTCTCCACCATGGCGTCGGCCTGCGCGGCATCCAGGGTGCCCGCCGCGGCCAGGCGCTCCGCGTACAGCGCGCGCGTGGTCGGGTGCTGGCGGATGTGCTGGTACATCACCGGCTGGGTCACCGCCGGTTCATCGGCCTCGTTATGGCCGTGGCGGCGGTAGCAGAAGATGTCGATGACCACATCGCGGTTGAAGTCACGGCGGTAGTCCATCGCCATCCGGGTCACGTAGAGCACGGCTTCGGGATCATCGCCGTTCACATGGAACACCGGCGCCTCGAGCATCTTGGCGACATCGGTGGCGTACAGCGTGGAGCGCGCGTCGCGCGGGTCGGAGATGGTGAACCCGACCTGGTTGTTCACGATCACATGCACGCTGCCACCGGTGCGGAAGCCGCGCGCCTGCGACAGCTGCAGGGTCTCCATCACCACGCCCTGCCCCGCGAAGGCAGCATCGCCGTGGATCAGGATGGGCAGGATGGAATCGCCCTCCGCGTCACCGCGCCGATCCTGGCGCGCGCGTACCGAGCCCTCGACCACCGGGTTCACGATCTCCAGGTGCGAGGGGTTGAAAGCCAGCACCACATGGACGTTGCCGCCAGCGGTCTCGACGTCCGACGAGAAGCCCATGTGGTACTTCACGTCACCGGAGCCGGTGGAGTGCGCGTGCTTGCCCTCGAACTCCTCGAACAGCACCGAGGGCGACTTGCCCAGGATGTTCACCAGCACGTTGATGCGCCCGCGGTGGGCCATGCCGATGATGACCTCCTGCGTGCCCTGGGCGCCGGAGCGCTGGACCAACTCGTCCACGCAGGGGATCAGCGACTCGCCACCCTCCAGCGAGAAGCGCTTCTGGCCCACGTACTTGGTATGCAGGTAACGCTCGATGCCCTCGGCGGAGGTCACCCGGTCGAGCAGGTGCATCTGCTCCTCCCGGCTGAGCTGGGGCCGACCGCGGTCGGCCTCGATACGCTGCTGGATCCAGAGCCGCTCCTCGGTGTTGGTGAGGTGCATGTACTCGGCACCCACGGAGCCGCAATAGGTCTCGCGCAGGGCAGCCAGCAGGTCCTTGAGCCGCATGCGGTCCGGTCCGGCGAAGCTGCCGATCCCGAACTCGGTCTCCATGTCCGTGGGCCCCAGACCGTGGAAGGCCGGGTCCAGCTCGGGCACCTGGGGCCAGCGCGCCAGGTCCAGGGGGTCCACTTTGGCGTGCTGATGCCCCCGCAGGCGGTAGAGGTCGATCAGGAGCAACGCCTTGATCTGCTTGTCCATCGCCTCGGGCGAAAGGTCGGCGACGGCTGCCCCGGGGGCGCCCCGGCGCGCCTTCAGGCGCTCGAGGACGGCTTCGCGGATCGGGGTATGGGAGCGCTCAGCGCTGCGGCTACCGTCCACCAAGCCCTGGAAGTACCCCCGCCAGGGCTCTGCGACCGAATCCGGGTCAGCCAAGAAGTCCTCGTAGAACGCTTCCACGTAATCGGCGTTACCCCCGTAGAGGGGTGTGGTCCGGTAGCGTTCCTCCAGTGACTTCGCTGGCGAATCGGCCATGGGGCTCCTCGGCGTCGCGTGGGGCGGACAGGGTCTGAGGGTCGGTCAGTCTAGGACCTGAGTTTCACGATTCCTACTGTTCCCTATGGATTTTTCGCCCCAGACCTGTACGGGCGTACAGGTCTCTGTGGATAACACGAAGATCGAGGGGAGGTCGAGGTTTAGCGGGGGGGGTGCAGACGGCTGGGGCGGTGGGCACTCGGTGCGGACTAGGGAGACCGCTCGCCCTACGCCCACCGTCTAGCGGTCTGCCCTCAGCAGCGTAGGCGCATCCGGCTCGCCGCGAGGGCGTGCGGATCGCTGGATCCGTGGGGCGAGCCGTCCCCTAAGTGCTTGGTGCCCCGAGCAGGAGTCGAACCTGCGACCTACCGCTTAGGAGGCGGTCGCTCTATCCGCTGAGCTACCGGGGCGCTTGGGAGGTCCAGTCTGCCAGAGACGCGAGAGCCGGGCATGGCCCGGCTCTCGTGGAAGATTGGTGGAGCGGAGGAGGATCGAACTCCCGACCTTCGCATTGCGAACGCGACGCTCTCCCAGCTGAGCTACCGCCCCAATCTTCGGACGCCGCGGAGGCCTGGGACCTCGAGCCGGAGCCCGCCCGGACCCCGCGGAGCCGCGCATTCTACCCGCGTCCCCGGAACTGTGGAACCGTCGATTCCACCCAGCGTTCCGCAGCCAGTAGAATCCCCCTCCCCTCACGGCCCTCCCCGGTGACCCCATGTCCTCGAGAACCTCACTGCTGTCCAGTTCGCTGGCAGCCCTCCTCGCCCTCTCCGCCTGCGCTAACCAGCCGGCTGACGACGAGGTGATGCTCAGTGAGACCGAGGCCACGGCCACCGTCGAGCCCGTGAAGGCTGTCCGCAACGCCCCTTACGTGGATGGTCAGTTGATCGTGCGCTTCAAGGATGGGCTGGGTCGCGACCAGATGGTCGGCCTGGTCTCGCGCAACGGCGACACCGTGCTGCGCTATTCGATAGGTAGTACCGGCGCCATGCTGATCGAGATCAGCTCCGGCACCTCGGTGATGGATGCCGTGCATCTGTACACCGAACTGCCCCAGGTCGAGTACGCGGAACCCAACTACGTAAGAGATGAGACTGGAGGCGAGGACAGATGATCAGGAACATCTTCGTCATGCTGGCGCTGCTCACCGTAGCGCCGGCTTCCGCTGATGTTGCGCTACCGACGGGCAAGCTACTGACGACACCGCAGTCGGTGCCGGGGCAGCTGATCGTGCGCTACCGCAACGACCTCACGCCGGAGCAGCGCCGCGAGGTACGGCGCATGGTGCTGGCGGATGAGCTCCGCACCTACGAGCGCACGGGCATGAGCCTGATCCGCTTGCCCGCCGGGACCGACATGCGTTCGGCGATCGCAGCGCTGGAAGCCGATCCGCGGATCCTGTTCGCGGAACCCAACTACATCCGTCGCCGCCGAGCGACCACGCCCAACGACCCCGAGTTCAGCAGCCAGTGGGCGATGAGCAACGACGGCGCCAACGGCGCGCTCGGTCATGACAGCGGCGATGCCACCGTCGTCGGTGCTGACCTGAACATGCCGGCGGCCTGGGACATCCGTACCAGTGCCAGCGGGATCGTGGTCGCGGTGATCGACGACGGCGTGGACACCGGGCATGAGGATCTGGCCGCCAACATCATCGCCGGTGGTCGCTGTTTCGATAGTGCGTCCGGTGGCATCGACCCCTGTATCAGCGCGAACAACCCCAACCCGGTCAACCTCACAGATGACGTGCATGGCACCTGGGTCGCCAGCAACGTGGGGGCCGTCGGCAACAACGGCGTCGGCATGGCCGGCCCCGCATGGGATGTGGACATCCTTCCCATCCGCGTCGATTTCACCGACTCCGCGATCATCGATGCCATCGATTACGCGGTGAGCGCTGGCGCTGACATCATCAACATGAGCCTGGGCGGTCCGTTCAGTTCGGCGGCCGAGCGCACCGCGCTGCAGGACGCAGCTGCCGCTGGTGTGCTCATCGTCGTCGCAGCGGGCAACGAGGACCAGCGCTCGGGGTTCGCAGCACTCAACTTCTTCACCGAGTACCGCGAGCCGAACGTGATCGCGGTCGCCGCGACCGACTCCGCCGACGAGCTGGTCAGCTTCAGCACCTGGGACCCGTTCACGGTACAGATCGCCGCCCCCGGGAACTCGGTGCTCAGCGCGGACGCCAACGCATCCACCTACTCGCGCGTCTCCGGGACCTCCTTCGCCAGCCCGCTCACCGCGGGTATCGCGGCGCTGGTCGAGGCGGAGCTGATCAACGACACCGTGATCGTCGGCAACGAGAACGACCGCTGGAAAGCCGTGCGCGCCTACCTACTGCACGGCGGCGTGGATGGGCTGGGCAGCGGGCGCGAGCGCCTGCAGGGCCGCACCCAGACCGGGCGCCTGGACGCGGAGCGCGCGCTGGTCGGGCCCAGCGGCGGCGTCCTGGTGATCAGCGGCATCGACATCGATGACAGCGCCAGCGGCAACGACAACGGCTACCTGGATCCGGGCGAGACCGCGGACATGATCGTCCATGTGGAGAACATCTGGACCGCGGAGCCCGGCGTGGTCGCCAGCCTTGATGTGAACTCCAGCAACTTCACCGTGAACACCGCCAGCGTGGCACTGGGCACGGTCGCGCAGGATGCGACCGCGGATGCGATCTTCAGTGTCACCATGTCCGCAGTGGACAGCTACGACTACGTGCTGTTCACCCTGGACCTGAGTTCGGACAACGGTGCGCTGGAGGACCGCGAGTTCTGGTGGGAGTACGGGACTCTGGTTGAGGGTGTAGCGACCTCGCAGCAGATCCAGCGCTCCGACTGGGACGAGTTCCAGACCTGGGCGATCGATGTCCCGTTCGGCACTTCTTCGATGGTCGTGACTACAACCAACACCACCGGTGATGACATCGACCTCCTCGGTCGCGCTGGCGGCCACCCGGAGTTCGAAGTGTCGTTGGGTGTTGGCTACGGCGGTGTCGGCGACGATACGGAGTTCAGTGGCGCGTTCGATGGCGATGAACAGATCGTCGTCAACAACCCGACAGCCGGCCTCTGGCTGTTCACCGTGATCAACTACGACCAGCGGCGCCATACCTACACCATCGAGTACAACCTCAATGGCGGTGGCGGTGGCGGTGGCGGTGGCGGTGGTGGTGGTGGTGGCGGCGGCGGTGGTGGTGGCGGCGGCGGTAGCGGCGGCGGCGGCGGCGGCGCCCCATGGACCCTGCTCGCGCTGCTCGCCGGTGGCCTGCTCACGCGTCGCAGACTGCGCGCTTGATCGTCAGATCAGCCGGGGCGGACGACGCCCCGGCCATCGTCGCCTACAACCTCGCGCTGGCCCTCGAGTCCGAGGAACTCGCGCTGGACGCCGATGCGGTCGCGCGCGGCGTCGCTCACGTGTTCATGGATCCGTCGCGCGGCCGCTACCTGGTCGCGGAGGCGGACGGTGTCATGATCGGTCAGTTGATGCTCACCTGGGAGTGGAGTGATTGGCGTGATGGCACCTTCTGGTGGATCCAGAGCGTGTACGTCGCACCGGAACATCGCGGCCAGGGTGTCTTCAAGTCGCTGTTCCAGGAAGTGATCCGCCAGTCCTATGAGAGCGACGATGACGTCTGCGGCATCCGCCTCTACGTCGAGCGCGACAACGCGACCGCGCAGCGCACCTACGCGCAGCTCGGCATGCACGAGACCGCCTACCGGCTGATGGAGTTGGTGCTGGACCGATCCGACGAGTCGTAGCGGACCATCCGCTCCCGCCAGTCGGCGACCTGACCGGCCGCTTCCCTGCAAGCCGGCGTGGTGTCGCGCGCCCCGACCAGGAACCAATCGCGCCGATGCGCGTGCACCAGGTCCACGGCCGTCGTCGGATCCCAGCAACCCGCCATCGCGCCCGCCTGCACCAGCAGGCGGTTCGCATCCGAGACCATCAGCCAGGCTGCGGCATCCAGCGCCTGCTGGTCCAGATCGTTGCGGCGGTAGCCGAAGTGCACCAACGGACGCTCCGCCTGCAGCACCTGTTGCTCGACGAAGCTGATCATCCCCAACTGTTGCCCGGGCATCAGCGCAGCGCGCGCTGCCTCCATGATCAGCGCACCGGAGCGGATGCGATCGAGTGCTGGCATCAGCAACAGGCCGTACAGCACCCAGGTGCTCATGATCCAACCGCAGAGCGCCACGCAAGCACGCGCGCTACCGCCCAGCCAGATCCAGGCGATAGCGCTGACGAAGATGCTGCCGAGCAGGACCCATGCGGGCCCGGCGACCTGATCGAGATCGCTCTCGGTCAGGCTGGTGAAACGACCAGCGAGCGCCAGACCGACCACGATCGTCGGCAGCAACACCGCGAGTACCAACGCGACCATGGCGGTGCGCCGCGCCGCGATGCGCCCGCAGATATCCGCGAGGTACGGCGAGGCGGCCAGTACGAATGCCGGCAGTGCCGGGAAGACGTAGACACCGCGCTTGCCCGGGCTGATGCTGAAGAAGATGACGACCGCAGCCGCGTAGCCGAGCAACAGCAGGATGCGCAGGTCACGCGCCGCCAGCGCGCGCCGCCACGCGGGCACCAGCCAGGGCAGCGCCGCGATCACAGGCAGCCAGAGACCTGGGATCACCTGCAGCAGGTAGTACCAGACCGGCTTCACGTGGTGCCAGGCGGACACGTAGCGCGTGACCGTCTGCGTGAACAGGATGTCGTGGCGGTAGCTCGCGAGCTCGCCCGCCCCGCCCTGCGTGATGGTGAACATCGGAACCAGCCACAGTGCGATCGCCACCAGCATCAGTAATGGCCCGAGCAGCCAGCGCGCATCCCAGCGCAGGCTCGCACCCGGCCAAGCGCGCCACGCGGCCCATGCATAGACCGGCAGCAGCGCCAGCGGCAGGAACCCCACCGCTTTGGTGATCACCCCCAGCCCCATCGCGGCACATGCGATCCCGTAAGCGATCCAGTCCGGGCCTCGCAACAGGTGCCGGCTCAAGCCGTACACGCCCAGGGTCACGAAGACGCACAGCAGCATGTCGATCTGCGCGAAGCGCGCCTGGGTGGTGAACTGCAGGGTCACCAGCAAGGCGACCGCCGCGATCAGCCCCGTGCGCGCATCCCACAGGCGTGTACCGAGGTCCTTCACCAGCCACAGGGTGCCGAGGCCCGCGAGCAAGGATGGCAGCAGGAAGCCGATGCGCAGCGACCCGGTCAGCCAGGTCATGCTGGCGATGGCCCACATGAAGAACGGCGGCTTGTCGGGGTACACCACGCCGGCGACGCGCGGGATCAGCCAATCCCCGCTCATCAGCATGTCGCGCGCGATCAGGGCGAAGCGCGGCTCATCCGGCGGCCAGGCGTCGCGCAGGCCGATCCCGGCACCGAGCACCAGTAGCGCGAGCAACCAGAACCACACCGGCTGCGTCTCCAAGCGCCGCAGCAGGCGATCGATCATGGCTCCGCGTCCGCGCAGAGTTGGGTGCCGCGCGGGCAATCCCTGAACACGACCTGCGCTTCCAGCAGCGTGCTGGCGCGGTAGGCCAGCAGCACGCCGGTCCGGTAAACCTGCCTCGCCTCCGGGTGCAGATCGTCGAGCACGTCGGCGCGCTTGCCGCGGGTGATCAGCAGGCCGTCGGGGTTCGCCTGCAGCCAGGCGGTGACCTCCTCCGCGTTCAGCTCCTCGATGTGCACCAGCGGCAGCCGCCCCACGTAGTTGAACTGACCTTGGTACTTGCCGAGGTAGGCGATCGGTCTGTCGTCAGCCACCGCCCGCGCGACCGCAGCGCTCATCGGCTCCACGCTGAGACGATCACCGGCGACCGGGACGTAGCCTAGGCCCAGCACCGCCATCATCGCCGCCGACGGCAACACCAGGACGACGCCGCGCCAACCCGCCCAGAGCTTGGGCACGATGCCACCGACCATCAGGACCATCACGGCCCAGGCCGGCGATACATCCATCAGCCAAGCACCATCCGGCGCACCGCTGAAGCCAGCGCGCACCACCATCAGCATGGCGCCGAGCAGGACCGGGATGGTCGCCAGGATCGCCAACACCCAGGCGCGCCGCCGCCGCGATGCAGCGACCCAAGCGCCCGCCCACATCGGGGTGAGCATCGCCACCACGGGGTTCAGGTAATGCGGCTGCTTGTTCGAGATCAGGGACAGCAGCAGCAAGGACACTAGGGCGCTGCGCAGCAACCAGCGGTCGGTATCGTTGGCACCCTTCCCGCTCGGCCACAACGGGCGCACGAAGATCCAGGGGATCAGCAGGATCGGTGCCCACACCAGGTAGATCCAGAACGGCCGGTTGTGACCCAGGTCCGCGTCGGTCGCGTTGACCCGGTCCAGCACCTGATCCATCAGCAGGCCCCGGCTGTCGGTATCCAGCAGCAGCGGTCCGGCCCACAGCAGGAACACGGCCAGCGCGGTAGCGATCGCGATGCCGACGCCGATCACCCATCGCCGGGTGCCAGCCACCGCGCGATGATCCCGCGGTGCCATCAGCACCAGCGGCAGGTAGTAGAGGAGGATGATGGGTCCCTTGGCGAGCAGCCCGAACCCCAGCGCGATGCCGCTGAGCACCCAGTCCCGCGTACGCCCTTCGCGGCAGCCGCCGATCAGCGGCAGCATGCTGAGCGCCAGGCAGAGCGTCACCAGGCCATCGAACATGACCATCGCGGCCTGCAGCGAGATCCCCAGCGTGCCGAGGTAGATCAGCGCAGCGAGCGGCGCCGCCTCGTGGCCGTAGGTCCGGCGTGCCACAGTGCCCAGCGTCAGGCCCGTCGCTACCGCGATCAGGATCGGCAACGCGCGGGTCCACAGTTCGATGGTGCCGGTAGCCCAACCGAGCTGGAGCAACCAGAACAGCAGCGGTGGTTTGTGCTGGTAGAAGACGCCGTTCAGTGACGGCGTGAAGAACTCACCTCGCAGCCACATCTCCCAGGCGACGGAGACGTAGCGCGTCTCGTCCAGCGGGAACAGCGGCCGGTGCCAGGTGAAGACGGCGATCGCCAGCACCCACAGGGCGAGCGCCGCGTAGCGGTCCCGCTTCCAGCCGCGGAAGAGTCCCTGCAAGCCTCAGTCCTCGCTGCCACCAGCAGCCGCTGCGCGGCGCTCGTGGTGGATGAAGTAGAGGTTGCGGAAGTAGACCAGCAGACCGCCCGCCTGCCCGGCGATGAACACCGGGTCCATGCGGTGCGCCGCGTAGGCCAGCAGCACCACGCCACCGCCGATCGAGAAGTACCAGAAGGCGACGGGGATCAGGCTCTTGCGATGCTTCTCACTGTGGATCCACTGGACCACGAACCGCATCATGAACAGGGCCTGGCCCCCGAAGCCGACCACGAGCCACAGGGGATCCGGTTCCATCAGAGCTCCTCCTCATGGCGGGACGCCGGACGGCGATCCCGCTTGATCAACCAACGCACACCGAAGATGTCCACCAAGCCGACCCAAGCGCGGTCCCAGAAACCGTACTTGGAGGTCCCCGCCTCGCGCGGACGATGGTTCACCGGCACGGATACGACCACCGCTCCCTCGCGCAACGCGAGCGCGGGAAGGAAGCGGTGCATGTGATCGAAGTACGGCAGCGCCAGGAACAGGTCGCGCCTGAAGACCTTCAGCCCGCATCCGGTGTCGGGCGTGTGGTCGTGCAACAGGCCGGCGCGGATGCGGTTGGCCCAGCGCGATGAGACGCGCTTCAGCCAGGTGTCCTTACGGCGGGTGCGATGGCCGCAGATCATGTCCGCCGGCTCCGGCGCGGTGCGCCGTGCCAGCAGATTCGGCAGGTCCGCCGGATCGTTCTGCATGTCGCCGTCCAGGGTGCCGATCCAGGTACCGCGCGCTGCGGCGACCCCGCTGGCCAGCGCGGTGCTCTGACCGCAACTGTGTGGATGCCGCACGATACGCACCCGGCCCGGCATGCTGGCGGCGACCTGGCGCAAGCGCGCGACGGTCGCGTCGGTGCTGCCGTCGTCCACCCAGACGATCTCGTACTCCACCACGCCCTCGAGCGCTGCCCGGACCTCCTCGGTGAGGGGGATGCAGTTGTCCTCCTCATTGAAGGCGGGGATGACGATCGTGAGTTCCAAGGCGGCTCCCAGTACGGCACGGATGCGGACGCGGGAGGGCGATTCTAGCAGCGGCGCTGCGCCGCGACGCCCGGATGCCCTATGCTCGGAGACCGATGGCCCTCCACTGGGCCGGAACCCTGAGCGAGGAACCATGTTGGCCGCAGGCGATGAGGCCCCGGACTTCACCCTGCCCGATCATGCCGGGCAGCCGTTCAGTCTGGCGGCCGCGCTGGCTGAAGGTCCGCTCCTGCTGTACTTCTACCCAGCCGATTTCACCCCCGGCTGCACCCGCGAAGCGCGCTGCTTCCAGGACCTGGGGCAGGACCTCGCGGCTGCTGGGCTCCGGGTGGTCGGCGTGAGCCCCCAGTCGCCCGATAGCCACCGCCGCTTCCGTGAGCGCTACGACCTCGACTTCCCGCTGCTCGCCGACGAGGACAAGGCGGTGATGCGCGCCTACGATGCGGATGGCCCGCTGGGGATCGGCGTGCGTCGGGTCACCTACTCCATCGGTGCCGATGGCCGGATCCGCGACGGGGTGCTGGCGGACTTCCGCATCAGCCGCCACGAAGCCTTCGTCCGCGATGCGATGCGCCTGCAAGGACCTGATGACCATGCCTGATCGCGCACGCACCAGCACGCTGGGTACCGATTCGGATACGCAGCGGCTGCCCGATTCGCTGCCGACCTCGGGCACGCTGTTCGCTGACCTGACAGACCTCGACGAGGGCGCGGTGCGCGCCTTCCTTCAGGATGTCGCCGGCTTCGACGCGCTGACCGTCACCGACGCCCTGCGCAGCCGGCATCCGCCGAAGTTCGAAGCCCTGGCTGGCGGTCGCTACCTGTTGCTGCTGCGCGGGTTCTGGGACCACGACCCCGAGGACATCACACCGGCCGGCTACCAGTTCTCGCTGTTCCGCGCCCCGGGCCTGATCGCGGTGTACGCCAACGCGCCGGACCCGGAGATGAGCGCGGCGATCGCGGCGGCGCACGCCTCCTCAGCACCCGACGACATGGCGCTGATCTACGGGTTGATGCGCCGCAAAGCCGACCGCGGGCTGGCCTACCTGCACAGCATCGAGCCCTGGCTGGACGAGGTGGAGAGTCGTCTCGCCGGGGCGGCCGACGATGTGCTGCTGATGGATCTGATCATCGCCAGCCGCGCCCTGCATGAACTCAATCGCCGGCTGGAGTACCAGGTGGATGCCATCCGGGCCTGGTCCACGCACGAGGTCGCCTCGGCCCCAGCCGCGGCGACAATGCTCACCGACGTCGTCGAGCAGGTGGACCGCCACGCGAGTCTGGTGCAGTTGTACCTGGCGATGGTGGACGACCTGCGCGATGGCTACGTCGCCCTCAGCTCGCATCGCCTGAACCGCGTGATGCAGGTGCTGACCGTGATGACGGTGGTGTTCATGCCACTGGGCTTGATCGCCGGCATCTACGGCATGAACTTCGAGACCATGCCCGAGCTCGGCTGGCCCTGGGGCTACTTCATCGCGCTCGGCGTGATGGCAGGGGTCGCGCTCAGCCTGGTGCTGGCGTTCAAACGCAAGGGGTGGTTGTGATGGACACCGACGGTCTGCTCCAGAGCCTCACCGATGTCCTGAGCGCGCCGCTGTTCGACATGGGCGGACAACCGGTCTCGCTGTCCCTGATCGGCGCCTTCGTGATCGTGCTGGGCGTCAGCCTGGTCGCGTCCAGGCTGGCTGGTCGCGCGATCGCGCGGGTGCTGAGCGCGCGCCCGGACCTCAGGCCCGCCACCACCTACGCCATCACCCGGCTCGCTCACTACCTGTTGGTGACCATCGGCTTCCTGGTCGCGTTGTCGGTGGTCGGCATCGACCTGACCAGCATCACGGTGATCGCCGGTGCGCTGGGCGTCGGCATCGGCTTCGGCTTGCAGTCCATCGTCAGCAACTTCGTCTCCGGGCTGATCCTGCTGTTCGAAGGCAACGTCAAGGTCGGCGACTTCGTGGAGATCGCCTCGGGGCTCTCCGGCCACGTGCGCGCGATCAACGTGCGCAGCACCCATATCGTGACCCACGACAACCTGGACGTGATCGTCCCCAACTCCGAACTCGTATCGGGGCAACTCATCAACTGGACCATGAGCGACGCCATCGTGCGCTTCAAGGTGCCGTTCGGGGTGGCCTACGGTTCGAACAAGGAGATCGTGACCCAGGCGGTGATGGAGGCTGCCGCGAAGCTACCCACCACCGTCACCGAACCCGCGCCGGCGCGCCCCCCTCAGCTCTGGTTGGTCGGCTTCGGCGACTCCAGCCTGGATTTCGAGCTGGTGGTCTGGGTGGACATGGGCAAGAACAAGGCACCCGGGAAGATCATCCCGTCCTACCTCTGGGAGATCGAGAGTTCGCTACGCGAGCACCAGGTGGAGATCCCCTTCCCGCAACGCGACCTGCACCTTCGCAGCGGCTGGCAGAAACTGTCAGAATAGTGCGCTGGGATGGGGGTCAGCCCCGGCGTCTTGGACGGCGCCGGGGCTGACCCCTCTTTCATAGCACCGCAGCGCCGCCGGGCAGACCCCCGGCGAGACCTGGAGGGCCCCGCGTGATCGAAGTCGGACGGTTCAGGATCGGACCCTGGCACCTGGCGGCAGGGCTGGGCGGCATCGTGCTGCTGTGGATGGCTAGCGGGATCTTCGCTGCGCCGGACTCGCAGCTGGCGGCTGAGCGCGAGGGCCCGGCAGCCGCACAGCGCGTCGAGGTCATCTCGCAGTCCGCAGAGGACTTCATGCGCAGCGTCACGGTCTACGGCCGCACCGCACCGGCTCGTACATCCATCATCAGCGCGGAGACCAGCGGCCGCGTGACGCAGATCGCGCTCGCGCGCGGCGAGCGCGCCGCCAGCGGTGCCCCGCTGCTCGCGCTGGATCGGCGCGATCGCGACGAGCGCCTGAGCACCGCGCGCGCAGTGGTGCGCCAGCGCCAGCTGGAGTTCGAGGCGCAGCAGGACCTCGCGCGCCGCTCCTACATCTCCGAATCCACGCTGGCTGAGGCACAGGCGAACCTCGAGGCCGCGCGCCTGGAGCTGCGCCGTGCGGAGCTCGACATCGCGCGCATGACCGTACGCGCGCCCTTCGACGGTGCGGTGCAGGAGCGCATGGTCGAGGTCGGAGACTTCGTACAGCCGGGCGATCCCATCCTGACCTTCGTGGACGAACGCAGCCTGATCGTGACCGGCACCATCTCCGAGCGCGAGATCGTCGGCGTCAGCCTCGGCGCGATCGGCACCGCCACCCTCTCCTCCGGTGAGGTCGTGCAGGGTCGCGTCCGCTACGTCGCCCCGGTGGCCGATCCCGCCACCCGCACCTTCGTGGTGGAGCTGGAGATCGCGAACCCCGAGGGACGCCTGCGCGGTGGCGTGACCGCTGAGCTCACGCTGAGCGCCGAGCATATGCGCGCGCATCACATCGCCGCCTCGCTGCTCACGCTGGACGAGGACGGCCGCCTCGGCTTGAAGCTGCTGGACGCTGGCCAGCACGTGCGCTTCGTGCCGGTGCAGATCGTCGGCGCTGACGACCGCGGCACCTGGGTCACCGGCCCACCGGACGATGCCACCATCATCGTGGTCGGTCAGGGTTGGGTACGCGACGGCGACCCGGTGACCGTCGGGCCGCAGCCGGTGTCCGACGAGGGTTGAGACGGTGAAGTTGATCGACACCGCGCTGGAGCGCACCCGCACGCTGTTGCTGACCCTGGGCCTGATGCTGATCGCCGGCATGGTCACCTACGTCAGCATCCCCAAGGAGGCGGACCCGGACATCGACATCCCGGTGCTGTACGTCTCGGTCTCCTACGAGGGCATCTCGCCCGAGGACTCGGAGCGCCTGCTGGTACGGCCGCTGGAGCAGGCGCTGCGCGGGATCGAAGGCGTCAAGGAGATGCGCGCCAACGCGTACGAGGGCGGCGCTAACGTGGTCCTGGAGTTCGATGTCGGCGTGAACATCGACGACGCGCTGCAGGATGTGCGCGCGCAGGTGGACATCGCCAAGGGCAAGATGCCGCAGGAGGCGGACGACCCGCAGGTCTTCGAGGTGAAGCTATCCAAGGAAGACCCCATGCTGGTGGTCAACATCTCGGGGCCCCTGCCGGAACGCGCGCTGGTCGCCATCGCGCGCGATCTGCGCGACCGCATCGAAGGCATCTCCGGCGTGCTCGAGGTGGATACCTACGGCGACCGCGAGGAGGTCCTCGAGATCATCGTGGATCCGCTGGCGATGGAGAGCTACGGCTTCTCGCAGCAGGAGCTGTTCTCGCTGGTGACCCGCAACAACCGCCTGGTCACGGCCGGCACCCTGCAGGGTGACGAGGGCTCGTTCCAGATCAAGGTCCCGGGCGTGTTCGAGAGTCTGGACGATGTGCTCAACATGCCGGTGAAGGTGGTGGACGGCGTGGTCGTGCGCCTGCGCGATGTCGCCGAGCCCCGCCGCACCTTCCGGGATGCGACCAGCTTCGCTCGCATCGACGGGCACCCGGCGATCGGTCTGGAGATCTCCAAGCGCACCGGCGCCAACATCATCGAGACCGTGGCCGAGGTGAAGGCGCTGCTGGATGCGGCCCAGGCCTACTGGCCCGAGGGCGTGAGCTACACGATCTCCCGCGACAAGTCGCAGGACATCGACAACATGCTGCGCGACCTGCAGAACAACGTCCTGTCTGCGGTGCTGCTGGTGGTGATCGTCATCATCGGCATCCTCGGCGTGCGCGGCGCACTGCTGGTCGCGGTCGCGATCCCGGGCTCCTTCCTGACCGGCATCCTGGTGCTGGGCAGCTTCGGCCTGACCATCAACATCGTCGTGCTGTTCAGCCTGATCATGGCGGTGGGCATGCTGGTGGACGGCGCCATCGTCGTGACCGAGCTGGCGGACCGCCGCATGGCCGAGGACATGCCGCCGCGCGAGGCCTACGCCTCGGCGTCCAAGCGCATGGCCTGGCCGATCATCTCCTCCACCCTGACCACGCTGGCGGCGTTCTTCCCGCTGGTGTTCTGGCCGGGGATCGTCGGCGAGTTCATGAAGTACCTGCCGATCACCCTGATCGCGACCCTGAGCGCGTCGTTGGTGATGGCGCTGATCTTCGTGCCCGCGCTGGGCGCGATCTTCGGACGCGCCGGGGCTGAGACGGCGGAGGCTCGTGCACAGCTCTCGCTGGCCGAGACCGGCGACCTGGGTGAGATGCGTGGGATCACCGCCGACTACCTGCGAGCGCTGGAGGTCGCGCTGAACCGGCCGTGGTGGTCGGTGGCGGCGGTCACCGCGCTGCTGATCCTGATCTACGCGGCCTACGGGGCCGCCGGTCACGGCGTGGAGTTCTTCCCCAACGTGGAGCCGGAGTTCGCGTCGGTGCAGGTGCGTGCCCGCGGCGACTTCTCGGTGCAGGAGAAGGACGCGATGGTGCGCCAGGTCGAAGCGCGCATCCTCGGCATGCCCGAGCTCGCTTCGGTGTACACCCGCGTCGGCGGCGGCGATGGCGATGAGATCGGCCAGCTGCAGCTGCAGTTCGTGGACTGGGAGCTACGCCGCCCTGCTGCCGAGATGCTGGACGAGATCCGCACCCGCACCGGGGACATCGTGGGCCTGCATGTGGAGACCCGCGAGCCGCAGGCCGGCCCCGGCCAGGGCAAGCCCATCCAGTTGGACATCAGCGCCCGCGATACCCAGGTGC
>Ga0214472_10001246_pt1 | contig 29045 bp, 22 predicted proteins | sample RVTome_6_FD_207662 | JGI IMG/M metagenome (GOLD analysis project Ga0214472, IMG submission 207662) | Soil microbial communities from uranium-contaminated site in the Upper Colorado River Basin, Wyoming, United States - RVT140D175 | ecosystem: Environmental > Terrestrial > Soil > Contaminated >...
ATGGACTTGAGGCATCGAGGCAAACGAATTCGAGTGAGTCTCAAAGACATGCCACCCTGAGCGCATTGACTCATGAGCAGATTGAATGTCCATTTTTTTCAAAGACTGCTCAGAGTCAGTCATAGTGAATGGAAGCAAGGCCTGCGTCCGGGCGTTTTAGATGACGAGACCTCCGGCGATGGCGCAGCCGATAAGGTTGAGGATCTCCACAAGAATCCAGTGACTCGCATGAACACCTGCGACTTGGGCTGTAAAAATTTAAGCCGTTCATCAACTATGCTAAACTTAGTAGATGAACCGATGACATCTCGGTTCAGGCATTTAACGGAATGTCCCCTACACGGCTGCAACTCACTTTTACCGCAGCTTCACAGATTGAAATTTGAGTGTTTTTTCAGAAGGCAACCCGATGCGAATTGCGATGTTGTCCCCAATCGCCTGGCGAACGCCTCCCAAGCACTATGGCCCCTGGGAAAGCGTGGTATCTGTGCTGACAGAAGGACTCGTGCGCCAGGGGGTGGCGGTCACCTTGTTTGCCACCCAGGATTCGCTCACGCAGGCAGAGCTTAGAGGCGTCTGCCCAACCGGTTACGAGGAAAACAGGAACGTCGACCCCAAGGTCTGGGAGTGCCTGCACATCGCGGAGGTCTTCGAGCACGCGAAGGACTTCGATCTCATCCACAACCACTTTGACTTCTTGCCGTTGACCTACGCTGCACTGGTCAACACGCCTGTGCTGACGACGATTCACGGCTTTTCGTCTCCCAAGATTTTACCAGTGTATGAAAAATACAATGGCAAAGTCCATTATGTGTCCATTAGTGATGCAGATCGAAACGAGAGGTTGAACTATATTCGAACGATCTATCACGGCATTGAACTTGCTCAATTTGAATTCAATCCCAATCCCACTGACTCCCTGCTTTTCTTTGGCCGCATCCACCCTGATAAAGGGACGCGAGAAGCCATTGAAATTGCCAAACGATCAGGGCGCAAGCTGGTGATCGCTGGCATCATCCAGGACCAAATCTATTTTGATACCCATGTCAAACCTCATCTCGATGGTCGCCAGGTGAAGTACATCGGGAGCGTCGGTCCGGCTGAACGCAATCGGGTGCTCGGCCAGGCTTATACCCTGCTGCACCCGATTCATTTTGAGGAACCGTTTGGCCTGTCAGTGGTAGAGGCTATGGCCTGTGGTACGCCAGTCATCGCCTTTGATCGCGGTTCAATGCCTGAGCTGATTCGCTCAGGTGTCAACGGTTTTCTCGTTCAAGATGTCGACAGCGCCGTAAAGGCGCTATCCCAGATTGACGACATGGACCGGGCGGCGTGCCGCAGAATGGTCGAAGATCGGTTTGCAGCGGACCGCATGGTTGACGAGTATCTTGCCGTTTACCGAGAGATCATCACCGGAGCAAAGGTCCCGGATAGCCATCCCCTACTTCAAAAGTAGATGGCGCGAGACTAAGGAGCAACCGCCGTGAAAGCAACACAAGCTGGTATGGTTCGGCGCTATCCACAGAATCCCATTCTAACCAAAGACGATGTCCCCTATCCAGTAGCGACGGTACACAACGCTGGGGCTTGCAAATACCGGGATCGTTACCTCCTGCTCTTTCGCTCGCACCTGCTGAATGGACGTTCCATGATTGGCCGTGCCGAGAGCGCTGATGGGGTTGCCTTTGTCGTGCATCCGCAACCCTTCCTAGAGCCGGCGACGAGCGGTATCTTTGCCGAATACGAGGAATATGGCGTCGAGGACATGCGCATTTGCCCCTGTGAAGGGGAGTACCTGTTGACCTATAGCGCTTATTCAAGATACGGGGTGCGAATCGGCCTGGCTCGCACCCAAGATTTTGAACGGGTGGAACGCATCGCGCTCATTTCTCAACCGGATATGCGCAATATCGTGATTTTCCCAAAAACGTTTGATGGCCGCTACGTTCGTCTCGACCGGCCCCACTCAGAAATAGACTCGTGGTCTATTAGTATCTCTTACTCGCCGGATCTGATCCACTGGGGAGACTCCCGTGTCATCATGAGACCGGCGAAGTATCATTGGGATGAGATGAAGATCGGTCCTGGGGCGCCGCCGTTCCTGACGGATCAAGGCTGGCTCCACATTTATCACGGTGTCTTTCAAACGATGGCGGGCGGTGTCTACCGTCTCGGGGTTGCCCTCCACGACCTGGAGGCCCCGGAACGCATCATTGGTGTCGCTGACCGTTGGATCCTCGAGCCTGAGGCCGCCTGTGAGCGGACCGGTTACGTGCCCAATGTGGTGTTTAGTTGTGGTGCAGTTCCAGAGGAAGACGGCACCGTCAAAATCTACTGGGGAGCTGCTGATACCGTCGTATGTCTTGGGACAGCGTGGGTGGCTGATCTGGTGGATTTATGCTTGACTCAATCCCGAGCGCCACTCTAAGGAATCCAGCTTGGATCTCCGCTCGATCAACATAAACGGACCAGTTATTCCGGCGTTTATACAACTCGGCTCTCTACAAGAGGTGGTTATCACATGAAGAGTGTTACGCTCAGAGCGAGACGACGCGACGAAATATTTCATCTCGACACCTCACGCGTGGTCACCAAACCCTTCATTCCCGGTGGCCCGGACCGGTGCCGCAACGTGATCAACCGTGTACTCAGGCTGTCAGACACTGAGGTCGCGGACGTTCTAGAAGAACTTAGGCTGAATTTTGAGGGGCGTCATAAGAATATTTGGGAAGCCTTCCGAGAGCATTTCGAATTGGTGCAGCATTTCGTAGAGCAAGATCAACCTCTCAGTGACCACCGACGTCTGCTGATCGGCGCTTATTTCACGCATGAATTTTCGATTGAGGCGGCGGCTTTTTTTAACCCTTCCATCGTTCCCCACCCGGATCAGTCTGGCCTGCAGCCGGGCGACCTGCGGTTCGTGATGAGTTTTCGCGCTACGGGTGAAGGGCATCTCTCATCAATCGAATTCCGTAGTGGGGTGCTGAAGCATGATCATGCCATCGAGTTTGATCCGATTAGCCGTTACGTGGGACGCGCCAACATCGTCAAGAATCCAAAATACGTTGTGCGAGACTTCATGCGCAAACTCGACGAGATGGGCTGGAAGAATGAGGTCTCAGATACGATTCTCTCAGCACTTGCAGCCGAATTTACCTATACGGAACTGGAACGCGCCATTACCGAGTCCTACAGCCAGTCGCAGGATGGTTGGGCATCGGCCGAAGAGACCAGTGACAACATGCGATGGCTGGCGCGCTCCAACTACGATATCTGGTTTCGTCGTGAGGACAGCCTGTCTGAACGCGTGATTTTTCCGGTTTCGAAAAATGAAAGCAGAGGGATCGAGGACGCTCGATTCGTTCGATTCGTCGATGACGACGGCGACATCACCTATTATGCAACGTGCACCGCTTATAATGGCTTTACCATCCTACCCCAGCTCATCGTCACCCAAGATTTTTTACACTTTCGCATGATTACGCTTAATGGAAAGAGCAGCAAAGACAAAGGGATGGCCCTGTTTCCGCGAAAAATCAATGGGCGTTACGTGATGATTTCGCGGATCGACGGTGAAAATATGTACCTCATGACCTCCGACAATGTTCATTTTTGGGATGAGGTAACGTGCCTGCAAGCGCCCAGTGATCCCTGGGAATTCATTCAGATCGGCAATTGTGGCTCTCCCATTGAAACGTCGGAAGGCTGGCTACTCCTGACGCATGGTGTGGGTCCGATGCGGCAGTATTGCATGGGGGCTATGCTGCTGGATCTCGAGACGCCCCACCGGGTGATTGGCAAGATGAAAGATCCGTTGTTGGTCTCGAATCAGAAAGAACGGGAAGGCTATGTGCCGAATGTGGTCTATAGCTGCGGCGCACTCATTCATAATGGAGAACTCGTCATTCCGTATGCCACGTCGGACTGGGCCTCGACGATCGCGCAGGTCGAGGTCGGCGAACTCCTCGACCTGCTCAAGTCGTAGCGCAATGCTGATCAAATGTGCAAAGTCGACTTTAACGCCAATGACCCAGATACGTGTAAATATGCAAGAGCGACAAGAGCCAGGCGAGGGTGGATTCTGCCCCCTGATTGCGGTTCACCCCATTCGCAGTCAAGCCATCGCAGCAGCCCCCGCTCTTATAATCATAGACTAGGGTCTGCATGTCATTGCGCCCCAAAAACCACTCGAAGCACTTGTGGGCGGTTCTCGCCCACGACTCCTCTTGAGTGATTCGGTAGGCTTCTAGACACGCTTCGATCATGGTGAATGCTTCAATCGGTTGCTGATCGAAGGCGCCTCGGGTGCCCTCACGTGCGAGCCATCCCTGGTTACCAATCAACGTAAAATGGCCGTTACGATTGGTCTGTTGGCACACGAGCCAGGATAATGACCGCAAGCCCGCATGCAACATCTCTGGGTGTTGTAAAGTGTGGCCACAGAGCAATAGCGCTTGGGAAATTTTGCCATTGGCATAGGTCACTTTGTCTTCAATCCAAGGCCACTCCTCAGAAGCGTTCGACCGGTACAAATCAAACAATCGATTCGCTAATAAGGAGCGTAGCCGTCGGACTTCACTATCCCCGCTAAACCGGCACAAATAGGCGTGAAGGCCCAACATGCCAAACGCACAGGCTCGGGGCGAGTGAAACGCTTTCATGGCCAAAACGGCTTGCTCAAAGAGTTCTAAGGCCACCTCACTCAGCACTGTGGGCTTCTCCGCCGCGATCACGAGCCCAAGACTCCAGATTGCCCGCCCGTGGCTGTCTTCCGAACCCGTTTCCTTCTGCCAGCGGCGATCATAGTCCATGAAGTTGCGAAACCGGCCCGTCTGCTCGTCGAAGGCATGGCATAAAAAACTCATGTAGCGACAACCGAGTTCGATCAGCTCGTGGTCGTCAGGTGATAAATTCTGCGCCATTAACACGGCAATCAAGGCTCTGGCATTATCATCGGTGCAGTAGCCGTGCGTCCGATCCGGCACAATGCCTCTCGCGTGTTGGAGCATACCCACATCATCCGTGAGCCGGCGCAGATGATCGAATTTAAGCTGCGGTATCTCGAGTGGCGTCACCGGCAATGACGTCGTATGGAAGGTGGGGCTGGGGCGCCACCGAAAATGGTGTTCAGCTTCTTCAAACAGATTGAGGTAGCGCCGCGCGACTTCTGGCCAGATTCTCTTGCGACAAAACGTATAGCTACGCTTGCGCATGGCCTGGCGCTCCATCTCATTGTCTAACAACTCGATGGCCTGCTCGGCTAAAGCCTGTGAATCCCGGAACGGCACCAGCCGTCCTCGGCCCTCGGCCAGCATTTCCTCGGCATACCAGTAAGGGGTAGAAAGGGTCGCCTTGCCTATACCCAAGGCGTAGGAGAGGGTTCCGGAAACGATCTGCTCTTGCTTTAAGTAGGGCGTGACGTAGAGGTCCGCTACTGACAAAAACTCGCACAACTCTTTAAGCTCCACGAACCGGTTGTGAAACATCACGTGCCGCTCGACGCCAAGCTCGCGTGCGCGCAGCTGGAGTCCCAAGCGGTAGCCCTCGCCCTGTTCTCGCTGGATGTGCGGGTGCGTGGCTCCCAGAATGATGTAGATTATATCGGGGTGATGACGGACGATGGCAGGCAGCGCCTCAATCATGTATTCCACCCCTTTATCCGGGGCCAGGAGTCCAAACGTTAGAATGACCCGGCGTCCTTCGACCCTAAACTGATCCTTGTAAAAGCTGGAGTCGATAAAGGGCACATCCGGAATACCGTGCGGAATCATCGCAATTTTTTCTGCTGCCACGGCGTAGACGTCTTGTAGAATACAGGCGGCCTTATGGCTCATGACGACCAGCCGTTCAGACAACTCCCCAATTTCTTCGAGGACGGCCCGTTGACCTGGCTCGGGGTCTTTCAGTACGGTGTGCAGGGTGGTGACCACGGGCATACGTAGATGTCGCAGTAAGGTTAAGATGTGATTGCCATATGCGCCCCCGAAGATGCCAAACTCATGCTGCAAAGAGACGATATTCACCTGGTTAACATTGAGAAAATCAGCAGCGAGTTGGTAGTCCGGCAAGTGTTTGTCAGTGATTTCAAAGCGGACCTCGGGCGGATAAGCATAGCCCTCCGGTACATCATTCATGACCACCGCATGACAGTTGCTCTCCGGTGACGCCGCTGCGAGCGCAGTCAGCAAATCGGTGCTAAAGGTGGCAATGCCACAGCGTCGCGGCATAGAGTTGCCAATCAATGCAATATTGTAGGATGCTTTGCGCGAGGAACTCACGGTCTCCATCATCTCTCTCCTCCATCATCATCATCCGGACGAGATGCCTTATTTATGGCATGTGCAGTTCGACCGTCACCAAAATATAGTCTCAGCACTTGGATTTTTCAAGAAGATGCATAGGGCAAATATCGGCTGGCATTCCCCTATACCCTGAGATCTTGTGGGACATGCAGGAGGGGATGCTCTCGGCTAGCAGCTACTTCGCGTGCGCCATCCTGCATGTGATCACGTACTGGTGAGGCGTCCGTGGGCGTGTAAGGCGGGCATAATGGTAATACGCTCCCCCTGGAATGGCGCGTAGGGGATTTGCACAAGTAGCACAGGGTATACATCAGGGGTGGGGAACGCCATCTGCTCCTGACCGAGGAGTCACACTAGTTCACCGGTTACTCCGGGGAGCACCGCGTGGGCGGTTGCCGAGAGGAGGGTTGAAGCCTTCTCCTCCTTGCCGCTCCAGCCCTTGGGCGCTCCAATGACGAATACGCGATGAGATAGAAGGTAGAGTATCACCGGAGGTATGGCTGTGCAATATTGCTCAACATGGCAAAAAATGCCGATCGGATCGTGGCGGGTCAACAGTTGCCTCCTCAACGTCATCCTGCATGACTGACGTCCGCCGCCGCACTCTGCAACGATGTTCCTCCCCTCAGCGCGGTTCGAGAGCCCCTCCCTATTGCATTGCCGCACGGGGCTCCATCGTCGGGAGACGCTGCCTGCTCTCTGGAATTGCCTGCTTCACATAGCGGTAGAAATCGCTGTCCGTCGTGAGGATCAGCACGGCATTCTTATTCGCCTTTTCTCCGTAAACTTCTAGGGGCCGCAAAAAGGTCGCCCCCATCCCGTCTTGAGACGACATGGGGGCTGGATCGGCAGGCGGGCGCTCCCTCAACCTGAGTTCAAATAATTAAGGGAGTGACGCAGCAAGCGTGGGGCTCTCTTTAGAAGTCCATTTCGCCCGTGTGGCCGTTGCTTTGATGGGCCTCGGCCTGAGTCGACAGCTCCGCGATGAGGACTTCAGTGGTGAGCAGTAAACCCGCCACACTGGCCGCATTCTGCAACGCCGAACGGGTGACTTTGGTGGGGTCGATAATACCCGCGTCGATGAGATTGACAAAGGTCCCTGTGGCGGCGTCATAGCCTATTCCATTGGGCTCGGCTTTGCATCGCTGGACGACCGTGGCGCCTTCGGCTCCCGCATTCATGGCGATTTGTCGCATGGGCGCTTCCATGGCGCGCTTTACGATCGCGACGCCCACCTGGCGCTCGCCATCCAGTTGCAACCGCTCCAGAGCCGGGAGCGCCCGAATGTAGGCCAGGCCACCACCCGAAACCACGCCTTCTTCAACTGCCGCACGGGTCGCGTTCAGGGCGTCTTCGACGCGGGCCTTTTTCTCTTTCATCTCGGACTCCGTCGCCGCCCCTACTTTGATCACGGCTACGCCACCGACCAACTTGGCCAAGCGCTCTTGTAGTTTCTCGCGGTCGTAGTCCGAAGTGGTCTCCTCGATCTGCGTACGGATTTGCTTCACCCTACCGTCGATATCCGCTGGCGTCCCCGCGCCTTCCACAAGGGTCGTGTCGTCCTTGGTGATGGTCACGAGCTTCGCTTGGCCTAAGTCGGCCAGGGTTACCTTTTCCAGTTTGACCCCGAGGTCTTCGGAGATCACTTGTCCGCCGGTGAGCACGCCGATATCGCGTAGCATCTCATTGCGCCGATCCCCAAAGCCCGGTGCTTTAATGGCAACGGCGTGGATCGTGCCCCGTATTTTGTTGACCACCAAAGTGGCTAGTGCCTCTGCCTCAACGGTTTCGGCAATGATCACGAGCGGCCGGCCGGACTGAGCCACCTGCTCCAAAAGCGGCAGCAAGGCTTTCATCGTATTGATCTTTTTCTCGTGCAAAAGGATGTACGGGTTCTCTAATACCGCTTCCATGCGTTCAGGATTGGTGACAAAATAGGGGGAGATATACCCCCGGTCAAACTGCATGCCCTCGACGATATCGAGAGTGGTCTCGGCGGTCTTGCCGTCTTCCACCGTAATGACGCCGTCTTTACCGACCTGATCCATGGCATCAGCCAACAAATCCCCAATGCTGAGGTCGTTGTTGGCCGAGATGGCGCCGACTTGGGCGATTCCCTTCCTGTCCTTGACATCGCGGCTAAGCGTGCGGAGTTCTTGCACCACGGCCTCAACCGCCTCGTCAATGCCACGCTTGATTTCGATGGGACTATGACCAGCAGCGACGTGTTTCAAGCCTTCGCGGTAGATCGCCTGGGCCAGCACCGTGGCCGTGGTGGTGCCATCACCTGCTACGTCACTGGTTTTGCTCGCGACTTCGCGAACCATCTGGGCGCCCATGTTTTCAAAGGGGTTTTCGAATTCAATCTCTTTGGCCACGGTCACCCCGTCTTTGGTCGACAGGGGAGAGCCAAACCGCTTATCCAAGAGTACGTTACGGCCCCGAGGACCGAGCGTGACCTTGACGGCATTGGCGAGTTTGTCAATGCCATGGAGAATGTCGTTACGGGCGTTGTCGCCAAAATGGAGTTCTTTTGCGGCCATGGTTTCTGATTCCTTCTTAACGCAGAAGCGTTTGTTAGTTTTCCAGCACGCCGAGAATGTCGGCTTCACGCATGACGAGTAGGTCTTCATGGTCAAGCTTGATCTCGGTTCCAGCGTATGCCCCAAATAACACGGTGTCACCAATGACCGCCGCTATCGGCTGACGATGGCCGTCATCCATCATCCTGCCTGGGCCTACCGCGAGGATTTCACCTTCTTGCGGTTTATCCTTGGCGGTATCGGGAATGATGATTCCACCTGAGTGCTGTTCTCCCACCTCGTGCCGTCTAATCAACACTTGATCTGCTAGTGGACGTAAACTCATCGCTCGTCTCCTTCTTGAGGTCATTGCTCTATCCCAGGCTGCACACGAAACGCGATAAACACGGAGAGGCTGAAAACCGTTATCGCCTTAATTAACCTTTTTAGGTTTATAAATATTTTTAAATAAGAAATGTTGTCTATTGGGTAACTATATTATGTTAATTAACAAATATAGTCAATACAAATCTGATTTATGTATAAAATTTGGCTAATAATTAATTTATTTAGTTAATTATAGTGGCAGAGGCAATAGATGTCCCGGCAGTGACCCGACCGCGGCTGGCAAAGTTGGGGGGAGATCAGGCTACGGCAGGCCAAGTGACAGAGGCCTAGATTTCCCAGTTGCTGACTCGTAAAAAAGCCCCCCCTCAGCCCCTTCCTGCTCTCTCACCCTGGCACGGAGCGGACACGGGCTCCACCCTCGTGCCACATCACGAGGAAGCGCCGTCCTAACGGTCGGGATTCACGTATATAGTCAGCGAGTTCACTCTCGCGTAAGGCATAAGCATAATTGGAACACTGATTTAAAAATTCGGGCTGGAGGACAATATGATGTCGAACGTCATCATGAGACACTGTGATCTCAGTCTCGCTTGCTGCGTCTACCTGCCCGGGAAACTCCGCCTCAAGGTAGGATTGCACTGCCTGAAGGCAGACAGTCGTCTGAGGATGGATCGCCATGAAGGTCTCCTTCTAGTTGGGTAAGGCTGTGCGTGACAGTTTTGCTCATGCCGAGTCGGTTTGAAGGTGCTCGCGGTAGCGAAAGACGATCCGTCCAGGTGTGAGGCCAGACGGCGACATGCTCACGCGGGCTCGATCGCCTGACACGACGCGTTGACGTTAGCGTCGAGGTCGAGCCGCCGCTGCGTCTTTCAGCAACGCGACCGCAGCATCGAAGGTTTTTGTGATGTGGTCTGTGTCGTCTCGCGCCGTGGAGTCATTGAAGGCATCAATGGCGATGACATATCGTTCTAAGTAGTTATACGCCTCCGATCCGGGTTCGACGCCTCGTGCCACGACGTCGTACCAATGCCTCAGTTGCTTGAGTTGTGGCTCGAATGTTTCTTCCACCATTTCGTCTCTCCTATCCACCATTTCGTTTCTGTTTTTCCTAGGGGATGTTATCGCGCTATGGAGATACGACAACAGCCCGGTCGACCTAGGCTCGCTCTGCCTTGTCCCTCCTACCGCTGCGGTGAGTAGGGTTGCAGCCCAGGCGAGCAACGTCTTGTTTTGACCGCTTTGCATCGCTACGGAGGGCTATTCAGTCTGTTGGCGTTGTTGGGCACGCCAGGCAGCCAGGTACTGCCCCGCGTTTCGCTCTCTGGCTTTGCGCCGCCGGCGTTGGGTGAGCGCGCGCGCACTCAATGGCCGCCCTAGGGGGAGACCCCATTTCTGTTTGTAGGCTTTCGAGGTCAGCCCATGCAAAACCAGATGGCGACTCGACAGCAGACGGTGTGACTTCCCGCATTCCAGACAGATCACCTGAGCATGTTGAAGCGTTCCCAAGGGCCGCAGCCGCAGAGCCGCAAGCGTCTCGGACGTCGGCGCGTCCTCCTGCCTCTTGAGCTTCTGCGTTGCCTCTTGGCGTGATAAGTCGAGCAGCGTTGCGTGGGTGGTCTGTAGGAGCCGAGCGATGAGATCTGGCGGGCACGGCCCAGCACGAATCTGTGCCACAACAAAGACGGTTGCCATTTCTGTCAGGGTCTGAGTCATATCCGTCGTCTCCTCTCCAGAGGGGGTACTATTTGGACGCCATCAGTCCTGACAAAGGGATCAAAACCGTCATGGGGTGCACACCCTGATAACTCTGGGCTGAACCTGGTTTTCCATAGGGTCCATCGCGATCCCCACCATCCGGAGGACCGCACACCGTGAGACCTGAGCCGACAGCGTGCGGATAACTGAGCTAGACTGGTGAGTTGGCATTTGCCGCCTGCTGCCTCCGGTCGACTTCGGCGAGCCGACCGGCGATATGAGGATGCTTTGGTTCGAGCTTGAGTGCCTGATGAAAGGCGGCGGTGGCTTCGGCAAATTTACCTTCCATCAAACACGTGTTGCCGTGGGCAAAGGCCTTGAGTGCGAGCTTCTCACGGGGTCTACGCTCTGACGAGACGGCAGCGGTGGACGCGTACCCGCTGCGCCGACGCCACCATACGATACCTCCTGCGCACACGACGATGACCATGATGATGACCGCGCTTCCCATGTTGTCCCCTTTTCGTTGTTGTCCCCCTACACCCTGACGCCTAGCACCACCTGTAGGAGGGATATCCTGGGCGTGATGTCTCACACGGCGACTGCTGTTATCAGCGGCCGCCTGGGCCCCGACTCGCACCGCTAGGTGGCGACAGTTTTCCGCTGATCTCACCGCTATGAGCCTCTTCCCCAGTTGAACGCGTCGTGCGTTTCGACCCTGGAATACCCGTAACAAACGCCATCGGGATCGGCCCACCGCGTCACCTGTTCACCGATTGGATAGACTCAAAGCCGTCGCTGTTTTCATTAACTTAGATTAGTCTATGCCTCCTTGAAAATCGGAAAAGATACCTGCGTGCTTAACTAATATAGATTAATTAACTATAAATGTCAAAGCTATCTTAAAATAGATGCACATAATATGACATTAGTTAATCATATTTAGTTAATCAGGTGGGCCAAACAATGATGGACGTTCCTCCAGTGATCAGGCAGCGGCTAGCAGACGTGGGAGTAGGCAACGGGATACGTCAATGGCCGCCCGAGCGACGGAGTCCGACATTTTCAGTTGTTCAGTTGCTGACTTATAAAAAGCCCCGCACCGAACCGGAGAGATCGTGATGACAGGAGGGGATATGTTGAGGACTGTCGCGCGGTGAGACTTTGAACCTGGCTGACCTCCAACACAAGGAGGTATCACAAAGACAGTTGTGGAACCTGTGGGAAGTAAATCTGCCATATCATCTTTTGGACACCCTTGTTTTTACAGGGCATCAGGCGTTTAAATGCTCCTTCATATACTACAGGGTGGCCAGTGGACGCTGCCAGGCCGCCTTGAGCACAGCAATGTCGCTCTGAATCACCACCTCTCCCCGCAAACCGTTAACCGTAAATGCTGGCTCGTCGATTACCTGTCCAAGTTCACCGATTGCACAGCCTGACATGACTTGTAAAAACGATTCCCGATACTGTGGCGGCACCGTTATTACCAAGCGGCTTGCCGATTCGGCATAGAGCAGCGTGTCATCGCGGTCGATTCCCTGCTCTCGTGGCATGGCGCAGAGGTCAAGTTGCATGCCATACCCCCCAGCGAAAGCCATTTCGGCAGCGGCAACCCCAAAACCGCCGTCCGAGCAATCGTGACATGCACTGACCAGACCCCGCTCCATGGCTTCAGCGAGGGCCTCATAGAGTGCGCGTGCCCGCTGCGCATCAACCTGCGGCACGCGATTGCCGATCGCGCCGTGCATGGCGTAGTATTCCGAGGCCCCAAGTTCCGCCCGCGTTTCGCCTACAATGAAAACGAACTCTCCCGGCTGTTTCACATCCATGGTAATCGCACGGCGCACGTCCGGCATCCGGGCAATCACCGAGAACAACAGCGTCGGCGGCACCGAAATTTTGGTGTCACCAATGTGGTAATCGTTCTTCATACTGTCTTTGCCCGAAATACACGGGACATCGTACGCCGTACAATAATCGTAAAGCGCCTGGTTGGCCCGCACGAGTTGAGCCATTTTGTACGGACCATCGGGGTTTGACTCCGATAGCTCCGGATCGGGCCAGCAAAAGTTGTCGAGACCCGCCATGTGGCCGAGACGCCCGCCAACTGCAATCACATTCCGAATCGCTTCATCAATGGCATTGGCGGCCATATGATAGGTATCGATGTCGCTGTAACGGGGGCAAATGCCATTGGCGACCACCACGCCTTCCATCGCATCAAGCAGGGGACGCAGCACGGCTGCATCACTGGGGCCATCGTTTTGCTCGCCCACCAGAGGTTTGATCACGCTCATGCCTTGCACCTCGTGATCGTATTGGCGAATCACCCATTCTTTGCTGCAGATATTGAGCCGTCCGAGCATTTTGAGTAACGACTCGGTGAGGTCTTTGGGGCAGAGAAACGAAGGCTCGGGATGGTGCGGTGACTGCCAGTGGGCCTCCAGGTGAAGGTCGGGCACACCCTCGTGGAGAAAAGCCATTTGCAACAGCGCCACGGTCTTGCCGTCGTGCAAAATGTGAAACCAGCCGGAATCGGTAAACGTGCCGAGCACCGTGGCTTCCACATGCCGCCGTTGTGCCAGGGCTAAAAACGCCTCCAGGTGTATCGGCGGCACGGCCAGAGTCATGCGCTCTTGGGACTCGGACACTAAAATCTCCCACGGGTCGAGACCTGGATATTTGAGCGGGGCGCGGTCGAGGTGCACTTCACAGCCGTTGCTGAATGTCGCCATTTCGCCGACTGAAGAGGACAAGCCACCCGCGCCGTTGTCGGTAATACAGGAATAGAGTCGTTGGTCCCGGGCTTCAAGCAAAAAATCCGTCATCTTTTTCTGCGTAATCGAGTCGCCGATTTGCACCGCCGAGGCGGGTGAGACTTCGCTCAGCTCTTGCGACGAAAACGTCGCGCCATGAATGCCGTCTTTGCCGATCCGGCCGCCGACCATGACAATTAAATCTCCCGGATTGGCCTGTTTTTCGTGCCCTGGTTCACCGCCAATCAGCGCCGGCATGAGCCCGCCGGTACCACAGAAGACGAGGGGTTTGCCTAAAAACCGGTCGTCAAACACCACCGCCCCATTGACGTCCGGCACACCACTTTGGTTGGCACCGTCTTTGATGCCCCGGTGGACGCCCTTGAACACGCGCTTGGGGTGCAACAATCGCGGCGGCAATGGCTTGTCGTAATCCGGTGGGGCAAAGCAGAGGACATCCGTGTTAAACAGCAGTTTACAGCCCTTGCCAGTGCCGAAGGGATCGCGGTTGACGCCTAAAATACCAGTCATGGCACCACCGTAGGGGTCGAGGGCACTCGGGGTATTGTGGGTTTCGACTTTCATGACCAAATTCCATTGGTCGTTGAAGCGAATTACCCCTGCATTGTCATGAAACACTGAAAGCAGCCAATCGACCCGCTCACTGATTTCTTCCGTGGCCCGCACGATGTAGCTTTTAAATAGACTTTTAATAGTAGATGTCCCATTGGCGTCGCGGTAGTGAATCGTGCTGTTAAAAATTTTATGCTTACAGTGCTCAGACCAAGTTTGGGCCAGAGCCTCTAATTCGACGTCCGTCGGATCGGTGCCGAGGCCGTGGCTCTGCCGCTGTTGCCTCTGCTCGGGCATGCAGAAATAGGCTTGAATCGCCTTCATCTCGTCAAGGTTCAAGGACAGCAGCCGCTCTTGGCTCAGGTGGGCAAGCGTCATCTCGTCAACATCGAGAGACACCGTGCTGACTTGCGGTCGCTTTTCGACCCCGGCTATCGGCGCGGATAGAAACGCGTGTTTACCGTCTCGCCAGTCCGCTGCCGCAGTAATGCGCCATTGATGGATCAACGGGTTGGCCAGGACGTCTCGCACCACGCGTTCCACATTCTGTGGGGTTAAGTCGCCCTGGAGCAAGTAGAGCTGTGAGCTATACACCGCGCCATTGAAAGGCTGCTGGTAGATGTCTTCCAGTGCTTCGGCAGCGGTGCGGCCGACATTATCCGTCGTACCGGGCAAAAAACTGACCTGAACGATCCAGTCGCAGTCGATCGAGGGACGCGCATCCCAGGAAGACGTTTGCACCACGGCGTCGGTAAACAGGGTTTGCCGGGCCTCTTCGAGGTCGGTGGTGGTGAGGGGGGCGTAAATGGTGTAGAGAGAGGCGATGCGTGCCGTCTCTACCGGCAGCTGTAAATCCTCTCTCAGGGTCTGCGCCAAGGCAGAGCCTCGCACATCGTCCAGATGTGGGGGCGTGGCTACCACAAGTACGTGGGTCTGTATCACAGTTCAAGGCTCCGTCGAGCGGCCCGCTTTTGATTTATATTGACGTCGCTTGATGTTGCACCACCGCGCGGACAAACGCTAAGATCAGCGGATGGGGCTTGTGCGGCCGCGACAGCCATTCCGGGTGAAATTGCGTGGCGATAAAAAAGGGATGCTCTGGGTATTCGAGAATTTGCATGATGCGCTGATCGGGAGTGGTCCCGGAGAAGACCATGCCCGCTTCTTCAAGCGTCTCTTTGTAGAGATTGTTGAATTCGTACCGATGCCGAAAGCGCTCCCGCACCATATCCGCACCATAAATATCATGGACCTTCGAGTCCGGTTGGAGTTTGACGTCATGGCCGCCGAGCCGCTGCGTGCCGCCCATCTCACTGATCGTTTCCTGCTCAGGCAAGAGCGAAATTACTGGCTCCGGCGTTTCCACATCAAACTCGGTGCTCGCGGCCTTTTCTAGATGACAGACGTTACGCGCGAATTCAATGGTCGCGAGTTGGAAGCCCAGACATAAGCCCAAATACGGAATCTGGTGCTCACGGGCGTACTGCACGCACCGAATCATCCCCTCCGTCCCGCGGATGCCATAGCCACCCGGCACAATGATGCCGTCCATCCCTTTGAGAGCATGCTGAATCGCTTGTCCTTTGTCATCGAACTCCGTGGTATCGATGAAGTGCATATTGATTTTGATCTGTTCTGCCGGCTCGGTGTGTTCTAACGCATGGGTAATACTAATATACGAATCGCGCATGGAGGAGTATTTGCCGGTCACGGCAATATTGATTTGCCGGTTTTTGCGCTGTACGTGCTCCACAAAGTCGGCGAACGGAACGGTGTCTTTCTCACCGGAGGGATAGGGCATATTCAAGCGCAGCCGCTGGGTGACGATTTCCGTCAAACGTTGCTTTTGAAAGAGGTGGGGCAGGGTATAAATACTTTCCGAATCGGGGCTGCTAATCACTTGATCCAACGGCACATTACAGTGCAAACCGATTTTTTCGCAGACCTTGCGCTGCAGGGCCTGTGGCGAGCGGCAGACCATGACATCGGGCTGGATGCCTACCTCCAGCAGCTTTTTCACGCTGTGCTGGGTGGGCTTGCTTTTTTGCTCCCCGGTAGTCTCCGACCAAGGCACCATGGTGACGTGTGCGAACATGATGTTGTCGCGCCCCTCGTCGATCGTCATTTCGCGAGCTGCTTCGAGAAAGTGCAAGTTTTCAATGTCGCCAACGGTGCCGCCCACCTCGACCAGAACCATGTCGTAAGGACCTTCCTGGGCTTTTTGGCGCAGTAAATACTTAATTTCGCCCGTCACATGGGGCACGATTTGCACGTCGCGCCCGAGGTACTCGCCCCGCCGCTCCTTGGCGAGAATCAGGGAGTAGATTTTACCGGAAGTCATGTAGTTGAGGCTGTTAAGCGTGGTATCGAGAAACCGTTCATAGGTCCCGAGATCGAGATCGCATTCGGTACCATCGTCGAGTACAAAGGTCTCGCCGTGACGGTACGGGTTGAGCGTGCCAGCATCAAGATTTAAATACCCGTCGATTTTGATGGTCGAAACTGAAAATCCCGAGTGTTGCAGCAAACTGGAGAGAGAGGCGGTAAAGACACCTTTGCCCACGCCGGACATGACGCCACCGGTGACAATGATATATTTGGTGCGGCCAATACGATAATACGGTGGAAAGAAATCTAAGTATTCGGAATCATCACTCCGCGTACTGATTTCTTCACGGTCGAAATCATTCATGGGAAAGCCCTACATCTGAAAGGGTTTTAGCTAGTTTATAGGCCCTACATTTGAAAAGTGAAAAGGTTTACGCTAGCTAGTCAATAGGGTACGACCGGTTGAGGTGGGACAAGTCACTATTGCAACTTGCATTTTCTATAATGGTGGCACTGGCGCATTAAGAATTCAAGCAAAAAGTCATGGCGACGTTGGCGGCAGGTGATCGGTGTCATTGAGCGAGACCGCTTCCCAGCAGTCTCCCGTGATGCCAAGCGTGTGAATGGCACAGTTGGCATTGCCAAATGTCCGCTTTCCAGTCGGCCCTAGTCTAAGCGCTTCTAGACCCAGTGCCGTGCACACACCGCTATGCGTGGCCACGATGATGCGTTGGGCATCCGTGGCCTCCAAGATATCTTGCAAGGCGCCGACCGACCGCTGATAAAAGTCCAGCCACGACTCACCACCGGGTGGGGGCACCTCAAAGGGCCGCTCCCGGCGCGCCGCATAGATTTCCGGGTCGCGCACCTTGATTTGGTCAACTGAAAGCCCTTGCCAGTCGCCAAAATACATTTCGCGCAAACCCGGTTTTTGGATAATACGAAGTCTGGTGTGGCGGGCAATAATTTGTGCGGTTTCATAGACGCGCAACAAGTCACTGCTATAGATCGCGGTGGCTCCTGCCGCCGCCAGCCGCACCCCAGCCGCCTCGGCTTGCACACGCCCTTCGCGGTTCAGCGGCGTGTCGAGATGCCCTTGAATATAGCCACCACGATTCCAGTCGGTCGCGCCGTGCCGCACGATGTAGATGAGCCGCTGCACGGGGCTTACAGCCGCTTTAAGCGAGAGCCTTGCGGCGAATCTTCAACCGCATAGCCCATTTGCTGAAGTGCATCGCGAATCTCGTCGGCGCGGGCGAAATCGCGATGCTGGCGCGCTTCCTGGCGCTCGAGGAGCAACGCACCGGCACGGTCATCGACCGCATCATCTTCGGCCAAAACGCCCAGAACGGTATCAAAACGGTGCATGAGAGCCATGACCTGCCCGGCTGCTGTCGGACTCAGGCGCCGGTCTGAGATCGCGCGGTTGACTTCGCGTACCATCTCAAAAATCGCCCCCAGGGCCCCGGCGATATTGAGATCGTCATCTAGCGATTCCTCAAATCGGGTCTGGGTCTGCTGCAAAAGGGCCGAGACGTCTTCGCCCTCGCCATCTGCAAGTTGCAGGATGTTCATGAAATCCATCAACCGCTGCACCGCGTTTTCAGCCCCACTTAGTCCGTCGAGGGTGAAATTCATGGGCTGCCGATAGTGCGTTGACAGCAGGGCATAGCGCAGTCCCTTGGGCTTATAACCACGGTCCAAAAGGTCGCGCAACGTATAAAAATTGCCCAGCGATTTCGACATCTTTTGATTGTTGACGAGGAGATGCCGGCAGTGCAGCCAGTAATTGACGAACCGCTGCCCGGTCGCTGCCTCGGATTGGGCGATTTCGTTTTCATGGTGGGGAAAAATATTGTCTTCACCGCCGGTGTGAATGTCGAAGTGCGCCCCCAAATATTTTATGGACATGGCCGAGCATTCAATATGCCAGCCGGGTCGCCCACGGCCAAGCGCCGTATCCCAGTAGATATTGCCGTCTTCGGATGACCAGGCTTTCCAGAGGGCAAAATCGTGCACGTCGTCCTTCTCGTATTCGTCGATATCGATGCGGCCGCTGGCGCCGCGTTGCAGCTCCCTGGGGTCGAAATGGGCCAATTTGCCGTAGTCCGGAAAACGGTCGATGCGATAATAGACCGACCCCTCTACCTCGTAGGCATAGCCGCGGTCGAGCAGGGTTTGAATCATCTCCACCATTTCCGGAATGTGGGTGGTCGCTTCCGGGTACACTTCCGCCGCCTCGATGTTCAGCGTCTTGAGGTCTTCAAAAAAAGCCGTTTTATACTGCTGCGTAAACGCCTTGAGGGTCAAGCCGGTTTGATGAGAGTCGCGGATGATTTTGTCCTCGACATCGGTTAGATTCATGACCTGGTTGACCTGGTAATGCCGGTATTTTAAGAAGCGTCGTAGGAGATCCTCAAACATGTAGGCACGGTAGTTGCCGATGTGTGGATAGTTGTAGACGGTTGGACCGCACGTGTACATGTTGACTTTCCCCGGCTCGATAGGGTGGAAGTCTTCCTTTTGGCGTGTCATGGTATTGTAAAACCGTAGCATGGGTAGGCTCCGTCTGGAGTGTCTGGACCGGCATGCCAAAATGGCAATTGAATTAGGGTATAATATCCGTATGCCATCTGCTGAAGGGTAAGACCGCCTATGTCCGAGTTGGTTCACACGATTCATAGCCCGCAAACTGCGGCGATTGTAGCGAGAGGGCGGTGGGTTGTCAACTGGTTCGAGTGATGCATTTGCCAGCGAGATGCCTCGGGTGATTTTGGAGGTATCGGCAGGGCCTGGCAGCGAGCATCAAATTTTTCACTCATGCTTGACACCCTTTTGCCGATACGAGAAAGTATTTGGCAGAGTTGGGCTATCCTACCGTATAACAAACGCGCAGAACAATCATTAATTCCCAGACTGACCATTTTATCTCATTCAACTTAACATGCGGGGGTGTATTGTGTGCGGCATCATTGGCTATATTGGCGAAAATGCAGCAGTTCCCATCTTGGTTCGCGGATTACAACGGCTTGAGTACCGTGGTTATGACTCCTCTGGTATTGCCGTTATTGAAGATGGAGAGCTTTATCGGGTGCGAGATGTAGGTAAGGTGGCCAGACTGGCTGCCCAACTCGAAAATCGTCATTTCTCCAGCACGATCGGCATGGGGCACACGCGTTGGGCCACGCATGGCGAACCGTCGCAGGATAATGCCCATCCGCACGTGAGTCATAACGGCTCGGTCATGGTAGTGCACAATGGCATCATCGAAAATTACTATGCGTTGCGCGAACAATTGCAGGTTCAAGGCTACAAGTTTACGTCCGAAACTGACACCGAAATCGTCGCACATCTCATTGAGGAAGAGTATGATGGCGACCTGTTGAAAGCGGTAAAAAGCGCGCTACGTCAAGTCCAGGGTACCTACGGCTTGGTCGTGATGCATGCCGATCATCCGCACGAAATGATCGCGGCTCGGCTCGGTTCCCCAATGGTGATCGGGATTGGCGACAACGAAACCTTAGTGGCCAGTGATGTGTCCGCCTTTTTACAGTTGACGGACAAGGTGGTCTATCTGGAAGATAACGATGTGGTGCAATTGACGCGTCAGGGCTTTGCCATTGATACCCTGACCGACGAGCAGGTCGAACGCGACACCCAGCGCATCGAATGGGAAGCCGACGCGGCTGAACTCAACGACTATCCGCATTTTATGCTCAAGGAGATTTTTGAGCAGCCGGAAGCGACACGCAATGCCCTGCGTGGGCGTCTTGTCCACAATGAAGGTATGGCGCATTTGGGTGGGTTAGACACGGTGATCGATCGTCTAAAAGAAGCGCAGCGCCTCCTGATGATTTCGTGTGGAACGAGCTATTACGCGGGTCTTTACGGACGCTATGTCTTTGAAAAATTGACCGATCTCGTGGTGGATGTCGAAATTGCCAGCGAACTGCGTTATCGCAATACCAACGACCGCCCCGGCACAGCCGTCCTAGCGATCAGCCAATCCGGTGAGACGGCGGATACGATTGCGGCCCTGCGGGAGGCGGAGCGCAAAGGCGCCCTGTTGCTTGGGTTGGTGAATGTCGTGGGCTCGACCATTAGCCGCATCACCGAAGCCGGGGTGTACAATCACGCCGGACCTGAGATCGGGGTGGCATCGACCAAAATCTTTACCAGTCAATGCTGTATCCTCGCGACCATCGCCTTGTTGCTGGGCCGATTTAAACACTTGTCTGTCACCGACGGCATGGAGATTGCCCGCGGGTTAGAAAAATTGCCGATGCAGATTGAATCAATCTTACAGCAATCCGACCGCATTCGCGCCATTGCCACCTCTTATGCACACTACGATAACTGCCTGTTTATCGGGCGTAAGTATAATTATCCGATCGCGTTGGAGGGTGCCCTTAAGCTCAAAGAAATTTCCTATGTGCATGCCGAAGGCTGTGCTGCGGGCGAAATGAAGCATGGTTTTATTGCCATGATCGATGAAGAATTCCCCACGGTATGTCTAGCCACACACGATACGACGTATGAGAAGATGATCTCCAATATGCAGGAAATTAAAAGCCGTCGCGGTCCCTTGCTGGCCATTGTGACAGAAGGGGACACAGAAGCTGCAGCATTGGCCGACGACGTCATTTTTACCCCGCCAAACCTCGATTTTCTCCAGCCTATTCCCGCGTCCGTGGTGCTGCAGTTGTTCGCCTACTACGTCGCGGTGGCCCGCGGCCGCAACATCGATCAGCCTCGCAACCTGGCAAAATCAGTGACGGTTGAATAAGTACGGTTGAATCATGTGATAATCCCGGCGGTCTTTCAGACCACCGGGGCTATTCACCGTGTCTCGGGTGTGATACAAATGTGTGTAGCGGACGATGGTGACGCTCACGCGGTAGGATTCACAGGAAGGACACAAGCATGCAACTCGGGACTATTTTTCCACAAACCGAAATCGGTTCAGATCCCGTCGCCGTACGCGACTTTGTCCAAGCGGCCGAAGACCTCGACTATGCCCACCTTATCGTTTTTGATCACGTCTTAGGCGCAGATACCTCGCATTATACCGATTGGCAAGGCCCGTACACCAAGGACGATACGTTTCATGAGCCAATGGTCTTATTCGGCTATTTGGCGGCCATGACACAGAAGCTCGAACTAGTCACCGCGGTGATCATTTTAGGGCAGCGCAGCACCGCACTCGTGGCGAAGCAAGCGGCGCAAGTCGATGTCCTCAGTCAGGGTCGTTTGCGTCTGGGCGTGGGCACTGGCTGGAATCCGGTAGAGTATGAAGCGCTCAACGAGAACTTTCACGATCGCGGCAAACGTAGTGAAGAGCAAATTGAAGTGATGCGAGCGCTTTGGACCCAAGAGGTCGTCAATTTTGAGGGGCGCTGGCACACCATCCGCCACGCCGGGATCAATCCTTTGCCGGTGCAGCGTCCCATCCCTCTGTGGCTGGGCGGGCGTGTGGAGGCTGTGGTGGAGCGGGTTGGACGACTTGCCGACGGCTGGTTTCCGCAATTTGCGCCGGATGATGAGGGACGTGCCACGCTCGAACGCATGTACGGCTACGCGCGAGCCGCCGGCCGCGACCCGGCTGATATTGGCATTGAAGGGCGCGTGAGCTTGCAAGGGACCACGCCGGAGATGCGGCTGAAAGAGGCCGAGGCATGGCGTGACCTCGGGGCGAGCCACTTGTCGGTCAACACCATGCGTGCTGGTCTGCGGACCCCGATTGATCACATCAGAGCCATTGAAACCTTCAAAGAGACGGTTGCCTCGGTGATTTCTTGACACCTCACAGCTGCAGTGCTAAAACCTTTCGGCTTTCGTAGCGGTTCTCTGGGGCCGTCGTGAGGGCGGATAACTGTCGGTGCCAATAGCGGTGCAAATGGAGGCGTGACGTTGAAAGAGACGATGCGAGCGTATGTGGTGAGTCAAGATGGCGATCAGGTCCGTGGCGAGGTGACAACCCTCGCCACGAAGCAACTACCTGCCGGGGATGTGACAGTTGAGGTGGAGTATTCCTCGCTCAATTACAAAGATGGGCTAGCGTGTATTCCGAAGGGCGGTATCGTGCGGAATTACCCGCATATACCGGGCATTGATGCGGCCGGACGTGTGGTGGAGAGTCAGGACGCCTCCTTTTCGGTGGGCGATCGAGTGCTGATGACCGGCTACGATTTGGGGGTCTCTCATTGGGGAGGGTACGCTGAGTATGTCCGCGTGCCTGCGGAGTGGGTCGTCAAAACGCCAGATAGTTTAAGCAATTTTGAGGCCATGGCGCTCGGTACGGCCGGGTTTACCGCCGCGATGTGTCTGTTCGTTATGGAGCGCAATGGCTCCACCCCGGAGCAGGGACCCGTCTTGGTGACCGGAGCGACTGGTGGTGTAGGCAGCGTGGCGGTCAATATTTTGGCGCAAAATGGCTATACGGTCGCGGCGAGTACGGGCAAGGCGGATCAACATGATTATCTGCGCGATCTCGGGGCCAGCGAGATTTTGAGTCGAGAAGATGTCAGCGTCACGGACGAGCGTCCCCGTCCGCTGCTCAAAGCGATTTGGGCGGGGGCGGTGGACACGGTTGGAGGCTCGACGCTGAGTTATCTCCTGCGGACCATGGATTTAGCCGGCAACATCGCACTTTGTGGCTTGGTTGGGGGCCCTAATTTTAATGGTACGGTCATTCCGTTTTTGCTCCGCGGGATCAACCTGCTGGGCATTGACTCCGTGATGTGCCCGATGCCCTACCGGCAAGAGATCTGGCAGCGCCTGGCCACGGATTTGAAACCGAGCAATCTGGACCAGATTGCCCGGGTTATTGCCCTCGACGACGTGACGGGTGCGGTGGACGAGATTTTGCAAGGAAAGGTGAAAGGCCGTCTACTCGTCGCCCCGAAGTAGACAAGATAAAGAGACATCACTCGCCAAATCGCCAGCACGCGGATCATCGATTTTGATGCCATCGAACTCTCTTAGCGGCCAGATGGAGAGTGTCGAAGGGGTCTGCCCCGTATTGCTCGACGGCAATAACGCGGACATCTTCCAGAGGGCGCCTGATCTTCCATTACGGCAACAAGGCATAGAGCGAACTCGGTGGGAGGTTTGGTCGTAGAAGAAACGCGGGAATCTGTCAACAGATGGACCCCCCGTGGCGTTTTTGATATAGGGCAGTGCTTGCCAGATGGCGGTGAGTTAAGTTATCTTTAGGCGGCCCAAATAAAAAACGAAATACTGTGGGCTGCATACCAGCAGATTGATCTCAGTGCTAACGACTCTGATAGGGAGGACGTACCCATGACGTATGTGATCGCCGAGCCGTGTGTCGATGTCATTGACAAGGCATGTGCGGATGTTTGCCCGGTGGATTGTATCCATATCGAAGATGGTGTAGACCGGAAAATGTACATTGATCCGGATGAGTGCATCGATTGTGGTGCCTGCGAGCCGGAGTGCCCGGTGGAAGCGATCTTCGCGGAAGAAGATGTGCCGAAGGCGTGGAAAGAGTATTACGACGTGGAGGTCATGTATTTTAAAGATGACAAGGCCGGCGCTCGGGCTAAGGTTGACGAGTTATGGACGGCTGCGCATGGGTAGTGGTCTGAACGGCTTAGCCACATCGTCGTTTGCTTTCCTGCCTCATGGGTCGTCGATTTTGCAGCAGCCCTAGCAGTATCGCCCCGGCAGTCGCCTCGGCGTAGACTGCCGGCACATACCCTCAGGTTTTCCCTTGGATGCCGACGGGTGCCGTTTGGTGCCTCTGCCACCGGCTCGAGCGCCAATACCAAAGGGGGAGCAAGAGGGCAATGGCACTGCATAGCTGCGCAAACCAATCACCGTACTGGGTATAGATCGTCGGCATGCGAAGCGGTTGGATCGTGTGCACCCGTGTGCCCGGCTGGTCCGTCGGCAGGGCGTCGTGCTCGCGGCCGAGTGGGTCGATGATCGAGGTCAGCCCGGTATTGGTGGCGCGAACGAGATACACTCGGTTTTCGATAGCCCGAAAGGCGGCCAACTGACGGTGTTGGTATGGCGCGTAAGTCGGGCCAAACCAAGCGTTGTTGGTCAGATTGACGAGGAGGGCCGCGCCTTGTTGCACGGCTTGTCTCCCCATGTCGGGCAAAATATCTTCGTAGCAGATCAGAGGGCCGATGTGGATCCCGTTCGGCAACGTCACCACGCCACCTGTACCGGGCGTAAGATCACCGATGGTGGGAGAGATGTGGCGAAGAAAGGGAAAGTAGCCCTCCATTGGGATGCGCTCGCCGAAGGCGAGCAAGCGTCGTTTGGCGTACCGGTCGATGATACGGCTTGACGAGTCGACGAGCAGCGCAGCATTGAAGCGTTGGAAGTCGTTGCCCTGCCGGTGGTAGACGAGCGCGCCAATGAGCCAGTGGGCGTTGGGCGCGTCTTTGAGAATCGGTAGGCCGAGGGATTTTTCCGTGCTCGGGACAGCGTAAGGATACATCGTTTCCGGCCAAATGATCAGATCGGGCCGCCCCGCCAAGGTTGCCCGGCTGAGATCGATTTGTTGCTCGAATTGCGCAAGTCTTATGGCACGATCTCCTTTTTCATCGAATCCGATGTTGGGTTGCACCACAGCCACGCGAAGTGGCGCTGCGGCTTGCATGGCCGTGCGGATTTGCGGCATGCGCCAAAATCCGTAACCGAGTGCGGCGCTAGTGAGCAGAAGGCATGCAAGGCCCATGTGCCATCGGGCCGCCGGTGAGGGGGCGGTGGCATGGGGGATAAACGCGGTGATCATCACACTAAAGGAAACGAGCAAAAATGTCATGCCGTGGACGCCGGTGACGTCCGCGATTTGGGTGAGTGGGGTGGCGGCCCATTGAGTGATCCCGAGTGCCCAGGGAAAGACGCGTGGGTAGAGATAGTCGAGCATGACAAAGGTGCATGGCGGTATCAGAAGGCGATACCATGTGGGGCCGGTATGGGCGGCCACCCAGCGCAGCCACCCAGTGTAGAGCCCGAGGCGAATGCCGTTACCTAGGCCGATGGTGGCAAAAAGAACCCAGCTAAAAGGCACGGAAATGTGTCCAAAATTCACCATGGTGCCAATAAGCCAGTAAAACCCGATCCAGGTGGCAAACGCCTCCATCCACCACCCGAGCAGAAACGCGCGTTTGACCGAGATACTTCTGAGAGCGAATAAAATGGGGACGAGCGCCACCCATGCCAGTGGCCACAGGACGGGCTCGAACGTGGGGAGAATCATGAGCCCGGCGGCCATCAAGGCCAGCAGAGCGATGTGCCAAAGCCTGAGCTGGGGTGGCTGGCCGCCCATGTCGAGAGTGGCCGATGGCGGGGTGGCTGACGACCCCGAACGTCTTGAGCTGGTCTTCGCTCGCCGCATGGTCTGCTCCCTTGTGTGTCGCTGTCCCGGCCTATTATAGCGGGTTGGTGCGTCTTTTTGTCTTGCAAGATTGGGCCACTTGCCTACAATAGGCCACACACACGAACATCGCCATCACATCGTTTGCCAGATCACTATAACTAGATCACTATCAGCGGAAAGTGACATACCTATGACATCGCAGCAAAATCGTGACCCCTTTGAGGCCCGTGAGACCCTGGAAACAGGGGGTGGGCCGGTCATTATGTATCGTCTCAGCAAACTGGAAGAGATGGGGCTGGGAGATATCTCCCGTCTGCCGTATTCCATCAAAGTGCTGCTTGAATCGGTGTTGCGTCAATGTGACGGTTTTGCCATCACGGAAGACGACGTGAGAAATCTCGCCGGCTGGCAGCCGTCCACCGCCACCACGTTTGAAGTGCCGTTTAAACCGGCACGAGTGCTCTTGCAGGATTTTACTGGGGTGCCCGCGGTGGTCGATTTGGCGACGCTGCGCTCGGCCATGGCAAAGTTAGGGGAAGACCCACAACGCATCAACCCGGAAATTCCGGTTGACTTGGTGGTGGATCACTCCGTCTCCATCGATCGGTTTGGGTCGATGTTAGCGATTGCTCAAAATGCCGAACTCGAGTTTGAGCGCAACCGGGAGCGCTATGAATTGCTGCGTTGGGCACAAAAGGCGTTTAATAATTTTCGGGTGGTACCGCCGTCGACCGGGATTGTGCACCAGGTGAACCTGGAGTATTTGGCGAACGTGGTGCAGATCAGAACCGTGGGCGGCGACACCGTGGCCCTGCCGGATTCACTGGTGGGAACGGACTCGCACACCACGATGATTAACGGTCTCGGCGTGGTGGGCTGGGGCGTGGGCGGTATTGAGGCCGAGGCTTCGATGTTGGGCCAGCCCATGAGCATGTTGGCGCCTGAAGTGGTTGGCATGAGAATCGTGGGTGAACTCCCTGAGGGCGCTACGGCCACGGATGCGGTGCTGACCGCGACCCAGATCCTGAGAAGCCATGGCGTGGTAGATAAGTTTGTCGAGTATTTTGGGCCTGGCGTCGGAAAATTGGCCTTGGCCGACCGCGCTACGATAGCCAATATGGCGCCCGAGTATGGCGCCACGATCGGGTTTTTCCCAGTAGATGAGGTGACCCTGGAATACATGCGGCTCACCGGACGGGATGCCGGTCTGGTGGATCTGGTGGAGCGCTATTGTAAGGCGCAGGGAATGTTCCGCACCGATGACAGTCCGGAGCCGATTTTTAGCGAGACTCTGGAGCTCGATCTGAGTACCGTGGTCCCCAGCATTGCCGGACCCAAACGCCCGCAGGACCGCGTGGCGTTGAGCGATTCCAAAAAGGCGTTTTGGCAGGTGCTACCGTCGGGCTACGGCGAAGAGGTCACCCCGAATCCTGAGGTGCCGGCCGATTACCTGAGCTGGTTGAATGATAGCGGTGAGCGAACCGCCGAATCGATGGTGCCACAGCGCCGCCGCCGGGACCTCTACAAGCAACATCGGGTGCCGTTTGAAATTCGCGGTGAGCAGACCTCGCTGACCCATGGCTCGGTGGTGATCGCCGCGATCACCAGTTGCACCAACACCTCCAATCCGTCGGTGATGATTGGGGCCGGACTGTTAGCGAAAAAGGCGGTGGAATTGGGATTGCGCGTGCCGCCTTACGTTAAAACCAGCCTGGCACCGGGCTCGCGCGTGGTTTCACGCTATCTCGAAGCGGCCGGTTTAATCCCGTATCTGCAAGCTCTAGGCTTTCACACTGTGGGCTATGGGTGTACCACGTGCATTGGCAACAGTGGTCCCTTGCCAGCGGAAGTGACTAAGGTTCTAAGTGAAAACAAAAACCTGGTCGGGGCTGCGGTCCTCAGTGGCAACCGGAATTTTGAAGGCCGGGTTCACGCCCTGAGCCGGGCCAACTACCTGGCCTCGCCGCCTCTCGTGGTCGCCTATGCCATTGCCGGGACGGTGGATTTAGATCCGGCAACCGACCCTCTCGGATACGCCACAAATGGTGACCCCATCTATTTAAAAGATATCTGGCCGTCGCTCTCAGAGGTGCGCGATGCCCTGCAACAGGCGGTGCAGCCGGTGATGTTTGAGACGGAGTACGGCAACGTCTTCGAGAGTAATACGGCCTGGAATAGCCTCCCGACGCCAGAGGGCGATCTCTACGAGTGGGATCACCACTCGACGTACATTCAGGAATTGCCGATCTTCGATGATTTTGCCACCGAAACGGGTGCGATTCAGGGCATCAGTGGCGCCCGCTGTGTGGCCATGCTCGGCGATTCGGTCACCACCGATCACATCTCGCCGGCCGGCTCGATTCAGCAGGAGGGGCCAGCCGGTCACCACTTGCGGCTGCATGATGTGGAGCCCAAAGACTTTAATGTGTATGGCGCCCGCCGTGGTAGCCACGACGTGATGATGCGCGGCACGTTCGCCAATATTCGGCTGCGTAATCAGTTGCTGCCAGGTAGCGAAGGTGGGGTCACGGTGTATTTGCCGGAAGGGGCAGACAACGCTGAGGCTGGCGAGCCGATGAGTATCTTCGATGCCTCGATGCGCTACCAGGTGGAAGGCACGCCCCTGGTGGTGCTCGGCGGTAAAGAGTACGGCACGGGCAGTTCGCGCGACTGGGCGGCCAAGGGCACAAGTCTGTTGGGTATCAAGGCCGTGATCGTGGAGAGCTTTGAGCGTATTCACCGCAGCAATCTGGTGATGATGGGCGTGTTGCCGTTGCAATATAAGGACGGTGACAGTGCCGAGAGCTTGGGGCTGAACGGCTATGAGGTCTTCGATATCGAAGGGGTGGATGACAATCTGCGGCCGCAACAAGACGTAAAAGTGCGGGCCCGTGACGCAGCCGGCAACGAGAAAGCATTTGATGCGATCGTGCGGATTAATTCCGAGGTCGAGATCAAGTACTACCGCAATGGCGGGATTTTACAGGCGGTGGTCAGGGATATGTTGCAGGCCTCCAACGCCTAACTTTATAAAATTCACCAAGAATCCTTTCTGGAAGCCCCGGCGTTCAGGCCGGGGAGGAAAGAAAGGTTGCCCCAACGGGGCAAGAATCTTTCTTAGTCAAGCGTAAAAGTAATTGACTGCCAACCACACCCGAGT
>Ga0214472_10001247_pt1 | contig 29042 bp, 29 predicted proteins | sample RVTome_6_FD_207662 | JGI IMG/M metagenome (GOLD analysis project Ga0214472, IMG submission 207662) | Soil microbial communities from uranium-contaminated site in the Upper Colorado River Basin, Wyoming, United States - RVT140D175 | ecosystem: Environmental > Terrestrial > Soil > Contaminated >...
AAGGCGGTTGACGCGCACGAACGGATCGTCGTCGGCGTGAACCGGTACGCCGAGGACGATACCGAGCGGGTCGAGATCCTGCGCGTGGACGAGGCGATCACGCGCGAGCAGTCGGAGCGACTGGCGGCGCTCCGCGCGCGGCGCGACGACGCGGCCGCGAAGGAGGCGCTGGAGGACGTGCGGGCCGCCGCGCGCGCAGCCGATAACCTGCTGCCGCCGATGCGCGAGGCGCTTCGCCGCTCGGGCACAGTGGGCGAGATTTGCGGCGTGCTGCGCGAAGTTTTCGGCGTCTACCGGCCGAAGCGGTAGCCGGATGCAGATCGTCGTGATCGGAGGCGGCCCCGGCGGCTACGAGGCTGCCTTGGTCGCGGCCGAACTGGGTGCCGAGGTGACGGTCGTGGATCGAAGCGGTCTGGGCGGCGCCTGCGTGCTCTGGGATTGCGTTCCGTCAAAGACGCTGTGCACGACTGCCGAGGCGGTCTCGTGGCTGGAGGCTGCGCCCGACCTTGGACTCGTCGAAGAGGATCTGCTGGCGCACCGCAGCGTGAACCTGCCGAAGATCTTCGCTCGGATCGTCTGGCTGGCCGAAGCCCAGTCGCGCGATATCGAAAAGAAGATGGATGCGGCCGGCGTGCGCGTCGTGCGGGGCAGCGGCCGGCTCGGCGAGCCGGGTCGGGTCGACGTCGCATTGGAGGACGGCAGCAACGAGCGGCTGGATGCCGGCACGATCCTGATCGCAACCGGTTCGTCGCCGCGCGAGATGCCGTCGGCCGAGCCGGACGGCGTCCGGATCCTGAATGCGCGCCACGTCTACGAACTCGACGAAGTCCCCGAGCATCTGATCGTGGTCGGATCGGGTGCCACCGGCGCCGAGTTCGCGCACGCCTTTAACCGGCTCGGCGCGCGCGTTACGCTCGTGAGCTCGCGCGACCACGTGCTCCCGGCCGAGGACACCGAAGCGGCGGAGGTTCTCGAAGCGGTGTTCGAGCGGCGCGGCATGACGATCGTGAAGCGCACGCGAGCGGCGTCGGCGTCGGTCGCCGGTGCCGGCGTCGTGGTCACGCTCGACGATGGCCGCATCATCGAAGGATCGCACGCGCTGATCACGATCGGCATGGTCCCCAACTCGCGAGGGGTCGGGCTGGAAGATGCCGGTGTCCGCGTGAGCGACTGGGGCGCGATCGAGATCGACGGTGTTTCGCGGACGAACGTGCCGCACGTGTACGCGGCCGGGGACGTCACCGGGCACATGATGCTTGCCAGCGTCGCGGCGATGCAGGGCCGGATCGCGATGTGGCATGCGCTCGGGCAAGCCGTGGCACCGATGCGCTACGAGGCGGTGGCTTCGACCGTGTTCACCGATCCCGAGATCGCGACGGTCGGGCTGTCGCAAACCAAGGCTCTGGAACGGGGCCTGCACATCGACGCGCTCACGCTTCCGCTGGCGACCAATGCGCGCGCGAAAATGCTCGGCCTGGAGGACGGCTTCGTCAAGATCATCTGCGTGCCGGGCGCGGGGACGGTGCTGGGCGGCACGATCGTGTCCCCGCACGCGTCGGACTTGATCTTGCCGCTGTCGGTCGCGGTGCACTCGCGGCTGACCGTCGGCCAGTTGGCACAGGCGTTCTCGATCTATCCGTCGCTCGGCGGCAGCGTCCAGGAAGCCGCCCGCCAGCTCGGCCGCTCTAGCTAAAGTCCACTTTCGGGGCGCCGGCGGTGCGGATCGCCTCTTCGACTTCGAAGAACTCTTCCTCTTTGAAGTTGAACCAGTTCGCGACGATGTTGGACGGCACCGACTGCACGCGGCGGTTGTAGTCCTGAACGTTGTTGTTGTAGAAGCGGCGCGCGGTTTGCAGCCGGTCCTCGGTGTTGGCCAGCTCGCCTTGAAGTTGCAGGAAGTTTTCGTTGGCCTTCAATTGCGGATAGTTTTCGGCGACTGCGAACAGTTGCCGCAGCGCGCCGATCAACGGGCCTTCCGCCTGTGCCTGCTGGGCGGGGCTGCCGGTGGCGGCGGCCGCGGCGTTGCGGGCGAGGGTCACGGCTTCGAAGGTCTGGCGCTCGTGGCTCGCGTAGCCCTTCACGGTCTCGACGAGGTTGGGGATCAGGTCGTAGCGGCGGCGCAACTCGGTGTCGATGTTGGCCCAGGCGTTGCGGACCAGGTTCCTCTGGGACACGAACCGGTTGTAGGACAGCGCGATGGCGAGGCCGATGAAGACGACGACGCCGAGGATGATCCAGACTGCCAGCACGTGTGCTCCCTTCCTTCCGTCAGCGGTTGGCCGCGCCGGGCATGTCCAGCCCGTAGTTTTCGAGCGGGTACAGGTCGCTCACGACGCGGGGGACCTTGTCGCAGAACGCCTTGACGCACCCTAGCAGCGTGGGGATCTCGGTGGGGCCCATCTTGCGGCAGTAGACGAGCCCGATCCGGCCGACGACCTCGAAGGACCATCGCGTCCCGGCGTACATGAGCCAGTCCATCATCCGCTGGTCGATGAAGTCGTTGGCGAACTTCCGGTCGGGGCATTTGACCTGCCAGGCCTTGTTGAACTCGCCGGTCTCGAACTGGATGTCGCGGAAGCCGAGGCCGTCGGCCATGCGGGTGAGCAAGTTCTCTTTGGTGATGACCAGAGGATGACAGGCGGCCGGGATATACGTCATCGCGCACGAGAAGCGATCGTAGGTGCGTGACGTGTGGCCGTCCGAGTCGGTCGATTCGGTGTAGTACCAGTAGTCGAACTGCGTGACCGGCATGCCGTTCCAGGTGCCCCACATGACGTTTTCGCAGCCGCGGCCGTCGCCCATCGAGAAGAGCTGATGGGGCATGGCGTCGTCGATTCCGAACGGATCGGAGGCGGCGAAGGTCAGACCCAGCCGCGAGGCGAGCGCGGTCAGCTCTTCGCGGCGCTTCTGCTTGAGATGCCAGCCCACGTAGAAGCCGGCGCCGACGATCAGCGCGATGAGCAAGAAGAAGGCGACCTGCATGGCGGTTCAGTATCGCAAAGGGCTGCCCGCCGGGAAAGGACGTCAGTTAGAGCCGGCCGAACCACACGGTCACGAACAGGGTGCCACCCGCGTCGGTCACGCCGACACCGGCATGGGTGAAGCCGGCGTCCGCGATCAGGGCTCGATGCCTTGGCGAGGCCAGGAAGTAGTCGAAGACATCACGAACCCCGGAGGCCATGGCGACGTTCTCGCCGAGGATCGTCCAGCCCCGCAGGACGGCATGGAGGCTGGGCGTATGCGAGACCGCGCCGGCTGCGGCCATCCGATCCGAGTGAGCGCGTGCCGTCCGAACCAGCGACGGATCCGACGCCAGGGCGGGAAGGCTTTGCGCGATCCGGGATTCGTTGACGAGCGCGAGCAGGTGCGTCTCGTTGGCAAGACCGATCACGCCGCGAGTCGCCGGAGCCAGCAGGTTGAGCGTCAGAGAGAGCAAAATGATCGGCCACATATGCCGTTTCCTTCCCACGACATCATGCCACGAAACGGGCGGGCGACACGGCCTGCGGCTGCGATTACACGGCGAAGCGGAATTCGACGACGTCGCCTTCTTGCATGACGTAGGTCTTGCCCTCTTGGCGGACGAGGCCTTTGCCTTTGGCGGCGTTCCAGGATCCGGCTTCGACGAGCGCGTCGTAGGAGACGACTTCGGCTTTGATGAAGCCGCGCTGGATATCCGAATGAATCGCGCCGGCGGCTTCGGGGGCGGGAGCGCCGCGGCGGACTTCCCAGGCGCGCGACTCGGTGTCTCCGGCCGTCAGGAACGTGATCAGGTCGAGCTGCCGGTAGATGCCGCGGATGACGGTGTCGAGGCCGCGCTCGGTCTGGCCGAACGAGGCGAGCAGCTCGGCGGCGTCTTCGTCGCTCATGCCGGCAACTTCGGCCTCCAGCGCGCCGGCGATGGGAATGGCGCCCTCGGGGATCGCGACGTCGCCGCCTTCTCCGGTGTTGACCACGATCAACACCGGTTTGATGGTCAGCAGCGATAGGTCGCGCAAGACGGCGCGCTCCTCGTCGTCCCAGGACTCGCTGCGCAGCGTCGCGCCGCGATTCAGGATCTCATTGGCTTTTTCCAGCGCGGCGACTTGTCGTTTGGCTTCGGCGTCGCCCAGTCGCGCCGCTTTCGAGCCGCGATCGAGCGTGCCGGACACGACCTCCATGTCCGCGTAGGTGAGCTCCAAATCCAGCGCTTCGAGTTCGCCGGCGGGGTCGGCCGGATCCCCGAGCGGGAAGCCGCGTACGACCTCCAGCAACGCGTCGGATTCGCGGAGGTAGCCGAGCAGTTCGGCGGGCAGGGTTCCTGCGCCGCGCGATCCGCGGCGCACCATGCTCGATGTATCGACGAATTCGAGTTGCGCGTAGACCAGCTTGCGCGACTCGTGCAGCGTTCCGAGCACCGGGATCCGGTCGTCGGGGACGGGAACGCGCGCGCGATGCGCCTTGCCGGACGCGCCCTCTTCGATCGCGGTCAGCGCGGTGAAGATCTGCGACGCGCCGGCGTCGGGCAGGCCGACGATGCCGACGGACTTCATTCGATCACGGCCAGGACGGCGCCGCCTTCGACGTTCTGGCCGGGCGTCGCGCTGATCGAGGCGACCGTGCCGTCGCGCGGCGCCGTGATGTGGTTTTCCATCTTCATCGCTTCGAGCACGATCAACAGGTCGCCGGCCTTCACGGTCGCGCCGGCCTCGACGACCGCTTTGACGATCGTGCCTTGCATCGGCGCGACGACGTTCATCGCGCCGCCGCCGCCGTGGACCGCGGCCGACTCGGCGACGGGCGCCGACGGTTTGGCGGCGGTGGTGTTTGAGGCCGGGGTCGTGCCGGCGACGCCGAGTCCGTCTACGCGAACCTCGAATCGTTTTCCGTCCACCTCGACCGTGAGCGTGCGCGGCTCGGTCGCGGCAGGCGCGTCCACCTTCGCGGCCGGCGCGGCTTTCAAGCCGCTCAGATCCATCTCGTTTTCGACGTAGGTCGTCGAATACTCGCCGGAGGCGAAGCCGGGATCGGTCATCGCGATGCGGTGAAACGGCAGCGTCGTCTTGATCCCTTCGATCACGTATTCGTCGATGGCGCGGACCATTCGTGCGCGCGCCGCGTCGCGATCCTCGGCCCACACGATTAGCTTCGCGACCAGCGAGTCGTAGAAGCGCGAAATCTCGGTGTTGGCTCCGAAGCCCGAGTCCACCCGCACGCCCGGGCCGGTCGGAGCGCGATACGCACCGATGCGACCCGGCGAGGGAAGGAACTTCTTGGCGGGATCTTCGGCGTTGATGCGGACCTCGATCGCGTGGCCGCGCAGTTCGACGTCGTCTTGCGTGTACGGGAGCGGCTCGCCGGCGGCGACTATGATTTGAAGCTTCGCAAGGTCGACGCCGGTGACCATTTCGGTGACGGGATGCTCGACTTGCAGGCGAGTGTTCATCTCCATGAAGTAGAACCGTTCGCGATCGGCGTCGAGCAGCGTTTCGATCGTGCCGGCATTGACGTAGCCGACCTGCTTGGCGATCGCGACCGATGCCTCGCGCAGGCGCTCGCGCACCGAGGGCGTGAGCGCGGGCGACGGCGCCTCTTCGATCAGCTTCTGGTGGCGGCGCTGCATGCTGCATTCGCGCTCGCCCAGGAACAACACGTTGCCGTGCTGATCGGCGACGATCTGCGCCTCGATGTGCTTGGCGCCTTCCAGGTAGCGTTCCAGGTAGACCTCGTCGCGTCCGAAGGACATCGCCGCTTCGCGTTGGGCGCTGCCGAGCGCGTCCTCCATCTCGTCCTCGGTGCGCACGACTTTGAAGCCGCGGCCGCCGCCGCCGAAGCTGGCCTTGATTGCGAGCGGCAAGCCGTGCTCGGCGGCGAACGCGTGGATCTCCTTCGGATCCGTGATCGGATCGATCGTGCCGGGAACGACCGGCGCGCCGGCTTCGACCGCCGCCTGGCGCGCCGCGACCTTGTCGCCCATCGTTACGATCGCCGGCGGCGGCGGCCCGACCCAGACCATGCCGGCGTCTTCGATGGCTTGCGCGAAATGTTCGTTCTCGGCGAGGAATCCGTAGCCGGGATGGATCGCCTCCGCGCCGGCCTTGCGGGCGGCGTCGAGGACTCGTTCGACGTTTAGGTACGACTCGGCGGGTGGGGCGGGGCCGATCAGGATCGCTTCGTCGGCGTATGCGGTGTGCATCGCGTCGCGGTCGGCTTCGCTGTAGACGGCGATGCTGCCGACGCCGAGCTCGCGCAAGGCGCGGAAAACGCGGATGGCGATCTCGCCTCGGTTGGCGACCAAAACCTTGGAAAACATGACGGCGCGAAGGCTACCAGAGCGCCCGGCGGCCTCCGCATCGGCTGCCGGGCGCTCCGCGTCGCCGGTTCGTTGCGGTGTGGATTCTCAGTCGTCGTCGCTGCCGGATCCGGAGTTGCCGCTCGGTCCGGACGAGTCCGACGGGCCCGAGTTGTCGTCGTCGCTGTCGTCGTCGTGTCCGCCGCGCCCGCGACGGTGGTGGTCGCCGTCATCGTCATCATCGTCATCATCGTCGTCGTCGTCGTTGCTGGGCGTGGCTTCCGGCGTGGGGTCGTCGTCGTTGCTGGGCGTGGCGTCGGGCGTGGCGTCGGGCGTGGCGTCGGGCGTGGGGTCGTCTTCGGTGCTCGGGGAAGTATCCGGCGCCGCATCGTCCGTGCCGGAGACGCTTGCCGGTCCGTTCAAACGGCCGGAGTCCGCGGCGACCAGCGACGCCGTGCCGAACCCCATCAGCGTCGCCAGCGACGCGGCCGCAATTGCCTTCCAAAGCTTGCTCATTCCCGGTTCCTCCCGTCGAAGTTCTCTCCGTCGCCGGGACTATCGCGACGGCAGGCCGCGTTGTTACATGGGGTTCCCAGAGGGGGCGGGAGAGCCGTTCGCGTAACGATCCGTGTACGTCGAGCGATAACAGGACCGATAGATCAACGAGCATGCCACCGGACGAGCAGATCAGACCGCTGGTCGAACGGGCGCAAAAGGGAGATCGAGATGCCCTGGCGGCCCTGTTCGATCTGTTCTACGACGGCGTGTACCGATTTGCCTATGTGCGGCTGGGCTCGGCCGCCGACGCCGAGGAAGCCGCGCAGGAGACGTTCGTGCAGATGGTGAAATCGATTCGCCGCTTCCGATGGCAAGGGGCCGAGTTCGCCGCCTGGCTGTTTCGAATCGCGCGCAACGTCGTCGCCGGCGAGCAGCGTCGCCGCTTCCGCCGCCGCGAGGACCTGCGGGACGCCGTGGAGACACCCGATGTGGCCGCCAGCGCGGAAGACATCGCGGTGGGTCGCGAGGGCATCGCCGAGATGCGTGAACTGCTCGCGGTGCTTTCCGAGGAACAGCGCCGCGTGCTCGAGCTTCGATTCACCTCCGGCCTCTCTTCCGATGAGATCGCGGCTGTTCTGGGAAAGTCCGCCGGGGCCGTCCGCATCCAGCAGATGCGCGCCCTGCAGTCGCTACGAGATCGAATGGAGGTGACGCGATGACGCCGGAGGCGCTCGACCGGGCGATCGACCGGATCTTGGCCGGCGCCGCGCCCGACTCCTCCTCCGACGAGCAGGCCGTTGCCGCTGCGCTCGCTTCGATGAGCGTCGCCGTCCCTTCCGACCGGGGGCGCGCCGACGCGCGACGTGCCGTCCTTCAAGCGGCCTCGTCTCGCTCGCGGTGGCACCTTCGTCGGTTCTTCGTGCTCGCACCGCTCGCCGCGTCGCTGGCGTTCGGAGGGGTCGCCGTGGCATCACGCGGCGCGTTGCCGGGCGATCCGCTCTACTCGGTGCGTCGCGGCCTGCAGGCCGTGCACGTCGCCGTCGCCGTCGGGGACGCCTCGAAGGCGGCCGCCTTGCTCGACCGTTCCGAACGAAATCTTGACGACGCGGAACGAGCGCTGGCGCGAAGCCGCGAATCCGACGCCCGCAAGGCTCTTCGCGTCTTCGACCGCGACATCGCTTCGGCGCGAGCCGAAATCGCGAGCGTCGGCGGCGACCGGCGTGCCGCGCTGCTGGTGCGCGCCGACGAGTTGGCGAAGCACGCCGACACCCTGCGGCTCCGCGCTGCCGACGACGACGGCGAATCCGAAACCGGCGACGATTCGGGTTCGACCTCGGGCCGGGACGGCTCCGACGATTCGGGTTCAGACGATTCGAGTTCAGACGATTCGGGATCCGGCTCGGGGTCTGGCTCCGACGACGGGAGCGATGAGCCGGACGACTCGAACTCGGGTTCCGGTTCCGACGATTCGAAGTCCGGCTCCGGTAGAGACGATTCGGATTCGAGCGGTTCGGGATCCGGCGATTCGGGCTCCGACGATTCACATTCCGGCTCGGACGACTGAACGCGCGGTTCGGTAGGCTGCGCGCTTCATGGAGCGCGAACCGTTCGATCCAACCGACTTCGAGCGCATCCGCGAGTCGGTGCCGTGGGTTGCGGCCGTGCAGGCGTTTGCCACGCTCGAATCCACCAACGACGAAGCCGCACGGCTCGCACGCGCCGGCGCGCCCGAGGGCACGGTCGTTGTGGCCGACATGCAAACGGCGGGGCGCGGCCGGCTCGGGCGCACCTGGCTGGCCGAGCCGGGCACCTCGCTGCTGGCCTCGTGGATCGTTCGTCCGTCGATTCCGCGCGACGATTTCCCGCTGCTGACGCTGGCGGCGGCGACCGCGGCGGCCGAGGCGGTCGAACGAGAGTCCGGCGTGGCGATAACGGTGAAGTGGCCGAACGATCTGCGTGCCGGCGGGCGCAAGATTGCCGGCATCCTGGCCGAATCTATCGGCGACGGCGCCGCGGTCATCGGCTTGGGCCTGAACGTCAGGCAAAGCGAGTTCCCGCCCGAGATCGATGCCATCGCAACCAGCTTGCTCCGCGAACGCTCGCGGCCTCTCGGACGCGCGCGACTGCTCGGCGCGATCATGGCCGCCTTCGCGCCGTTCGCATCGGCGCCCCGCGCGGCGCTCGACGCATATCGATCCCGCTGCGACACGATCGGGCGTGACATTCGCGTCGAGCAGCCCTCGGGCGAGGGCCTGGCCGGCCGGGCGGTCCGCATCGCGGACGACGGTGCGTTGATCGTGGACGTCGATGGGATCGAAACCGCCGTCGCGGCCGGCGACGTCGTCCATCTGCGCGTCTGATAGATTCGCGACCATGATCACGCGAATCTCCAGCGCCTTCTATTGGACGCGCGACATGGATCGCGCCGCTGCCTTTTATGCGGACGTGCTCGGCCTGCCGCTGATGCGCCGCCACGGCGACGGCTTCGCGCAGTTCGACGCCGGCGGCATGCCGCTCGGTCTGCACGGACCCGTCGATGGCGTCGCGCCCGAAGGAGCCGGCGCGACGGTCGTGCTCGAATGCGATGACCTCGATGCGACGATGAAGGATCTGTCGGCAGCCGGTGTGACCTTCGAAGGCGACGTCACCGAGACGCCGGCAGGCGCGCGCTTCGTTGGGTTCCGCGACCCGGACGGCAACCTGCTCCAACTCATCCAGCCCGCCGCGCACCGCTAGCGATCGTGCAGCCCACCGTCGCAGGCAAGCCGTGGGAGGAGTTCCTCGCCGAGCGCCCGCTGGGGGTGATCGCGACCGTCGGCGCGGAAGGTATGCCGCACGCCGTTCCGGTCGAGGTCGTGGTTCGCGACGGACGCGCCTACGTCTGGTGTCGGGGCGCGTCCCGTAAGGCGCGCAACGCCGCCCGCGATGGCCGCGCGGCGCTCGTGGCCTACAAGGGAAACAACGGTGTGTTGTTGCGCGGCCGTGTCCGGCTGATCGTCGCCGGCGAGCCCGGCTACGAGGCGATCAGCACGGCGTTCTTAACGAAGTACGAGCGGGACGAGGGCTACGGCAACGACACGCTGATTGAGATCATCCCTCATCGCGTCACGACGTTCGGCTGAAGAAGGTCAGTCGTAGCTTCGGTTGACGCGCTCGAAGAGCGAGCGAACCACGGCCGCGCCGCTTCCCAGTGCCATCAAGAACGCGATCGCGACCGCGTGATCCTTCGAGGTGGCCCCGTGGGTGCGGGACGCGCCGGTTATGGCTGCCGGCATCGCGGCGGGCGCCGTCGCGGGCGCCGGCTCGGCCGGGACGGGCGGCGGCGCAGGCGGCGCGGGCACCGGCGCGGCGGGTGCGGCGGGCTTCGGCTTCGGCGCAACCGGCACGATCACCAGCGCCGTGGCGACGCCCCGCTCGCGGCTGCCGCTCGGCTGGTTGATGACCCGGCCTCGGGTCACGAACGTCGTCGAACCGCCGCCATCAAGATTGATCGCATCGGTCGCGCCCATCTGCTGCATGAACCGTGTGATCTGCAGCAGGGACATGCCCTCGGCCGATCTCGGCCGGCGTCCGTCGGCGGTGACGAGGAAGATCTCGCCTTGCTTGTTCCAGCCGACGACCGTGCGGGGATGCCGGCCTTGAATCAGGCCCCGCGGGACGATCTGGAACGTGCGTCGGCCGTCCTTGAGCAGCACGTGCGAGCCGCCGATGCTGCCGATCGCGTCGGCGTGCGGCGAGCTGACCTCCAGCTCGGCCAGCGGCGACAGGTGCTTGTTCTTGATCTGCCACCAGAGCGCGTCCAAAGCTTGCGCGCCCGCGCCGTTGCCGGCGATGACGGCACCGTCGGGGGGGATCGGCGCACCGCCGATGTGGCGGATGTCCAGGAAACGGATTCTCGCCGGAGTGCCGAGTTGCAGCGGCGGGCGCGGCTGCTCGATCCGAATCCGGATCTCGGTGGTGTCCTTCGCGTTGCGCGTGGCCTTGCCGAAAGCGGCCGTGAACAGCGAGATCTTTCCGCCGCGCAGCGCGACGTTTACGCCGTCGAGCGTCACGCCGCGTCCGTCGGCGAGCTTGATGCCGCCCTTCCACGAGTCGGTCCCGGCTCGCACGGTGCCGTCGTTGCCGATCAGCAACTGAGGGTGCGTGGGCGTCGGGGAGCGAAGCGCTTGCCCGAAGATGGACAGGCCGCCGACCGTCTGGCCGGCCGTGGCTCCGCTGACGTTGAAGAAGTCGCCGTTGATGCCGGCGATGCACTTGACCCGCCGGCACATCGAAGAGGTGGTCTCGAGTCCGCCGGAGATCGCTTGCCGCGACACGACCGCGCGGAGCGCGAAATTCGCATCCGGCTTCAACCGAGCCACGTGAACGTTGTGTGCCTCGTAGTTGCCGCGCATCGTCACGTGATCCAAGCCGGTGCCGAGCTTTTCCCACGCGACGGTCCGAAACCCGGGTGGGATCGCAAACGAAGAGCTTGAGGCGGTTGCCGGTGCGACCGCGAGCGCCAGGGCGGCGACGGCCGTTGCAAGGACGACGAGTGGGCGGATGAGTCGCATCGGATTTTCACCTGTTCAACGGATCGGACGCGTCGGAGGACACGCATGGACGCGCGAGATCACGCCGAAGGCGGAAAATTGAGCGTCCCGGAGGCCCCCCAACCGGGCAAGGACCATTGTAGGAAATCGGGCTCGCTTGGGGCCACCGCCGGCGCACAAAAACCTCGAAAAATGTGACGCCGGCACGCAAGTGTCGGGCAACCGAAACCAGATCGACGCGGATTCGTAACGTTGCCGGCCGGTCAGACGGGCGTGACGGACCGGTTCTTGGGCGGGCGCGGCTTCGTTGGGGTGCGGGCGACCGCGAATCGGCGAGCGATCGAAGCCCGCAGATCCCTCGGCTCGACGACTTCGTCCACGATCATCTCGCTCGCCAGGCGGTAGATGTCGATGTCCCGGCGGAACTCCTCGCGCTTGCTTTCCACGAACGCGGGACGGTCGGCTTCGGCCAGCTCGGCGATCTTGTTCGCGTAGACGGCGTTGACGGCCGCTTCGGGTCCCATGACCGCGATCATCGCGGTCGGGAGCGCGATCGTCGCCTCCGGTTCGAAGGCCGGGCCGGCCATCGCGTACAAGCCCGCACCGTAGGCTTTGCGGATCACCACGCACACCTTCGGGACCCGTGCGTCGCTCACGGCCGAGATCATCTTCGCGCCGTGACGGATGATGCCTTGCCGCTCGACCTGGCTGCCGACCATGAAGCCGGGCACGTCCGACAGGAACAGAAGAGGGATGTTGAAGGCGTCGCAGAGCCAAATGAACCGTGCCGCCTTGTCGGCCGAATCGACGAAGAGCACCCCGCCCTTCACCTTCGGCTGGTTGGCCAGAATCCCAACGACGCGGCCTTCGATCCGCGCGAGCCCGGTGAGCAGCTCCTTGGCAAACAGTTCTTTGATCTCGCACCAGGTTCCCGCATCAACGATGGTTTCGACGAGCCGCATCATGTCGAACGGCTTGTTCTGGTTCGGTTCGATGATCTCGGCCGGATCGGTGGTGACGGCGGGGGCGGCCGGCTCTTCCTGCGGCGGCGCCTGCTCGAAGTTCGACGGCAGGTAGGAGAGGTATCTCTTGGCCCAAGCGATCGCGTCGGGCTCGCTTTGGACGAGCACGTCGCCGCAGCCGCTGACGCTGCAGTGCATGCGCGCACCGCCCATCTCTTCCAGCGTCGTTTGTTCGCCGGTCACTTGCGCGACCATCCGGTCCGAGCCGAGATACATCGACGCGTTGCCTTCGACCATCACCACGATGTCGCAGAAGGCGGGGATGTAGGCGCCGCCGGCGGCGCTGGGACCGAACAGCAAGCAGATCTGCGGGATCGTGCCGGACAGTTGCACTTGGTTGTAGAAGATGCGGCCGGCGCCGCGGCGGCCGGGGAACATCTGAATCTGGTCGGTAATGCGCGCACCGGCTGAGTCCACCAGGTACAGCAGGGGAATTCGCAGCCGCTCGGCTTGCTCCTGGATGCGCAGGATCTTCTCGACGGTGCGCCATCCCCACGAGCCGGCCTTCACCGTCGAGTCGTTGGCCATGACCGCGACGTGGCGTCCGTCGATTCGCCCGACGCCGGTGACGACGCCGTCGGCCGGCAAGTCGCCCGCCAGGACGTTGGCGAGCAGCGCGTCTTCGCTGAACGATTCCTTGTCCAGCAGCAGCGCGAGCCGCTCGCGCACGAACATCTTGCCCTTCTTGGCGGCGGCATCGTGATACTTCGCGGCGCCGCCCTTCAAGACGTCCTCGACGAGCGCGTGCAGGGCTTCCGGCGTGTGCTTGGGCAACTGATCGCTCATCATCGTCCTTTGTAGATGGGCGGGCGCTTTTCGCGGAAGGCGGTTAGGCCTTCGATGCGGTCGTGCGTTTCGAGCGTGCGCTGATACAAGTCGGTTTCCAGTTCGAGCCCTTCGCGCAACGGCAGCTCGAGGCCGCGCCACGCGGCTTCCTTGGCCGCGCGAACCGCGACGGGCGCGTTGGCGGCGATGCGTTCGGCGATCTCGCACGCGAGCTTTTCTGCCGTGCCGGACGCGGCGACGACGTTGGCCAGACCGATGCGTTCGGCTTCGGCGGCGTCGATGCGGCGCGCGGTGACGATCAACTCGATCGCCCGCGCCGGGCCGATCAATCGCGGCAGCCGCTGCGTGCCGCCGCCGCCCGGAATGATCCCCAGGCTGGTTTCGGTCAAGCCGATCTGAGCGTTTTCGTCCATGACGCGAATGTCGCACGCGAGCGCGAGTTCGCAGCCGCCGCCGAACGCGACGCCGTTGATCGCGGCGATCGCGGGTTGTGGCAAGCGCGATAGCGCGGTCGCGGTGTCGCGGATCGTGCGGACGAAGTCACGCACCTGATCGTCGTTCATGGTCGCGCGCTCTTTCAGGTCCGCGCCCGCGGAGAACGCTTTGTCGCCCGCGCCGGTCAGCACGACCGCGCGGCAGTCGTCGTCGGCAGCGACGGCCGCGATCGCAGCGGCAAGCTCGTCGAGCGTCGCGCGCGACAGGCAGTTGGCCGCCTCCGGCCGGTTGATCGTGATCGTCGAGACGATGCCGCGCTCGACCTCGACGACGCTCATGCGGACTCCTCGCGGGCGCGTGCCTGAGTGGCGCGGGTGGCCTTTAGGTAGCGGCTCGGCGGCTCACGCCCGATCGCGGCGGCGACGATTTCCGCAGACTGCAACAAAATTTCCGCGTCCACGCCGGTGGCCACGCCCATCTGTTCGAACATGGAGACGAGTTCGTCGGTTGCGACGTTGCCGGTCGCGCCCGGCGCGTACGGGCAGCCGCCCAGGCCGCCGGTCGATGCGTCGAACGTCGTCACGCCCGTCTGCAGCCCCGCGAGCGCGTTTGCCAAGCCGGTGCCGCGCGTGTCGTGCAGATGAAGCGCGATCGTGTCGACCGGTGTGTGTTCGGCCAGCGCCGCGACGGTCCGCGCGACCTGGACCGGATTGCCGATCCCGGTCGTGTCGCCGAGAGAGACTTGCTGCACGCCCAGATCGAGCATCCGGCGGGACACATCGACGACGCGATCAATCGGCACGTGAGCCTCATAGGGGCAGCCGAACGCGGTCGAAACGTATCCGCGCATCCGCACGCCGTCGCGCTCGGCCGCCTCCGCCACTTCGCGGTAACGATCGAACGCTTCGTTCACGCTGCAGCCGATGTTGCGCCGGTTGTGCGTTTCGGATGCCGACAGGAAGATCGCGACGTCGCGCAGTTCCGCGCCCTCGGTTGCGCGTCCATATCCCTTGATGTTGGGCACGAGCGCCGAATACACCACACCGGGTTTGCGCGTGATTCGCGTGCAGACCTCTTCCGCGTCGGCCAGTTGTGGGATCGCCTTCGGCGAGACGAACGCCGTCGCCTCGATGTGGGTCAGCCCCGAGTCCGACAATCGGTCGATGAACGCCACCTTCGCATCGGTGGGGACGGTGGCCTCCTCGTTTTGAAGACCGTCGCGCGGACCGACCTCGACGATCGTGACGCGGCTCGGCAAGGCGCTCATGCCTGAATGCTACCGTGCGCTTCCTTCGCCGGGCAGGCCCGTCTGTTTGACGACGAGCTTGTCGCGAGTCCGGTCGGGGAGCAGCCGCGACAGCGTCACGCGCAAACCGGCTTGCGGGCCCAGCACGTAACGGGTCCGCGGCTTCATCGAGGTGAGGGCGTGCACGACGACCGTGGCCACCTTCTCGGGCGCGATGCCGCTCGCGGCTTCGTGGGCGGCCAGCTCGCGCATCCGTTCGATCGCCGTGCCGTAGAAGGTCATCGTCTCGGGCGGCACTCGGGTCAGCATCTCATCGGCGATGGCCGTGCTCCTGTCCCAGAGCGGGGTCGCCACGGCCCCGGGCTTGACCAGTGCGACGTGGATCCGCCACGGCGCCAGCTCGACCCGCATCGCGTCCGTGATCGCTTCCACGGCGAACTTCGATGCGGAATACGGCCCAGCGAACGGCACTGCGAATGATCCGCCGACCGAGCCCATGTGGACGATGCGTCCGGATGCGCGGCGGATGAGCGGCAGGAACGCTTGCGTCGTGGCGACTAGGCCGACGACGTTGATTTCGAGCTGGCGGCGAAGATCGTCGAGCGGCACGAACTCCATCGGCCCGGCGACGGCGATGCCCGCGTTGTTGACGAGCCCGTCGAGGCCGGCGTCGCCGACCGCATCGGCGACCGTCGCCGCCGCCGCGCGGATCTGCGCGCCGTCGGTCACGTCAAGGATCAGCGGCGTCAGACGGTCGGACGCCTTCGCGCGGAGCGCGGCGCCGTCGGCCTCTTTGCGCACCCCCGCGAACACGCGCCATCCCTTCGCGTCCAACGCGAGCGCGCAGGCCTCGCCGATCCCCGTGGACGCCCCCGTAATCGCGACGGTCCGCGTCATCGTCTGCCGCAGGTTGCGCGAAAGACCTGCCAGGGCTCGGGGATGCCTTTCAGCTCGTGCGTGCCGCGATCTTCGAACTCGATCCCGGAGCCGGCGACGAGGCCTCGGATGGTGCTCGACACCAGAACTTCACCGGCTCCGGCGAGCCCCAGGATTCGGGCGGCGGTGTGAACCGCGATCCCGCCGATGTCCTCACCCATGACTTCCACTTCGCCGCAATGAATTCCCGCTCGGATTCGCAGGCCGAGCGGCTCGCTCTCGGTCGCGATCGCCTCGGCGCACTGCACGGCGCGGCCGGGCCCGTCGAAGGTCGCGAGGACGCCGTCACCCAGCGTCTTGATCTGCCGGCCGCGAAATCGGGCGATGCGGTCGTGGACGAGCGCATGATGCGTTTCCAGCAGCGATCGCCAGGCGGAATCGCCCAACGCGGCCGCCTGACCGGTCGAGTCGACGATGTCGGTGAACAACACCGTGGCAAGGACTCGATCGGCTTCGGGAGCCGGCCCGCGCGATCCTGTGACGAACTCTCGGATATGCGCGACGATCTCGTCGCTGTCGGCCGCCCACGGGAAGTGGTCGTTGCCCGGCATCTCGACGTAGGTCGCGCCGGCGATGCGCGACGCCAGAAACTCGCCCGCCCGCCGGTTGACGACCCGATCGCCACGCCGGTGGATCACCAGCGTCGGGGCGGATACGGCCGGAAGCACGTCGCGCACGTCGATGTCCAGGAACATCCCGAACATCATCTCCAAGCCCTTCGGGCTTACCGCCGCGCGTCGATAACGCGCGATCTGCTCGCGTGCGCCGGGGTCGTCGGCCCAGGACGGCATCCAGATCTCCAGGTCGTCGCCGGACGCCAGCGATTGCGACAAGAACTGCGCGGCCGATGCGACAAGATCCTCGGCCGGTGTCGCCCACGGATAGTCGGGCGCCCAGGTAGAGCGTGCCATGCCGCCGCAGAGCACGAGTGACGCGACCCGTTCGGGATGAGTGGCGGCGAATAGGATCGACATCGGCGCGCCTTCGGAGACGCCGATGAGCGTTGCACGGTTCGAGCCGGTCGCATCCATGACGGCTCGCACGTCGTCCATGCGCTCCTCAAGCGTCGGCATGGTCTCAAGTCGATCCGAGAGCCCGGTCCCGCGCTTGTCGAAGTGAATCACGCGCGCGAACGAGCCGAGCCGTTCCGCGAAGCGCACCCAGGCCGGCATTTCCCAGTCCAGGTCCAGGTGCGTCGCGTAACCGGCCACCAGCACGATATCGGGGGCATCGCCGGCGGCATCGCGACCGAACGTTTCGAACGCCACCGAGCATCCGCCGGCCGTCGCGTATCGAATCTCGGAGCGCATCGGGTGAATCCTAGACGCGGCCGCGCGGAAGAGGGTAGTCGGCCGGTCGCGTCCGGCGCGCTTCGCGATAGGCTGGCGTCCTCCGGCGGTCCATGCCGACCACCCGCCGGAGCCGCCGACATGGACTTTGCCTTCACACCCGAGCAGGACGAGTTTCGATCCAGCGTCCGACGCTTCGCCGAGGACGTCATCGCGCCGCGCGCGGAAGAGCTGGACGAGACCGAGGAGTTCCCGACCGACATCGTCGAACAGATGGGCAAGATGGGCCTGTTCGGCATTCCGTTTCCCGAGGAGTACGGCGGGATGGGCGGCGACTTCACCTCGCTGTGCATCGCGATCGAGGAGCTGGCGCGCGTGGACTCGTCGATGGCGATCACGCTTGAGGCGGGCGTCGGCCTGGGCGCGATGCCGATCTACCTGTTCGGCAGCGAAGAGCAGAAGCAGCAGTGGCTGGTGCCGCTCGCCCGCGGCGAGAAGATCGCCGGCTTCGGCCTGACCGAACCCAACGCCGGATCCGATTCGGGCGGCACGCAGACGAAGGCGGCTCTGGACGGCGGCGAGTGGCTGATCAACGGATCGAAATCCTTCATCACCAACGTTGGCACGCCCAACTCGCTGTTCTGCACGATTACCGCCGTCACCGGCGAGGCGAACGGCCGCAAAGAGATCTCGAACATCGTCGTTCCGGTCGGCACGCCCGGCTTCGCCGTCGGCAAGAAATACAAGAAGATGGGCTGGCACGCCTCGGACACGCGCGAGTTGTCCTTCAGCGACGTGCGCGTGCCGGAAGCGAATCTGCTCGGCGCGCGCGGCGAGGGCTTCAAGAACTTTCTAATCATCTTGGACGGCGGCCGCGTCGCGATCGGCGCGCTGGCGGTCGGTTTGGCGCAGGGTTGCTTGGAGATGTCGATCAACTACGCGAAGGAGCGCAGGCAGTTCGGCCGGCCGATCGCCGACTTCCAGGCGATCCAGTTCAAGATCGCCGACATGGCCGTGGACGCCGACCTTGCGCGCCTCGCCGTCTATCGCGCCGCCTGGATGCACGATCAAGGCCTGCCGTTCAAGAAGGAAGCCTCGATCGCGAAGCTGTTCTCGTCCGAGATCGCGGTCACCGCCGCGCGCAACGCCGTGCAAGTGCACGGCGGCTACGGGTTCATGAACGAGTATCCCGTCAGCCGCTTCTATCGCGACTCGAAGGTGCTCGAGATCGGTGAAGGCACCAGCGAAGTCCAACGCCTGCTGATCGCCCGCGAACTCGGCCTAACCGAAGGCTAGGAAATCGTGAACTGCACGACACCGCCGGTGGCGGTGGGTGTGCCGTCCCGGCAGTACCCGTCCGGCATCAAGAAGACCGCGATCTCGCGCTTGCCTGCGGGGACGGCGATCGGGCCTGCCTGGGTCGCGCCGCACACGAGCGGACCCGACGTGAACGGATCGAACGCGTAGGAGAACGCGACGGGCGAGTTCGGGCGTGCCGCGTCGATCACGCGAATCGTGACCCACTCGGCGCCGGCCACGCGCGCCGACGCGCAGCCCCATCCGGTCGGCACCGGCCACCCGTTATCCTGTGTGAAGCAGATCGCCGCACCCAAGAGCGGTGCCGGCGCATGTCCGATGTACGGCGAAACCGTGGTCGTCGCGGCCGAGGCCGGCAGCGCAATCGCCAGCACCGCCACCACCAGACATCGCTTCATGTCGCTAGGAGCGGCCGGTGCCGACGTCGGCGAGCCGAACCCGGTGTCCCTCCGACTCCGCGATCAACAGATGTCCTTGAGCGTCGAAGTCGATCCCGGTTGGACGCTGAAGATATGCGAGCGTTGCCAATGACCCATCTCCGCACGCCCAGCAGGTGTTTCCTCCCGCGACGGGAATTGCCAGGTTCGTAGCCTCGATTCGATAGACCGTGCCCTCGTTTTTGCTTGCGTACAGGCGACCGTCCGGGCCGATCGCGATTCCGTCGATGTATCGAGACGACGCATACCCGACCGCGCCGGGCGGTTGGGAGCCGAAGGCGGTCGAGATCGTGCCGTCGCGGTCGATCCTGCGGATCACGCCATGGGTCTCCTCCACCACGTAGAGCGAGCCATCCGGTCCCAAAGCCATCTTGCCCGGGTAGCAGACAGAGCTCTGGGTGGCCGGGATTCCGTCTCGAGGCTGGTTGCAGGTGCCGTCCCCTGCGATAGCTCGCTGGGCTCCCGTCGCGTCGACTTCGAGAACCCGGTGTTGCGCTCCGTCCGAGACGAAGACGCGGCCGTCGGGCGCAACGGCGATTCCCTGGATGCCGTACCAATCGGGATCGGTTCCGAAGGTCGTATGGATGTGATGGGTCCCGTCGCGCTCGATCCGGCGAATCGCGCGCGCTCCCGAATCCGCGATGAAGATGGTCCCGTCCGCGCCCACGGCAATGTCGGTTGCATAGCAAATTCGATCGGGGAGTTGCCGGTCGCTCGCGCTGGTGCAGCCGCCGGCGACGATGGTTTCGGCGACTCCCCCCGGCGTCACCCGCCGGAGGCGTCCTCCCCAGCCCTCCAGGATCACGGTGCCGCCGTCCGGTGTCGCCTTGATCGCAGTCGGCCATGAAAGGAAGGCGGACGTTGCGGGCCCTCCGTCTCCTGCCGCGCCTTCGGCGCCAACGCCCGCATATGTGATGATCCCTCTCGGAGCGAGGCGGTCGTCGGAGATCGGCTCGTCGGAGGTTCGGCGCTCGATTCTGCGCCAGACCTTGGAGTAGCCCCGAACACGGTCCTCTTCGGCGATGTCGGTCATGCAGGACCCGGAAGCGGTGCCCGTCACCCAACGCCATTGCTCGATCGTGTTCACGGTCTGAGACTGCCCGTGTGTCCGGTTCTCGTAGGGGATCCAGTCGATGACGACATCGCAGTCGACGCCGTTGTGGTCCCGCGCCGTGGCACGCAGCCACGCCGTTCCAGTGACGGGATCCGCGCCGAATGACATTGCGGCGGGGTCGGCATACATGCGACGGGTCGAGCTCGTTTTCTCGTACGTGCTTTGATCTTGTGTGGTGATCAGGTGGGTCAGCGTTGCGCCTCGGCTTGTTGCAATGGTCTCCTGTTGATCCGGCCGGATAACCCGCGTCTCGCGATCCCATGCCGAGACGGTGATCTCATGCCAGATTCGGAAGCCGTCCGAGAAGGCCTCCGAATCCCAATTACCTGCTGCGGCGGATCGTTGGTCTGCGTAGATCCATGTGCCGCTGGTCGGTCGCTGGGGATGGTTGCCGCTCTGGCTGCCCACGTCCGCCATCAGCGGTCCGAAGGATGCGGCGAGGATGCCAAGCGCCATACCGGCCGCAACGCGGCGGCGCGGTGAGTGAGCGAGCCAAGTGATGGTCATTAGGCGAGAGATTCTCGCCGAGGGCGATTCATCCTTTGACGGTCGATCCGGACGATTTCGGCGACGAGTGCCAAACCCGGAGAAGCGGAAGCGCGGAAATCAAGGCGACTCGGAAGAACGAGCCTCCGTTGAGGTCAGTCCCGCGGCAAGGAGCGCGAAGCACATCGCCGGCAGGATCGGGATTCGCCACAAGAAATCGACCCCGCTGTGGATGAGGAAGGCGGTGCCGGCCGCCAGTGCGGCGACTGCGGCCGGCGAGTGCGCTCGCATCGACCGGATCAAGCCGGCGGCGAACGCGGCGATTCCGGCGACGGCCAGCGCGAGTCCGACGAGCCCTGTCTCCGCCGCGGCTTGAAGGTATTCGTTGTGCGCGTGAAGCGTGCGGACCGGAACGCCGTCGACGACGCGACGGATCTCGAACGTTCCGGGGCCGGTCCCGAAGGCGGGGTCATCCTTGATTGCGTCGAGCGTCGCGGCCCAGACGCGGCCGCGATCATTTGAGGTCGCGCTGAATCGATCCGAGACCGGCGTGGTCGTGACCAGAGTGGCCACGACCGCGGCAGCGGCCGCCACGGCCGGCCACCATGCGCGACTCTGCGCGTGTTCTTCTGGCGATCGCTTCGCGGCAAGCGCAGCGCCCGCGACCATTCCCGGTACGGCGATGATTGCCGCAAACGGCATTCCCGCGAGCGCGGGAATGATCGACGCCGTCGCCAGCAATACCCCGAACGTGAGCCGCGCGAGGTCCGGGACCGGTCGAAGGAAGGCGATGATCGCCGCTCCCGCCAGGGCAGCCACGACGCCGCCGCGTGATTGCGTCGCGACGAGGCCGGCGACCAGGACGACGGTCGCGGCGCGTGTCCATCGCCGTTCTCCGCGAGCGAGTGCGACCGGAAGGGCGATCGCGCAAACCGCAGCGGCGGCGTTCTGGTATGTCAGCGTCGATGTCAGCCGCCACGATCCCGCCGGGAATGCCCAGAGCCGGAGGTGGAACGCAACGCCGATCAACCCGGCCGCGATCGCGATCGCCGCGATGGCGACGACCAGATCGAGCACGAGCGCGGGCCCGTCCGACGCGGCGGCGCGAGCCGCGAGCGAATAGACCAGGACGCAAAGCAAGAGCGTGAGGGCAGGCTTTCCCGACTCGGCGGGAAAGCCGTTCACCGCCGACGCGATCGCCAGCCCGGCGAACAGCAAGCCAAAGCCGACAAGCACCATGCGGGGAGCATGTGCGCGTGCGTCGCTCCCGGCGGCGCTGGCGATCCAACAGATTCCGGCGATCGTGACCGTGAGCACCAATTGTGAGACGTAGAAGGCTCCCTGCATCAACGAGCCGGCGGTCAGAGTGGCGGCGAGCCCGGCCGTGGACCAGCCCGATGACGTGGCGCGAAAATCCACCGGCCTACGGTGAGCCGGATGATTCGGTCTGTTCGAAGCGGGTTCCTTCGAAAGCGGTTGTGTCGTAGGTCTGGGCGGCGATGAGGCCGAGCACGCCGATCAGGGCCGTGCCCGCAACCACGCCGGCAATCGTCTGCTTCGGTTTGCCGAGCGCACCGGCCAGCCCGCCGATCAGGCTTCCGCCGGCGGCGAGCAGTCCGACCTTGATCCCGAACGATCGCGCGGCGCTCTTGCCGTTCTGCGCAATGAACAGCGCGACCGATCGCGGGTTCGCCGGATCGAGCTGCTCTTCGTTCGACCCAACGGTCTCGATGACGGCGGTTGCGAGCGCGTCGGCGTCCACGCCGACGATGGTGCCGCCGAATCGGAGCGGTCCCGCGTGCGTGCCGGCGCGCGCGACGCCTGGCTGACCGAGCAGCGGCGCGTCGATCGCCAGCCGCGTCTGGCCGCTGACCCCGAATCCCACGTCCATCTTCACCTCGAACGGCGCGACGTCGTAGGTGCCGTTGCCGAGCGCGGCGACGGCACCGATCGAGCCGCCGACGCCGAGCAGCACCGGAAGGAGCCACGCGATAAGGCCGGTCTTGGTCTTGCCCACGGCTTCCACCATCAATCCTCCTCTTCGCGAACGACACCGCACAGATTCTCGAGCGCTTCGGCGCCGTGTTCGGGTCCCACGGCCAGGATCCGGTCCCCGGCGAGCAGGGTGAAATCGGCGCGCGGACGATAGATCCATCGGCCGCCGCGCGAAATGCCGAGCACGTCCAAGCCCGTCTCGGTCCGCATCTTCAGATCGCGCAGCGTCCTGCCCGCCGCGGGTGCGGCCTCGGCGACCGTTGCCTGCGCGACGATCTCGTCGGCTTCGGACAGCGCCTCGGCGATGATCGGGTGGATCTCGCCTTCGTGTTCGACGAGTCGCATCATGTCCTGCGCGGCGTCACCGATTCGCTCGGACGCGGCGGCCAAGTGCAGCAGGCCGCGAAGCTCATCGGGATCTTCGACCTCGCCGGTCGCGCGGAGCACCCAGCGCTCAAGCTCGTGGTGCATCTCGTCGGACTTGTCTTCGATCGCGAAGACCTCGGCGGCGAGCCCCTTGTCGCGGAACAGGATCGCCGAATAGGCCAGCCCGACGGCGACTTCGGTCGCGTTCTTCATCTCCACGATCAGATCGACCGCGCGGTCGATGCCGGTCATCGAACGCGTCGCCGGCTCTTGCAGATGCCGGGGCGGCGCGCCGGCCAGCTCGCGCACCAAGTCGATGCCCTCTTCGGGGCCCTGAACGAACAGCACGTCGCCGGCTTGGATCATCGTGTCGCCGTTGATGTCGAACAGGAACCGCACGCCGCGCCGCACCGCGATCACCTGCATGCCGGTGTGCGTCGGCAACTCCAGCTCTTCGAGCGTCTTTCCTTCGAGTGCGTTCTCGTCGCGAAGACGGATGCGCGCGACGGCCTCTTCCGCGTGCCGCAGGTCGTCGCGAAGCCCGGGCGGAACGCCGAGGTCTTTGAGCACGACGCGCGCGATGTCCTGCGCGGCGTCGGCGATCTTCTCCATCGCGCCGGCGAGCCGCATCACGCCGGCGAGCGCCTCGGCGTCTTCGCGGCTGCGGCCGGCGAGCACAGCAATCGTGCGCAGCTCGTGGACGATCTCGTCCATCGACTCTTCCAGCGCCAGGACCTCTTGCGCGATCGCTTCGTCGCCGAAGAAGACCGCCGCGTAGGCGAGGTCGACCATGAACTCGCTTTCGTCCTTGGCGTCGGTCAGAAGATCCTTCAGCGTTCTTCGCTCTTCCATCTCAACTCACTTTCAACACGACGATCGCCACGATCAGACAGACCATGCCGACCAGGTCCACCGAGCTGGTCACGATCGGGATCGCATGGTTGTCGGGGTCGAGCCCGAAACGGAACGTTGCGACGGCCGCAGCGTATGCGATTACCGCTGTGCCCAGCGTTGCCAGAAAACCGCCGAACAGCGACACCGAGACCATCTCCATCAGTCCCGGCGACTCGAGTCCGACCGCGAGCGCGACGAGATGCGCCGACAGGCCGACGAGCGTGAAGACCGACAGCGCGAACGGCGCCAGCAGCGAGATGTCGAGCAGCGCCAGCCTTTCGGGAATCAGACGAGGACGGATCGCGCCAAGATGCAGTTTCGACGTCAGCCGCGACGACACGATGCCGCCGAGCGCGCCTGCGTCTTCCAGAAACGGCGGGATCAGCACGAGCAGTGCCGGCAGCGCAAGGAACCGGTCGCGACGATGCTCGATGGCCGCGCCGGCGATCAGCATGACGATGCCCGTCAGGCTCAGCATGACGACGCTTTCGCGCATGATTCGCCGCGCGGCCGGCATCTTCGTGCGCAAGCCCATCGCAAGCACGACGAGCGACAGGACCGCCGTCGCGATCCCGGCTGTGACCGTGACGCCCTTCTGCTGCGCCAGATACGAGGCCGCGAACAGCGACGGCAACGTGATGATGTCGCCCATGAAGGTGATCAAGGGGGCGGCGACCGAATCCAGGTCCCAGTCGCGACGGTACGCCGTGCGAGCCAAAAGGATCGTGAGCACCAGGATGATCGCTCCCGACACTGTTCCCGCCACCACGGAGATTGCCAGGAAATCCCACACCGGCACGGTGGGCAGCCCCAACGCGGATGTCATCACGCGCGCTGCCACCGCGAGGAACGCGGCAGAGGTGATCGACAGCAGCGTCGCCGCATACGCGTTCTGATACAGCAAGCCCCTTCGCTCCAGCGTGACGCGAAACAGGCCTGCGTGGATCGACGTGCCGAGTCGCGAGCCGAGCGCGCCGAAGATACTGCCGCGCATCCCGATGACGGCGGGAACCAGGATGAGCAGACCCGGGAGCTCTTCGAGCCGGTGTGTCATCGCGCCGAGCGCGAGGCCGGCGAGCAAATCCCCGCCCGACGAGATCCAAAGGGCGACGAATCCTTGTCGCAGGGTCGTGCGTTCCGCCCGCCAATAGCGGCCGACCTGGACGACGGCGCGTGCCGGCGCGCGAACGGCGGTGACCGGCGCGCGGGCAACGGTTCGAGCCGCCTGCGCGGGAACGCGAGCGAGGCGCCGGGTCTCCCCCGGGGTCGGCTTCTTCACCCGCCACCGCCTCGTCTCCTTTCGGTTCACTCGATGCGAACCGCGGACGAGTCTAACCGGCGGCTGCGAGGCCTCTCGCTAGCATTCGCGCGAGGCCGAACGCAGGTGGTCGCGGCCGCCGAATGCGTGCCCGGCCCGGATCAGCGCGGATCCGATCGCGAGTCGCCACGCGGGCGTACCGTCCGGTCGCGAGCTGCGGCCGCGCGCCTTCGCGGCGAGGCGCGCTTCGTCGGCGAGCCGCCAGAGTTCGTCGCGCCGCTGGTTGATCAGGTCGTACTCGAAGGGTGGATACATCGGGGACCCCCTTGCGTCGCCGGGCCGGTCCGTCCGGCCCCTTGCTCGTAACCTGCAAAGAGTATAAGATGGTTAGGCATCACCAGTCAAGCCATTTCGACGGTTAGATTTGGAGCGAGATGACCACGGCACGATCCGAGACGGTTCCCGCCCCCGCGCGACTAGTCGCGGCGTTCGTCAATACCCTCGATCTGGAGTCGCCGACCGACCAGATCGGCACGCCGGCAGGGCTTCGATCCTGGCTCCAGGAGCAGAGCCTGCTGGACGAGGACGCGCCCACCCCCGGCCGCTACGACGTGGACATGGCCCGCGGGATGCGCGAGGACCTCCGGGACCTGCTGGAGTGCAATTGCGGTGGCCCGCTGGCCGATCGCTGTGTGGACGGGCTCAATCGCGCCTCCTCGGTCGGGCGACTGGTCGTGCGGGTCGGCCCCGACGGCCGCGCGGTGCTCGAGCCCGAGGCCGCCGGTGTTGCCGGCTCACTCGGCGCGATCATGGCCGCCGTGTACACCTCGATGACCGACGGGACGTGGGAGCGGCTGAAGACGTGCCGGCGCGAATCGTGCCGATGGGTCTTCTACGACCAGTCCAAGAACCGCAGTGGCGCGTGGTGCTCGATGAAGGTGTGCGGCAACCGCGAGAAAGCCAAGCAGTTCCGGGAGCGCCGCAAGGCATGAGCACCTTCGACATTCCGTTGCGCGGCGCAGGCGGAGAGCCGGTGGACCTGTGGCGCACCATCAACTCGCACGGCGTCGCGTCGCTGCCGCCGCACGCCGTCGACGAAGATCGCCGCGCGCTGACGACCGTGGTCGCGATCCCCGGCGCGAAGCCGCGCCGCGTTCGGGTCGAAGCCGGCCGCGGCCGCCATGCGCGGGTCACCATCGACGGGCCGGCCGCCGGCTCGCGCACGATCGCTCGCGTCCGCGAGGAAGTCCGTCACATCCTTGCCCTCGATCGGGACCTGTCGCCGTTCTACGCGCTGGTCGCGGCGGATCCGGCGCTCGCGTGGGCGGCGAGCGGCGCCGGCCGCATGGTCCGCAGCCAGACCGTCTTCGAGGAGGTCGTCAAGACCGTGTGCACCACCAACTGCACCTGGTCGGCGACCGAGCGAATGGTGGGCGCGCTCGTCGAGCATTTGGGCGAGCCTGCCGCAGGCGTCACGCCCGGCCCCGGCGCCGCCGGCCGCGCGTTTCCGACGCCGGCCGCGATGGCCGCCGCCGGCGAGGACTTCTACCGCGAGGTCGTGCGCGCCGGCTATCGCGGCGCCTACTTCCGCGCGCTCGCCCGCGACGTCGCCGGCGGGGCGCTGGACCTGGAGGCGCTCGCCGCCGACGAAGATGTGACCGACGATGAGATCTTCAAACGCTTGATCGCGTTGCCCGGCGTCGGTCCGTATGCGGCCGCGCACATCATGCAGATGATCGGCCGGCATTCGCGCCCGATCCTGGATTCCTGGACCCGGCCGAAGTACGCGCGGCTGACCGGCAAGAAGTCCGTCACGGACAAGGCGATCGTTCGCCGCTTCGCGCGCTATCGCGAACACGCCGGCCTGGCGTTCTGGCTGTTCCTGACCGAAGACTGGATTTAGGAGGGTGCTGAAATAGTGGGTGTCTGTATGCAAGCACACCCGACTGCAACTTTCCGACCAGCGATGATCTGAGTCCGGCCGAGCACGGGTCAGCCTATTTCAGCACCCTCCTAGCGGACGGTTACCGGGACGGTCTGGACGGCGTTGTTGCCGAAGCCGCCGGTGTTCCACGGCTGATTCAGCGGTTGGGTGTTGCCGTTCGCATCGGTCGCACGGCACGTCAGGACGTGCTCGCCGGGCGCGGGGGTCCAGATGGCCGACCAGCCGCGCCACGCGAACGCGCCGATCGGATCATCGAGCGTCGCGTCGAACCATTCGCCGTTCACGCCGACCTCGACGCGCTCGATCTCGACCGGGCCGGCCCACGCGCGGCCGCGAAGCTCGACCGGCCCTTCGTCCACGACGCGGCGGCGCGTGAGGAAGTCGGGAAAGCCGGGGGGAATCATCAGCGACCGCACTTCGATCGTGGTGACCGGCGTTCCCGGATCGGTCTCGTTTCGATGGTAGGTGTAGGCCTTCTGCTGGTATCCGGTAAACGGGGTGGTGACCGCTTCGATGCGGTGCAGCCATTTGACGCTCGCCATTCCGTACCAGCCGGGAACCAGCAGCCGCATCGGATGGCCGTGCTGCGCGGGGATGGGCTCACCGTTCATCGCGTAGGCGAGCAGGATCTCGGCCTGCATCGAATGCTCGATCGGAAGGCTGCGTTGATAGTCCTGCTCGACGCCGCGTTCGGTGCCGTGATCGGCGCCGGTGAAGACCAGCTCGACCGCTTCGGCAAGCGGATTGGCGATCTCGAGCAGATCGCGTAGCGGCACGCCGGTCCATCTCGCCGTCCCGACCGCTTCGACGCCCCAGGGCTGGCTGACCGGACGCGGCTGCAGCCGTGCGCGGCCGTTTCCGGCGCACTCCATCGTGACGGTGAGCGTCTTGGATGGCATCGCCTGAAGCTCGTGCAGCGCCATCGACATCGGGGATTCGACGGCGCCGCCGATGCGCAGCCGCCACTCGGCTGCGTCAACGAATGGGATGTCGTAGTGGATCAGCAGATAATGAAGGCCGGGCGGCGTGATATCGGCCGCCAAAGCCTCCAGCGGCATGCCCCGGTTGCGGGTGGCGAGCGCCAGCTCTTCCTGCGTGATCCCGTCCGAGTCGGTCGGCGGGATACCCAAAGGATCGAGTCCCATCGAATCGATGCTATCCCTTGGCCAGGGCGCGCGCGATCACGACGCGCTGAATCTGGTTGGTGCCTTCGTAGATCTGCGTGATCTTCGCGTCGCGCATCATCCGTTCGACCGGGAACTCCTTCACGTAGCCGTAGCCGCCGAGGATCTGCACGGCGTCGGTGGTCACGCTCATCGCCGTGTCCGACGCATAGCACTTGGCGATCGCGGCGTGATACGAGACTTTCGGGTCCTTGTCCACCACGGCGTGCGCGGCCTTGTAGACGAGCAAGCGCGACGCTTCGATGCGCATCGCCATGTCGGCGAGCATGAACTCGATCCCTTGAAACTGCACGATCGGCTTGCCGAATTGCCGGCGGTCCTTCGCGTAGGCGAGCGCATGATCGAAGGCGCCCTGCGCGATCCCCAGCGCCTGCGCCGCGATCGTCGGGCGGGAGAAGTCCAGCGTGCGCATTGCATACGTGAAGCCGAGATTTTCTTCGCCCAGCAGATCCTCGCCCCGCGCGCGGTAGTTGTTCAGGATCACCTCGCGCGTGGGAGAGCCTTTGATCCCCATTTTGTGCTCTTCGCGGCCGATCTCGAAGCCGGGATCGTCGCGGCGGACGATGAAGGCCGACACGTTCTTGCCCTTCGGCGCGTCGGCGTTGGTGACGGCGAAGTAGGTGTAGGTGTCGGCGACGCCGGCGTTGGTGATGAAACGCTTCGTTCCGTTCATGACCCAACCGTCGCCGTCACGCACGGCGCGCGATTTCATCGCGCCGGCGTCGCTGCCCGACTCGGGCTCGGTCAGGCAGTAGGCCATTTGACGCTCGCCGCGCACGACCGCTCCGAGCAACTCCTTCTTCTGCTCGTCGTTGCCGGCAAGCATCACCGGGATCGCGCCCAGGCGATTCACGAGCGGGATCAGCGATACGCCGGCCGACACGCGCGAGATCTCCTCGATCATGAGGCAGAAATCCACGGGGCCGCCGGAGCCGCCGAACTCTTCGGGATAGCCGATCGCCATCAGGTCGTTGCGCACGAGCAGCTCGTGCATGTCGGCCGGATACTCGTCCTTCTCATCGATTTCGGCC
>Ga0214472_10001248_pt1 | contig 29040 bp, 35 predicted proteins | sample RVTome_6_FD_207662 | JGI IMG/M metagenome (GOLD analysis project Ga0214472, IMG submission 207662) | Soil microbial communities from uranium-contaminated site in the Upper Colorado River Basin, Wyoming, United States - RVT140D175 | ecosystem: Environmental > Terrestrial > Soil > Contaminated >...
GCCCTGTCTCGGGACATCGTGCCTACCTCAGGCAGAAGGGGTGGGCAATGTCGCTTGCGAGGCTGGTGGTCACCGCGGTCAGGATCGAAGGGCGAACGAAGGCCGAGGTGGCCCGCGACTACGGGGTCTCGCCCCGGTGGGTCTATGAGCTCTGCCGGCGCTTCGATGCCGAGGGGGAGGCCGGACTCGAGCCTCGATCCAGGCGGCCGCGGCGGAGCCCTCAGCGCATCCCCGAGGCCACGGAAGACGAGATCGTCGAGCTCCGCAAGGCGCTCGCGGACCAGGGCCTGGATGCCGGCGCTCACACGATCGCGTACCACCTGACGAAGCGCCAGGGCACCTGCCCCTCGGTCGCGACGATCTGGCGGGCCCTTTCCCGACGGGGCTTCGTCACCCCCCAGCCCCAGAAGCGACCAAGGAGCTCGTTCTGCCGGTTCGAGGCCCAGATGCCGAACGAGCGCTGGCAGGCCGACATCACGCACTGGCGCCTGGCCGACGGCACGGACGTCGAGATCTTGAACGCGATCGACGACCACTCGCGGTTCCTGGTGGCCTCCGACGCTCGGACGGTGTTCAAGGCGGCCGACGTCGTGGTGAGCTTCCACGAAGCGGCTGGGGCGCACGGGCTCCCAGCATCGCTGCTGACGGACAACGGCGCGGTGTTCACCGCGGTGCCTCGTGGGGACGGGCGCTGCGCGATCGAGCTGGAAACGGCGGCGCTGGGGATCCGCTACCTGCACTCGAGCCCCTACCACCCGCAGACCTGCGGGAAGGTGGAGCGGTTCCACCAGACGCTCAAGCGCTGGCTCCAGAAGCAGCCCAGGGCGCGGAGCCTCCAGGAGCTGCAGGCCCAGCTGGACCAATTCCGCGTCTACTACAACACCGTCCGACCCCACCGAGCGATCGGGCGACGCACACCTGGGGAGGCGTTCGCAGCTCGGCCGAAGGCGAAGCCCTCGCTCCCGGCGCTTCGGATCGCCGGCCACTTCCGGGTGCGCCGCGACAAAGTGGACACCACCGGGGTGATCACCCTTCGCCACAGCTCCCGGCTGCATCACATCGGCCTCGGCCGGAAGCTCAGTGGCATCCGGGTGATCGTGCTCGTGGCCGATCTCGATGTCCGGGTGCTCACCCAAGACGGGGAGCTGATCCGCAGGCTGACTCTCGATCCGACGCGGGACTACCAGCCCCACGGGCGGTTGTGAGTGCAGCGGCGGGCGTACCGGGGCCACTGGGGCACGTTCCCCGTCTCACCCGCCGACGCGTGCGAGCGGTTCGCCGCCGTGATCGGAAGCGGCCGGGGCAGCTTCCGCGTCGCCATCGACCTGGAGGAGGCTGCCCGCGTGGAGGACGCCCGCCTGGCCGGCGATCCCGCCCGGCGGCTGGCGCTGTGGCGGGGTCTGTTGACTGCCGGGTTCGAGGCGTTCTGGAACGGTCTGCGCGATTCCGACGGCGCCGTCGCCACGGTGCTCGGCGACGCGCTCGACGCCTACGCCCGGCTGCCCTGGCGGGAGACCGGCATCGATCCCGCCGGTTACTGGACGGACCTCTGCGAGCTGTGCATCTGGGAGGACTGGGGGATCCGTCACCGGCGCGAGAGCGCGCCGTTCCGTCACGTGCCCCGTACTCACGCGCCGCTCATCGAGGAGCTGCTCCGGGCGCTCGAAGCCGAACATCGGGCCGCTCGGCTCGACTACCAGGCGGACGAGGCGATCCAGATGGTCGCCTGGCTGGCCGTCGCCACCCACTCGTACACGAGGTTCGTGCCGGTCGCCGAGCGGCTCGGCGCCGACTGGTGGATCCCCGTCGTCGCTCTCGCCGAGACGGCCATGAAGTCCGGCCGGACGCAGCTCGCCAGGGACGTCTTCGGCGCCGCCATCGCTCCGGGGGGCCTGCACACCGAGCACCTCGCCCGCCGGTGCCGCGAGCTGACGGGCGCCGAGCCGCCACGGCGGCGGCGCCTGAGGGCGGTCCAATAACGCCGCCACGGCTTCGCCCCTTCATTCAGGTCCATCGGCGCCGTCGGAGCCCGCGCCCCGTGGTTTCCTTGGTCGAAGCGCACAAGCACAGATCTCTACCCGCGGTCCGGCCCGACCCATCTCGTCACGGAGTACGTGGCCTCTACCCGTACGAACGCGCTTGACAGGCGTCGCCCCTTCCGTCCGGTTCGCCCCGGGGGCACCACCGGAAGCGGCGAGGGGCGACCCCCCAGCCGCGTTCGCGGCTCCTGGCTAGACCAGGCCGGCCTCGTAGGCACGATCACCGCCTGCACCCGATCGCGGGTCCGCTGGGCAGCCCCTCGAGCGTTTGCAAATCGGTTGGCGGCTCGATAGAAATGGCTCTCGCAACCGCGGGCGCGGCCCCCGTCCGGTACATGAGCGCCCCTTCTCCCGGCGGGCGTCACCGAGGTGGTCTGTCCCGCCCGGGAAAGGAGGTCGATGTGAGACGTCGGCGAGGGGTGCTCGGGGTGTTCGTCGGCGCGGTCCTGCTCGCGGGCCAGGTGCTCGTGCCCCCCGCGGTGCAGGCGGGCCACCCGGACAGACCGACGAGGGTCCTCATCATCATCCTGGACCAGGCGAGGCCCGACACCATAGAGCGCTACAAGATGAAGAACGTCATGGCGCTGATGGAGGACGGGGTCAACTTCCCCAACGCCCTCATCGGACACATGGCCGCCGAGACCGTGATCAGCCACAACGTGATCACGAGCGGTCAGCTCCCGAGGAACATGGGCTGGTCCAACGAGGTCCACAGGGATGTGGCAGGCGTGCTCGGCACCGCGGGCGCGTACTACGTGACCTCGAGCATGTCCTGCTCCCAGTTCAAGACGCTCATCGATAACGGCGGCTACAAGAAGCTCGCCGACTACCTCGACGACCACTTCGGTTCGTCGTCGAAGTTCGTCGCGATCGCCCAGAAGAGGACCGCCGCGTGCACGACGGGCCACACGGGGTCGGCGGCCGATGGAGACCCGACGGACCCGGAGGACATCATCCTCCAGATCAGGGGGAGTTCGGCGATCTCCTGCGACGGGAATCCGGGGTGGCGCAAGCCAGAGGACGGCAACCCCCTTGCCCCCGCGTACTTCGGCCTCGCCACGGACTGCAACCGATTCTGGACCAACCAGGCCTCCCCCGCCTACGGGACGGGGACCCTGCTCCCCGCGCGGATCTACCCGCTCGACGGGAACCGGTTCGTCCCGGGATTCGACCCGGCCCACCTGGGCGGTGACGTCTGGTCCGCCGACGCCGCCATCAAGGTGATCGAGAACGACCCCGACTGGCGGGGCATGCTCGTCAGCCTGGGCGGGATCGACAAGCTGGGACACATGTGGGGACCCGAGGACAAGGTGAACGGCCCGCCCGGCTCGGAGGAGCAGATGCGGCACCTGCCGTTCATCGCGAGGACGGCCGACGAGCAGGTCGGGAGGCTGATCGACGCCCTCGAGGCCGAGGGCATCCTCGACGAGACCCTCATCGTGATCACCGCCGATCACGCCGGCCAGACGGCGCTCAGGTTCCACGGCCGCTTCGACACCTTCACGACGGCCACGGGCAATATCAACGGATGCGACCCCGCCACCCCGACCTTGCCCAGCGCCCTGCGGTCCGACTGCAACTGGTACTACGGGCAGGACGCCGACGAGATCTACCTCGACCCGAGCCCGGGGATCCAGCAGCTCAGGGACGCGCTCACGCCGATAGGCGGCGTCACGAACCTCGGCTTCTCCTACCAGGACGGGCACATCGCGGCCTGGCTGACCGACAACTCCGTGGCGAAGAAGCTGGAGGCGGCCGACGCGATCCTCGATCTCCCCAGCGTGATCGCGAGCTTCCACCTGAATGCCACCGAGGACGACTACGAACTCTTCGGGACCAACGCCATCACGGGGGCGGAGCGCAGCTGGTTCGACCAGCACGGGGAGGAGCTCGTCGACACGATGGCGGCGCCGTACGGGCCGGACGTCGTGGCGCTCCTCAAGAACGAGACGAGCTACGGCGTCTTCGGCGATCACGGCGGCCACCAGCGCCTGGTCCAGAGGATCCCGATGATCTTCGTCTGGCCGGGGCTGCATTCCGGAGCCCAGCCGCAGGTGGCCATCCGGTTGGTGGACGTGCTCGCGACGATCCTCACGGTGATGGACATCTCCTTCGACGAGGCTGACATGGACGGGCAAGCGGTCCCGCTCCCACTGGCGTAGGCCTCTGGCTGGGAGCCATCGCGCACGGCTGCGGGAGCCCCGGGATGAATTCTCCCGGGGCTCCCGGCTTCCCTCGGTGCTCACTCACCCCGACGTTTGCTGGTCGCCGACTACCTCGTTGCGGGTGAGTCGGGCTGTGTAAGTGGGTGTCGCGCAGGCACCCCGAGAAGGGTTTCTCCCCCACCGTTGCCGGTGAGTGTTCGTACGTGTCGGCTCGTTGGTTGGGCGTTAACATGCGAGAGCAAGACCCCCGTCTCCCTGGTTACCCTACGCTGCGAGTAAATGAGTAGAGAAGCGTGGATCGCCTGGGGGATCGCGCTCCTCGTCGCGGTCGCAGCCCTGGTTGTTGCGATTCTGGCCTGGAGAAAGCCGAAGACCCCTCCCCCGCCACCGCAGATACCGCCCGACCTCAGGCTCGAGCGTGTCGGTGGAATAGGCTCGGCAACGGGCTCCCCTCGGGAACATGTGAAGACCCAGGGCTCCGCTTGGTGAACGACGGCGCGGGCGACGCCACCAACTGGCAAGTCGTGATCCAGAACGAGACAGGCCCTGGGGTGAGCATCGGGAGAGAACCGCACAGAGGAACCCGCCTCATTGCCAGGGAGATTGGTTGGAACCAGGACGCCGCAACAGGTGAGGTGCCGCCAGGCCAGCACCGAGACCTTCCTGACTGGTTCTATGTCGAAGCCCCACCAGGAACTAAGCGGCTTGGTTTCCGTTACTCACTGCGCGCCGAGGGCATGGTTTCGAAGGAGGGACAGGTGCTCGTCACCTTCGGCGCTGATCCTGAAGGTGTCGATGTCCAGTTTCTCGTCTAAGGCGCCACAAGAGCGCGACCTTCTGGAACGGGATGTCCGGGTCCCGAGCGAACAGGCGGCAGCCGCAGCTGGGCCGATCCCATGCCGCCGAAGGAGCGAGCGGATCTTGGTGGCGGAGACCTGGACCCCGAGCTTGGCGAGTTCACCGTGGATCCGCACGTACCCCCACCGGGGGTTCTCGTCGGCCACTCGAAGGATCAGCTCGCAGATGTCTTCGCCCAGCGGTGGTCTCCCTCCGGATGGCCTTCTGCGGTAAGTCCACTTTCTCGCCACCAGCCCCCGGTGCCAGCGAAGCAGGGTCTGGGGGCTCACCGCGAACGACGACCAACTCGGCCGGGGGAGAGCCCGGCTGAGGGCGGCCAGGAGGACCCGGTCGCGCCGACGGAGGCGCGGACGGCCCACCTGACGATGGAGGACCTTGAGCTGATGGCGGAGGACCAGGATCTCCGCGTCCTTGGACTGGTCCGAGGAGCCTGAGCCAACGGCCAGGCCGGCGAGCCGGCGGAGGAAGAGATAGAGCAGGGCGAAAAGCATGGATTCCGACCCCCTTGATGAACGAAGGAGGGCCGATCCAGCCAGAAAGGCCAGGATGGCAGCACGATGATCACGATCGCCGTGTTTTTGATCGCCTCGTAGCCCGTCAGCCCCGATTCCGGCTCTGGGTTGTGTGTGTGACCGTCGTATCGTCGGTCATGCGTTGAGAATAAGACGTCGCCTCTGGCAGCCGCGAAGCCGCAACCCGCCGGGAGCCAGCCAGCCACAAACTGGTCTTGGACCCAGAAGAAGCACAACGCCTCCCTGATCGCTGGGACGCCCGGGGATCGGCTTGAGGCGCCGCGAATCCCATCGGCGTCTCCCCGCCAGGCTGGCAACTTGAGGGCCACAAGTTCCCACCCATCGGGCGAGGGGAATTCAACCGGAGCACCAGCCCACGATCTTCTCCCAAGCGCTCTTATGCGCCTGCAAGTCTTTGGCCAGGACGTTGTCGACGCCTCGGGCCACCCCATGCGTACGCTCGGCCCAAGTCAGAGATCGTCCCGGGAAGTTCCTGTCGGCCTGCGCCTTGGCCATCTCCTGGTGCGTAAGTATGTAGAACTCCTCGGCTCCATCCTTCTTCAGCGAGTAGAGCACCCAGAAGTGTGGATGCTCTTTCGCCTCGTCTGCATACTTCTGGTAGAAGCCCGTGACGAATCGGTCCGAGTTCGACGCCTTAACCTCGACCACCGCAGTTCTGCGATTCGGCCCGATCACGTAGATGTCGGCTCCCTTCCGGTTGCCGTAAGCGATGGTGGCGAAGACGCCGCGCTTGAAGAGCTCCGAGGCAACACGATACTCGCCAGCGAGATTGAGGTAGTACTTGTCGAGAGCCAAGCGCCACCCCCCCGGAGAGAGACACGATGGAAGTAAGGAGCAGGCTATCTCAGAGCCCGAAGGTTGACACTGGGCGCTCTGCAGCCCGACTGGCGTGTTGCTCGTCACCGCCCGGGCGTCCACCCTCTCCTCCTCGCGTCATGGAGTGGTAGAAGGGCGGTCCCCGTAAGCACGACGAGACTCTGGACTTGGACACGCGTTCGCTGACGTCTGCCACTAGTAGGTGAGGACGGTTTGCCCCTTGACAGCGCACCGAACATGTAGTCTGGCAGTGGCCCCGGGGCGAACCGGACGGAAGGGCCGACATCTGCCAAGCGCGTTTCTGCAGGTAGAAGCGGCGCATCGGCTCGGCGCCTGAGCGTCTTTCGTCCTTTTAGGGCAGATGGCTAGCACCCTGGGCTTTTGGAGTCTCCACTTGCCTCAACTCGAAGCTGACCTCATATGTCATCAACTCCAGTTCTGGCAGCGCACTCACCGCATAGCGCAGGGCATCGTCGCTCTCGTGGGCGACGATGAGCCCGGCGACCGGCTGGCCTGGCTTGGCAAGGTGGGAGGACACGTAGCCGATGTAGCGTGCCACCTGGCCGACCACCTTGTCTGACGGTCGTCCGCGCTTCAGTTCCATGACCACAAGCGCATCCGCACCAGTATCGACGCAGAGGAAGTCCAGTCGACCGACGGGCGTGGCGAGCTGGTGTCCGGACTCCCCGTCCGGTCCGCGCCAGATCTCAAGCGGCCGTCCCCAGTTGATCGACTTCCAGTTTCCTGCCAGGAAGTCCTCGAGATGAGCCTCCAGGACGAATTCAGCAGTCTGGGCGAGCGTGGCTCCCTCGCCACCGTCACCGTTGAGCTCTCCGTCGAGTGCTTCATCGTCATCGGTGTCCGGTGCCGCCGATGGATCGAAGGGGATCAGTGTCTTGTCAGGCTGCCGCGTGAACAGCGCCGGCATTCCCGCCAAAACGTTGTAGTGATGCCTGCTGGGATCGTTCGCGGTGAGCCCTTTCACGTGAGCCCGAACGGAGCTCGCCCTTACCTTGGGATAGTGCTCGGCAAACCACGCCACGATCTCGCTCACCGTGTACGGTGGCGACAGGTCCGCCGCCGCGTCCTTCATCAACGCTGAGATGGGTCGGTCGTAGATCACAGGCTTCCTCCTACTGAGTCTCGGTCGGCGGGCACGGCACCGCTGACCCAATCTATAGGAGCAGGCAGCCGAGCCCAACATTGCAGGGGGCGTGGGGGGGATCGGAGAGGCAGACTCCACGCTTTGTCCTCCGTCCCCTCCCTAGGCTCCCGAGGCATCGAAAGGCGCCCGAGGCGACGCCTTCCTTCCTGGGTAAGGGCTCCTGTCGAGGGCATGTGGAGAGGCTGCTCTCCTTCCGTAGCCCGAACCATCGCGGGATGAGGGCGCCTGGTGTGTCCGTTGAGGACGTGCCGATTCGTGACGAGGAAGAAGGCGTACAGGTTCCGGCCCGGCTCGTCGGTCGGACCGACGTAACGGCCGTAGATGAATCCCGAAGCGACCCAACGAGCCGCGCCCTCGGGCGATGGGAGGCCAACGGCCACGACCGTGTCCAAGTAGAACGGGGGGATCAGTGTCACGTGACCACCGGGACGCTCATCTGCCTGCCGATCCCAATCACTCTGTCTCGCGCGCCAGGGCGAGCTCCGCTAGTCTCGCGGCTGTGCCCAGCCAGGGCCGCGGAGTGGGTACACACCTATACCCATCGCAACGCCAGGACGGCCGGTCCCGGTAGTCTGGCTCGGTCACGCACTCCACGCCCGCCATCGCGACCTCTTCCCGGGGGACTGCCGAATAGTATCCCTCGCCCGGCCGGTTACTGTGTCCGGTCCGCCATGGCCGTGACGCAGAGGCGGCGGAGCTGCCTGTCGCTGGTGTGGGCGGTGCTCGATCGGGCGAGCCCTGGGTGGCGAGGCGTGGACATGAATCCGCACGCCGTTCGCCTGCTCCAGGATCTCCGACGCGAGCTGTTCGGGCCGCCCACTGAAAGGAAGCGAGAGGAGGTGATCGACGAGGCTGTCGTACCCGCCGCATAGGATGACCACGAGGAGCTACGCCCGACGGTCATTTACACCGGCCGTGAGACGCCGTGGAGGTCCCCCCAGAGGTGCGGGTGCCCAGCCGCTGGGGCTCCTGAAGCCGCGCCGAAGGGTCGGCCGATCCGGTTCCGTCAGGAACCCCGGAAGGTGCTGGGATCTGCGCGGTCGGAGTTCCAGGCAATCTCCATCCCGACGGGTGACGACCTGTCATCGTTCCGCGCGCTCCCGAACGAGATCGATGGGGTGCGCGTACCTGATCGCTCCCATCGGCATCCTTCGAAGTCGGCGATTCGTACCCGCGACATCCGTCGACTCCAGCCCTCCGCTTGCCTCCACCGTGTGCTCCCACTGAAGGGCAAGATCGTTCATCGAACCTAGGATGCTGCGACTCGCAGTCTTGGCGATATGCACAGAATCCCGGTCAAGTCGCCCAAACAGGTCGACCGGCAGTTCCTCCGTTGCCAGCTCGAACTCGACTCGACTCACCAGGAAGGGCCCGATCGGCGAGACATCAGCCTTGAGCACGTCTGCCACGAGGAAGGAGAAGAGGGTCTCCGCATGAGTGAAGAGGATGCATTTGCGCCGATCGAGCCACAGGAGATTCCCGTACCACTCGCTACCCCCGTCGGCTGCCGGCTCGGCCAACGCCGAGCGCCGCACCCCCAGGAGCTGGGCGAGCTTGTCGGTGCATCTCAAGACGACCGGAGTCATGGCTGAGCACCACCCAAGCTATGACCCGCCGTCCAGCTCTTCAGCGATCGCCGCATCCGATCCGGGCGCCGGCGAGCTGGGAGGCGCCACGACCGTGGATGCGGTCATCCCGGCTGCTTTCAGAAGCTGAGCGAGCCGGCCGATCTCGCTCGAGGCCGGCGTCGTGGTCAGCCCTTCGAGCATCGCTGCCCACATCTTTTCAAGAGTGAGGAAGCCGAACGAACAACCGCGAAGGTTCTCGGCAATCGTCGGGTCTGCCGCCCAGTCCTCCGCGGTGCCCTCGCCGCGGAGGCGAGCGACTGCGATCCGATATGCGAACATCGACTCTCCTGTGAGCTCGCGGATCTTGGCGTGGAGCGCTTCACTCCACTTCGGCGCCCACAGCTCGCGGAAGTGGCGCCACGTCTCCCTCTTCGGATTCGCCTTCTCGCCTCGCAACTCGGCAAGCTTCCAGCCGGATTGAAGCCGGACTGCCACGACTTGCAGGACACGACCACGACCCGTTCGGTCCCCGACGAAGGTTGTGGGTGGAACCCGACGACATCGACATCGGAGAAGACCCGATCTTGGTCGGGAACGTGGTCCGGGTGCTCCGGGCTCGGGCGGAAGCGAACGTTGTGGGTCGTGAAGTAGCCCTTGAACTGCAGGTAGTCATCAACGATCTGCTCGAGGACGTCTTCCTTCATGCGGCAGGCCCTCCCAACGACTCTCACTCTAACGGGGCGCCGATCCGGACGGTGCCCCCGGCAGTGTCTGGTTTCAGGACATAGTTGACGGGTGTCTCACGACATCGTTGACACCTCAGATCGGGGGGTGTCGGATGTCGTTGGCTCGGCTCGTGGTCACGGCGGTCAGGATCGAGGGACGGACGAAGGCGGAGGTGGCCCGTGACTACCGGGTCTCGAGGCAGTGGGTGCACGCGCTCGTCAAGCGCTTCGATGGCGAGGGTGAGGCGGGCCTGGAGCCCCGGTCGCGACGGCCTCGTGCGAGCCCGCAGCGCACCCCTGAGGCACTCGAGGATGAGATCGTCGAGCTCCGCAAGGCCCTCCTGGACCAAGGCCGGGATGCCGGCGCCCACACGATCGCCTTCCACCTCGCTGCGCGCCACGACGGGGCCTGCCCCTCGGTCGCGACGACCTGGACCGCCGCGATCCGTACGACCGCGTCGTTCACCGTGACGAGGTCCCTCGGCTCGAGAGGTACACGTGGGCCTGGGGATCGACCCTCGTGACGCTCTCCGTCCAGGGCGCCTCGTTCTGGTCGCGCATCTCTTCTTCATATCGGCCGAGGCTGACCGAACGCGCACGTCGCGGGGGAAGGCCCCCCACACGCCAGCCGAGAACCGCGCAACGCCACGTTGAACCGACCTGCTCGCTGGGGCGCGGCCGGTCGGGTCCGCTCCCGGCGTGAGCGCCGCCAGCCGTCGGGCGAGGCTCGGCCAGGGGGGCGCCCAGGGGCTGGGCGGTGCGGCGCTTCGGCCTACGTCCGGTACTATGCGTGCCTGCTGAGGCCTATGGCGTGCCTCCGCCGGAGCCGCCCGCCGCGGCGTCAGCCGCAGGTGCGTTCCCGCTGCCGCCCCTCGAGGTGATGGTCGGAGCGAGCAAGAGCACGAGGACGCCAACGACGAGAATCGCCCCAACGGCCTTCCCGGAGATCGAGACGAATGGCAGCGGAAGGGTCGCAGCGCCCAGACCTAGCGCGACCACGGCTGCGTGAAGAGCCCAGGCACGCTGCAGCGCGAGACCGGTCGCCCAGTCGATGAACTTGTTGAGCCGGCGCTCTTGGATGACGCGCAGCGAGTCGGACGGCTGGGGCCCTTCGATCTCGGGGGCGCGCGACAGGAAAGCCACGTAGGCCGCGGCCAGGGCGACGGACACGGCGAGGAATGCTGCTGGTACGAGTCCCCTTGGCGGGATCACCTTCTTTGAGGCCACGTCGAAGGCAACGGCAAGCACACCCGTGTATATCGTGACGATCGCGGCGGCCGCGTTCCTCACGAATTCAGCACCGCTCAGGCCCCGAGTGAGCGAGTCCGCCGCGATCTTCGACCTCGCCTCGTGGATTAACTTGTACAACTCAAGCTCGGCTGACCAGTCCAACTTCTCCCGCTCGAAGTCGTGATCGCGCTCTTCCTTCTTCTGCGCGAACTCGTCATCTGCTTCTGCCTGTCGCCGAATCTTGAGAAGCTCGAACTCGTGTTCCGCAGGCTTTCGCTCCGCCTCGCGTGCTTCCTTGAGAAGGGCAACATGGTCGTCGACTCGACCCTGGTACAGGATCTTGTCGAAGTCGTCGAGCTGTTTGCCCTCAGGCGGTACTGGGCGAGGGGGGAAGTCAGGACTCAATGGCCGCGGAGCTTTCGCATCGCATCCCGTATCGCATCGCTGACCACCGACGGAATAGGCTTGGCCACCCTTGAGGGTCGCCTCCAGGGTTCCGGCAACACGGGATCTCCGTATTGGGTGTGCTCCGGCGAGCCGGCGGCTCGGTTATGCACGTGGACGAGGCCGATTCCTTGCCGGGGCTCAAAGTCCCCTTCCGGAAACGGCTTCCTCTCCCAGCGGCAGTAGGGCATGAACCCTCTACCTCCCTCCCGGGTGAACCATAGGAGGCAACGCCGCGGCCCGCAAATCGATGAACGGTCCCGGATCCGGAGCACGGCCGGGTTCGGGTTCGCGAATACGTTCCCTCACGTGCCGCTGCGCTGGATCGGCATCCCTGGCGTCGTTGCCCTCCGCCTCGGCGACGCGTCGAACGGACTGTGCGGAGGGATGGCCTACGCGGCCCGTGACTACTTCGAAGCCGGGCGGCTTCCGCCAGCCGCCACGGCGGCGCCGAGCGACGGTCCGCTGTTCGACTACCTCGTCGACCGTCTTTTCGACAGCTTCGATCTGCCATTCGGACCCGGCAGGTATCTCCAGCTCATGTCTCCGCTCCTGTCGGACAGTGAGACGTTCTGGAGCCGGCTGGGAGTGGCCCCGCACGGGCGTGCATGGCGGACGGTGAGGCAGGAGTGGCCCCTGGTTCGCCGGGACATCGATTCGGGCCACCCGAGCCCGCTCGGCCTTGTTCGCGTGAAGTCGAGCGACCCGTTCGATCTGAAGGAGAACCATCAGGTGCTGGTGTATGGCTACGACGTCGTTGAGAGCTCGCTGACCTTGCACCTGTACGATCCGAACCTGACGGGTCGTGACGACGTCACTCTCGCCCTCAGCCTGTCGGCTCCACGGGTTGCAAGCCAGGTAGATCTCGACCGGGTATAAGGCGCCGGCCGAGGCGTAGTTGCGGAAGTGGTAGACGTCGCCGCCGAGGGGGCGGGTGTGGTGCACGCCGGCGCCGCGGACGAGGATCCGAGCGAGGCCGGCCAGGTCCAGTCCAGGCGCGGGGTCGCGGACCTCGGCCACGCCGATCGCCTCGAGGGCCGGAACGCTGACCGGGGGGACGTCCTCGGGGAGGGGCACGCGCTCGAGGCCCGGATAGACCTTGAACGGATGGGGCTTGTTGTCCCAGTCCAGCGGGTGGAAGCGGCGCCGGACGGTCTCCGGCGAGTGCTTGGTCGCCTCGTGGTAGGCGAGGATCCGGGCAACCGGGTCGTCCGTGGCGTCAGCCATAGCGGGGCAGCTCGCGCGGAATCTCCTGTGCGAGCTCGACGACGAAGCCGTCCGGGTCGAGGACGTGGAGGAGACGGACGGCGATCTGTCTGAGGCCGCCGCTAGGCACTAATCCTCCTCCGTGTGCTCGCGTCTCCAGTCGGCCAACTCCTCGGGGGTGAACTTCCGACGAGCGAGACGCTTCGGCGGCTCCCACGACGGTCGCGGGTCGCGGCGCTTCGAGTCTCCGGGACGCCAACCAGAGTCAATGGCGACGTTCGCGCCGTCGTGGACACGAGGCGCCGCAGCCTTGGCTTCGTCCGAGCTCTCTCGGCTCTTCTTCTTCGACCGACGCCGGCCCTTCCTGGCGCGCAGACCGCTGGCTTTCTTCTGATCGCCCTGATGCGCCTGAACATGGGCAACGCTCACGCCGCTCGCCCCGCAGAACCCGCACCGCACCGAAGCTCCCTCCTGCAGCTCCCTCCCGCTCCGGTGGCAAGCGTATCTCCCGCCGCCGACAGGGCGATCATCACCAAGAGCAGAACCACGGCTCGCCGTCGCCGGCCAGTGTCTCCTCCTAAGAGCGGGCCTCCTCCCAGGCGTACCACGCGTCGACGCCGCCTGGGCATCGTCTGTGAGGTCCTTGGGGGGCTCGTTCGACGGGTCCGGCAATACGCGGCCGTCGTCGAAGTTCGCGAGCCAGACGAAGCGCTTCTTGTCGCGCCCGTACGGGCCCACAATCTCCAGCCTGGCACGGCCAGGTTCTAGGGCGTGCTCGAGCGTGTCTGCGCCGACATCGAACCGCACGGCGAAGGTGTTGTTCCTCGGCGTCAAGACGATAATCGGCTGCTTGAGCCGGCCTTCAGCCTCTTCAGGCGAAATCTCATCCATGATCCAACCCCTCTCGGCCTACCGCCTCCGGCCCTGCTTGCTCCTCCACCGTCGGTCCGCCTCATACAGATCCTGGCTGCGCCTGCTACGACTGCAGTGCGAGCTGTCCACGCTGTCGTTGGGTGATGGCCTGTGCGTCGGGTCCGCATACTCGACGTAAGCCGCATCCACGTCGAACGAGTTCCCGCAGTTCATGCCCCGGACATCTGCCATCAGACGCTCAGTCCGCGATCAGGCAGGCGCGCGAGCAATGCCTCATGCCGCTGCTCAATCTCGACCGCCCTCCCGAGGTCGATCGCGCTGACGCCCGGATCGTTCGCCATCTTCCGCATGACCACGTCGTGCCACCGCTCCCGCTGAATCCGAAGTGCCTCGACGATCAGCTCGAGCTCTTCATCCGACAGCTCAGTCTTGAACCCCACCCTCATCACCTCCGGTCGTCAAACTACATGACACCCCTGACGGAGCTTCCGTCCACGAACCAGGCTGCCGCCAGCATTGACTACCCTTCTCACACACCAACACGCCAGAGGCGAAGGTCGAGGAGCTTCGGCAGAGCGAGGAGACAGCGAACCAGCTTCGGAGCGGCGCCGCAGGGGCGGGCGGGGCGGAGATCGTGAGCGTGGAGCGGTTCGAGGTGGTTGTGGACGAAACGGCCTAGAGCGATGCGGCATGCCCTCACCAGGCCCGGATACCAACCGGGGTGCTGCTTACGACCCGGCCACGGACGGCTCCAGGATTGGCCCTCCAGGATTGGCCTGGCGGCCCGATTGACGGCTCGGGCATACGAGTCCCACGCTCCTCGAGCGATTCCGCGTCCTTCGCGTGTCTCCATCGCGTCCGACCTGAAGTCAGGCATAGTCGCGGTTTGGCGACTCTGCCTGGCCTTGTCAAGTGGCGGAGGAGCTAGACGTGATTCTCGAGCGCGTCTCTGAAGCCGCCGATCTCACCGCAGCCTTGGACAAGTGATGCCAGCCCGCCGGCCAAGCTCGACTCGATGAGTCGCTTGCGTCCTCTGTCCGGCTTCAGCAGGTCCTCCCGAGTCATCAGCGGCTCGAAGTAGATCTCCTTCGGGTGGCACTCAGCTCGGACTGTCTCCCAACCATCAGGAAGCTCACCCCGAGAGCCCCACAATGCCCAGATCTCGACTTCGTTCACTGCCCCCACCGTCAGCACGGCAGCCTTGTCTAAGGCGCAGTGCTGAAGCGCGTTGCCGAGTCGGACCAGCCGATCCGGCCGTCCTTCCTGCCCATCCTGGCAATCAAGATCGATGGCGAACACGAGAACGTTCATGATCGGCGCATACTTCGCGACGATCTCGCACGCCTGAGCACGCAGGTCGTCGAACCCACGGATCCGCGGGTTCGTAATCACGTGGACGACCGCCTTGGGCTTGCCAATCGCGGCCATGACCGCCCGCACGACGGGCCCAACGATGTACTGATCGAGAGTGTGATCCTCAGTTGCGACCGCGACCTTGTAGCTCACTATCGATCCGCCGCAGCCTGGAACCAGCCTTCCGCCTGGAGTTCCCCCAATCCGAACTCCGCCAGCGTTCGGTCAAACTCTGGAAGGTCCCCGAGGACGATCGCTCTCGACGCCTCCTCTTCGGCGTCCCATCCAATAACCACGCAGCGGCGGGCCACTTCCTCGGAGGCGTACTGCAGAACCCCCGGAGCGTGGCTAGAAGCGATAACCTGAACCCGGACGTCCTGCGACACGGCCGTTTCAAGCATCCTGACCAGCAGGGCAAGTCGGGCTGGATGGATCCCATTCTCCAGCTCCTCAACAACTAGAGTCTGACGCCCTTCGGTTCCGAATACAGCAAACGTCAATGCTGCGAATCGCAGTGTTCCATCTGACAAGGACCGCGCGGTAAGAGGCTCTGGGAATGGCTCCTCCTTGAGTGCAAGGATCGCATCGCTCGTAGGGCTGAGCTGCACGGTGATTCGCTCGATCGGATGCGGGGCTAGCTCGGATAGCCAAGAACGGATTGCCTCCAGTCGAGCGGGCGCGTCGCCGCGCATGTCCTCGTCACTCGACGTGGCGCGTGTTTCCAGGAGCCACGCCACAGCAGCGAGATTCTCCCCATGCTCACCGAGTTCCGAACGTCCCAGTGGCGAATACTGGCGAAGCACTTCTGGACGGAGTTCCAGGGGGCGGATGGCTGCCAGCTCGTTCCTCACCAGATCGGCAACCTCTTCGTTCAGGATGCTCTCCGACCGGCGGCCTTTGAATTGGGACAGGATCGTCTCGTACGCGGAGAAGTCACGCTTGGGATTCGGGCCACGCGTGTTCTTGTAGAACCTCGCCTGGATAACAGGCGCGTCGAGATCCTGCACTAGTGGGTTTGGATCCGGATGAGTACTGAACACATATTGCCCAGGATGCTTCTGCGAGACAAGCTCCTCCGACATGACTTTATAGGAGATGGCGTCTACAGACAGAACATAGGAGATCCGGTCTTTGGTCCGCTCGTCGTTGATCTCGACTCCCACGGTGAAGACATTCGAGTCGGACCCCATATGCGTGATCGCGCGAGCTCCGCCACGGATCCCCGACACGACCAGCTCAAGCTGTGTCGCCGATGCGTGGCCCTCGATTGCATCCCGGATCGATGTTCCCATCCCCACAAAGCGCAGGAATCTAAGCGCGTCGAACAGGTTCGACTTTCCGGCGCCATTCGATCCGAGCACGATCGTCAGACGACCTAGCGGGATCCGAGCGTCCCGGAAAGACTTGAAATTCTTAACAACGACCTGAGTCAGCATGCCGCTCCATGAGATCTCCCGAAGTCTAGGCCATGGCCGCGGGCTATGGTCACACCCAGTGCTGGGTACCCAGCGGAGAGATATGCGCTACAGGACAAGGCTCACCTAGGCCAGCCGCGCCCGCAGCCCCGCCGGTGTCAGGGGTGTCGACGCCGGTTGAATCTTGACCCCCCTGGGCCGGTCGAATTCTGACCCCCCTGGGCCTTCCCCTGGTACGTTGCAGGCTTCGGTCGGCTAGTTTCTCTTCAGTAAGACCCGTCGCCCGACTTGCTACTGACCACAGCCCAGTCGTTTCGTAAGTCGTAAGGGAGGGGCCTATGGCCGAGAGCCGTGTGTCGCTCGAGGAACTCACCGAAGCCGCGTTCACCGGAGTACTTCGAGCTCTTGAAGCAAGGAAGATCCCCCCTCACCGGCCGGCCCGTCCCCGATTGGGTCTGATTACATCCCAACAGGGGGTGATGCGCCGCGACTAGGCATGCGCCATGGCCGGACGCGGAGCGATCTTTCGTGAACTGACGACGTCGACGAAGGACGGATTGTTCTTGTCGACACGAACGACGCCGGCGAACGGCTCACTCGTCATATCCCTGGCGAGCTCGCCGAGGGAATCGTGAAGGTACTTGCAGGCCGCTCTCGTTCCTGATGCTCCCAACCCAGCGGCAACGAGCCAGATCCGATCGTGCTCCTTCCCCTTCGGCGACTGCACGAGCATCTTCGCGAGAAGGCCGTAGTCGACCGAGGAGAGGTCCTCGCCCTGCGCCGGCCATGTCACTTCGTTCTCTCGGTCGGTGAGGGTGGTGACGTCCCACGAGAAACGGAACGGGCACTTGTAGCGCTCAAGCGCCTTCTCCGTGATGGGATTGGCTAGCCGGCTGCCGATGAGAACGAGATTCGCCTCCCACATGTCGTCTTCCCAGTCGAACGCGGTGACGACGCGCAGGTTCTTCTCCTTTCCGCCGGCGTGAAGGAGCGAGCTGATCTGGGCGATTCCCCGCACATCCATGAACGTCGAAACGTTCAGCTCTTGCTCGGTCGCGGGATGGTTGATCTCGTGGTCCTCGTGGTCGCGCAGTGCTTCCCTTGAGACCTTGTGGCTGGAATAGACAACGTAGGTATCCGTTGAGTTGTCGAGGAGACCGCCGAGAACCTTTCGCGCGGCGTCGTAGTCAGCCTGGAAGGTGGCCGCTTTCTCCGCCTGCTCCTCGGCGAACGCGGTTGCCTGCCGCGTCTGTGTCGCAAGCGATTTGTTTCGCTCGACGACCGCGATGGTGAACCCTGCCAGTAGGCCACCGGCGGCGATGACGCCGATCAGTGACACAGCAAGCCACGGTCCGCCGACGCGGGCTCCGAGCATGGTCAGCGCCAAGACGATCAGAACCACGAAGATCAGAACGAACTTGTACGCGGAGTCTCCCGCCGCCGGGAGAGCTCGTGCGATGGCGTCGATCAACTTCTCTGAGATCTGCGCTCCCTCAGGCTTCTTCTCTCCCATCCCGCCTCTCTTCGGCAACGGACAAGTCGCTGGCGTCGATGCTGCCCATTGTCGCCTGTGTCGTCCTGTGTCGCCCTCCTGATCTCAGATATCCCTCCGCCATGAGGACGAAGGCAAACCAAGCCGCCACGACTGTGCGGGATCGTGCAACAACTCGCACCGACTCGCGGCGCTGACATTCGCTCGGACCTGGCCGTCTACAGGATCTGCTCCGCCACCTCCACTCGAAGTCGGGCCCGGACGTTCTCGACCTGGTTGGCGATAGTGGCCACCGATGACCCGGCGAACAGCAGGCCCACCGCAACCTCGTCCAGGGTGGTAATCAGCGACCCGGAGTCCCCGGGGGCCGACATATTCGTGGTGACGATCTGATCGAGGAAGCGGGCCAGCCTCCCTCCGCCGTAGCCCACATCGATTGTCGCGTTGACCGCGACGATCCGGCCCACCGTGTAGTTGGTGGTTCGGCCACTCTTCTGAACGAGCGTCCCCACGGTGACGTCCGCCTTCCGGCGCCACCCTCGAACGTTGCCCACCCAGTGGATCTCCCTGTCGATGTCGTGATAGGCGGCCTCCGCCAGGGCCGCATCGACCAGGTTCCGGTGTAAGGCGCGGGGCGTCGGCGGCTCGAAGGTGATGGGGACGAACCGGCTGAGCCGGGCGATGATGTCGGCGGGCATGGCCCCGCCATCGAACGGGCCGGGCTGGAGGACAGGATCCCCGATCACCGCGGCGTTGCTGTTCGCAAGCACGTGGTTGTTGCTCAGGATGTAGTAGCGGGGAGGAATTCCGATCCCGGGGGATGGTGGGCTAATGGTGCCGCCCGGCAGGATGTCGTACACGGCGGTCGCGATGGTCCCGGCCGTGATGTCCTTATGCCCGACGCTGTAGCCCCCCTCGACGGGACGGATTCTCTTGGTGAGCGTCTGGATGCCCACATCCGCCATGAAGAAGGGAAGCTCCTCCGTGACCTCCAACCGCTCTTGGGCGAACTGCTCGGCGGTGACCTCCCCGACCTCTATAACGTCCGTCTTGACCTTCTGTAGGGTCGGCGGGACGCGCTCCTCCGGTCTCAGCTCGTCCGGTGCGACCTTGTGGGTGACCAGAACCACCAGGGCGGGCTCCCCGGTTGGCACTCCTGCCGTCTCCTTCACCCCGATGGCGAGCCCGATCACGTTCGGCTTGCGGAGCTGCGAGTCTTCGGGCTCGAGGAGCTCCTGCACCGCTTGGGCGTGAGGCTCCCGTAGCTCCACCTGCGTCTCGGCCGTCAGCACTGCCTTGGTTTGGTCGAATCTCTCCATATCTACCCCGTTCCCGGCTAGGCTTCTGCCGTCACCTCGCCGATCTCCTCGACGTCTGTTTCATAGCCGTCGATGGTCTTGGGGACGACGTCTTGAGGATTGAGTTCGCTCTCCGGGAGCTTGACGGAGACGAAAACCTTGATGACCCTCTTGCCTTCTTTCTCCCCGATGCCGCAGCCGATGACGTTGGCGAGCTCCATGAGATCTGGCTCCACTTTCGTCTTGACGGACTCGATGCTCATCGTCCTCCCTCCTCTCGACGAAGACCAACCTCTCCCGGTGGACCGCGGCTCCGGGTTGGCTGCAGTCGTCCTCCCGACGGCTCTGGCGCGGTCCTTACGTACGCCCTGCAGCGGATTGTAGGGGTGCTTTCTGACCGGCTGAGGCGGGGCAGGGCGGCAGCGAGGATGGAGCCTGCTCGTCGCCCGCTTGGACCGGCGTGGGTTGCCCTTCGCGTCCCTCCCCGAGTCCTCTCGATGGCTCCCGGACCCGAGGTCCGCTCTTTAGGGAGCTCAGCTCCTGCCGACACCTTATAGGGGGCCTCCGCCAAGAGGCACCCGCCAGGCGAAGAGACAAACAGGTGGAGACGAACGAGAGCTTCGACCGGGTGCTCTACTGCGACCGATGCGGCGGGGAAGTCAAGACCGTGCCGGTCGAGTGGATCAGCTTCGACCCGGTTCTTTGCCGGAGCTGCCGCGACGAGGGGACGGATCAGAGCCCGCGGGACCGGTGAGTCGACCGGGCCACACCGTGGCGAATCGCCGTGCACCGGCGCCCCGGCGATCGCATACGAGCCGGCAATGTCACCTGATCGGTTCTGTCGTGGCAAGATCGTTAGACCACCTCCTGTGTTGGCTTCCTCTCAGAACGGAGGCGGGTCGGCGACGAGATCCACAACGGGTTCGCCCCCTACCCGGATCACCTTCTCGGGAGGGGGCGAACCGGGAAGGCCGAGCTTCGCCGCCTGCGCGACGGCCCCTATGGTCTGTTGCTCCCCGAGGGCCCGGTAGGCCTCGAACTGCTCCTCGTCGAAGGACTGATCCAGGGTGGGGTCGTGGGGGAAGTCCGGGTTCTTCCTTCGGTACGTCTTGGCGTTGAGCGGCGCGTCCTTCGTCAGCGCCGTTCGGATGTACACGAGGCGACCTAACTTCTTGCGGTCGAGGTAGTTCACGGTCCCCAGGACATGCCCGACCGGGGACCATCCGCTCTCCTTGTCCGGCACCAGGTCCCTCGGGTCGATGTGGATCTCCACGCTCGTGTCGGCTCGGGCAATCTCCACCGCCTCGCCGAGGGTGGAGAAGTCGTCTCCTTCTCCGCCGGTGGCATCGATGCAGTAGATCATCGTGCACCGCCTGCGAAGGAGCTCGACGAGTCCGAGGTTCTCGTAGTGACCACCGTCGGTCACGTAGAGGAACCGATCGTCGAGCTTGTTCAGCCCGAGCATCTCCTTGATCAGGTACTTCGGCCGGGGCCGTACGGCTCCCTTGCGAGCCGCCGAGGGAAGGCTTGCCACCTTCTCCCAGTGATCCATCCATCGTGGGTTCGGGAGCCACACGCCGAGGCGCAGGTTGGCGAGCGTCAAGAGGAACGTCAGCGACTTCCTCGTCATCTTGCCCATCGACGGGGAGAAGGCCGCACCCGAGACGGCCACCGCGGCGAGCAGCGTGAAGTCCTGCCCCAGGTTGCCCTTGGCCGACTGGTCGCACGGATCGCCGATCGCCTTGCCGCCGAACAGGGCCTCGTACTTCGTGGTTTGCTCATACCCGATCTGCCAGCCTCCCAGGCTGTGCGCCGAGAACGTGAACGGCGAGGCGTTCCTGCCGGGCGGCGTCGCACCGGGATCCGTCACGTTGGCGGCCGCGCACACGATGAGCTCCGGCTTCCACGTCCTGGGCTGCGAGCAGGACAGCCGGAGCATGTCGTCGTAGGGGATCTCCCAGGACGAGATGCGACCGCTTCGCTCCTGGATCCGCCGAAGCGAATAGGCCGTGGCTAGGCGCCGCTTGTAGAACGGGTGAAGCGACCACCGGGTGAGGTCCGCGACGCCGTAGCTCAAGATCAGGGCGAGAAGGACCGCCGGCCAGTAGCCGAGATCGCTCCCGGAAAGCGGCGGGTTCAGGCCTCTCGTCGCCATCGTCGCTGCTCCCGCCACAGTTGAGTCGTTCAGGTACGAGAGGAACAGGCCGCCGACGAGGAGGGGGCCGAGCACACTCGCGACGGCCATCGCCAGGCGGGACCAGCGCTTCGAGAACAGCCATCGGATGACCCAGGCCACGACCCCGCTGCTCACCAGCAGCGAGAGGAACTGAAGGAGCCTCGACGTCTGCTCCTCGGGTGCCGTGCCCGGCACCTTGAAGGCACGAAGGACGCTGTCGATGATCGGCGCGGACGCGAGCTCGGGGAGCACCATCCGCACGAACCTGACCAGGATCGGGATCACGACCACCAGGACCACGAAGAACAGCCCGAGCGCCACGAGACGCCTGGACCACGCCACGACGAACTGGCGGACGCTCTCCCGCATCCTGGCAAGCAGGCTCACGAAGGCGAAGAGGACCCCGGCTGCCAACGGGCTCCACGTCAGGAGGGGCCAGCGATTGAGGTCGATCGGCATGTTCGGCCGTTGTGGGTCTCCGATCCCGGGAGGAGGGGGGCAGTCCGGATTCCGAAACGGATCCGGAGGAAGGGCGACGTCCGGCTGCACCGCGAGGCCGGGCTGAAGGGGACAGGTCACGCCGAACTCACCGATCTGGATCTCCCGGGTGTATAGCCACGCCGCCGGCCTCGCGAGCAGGAACAGGGCGGCGGCGACGAGCACGATGTTCACCGCGATCCCGCCGAGGAGCCGGATCAGCGCGTTCATTTTCCCGGAGAGTCCCGGAGCGATGTAGGAGCTGTGAGTGCGCAGATACAGCTCCTCCGGAGACCCGGGGGCGTAGACGGCGGGTTGGTCGATGAGGGTCTCGTCGGAGGAGTAGTTCGCGACAATCGCATGCGACGCCGCGATGTACGCGCCGCCCGAGACCGCGGTCAGGAAATGGGCCCGGTCGAGAACCCCCTCCTCTTTTAGCACCTGAAGGGCCCCGAGGTTGAACGCCGCCGACCGGACTCCCCCTCCCGAACAGCAGATGCCGACGATCGGCTGGTCCGTCTCGGGCGTGTCGAAGGGAACGGGCTCAGGCAGATAGGGTGCCGACCGCTGCTGACCCAGCAGCCACTCCCAAAGCTTCTGAGGTCGGGGGCGTTGGTCTCGTCGCTTGACCGCCGGCACTTCCATCACGGGATCTCGAACTCGGCCACCACCGGAGCGTGATCCGACTCGGGGTACTTCACGTCGGTGGCGAAGGCGGAGGACTCGTCGTGCAAGGACTCGTTCTGCACCTCGGCGTGTCGGAGGTACGCGAAGAGGGCCCGCGAGACGAGGACGTGCAGGAGCGCGATCCGCTGGTCCAAGGTGGGCTTCTGCCCCGGCTTGTCGTCGAGATTTTCGAGGTTGAAGGTCGCGATCCGCAGCCTGGTCGCCATGCCCAGTACCCTCCGCCTGGACGTCCCACGCGAGCTCCGGCCCCGCCCGCGGTCGCACTCCCCAGCAGGGGCGGCCCGTTACGCGTCCCTGAGCGGCGGGCCGCGTGTAACAACTGATTGGACCCGGTGGCCCCAGTCCGGTGCAATCCCCCTTTACGGCTACAGGGCGGCCCGTTCGGCCTCAGGGTCGGGCCGCGGGCGATCGGAGAGGGCAGTTCGGATGGTGCCGGAAGAAGCACCCGCACCCGGCAGGTCAACATGCCGACACCGGGTGGAGCGAGGGACAACGTGCGAACCGAAGGAGGAGGGGGAATCCGGGTGCACCCAACGCCGCCCCCTGCGCTCCCGCCCAGTCGCTCCCCTCCCAGACGGCGCCTCCCCGCGGGTAGACTCTCGGAGCTTCTTCGACGACCGCTCGGGGGGTCCCGAGATGGACGAGGCGGCGGCGCGGCGAGGGTCAGTCTGGTTCATCGGGCTCACGGTCATCGCTCTGGTTCTCTATGTTCTTCTCGGTGTGCTCGTCGTGACCGACGAGGGGGTTTCGGCGACCGAGGCCGTCCATCTGGTAGGCGCGGTCGCCCTTCACCGGGATCGTGTCCGCCGGCCTGGACACGCGCAGTGTCGCGGCTGAGTTGGGGGTATCGGAGCGCATCAGTTTGGAATCACGTTGAGGACACCTTCGGAGAAGCTCCGTAATCCATTCCCGGGTGCCTTCCCTTTGGCCATCCGGATCGGCACGTGATCCTGGATAACGGCACGACTTGCGGGCAAGAAATGGGCCCGTGGGCTGAGACACGAAATGGGAACGACACCCGGTCTGCCGGCTGAGCCCGCCGAATGAGCTGCACGATGTAGACCGATTTGGCGACATGTCATCCACCCCTCCGCTGTCTAGGGTCCGACGATAGGGGCCGGAAGGGAGAACGGCGCGCCGCCGCCGTGGCGTTGCGTTGGGTTTGGGCGCAGGCTGTCGCTGGAGCGCCGGGAGGATCGCTCGCTCAAGAGCCGATCACAATCGACGGGGAGGTCAAGAATGACCTTCTCTTCACCAAGAACCTCAGAGAAGCGAGCGGGCCAGGCAGGGAGGCGCTCGGTCAAGGAGAGCACGACCACCTCCTCGAAGGTGACCTCCCGATACCGGGCGATGCACAAGACGGTCTTCTGCGTAGCTACCGAGGAGTGAGCGATGCCAATGCAAGACGTCTACCTGATGATCGAGAGGATCGTCGACTATAGCCCGGTTGACCCGGACCCCGGGGCCCTCCCACCTATCCACTACCGGCGCGACTGTATGCGCAACATGGGCCACGAAGACGGCACGATCCCATCGGCCGAGGTGAATGCGCGGAAGCTCACCGCCCTCGTCTACCGAGAGTACCTCGACCCCACATACCTCGTCCCCAAGCCCGACAAGATCGTCTTGGCCGACATCAACGAGCCCGTGTTCAGCCACCGCGTCCCGGGGACCGTGATCTACACGCGGCCGGCCGACCGGCTCCGCATCCATGTGCTGAACGCGGACAACATGCCTCACAGCCTGCACGTCCACGGTCTCGCGTACGGCATCGACTCGGACGGCTCGTGGCCCTTTGGCACCCGCAGCACCGACGGGCGCCGCTCCGACGAGATCTGCCCTGGGGAATCTTGGACCTACACCTTCGACGTCACCCCCGAGATGCTGGGGGCGTGGCCATTCCACGACCACTACCAGCACATCGGGGACAGCGTGAACCGTGGCCTCTTCGGCGGGATCGTGGTACTCCCGACACGGCCGAAGGTCCCCCCGCCCGAGTTCCCACGCCCCGGCTGGGTGGACGATCTCGTCCGGGAGCTGAGGGAGCATCCACCTCGTCCCATGCTGGGGCCCTTTGGGCCGCCCGGGCCCCCGGCGGGCCCGCCCGGCCCGCATGGGCGGGGACGGGGCCATCACGGCGGGGGACCCGGTGACCATCCCGAAGCGCACCATGGGACGGGTCGTGGGATGCCCGAGGAGGTCGCGGCCAAGCTGGCCATCCTGGAGGAGCTGCTCCACCGTCCTCGCACCGACATCATCCCCGGGCCTCCGGACGTACTGCACGTCCCCCTGTTCTTCCACTTCATGAGCGGTCCGCGGAGGACTCCGATCTTCCGCAGCCCGACGCTCACGACCGGCCAGACCTTCGTGCAGACATTCGCGATCGAAGGGGTGTTCGACTACTACTGCGAGATCCACGGCCTTCCGATGAGCGGGGTGGTCCGGGTCCTAGCGGGGGGACCTCCCCTCCAGAACGTCACCATCCAGGACAACCAGTTTGTACCCGGGGACCTCACCATCGGCCCGGGGGGTGCCGTGACCTGGACCCATGCGGGGGTGAACCCGCACACGGTGACCGAGCGGGGGACGGCCAGCTTGCCCACCTACTGCCTGAACGGCCGAGCCTTCGTGGGCAACACCCCGACCGTCCTCGCCACCGCGGGCCAGCGGATCCGCTGGTACGTCTTCAACCTGGACCTCGGGATGAACTGGCACAACTTCCACCCCCACGGGCTGCGGTGGCAGTTCGGCGGCGAGACGATCGACGTCCGCAGCCTCGGCCCCGCCGAATCCTTCGTCGTGGAGACGACGGCGCCCGAGGTCCTACTCGTGCCGCCCGAGATCAAGGAGGCCCAGGACCCGCCGCGGCGTCCCCGCCGGGCCCGCCCGCATGTGATCCGGGGCGACTTCTTGGTCCACTGCCACGTCGAGATGCACATGATGTCGGGCATGGCCGGGCTGCTCCGCTCGCGGCAGACCCTGTGGTTGACGCCAGAGCAGGCGGCCCAGCTCGAGGCGGAGACTGGACTGCCCATCGACACGGGCGACAACGCCTGCCCGGCCGTCGACGAGCGCTGCGTCGACGCCATGTCGGGTCGGTGGGAGGAGGTCCCGGGTGACCCCGAGGTGACGATGATGCACGCCGCCCTGATGCCGACGACGCCGAAGGTGCTGTTTTGGGGGTACGGGCCCCGCCCGGACCACTCCCGGATCTGGGACCCGGGGGCCGGGTACTCGGCGCCGTCCCCGCAGCCGGCGGGTGCCTCGGCCGACGAAAACATCTGGTCCTCGGAGCACGCCTACCTGGCCGACGGAAAGCTGCTGGTTCACGGCGGCTTCGCCTGGGGGACGGGCTCTCCGAACACGGAGCGTCTCGGGTTCATCTTCGACCACACCACCGAGCAGTGGTCGAGCACCGGGATGACGGACAAGGGCCGCTTCTATGCGTCCACCATCACGCTGCAGGACGGCAAGATTCTCACGCTCTTCGGCGCGAACACGATGACCGGTGTCACCTCGAGCTGGATCGAAGTCTACGACCCGAGCGCCGGGACCTGGGCCCCGCCGAAGGATCTCCCGGCCACCTTCGGCTACTTCTACTACCCGTGGACCTACCTGCTGCCGGGAGGGGAGCTATTCGTGGCCGGACCCCAGATGACGTCGCGGCGCTTCGACTGGACAGCCACGCCGATCATCGACGACCCGACCAAGCGGTGGGACATGGCGATCATGGACTCTCGCGGGGTGAACATGGATGGAACCTCGGTCCTCCTGCCGCTCAGACCACCCAACTACGAGCCCCGAGTGATCATCGCCGGGGGGATCACCCCGGCGGCCGAGCAGACCGCCGAGATCATCGACCTCTCCGTCTCCGCGCCCTCTTGGCAGCTCCTCCCCGACATGAACCGCCGGCGGGACAAGGTGACCGCTGTCCTGCTCCCCGATGGGCGGGTCATGGTGGCCGGTGGCGTGCTCGACCCCGAGCCCGACGGGGGCCCCGTGGAGATCTTCGACCCGGCCGACCTCTCCGCCGGCTGGGAGTTGGGTCCTTCGATGACCTACCCCCGCGACTACCACTCCTCGGCCATCCTCCTTCGGGACGGGAGTGTGCTCATGGGCGGTGACCCCCCCGGCCCGGGTGGCCCGACGCCCCACGAGCGCTATCTGCCCTCGTATTACTTCCGGCCGCGTCCCGTGATCGGCTCCGCTCCGGCCTCTGCCACGTACGGATCGACGTTCACCATCGACACACCGAACGCGCCCTCCATCGCCGAAGTGGTCCTGTTGCGTCCCGGCGCGGTCACCCACGCCTTCAACATGTCGCAACGGTTCGTGGGCTGCTCCATCGTGAGCGGAGGAGCGACCTCGCTGGACGTAGAGGCGCCCCCCGACGGGACGATCGCCCCGCCCGGCTACTACCTCCTGTTCATCCTGGACGGCGCCCGCGTACCCTCCGAGGGGATGTGGATCCGGCTCACCACTTGAGCCCAGCGAGGCCGGTCGGTGGGCTCTTCTGAACGGGTGGGCCGTGGGCAGCTCCTCCCGAGAAGTCCTGCGCCGGGATGTCCTGGGCGGCCTGATCCACGAGTACCGCTTCGAGGCGGCACTTGCCCCCCCGTGTGAACGACCCACTCAGGCGTGCAGAATCATAGAGGCATGCAGGGACGCCACTCGAGAGTCGCGGCCGGACGCGACAGTGACCGGCCTGGCAGGCCCGATCCCGGTGAGGGCGAGGGGGCGGATGGAAGGCGTCCTGCACACCAGGAGGATCTCGGCAACCGTCCGTGCGTCGCCGTCCTAGGGGCGTCGACGTATCCGGCGGCGCGCGACCGTCCGGCCAGGGTGCTGCGCGTGTCCGGCGTAAACGTTCATGGCCGGCGTGGCGTTGATGATTGGCGTGACCGTTGCGCCGACCTGCAGGCGCCGCGCGAAGTGCTTGAACCAGCGCCCTTCATTGGCCACTGTCCTTTCGATAGCTGTCACGTCGAACCTTTGCGTGACGGGCGCTGAGACGGAGCACTTGCCCTTCTACCTGCGGACATTTTTTCGAGTAGTGTCCAGTTGGGTGCACGGGGAGAAATCGTGGAGTCCTCCCCGATCTCTCCCTCGTCGGCTCCCTGCGTCCCGCCCGCGGGGAAGTGGCGGGAACTCTCAGCGGTTCACCCGGCCCCCCACGAGCACCCGGCGGCGCGCAGCCAGAGCAGCCAGTGACAGGGCGGCCAACCCCACGAGAACCACGACGATGCCCGCCCACGGCGCCGTCTGGGCCCCTGGTGCGGTATCTGGGGCAGGCTCGCGAGTGGCGACCGGGGCAACGGGATTCGTTTCCGGCAGGCCGTGGTCCACGAGGTAATGGAAGAAGCCGAGGGAGCTCTGGTACCAGCCGGCAAGCATCGGTATCTTGACACCGGCTGTCAGCTCCTGGCCCGGCGGGGTATACGTCACGGGCCCGCCCTTCGCGTATGGATACAGATCCTGTCGGATGAGGTCGTTGCCGCCGTCGAACCGGTAGGTCACGAGGTACCTGGGCCCCAGATCCGCGGGAGTCAGTCCCAACTCCTCGACCGAGTCGGCCCGGGTGTCGTCCAGACCGCCCGCCACATCGATCCCGGACTCCCATAGTCCCTCCGTGTCGGGGGCTTCGATCCTCAGCCCGCCTTCGAGTCCCGGGCCGGTGATGTTCGCCTCGGTGATGGACTCCACCTTGGCCGATGCGGATCCGGCGATGACCACGGTCGATATCGCCACCAGTCCTGCGAACAGCACCCGTGCTCTCATAGTCCTTCATCCTTACTCGACTGCCTGCAGTACACCGCCAGTGGCTCGCTGGTTCCCTTCCCATTTGCCCAGGATTTCGGCGTTACCCACAGAACCGGACCTGCGACGGCCGGGTTCGTACGACTGCACCTCCGCCTCCGCGATCGGGAATCGAACTCACGGGGTTCGGCGGCGGTAGTAACCGCCTCGCCGAATCTTGGCGTGGCGCTTGCTGAGAGCAACCGGCAGCCCTTCTACCTGCGGACATTTTTTCGACTTCTGTCCAGTTGGGTGCACCGAACCGAACCTCCGACGCGCCGACGTGCTGCGATGAAGCGGGAAGCCGCGAACGGCCGGCGCGTCAGCGCAGGCAGATCAGCGCTATCGCTCGGCGTACTCGACTCCGGAGGCCTGCTCCCGCTTGCCGCGACGCCATCCGCGGGCGCTCCGCGGTGGCGTTGGAGAGGGACTCGGAGATGGCTTCGTGGCCATCCACGAACTGCGAGCGGTGGCAGTTCGTCGCTCCAAGCGCAGCCCGAAACCGACGTGAGCGCGGGCGCTCATCCCCGTTCCCGGTGGGCGCGTTCGTCAGCCGGCAGCGCGCCTTGGAGGCCCTCCAGGTACTCGTCCAGCCGGTCGTAAGTCTCGGCGGCACCGGACTCCATCCCTGACTCGAGCGTCCCGTCGCGGTCCTCGACCGAGTCGAAGACCGAGGTCGCCGTGAGCGTGGTCTTGCCGTCGTGCTCCTCGAGCGTCAGGGTCT
>Ga0214472_10001249_pt1 | contig 29034 bp, 31 predicted proteins | sample RVTome_6_FD_207662 | JGI IMG/M metagenome (GOLD analysis project Ga0214472, IMG submission 207662) | Soil microbial communities from uranium-contaminated site in the Upper Colorado River Basin, Wyoming, United States - RVT140D175 | ecosystem: Environmental > Terrestrial > Soil > Contaminated >...
TCAACAGCGTCTTGTCCGGCGAGCCCCCGTGCCGGAGGCGGCCCCGGGGCATGGCCGAGGCCAGGATGAACACGGCCAGCGCCGAGAGGGCCAGGCTGAGGAGGACGAGGAGCGTGAGCGTTCCGTTGGAGAAGGTCATGGGTTGTCCTGAGCCGGTGGTCCGGAGTATACCTGCCGGGACGGACCCGGCCGACGGCGCGAGGAGGAACGGTGGCGGACATGCCGGTGGAGGAGCTGCTGGGGAGCTGTGCGCTGTTCGAGGGCCTCTCCGCCAAGGAGCTGAAGGCGGTGAAGCAGGTCGGCAAGGAGGTCTCGTTCGCCCCCGGCAAGGAGATCGTGAAGCAGGGAGAGAGCGGGGTGGGCTTCCACCTGATCGTGGAGGGCCAGGCGGACGTGGAGGTGGATGGCGAGAAGGTGGCTGCCCTCCGCCCGGGGCAGTACTTCGGGGAGATGTCCCTGCTGGACGGCGGGCCGCGCTCGGCCACCGTCAAGGCCGCCACGGACGTCCGGACGTTCTCCTTGCCCGCCTGGGACTTCACCGGCTTCCTGGACCAGAACCCGTCGATCGCCCGGAAGATGCTGGTGGAGCTGTCGAAGCGGCTCCGGGCCGCCGAGAGCTCCCACACCCACTAGTGGACGGCGCAGCCACGGACCGGAAGGAGAGAGCGAGATGGATCCAGACGGTGTGAAGACGGTCCCCCTGTTCGAAGGCCTGGACGGGTCGCAGCGGGAACGCATCGCCCGGTGGGCCGACGAGGTCGAGGTGGATCAGGGAAAGCACCTGGTGGACGAGGGAGACTTCGCCCACGAGTTCTTCGTCATCCAGGAGGGCGAGGCCAACGTCACCCACGAGGGCGCGGTGATAGCCAAGCTCGGCCCCGGCGATTGGTTCGGTGAGATCGCGCTGGAGGAGACCGACCGGCGCACGGCCTCCGTGGTGGCCACAACGCCCATGCGCCTGATCGTGATGCTGGGGCGAGACTTCCACGAGATGGAGGCGGAGATGCCTCAGGTGGCCGGCACGATCCGCCAGGCCATCACCCAGCGGCTGGCCAACACCTAACCGGAGAGCCGGCGGAGCGCGCCGGGCACGGCTTCGGGAGGGAGGGCCGGCGAGAGCCGATTGCCCTGCAGGAGGTCGCAGCCCAGGTCGGTGAGCGCCCGGACCTGCCGCTCGGTCTCCACGCCCTCGGCCACCACCTTCATCCCCCATGCCCGGGCCAGACCGATGACCCCCGAGACGATGGCCGTGTCCTCGGCCCGTGCGCCCACCCCGCGGATGAAGGACCGGTCCACCTTCAGGAAGTCGGCAGGCAGGCTGCGGAGCTGGATCAGCGATGAATAGCCCGTCCCGAAGTCATCGATCGAGATCCGCACCCCCAGCGTTCGCAGGGCCCGCAGGATCTCCGCCCCCACCTCCCGCTGGCGGACCCACGTGGACTCGGTGATCTCCAGGTTCAGGGTGGCCGGATCCGAGCGGCTGGCGGCCAGGGCCGCAGCCGTGGTCTCCACCAGGCCCGCGTGGCCCAGCTGGATGGGGGACACGTTCACGCACACCACCAGGTCGGGGCGGCGAAGGGTCTCCCGCCACCGCTCGGCGTCCTGCGTGGCCTGATGGATCACCCAGGAGCCCAGGTCGAGGATCCGCCCGTTGCCCTCTGCCAGCGGGATGAACCGGGCCGGCTCCAGGAACCCGGCATCGGGGTGGCGCCAGCGGAGCAGGGCCTCCAGGCCGGCCACCGATCTGTCCGTGGTCACGATCGGCTGGTACCGGAGGACCATCTGCCCTCGCTGAAGGGCATGGTCCAGGTCATGAGCGAGGTCGATCGCGTCGGCCATAGCCATGGAGCCAAGTATGGTCGACGGGCCGGGTCCTGCGAATAGCAAAGAGTGACAACTTCGCAGGTGAGCCGTTCGGTGAGGGACGTCGGTCGTTCGGCCCACTGCCGGTGGGCGAGGGGGGAGTCGAACCCCCACGGGCTTGCGCCCACAGAGTCCTGAACCCTGCGCGTCTGCCAGTTCCGCCACCCGCCCGGGGTGCTCGACCGATGGTAGCAGGAAGCCGGGGGGGCGTTCGGGGGCCTGACTATAATCGCAAGCACTTCCGGGAAAAGGACCCCCATGGGCATCCTCCGAGACTTCGAAAGCCGCCTGGAGCGCATCGTGGAGGGAGCGTTCACCAAGGCCTTCCGCTCCGGGGTGCACCCCGTGGAGCTGGCCCGACGGATCATGCGGGAGATGGAGGCCCACAAGACCGTGGGCGTCAAGGAGATCTGGGTCCCCAACCGCTACGTGATCCACCTGGCCGAGGACGACCGGGAGCGGTTCTCCGGGATGGAGCGAGGGCTGGCCGGCGAGCTCGAGCAGGTCGTGGTCCAGGGCGCCAGGGAGCGGGGGTTCGGCCTGGTGGCCGCGCCCCAGGTCACGTTCCAGACCGACCCGGGACTCAAGCGCGGCGACTTCCGCCTGGACGCGGAGCTCACCGAGGAGACCGGCCCAGCCCCATCGGATGGAGCCCCCCTCCCCGGCCACGCCATCCTGGTCCTGCTGGAGGAGGGGAAGGCGGCCCGGGAGTTCGCCCTCCGCGAGGGCCCGGCGGTGATCGGGCGGATGGAGGGGTCGGACATCGAGATCTCGGATCCGGGGGCCAGCCGGCGCCACGCCGAGGTCCGCAAGCAGGGCCCCGACTTCGTCCTGGCCGACCTGGGCTCAACGAACGGCACCATGGTCAACGGCTCAGAGGTGGGCCAGCACACGCTCACCGACGGCGACCGGATCACGATCGGCCGCACGGTCCTCGAGTTCCGGAGAGGGTGAGGGGATGCCTCCATTCGTGCTGACGATCCTGAAGCTGGTCCTCCTCCTGCTGCTCTACTTCTTCGTGTACCGGGCGGTGCGGACCATCGCCGCCGACCTGTACGGCCGGCGGGAGCGCCGGGCCGCCACCCCGCGGACCAAGCCGGTCCGCAAGGCTCGGGGCGGGTCCCCCGGACGGGTGGTCCTGCTCACCGATAAGGGGGGGCGCGGCAGCCAGCACAAGCTGAACGGGACTCTGACCATCGGCCGGGCTCCCGACACCGACATCCGGCTGGACGACACCTATGCATCCCAGCAGCACGCCCGGATCAGCGAGCGCAACGGGACATGGATGGTGGAGGATCTGGGTTCCACCAACGGCACGTACCTCAACAGGACCAAGGTCACCGCGCCCGCCCATCTCGCCCCGGGCGACCGGATCCGGATCGGCAACACCTACCTGGAGGTGCGCCGTTGAAGGTGGCGGTGGGAGCGGCCACGGACGTGGGCCGGGTCCGTGAGCGCAACGAGGACTCCTACCTGGTGGCCGATCCCCTGTTCGCCGTGGCCGACGGGCTGGGGGGGCACCAGGGCGGGGAGGTGGCGTCCAGCGTGGCCCTGGACACCCTGAAGGACGTCTCCACGGCGGACGGTGACGAGGCCACCATCCCCGACCGCCTGCGGGAGGGCGTGGTCCGGGCCAACCAGGTGGTGCACACCCGGGCGGAGGCCGACCCGAACCTCAAGGGGATGGGGACCACGCTCACCGCGGCGGTGGCCGGCACGGGCCGGTTCCACCTGGCGCACGTGGGGGACTCGCGAGCGTACCTGCTCCGGGACGGGGAGCTCACGGCCCTGACCGAAGACCACACGCTGGTCCGGCGCCTGGTGAGCGAGGGCCGCCTGACCCCCGAGGAGGCCGACGTCCACCCCCAGCGGAGCATCCTGACCCGGGCCCTGGGGATCGAGGGCGACGTGGAGGTGGACCAGGCCACGGTGGAGATCACGGCCGGCGACCGGATCCTGCTGTGCAGCGACGGCCTGACCTCGATGATCACGGACCGCGACGTCCACGGGATCCTGGCTTCCGGGCGAGCCGCCCAGCCAACGGCCGAGGCATTGGTGACCGCGGCCCTGGAGGCCGGCGGCCAGGACAACGTCACGGTGGTCATCCTGGACGTGGTGGAGACGGAGCCGGCGCCCGCTCCCATCCCCGCCGAGCCCGGATCGGCCGCCGTCCGAGCCCGCGGCGAGCCCTCGCCCCCCCGGAGGCGGCGGTGGCCGCGCCGGCTGGTCTGGGCGGCGATGGTGGCCCTCCTGCTGGCCGGCGGCGCCGTTGGCGCCCGCGCCTACCTGAACGGGCAGTGGTTCGTCGGGGTGGATGGCGGACGGGTGGCCCTGTTCCGGGGGGCGCCCGTGTCCGTGCTCGGCTACGACCTGTCCACCCTGGCGGAGCGGACCGACATCCCCGCCGCGCGAGCCCAGGGCTCCCAGGTGTGGAGCGGGCTGGAAGAGGGGATCACCGCCGGATCGGAGGCCGAGGCCCGCCGGATCATCTCCCAGATCAGGGCGGACACCGCACCACCCCTCCCGGCCCCCAGCCCCTCACCCTCGGCATGAGCGACGCGGCACCCGAACGCCACCGGCGGAACGCGGAGCTCGGACTCCTGGTCCTGGCCCTGATCGTGGCCGTGGGCGCATACGCGCTGGTGGGGCTGGGACGGGACGGGGCCGTCCCGGCGGGGGTGGCCGCGTTCGGCCTCCTGATCACCGGAGGCTACGTGTTCGCGCACCTGGCGGTGCGCCGGTTCGCTCCCGGGGCCGACCCGATCTTCCTTCCGGTGGGGGCGCTCCTGGCCGGGCTGGGCTTCGCGGTGATCGACCGGCTGGACCCGGAGCGGGCGGTGGCCCAGGCCGGGTGGCTGCTGCTGGGCCTGCTCCTGTTCGCGCTGACCCTGGTCATCATCCGGGACCACCGCCAGCTGGATGCCTTCACCTACACGCTGGGCTTCCTGGGGCTCCTCCTGCTCCTGCTCCCGCTGGCCCCGGGGCTGGGCCAGGAGATCCGGGGCGCCCGAGTGTGGATAGCCCTGGGCCCCATGCGATTCCAGCCCGCCGAGGTGGCCAAGGTCCTGATCGTGGTGTTCGCCGCGTCCTACCTGGCAGCGAGGAAGGAGCTCCTGGCCGTGGCCACCCGGCGCCTGGGGCCGCTGGCTCTGCCGGAGCCGCGCCACCTGGGCCCGCTCCTGTTCGCATGGCTGGTGTCCCTGGCCGTGCTGTTCTTCCAGAAGGACCTGGGGTCGTCGCTCTTGTTCTTCGGCCTGGTGGTGGTGATGCTGTGGGTGGCCACCGCTCGCTCCGCGTACCTGATCTTCGGCGGGATGATGTTCGCCGCGGGGGCACTGTTCGCGTACCGCGCCTTCACCCACGTCCAGGACCGGATCACGGTGTGGCTGCACGCCCTGGACCCACGGTTCATCCAGGACGAGGGGTACCAGGTGGCCCAGTCGCTGTTCGCCATGGCCACCGGGGGGATCGCCGGCACCGGGCTCGGGCAGGGCCGGCCCCAGGACATCCCCGACGCGCCCACGGACTTCGTGTTCGCGGCCATCGGCGAGGAGCTGGGCCTGCTGGGCACGATCGCCGTGCTCCTGCTGTTCGTCCTGCTGATGGCCCGGGCGTTCCGCACCGCCCTGACCCGGGCCGACGACTTCGGCCAGCTCCTGGCCGCCGGCCTTGGGACCATCCTGGCCCTGCAGACCTTCGTCATCATCGGCGGGGTCACCCGGCTGATCCCGCTCACGGGCATCACCCTGCCGTTCGTGTCCTACGGCGGGTCCAGCCTGGTGGCCAACTTCGTGCTCCTGGCCCTCCTGGTCCGGACCTCGGCCGGGCCGTCGCGGGAGGAGGAGGGCTGATGGACCGGCAGATCCGCCGGCTGGCCACGGGCTTCCTGGTCCTGTTCGGCCTCCTGGCCCTCAACGTCAACTACATCCAGGTCATCGCCGCGGATGACCTGGCCAACAACCCGGCCAACAAGCGGCTCCTGATCCAAGAGTACGTCGTGGATCGGGGGCAGATCCTGGCCGCCGACCGGTCCACGGTCCTGGCCCGGAGCCGGGCCACCGAGGGCGCCCTGAAGTACCTGCGCCGCTACCCCGAGGGGGAGCGCTACGCGCACATCACCGGCTTCTACTCGTTCGTGTTCGGCCGGAGCGAGTTGGAGCAGTCCTTCAACCAGGAGCTGTCCGGACGATCCCCCGAGCTCCTCCCCCAGCGGTTCATCGACGAGGTCCTGGGCCGGGACCGGCGCGGGGCCAGCCTGGTCCTCTCCGTGGAGCCCCGCCTCCAACAGCTGGCCGCCCGGGGCCTGGGAGGGCGGGAGGGGGCCGTGGCGGCCATCAACCCCCAGACCGGGGAGGTGCTGGCCCTGATGGCCAACCCGTCCTACGACCCGAACGAGCTGTCCTCGCATGACGGGAAAGAGATCCGGGCGGCCTGGGACCGGCTCAACGAGGACCCCAACAAGCCGCTCCTGTCCAACGCCTCCGACCAGTTCTTCCCCCCGGGCTCCACGTTCAAGGTCGTGGTGGCGGCCGCCGCACTGGAGAACGGGATGTCTCCGCAGGACACGATCCCCAACCCGCCCGAGCTGGACCTGCCCCAGACGAACGAGACGCTGGAGAACTTCGGTGGGGGCCAGTGCCCGGGCGGGTCGGAGATCAGCCTGGCCCAGGCACTCCGGGTGTCGTGCAACGTGGCGTTCGGCGGCCTGGGCCTCGAGCTGGGCGGCGCCACCCTGGCCGAGCAGGCTCGCCAGTTCGGGTTCGGCCAGCAGATCCCCTTCGACATCCCCTGGCAGGAAGGCGCGTTCCCCGACCCCTCGGGCTTCGAGCAGGACCAGCCCGGCCTGGCCTTCTCGGCCATCGGGCAGAAGGACGTCCGGACCAACGTCCTGCACATGGCCCTGGTGGCCGGGGCCATCGGCAACGGGGGCGTGATGATGGAGCCCCGGCTGGTCCGCGAGGTCCGCGATCCCTCGGGCCGGATCATCCGCCGGCTGGAGCCCGCCGTGTGGGGGGAGCCGATGTCGGGGTCGAACGCGAACAAGCTGACCAAGATGATGAAGGCCGTGGTCGAGAGCGGGACGGGAACCGCGGCCCAGATCCCCGGGGTGGCGGTGGCCGGCAAGACGGGGACCGCCCAGAACCCGGGCACGGACCCCCACGCCTGGTTCATCGCCTTCGCCCCCGCCGACCGGCCCACCATCGCCATCGCCGTGGTGGTGCTGAACGGCGGGGACCTGGGGAGCGAGGCCACGGGCGGGCAGATCGCCGCTCCCATCGCCCGGCGGGTGATGGAGGCGGCCCTGACGGGGTAGGTATCCCGGCGTGACGAAGCAGGGCACCGTGCTCGGCGACCGGTACGAGCTGGGACCCCGGCTGGGGACCGGCGGCATGGCCACCGTGTACCGGGCCCGGGACCGGGTGCTGGGCCGGGACGTGGCCGTGAAGGTCCTGGCTCATGGGTACGCCTCCGACACCAGCTTCGTGGAGCGCTTCCGCCGCGAGGCCCGGGCCGCCGCCGGCCTGAACCACCCCAACGTGGTGACCGTGTACGACCACGGCGCGGACGACGGCTCCCGATACATCGTGATGGAGCACGTCGACGGCCGAACCCTGGCGGAGGTGCTGGCACAGGAAGGAACGCTGGCCCCGGAGCGTGCGGCGGCCATCACGGCGGGCGTGGCCCGGGCCCTGGACGCCGCCCACCGGCGGGACCTGGTGCACCGGGATGTGAAGCCGGCCAACATCCTCCTGACCCGGGACGACCGGGCCAAGGTTGCGGACTTCGGCATCGCCCGGGCCGCGGCCGATGCCGCCCTCACCGCGACAGGGACCGTGATCGGCACGGCCACCTACATCGCTCCCGAGCAAGCCGCCGGGCGAAGCGTGGACCACCGCTCCGACATCTACTCGCTGGGCTGCGTGCTGTACGAGATGCTGGCCGGGCGACCCCCGTTCACCGCAGACACGGACCTGGCCCTGGCCTCCCGCCATGTGCGCGACGATCCCGCGCCCCCATCCTCGATCCGTGACGGGATCCCGCCGGAGCTGGAGCGGGTGGTGATGACCGCCCTGGCCAAGGACCCAGTGCGAAGGTTCCGGACCGCCCGGGAGATGGCCGACGCTGCGGCCGCGGCCATGATCCCGCCGGGAGCGGCCACGGCGGTCATCGAACCCGGCCAGCGAACCGCGGTGATGCCGGCCATTCCGGACGAGCCGGGACGTGACCGCCGGTGGCTCCCGTGGTTGTTGGCGGCGGGGGGCGCCGGGCTCCTCGGACTGATGCTCCTCCTGCTGTCGCTCCGTCCATCGGAGCGGCTGGTCTCGCCGCCCAACCAGGTGAACCGGGGGGTGGAGACCCCGTCACCGGCGCCTCGGGAGAACCCGGTCCTGAGCTTCGCGGAAGCATACGGGGCATTCCTGGCGGTGATGGACCACGCCCTGGAGATCGGCGACGTGTCTCCCGCGACCGCTCGCGACGTCACGCGCCGGATGGACGACGCCGTGCGGGCCTACCAGGAAGGGGAGGCAGAGGATGCCCTGGAGGCGCTGGACGAGGCCCGCGGAGAGCTGGCCGGCCATGCGGCCCGCGGAGACGTGGACCCGGAGGCCGCCGCGGCCATCGGAGCGGCCATCGACGCCATGGAAGCGGCCGTCCTCCGGGACGCCCCCCAGCCCGTGGACGACGAGGGGGACGACGGGACCCCCGGGAAGAGCAAGGGGAACGACAAAGGGAAGGGCAAGGGGAACGACTCCGACTGAGCCCCTCCTGAAAGGACCGGCCCGAACGGCTAGAGTTCATCCCGAGACCCCATGGCGAACGGTTCCAAGCGTGTGCTGGCCGGCCGGTACCAGATCGAGGGCGCCGTCGGCGAAGGCGGGATGGCCAAGGTGTTCCGGGGGACCGACACGGTCCTGGGACGCACGGTGGCCGTCAAGGTCCTGGCGCCCCAGTTCGCCCGCGACGGGCAGTTCGTGGAGCGGTTCCGCCGAGAGGCCCAGGCCTCGGCCGGCCTGAACCACCCCAACATCGTGTCGGTGTTCGACACCGGCTCCGAGAACGGGATCCACTACATCGTGATGGAGTTCCTGGAGGGCCGGACCCTCAAGCAGGTCATCGCCGAGGAGGGCCGCCTCCATCCCGACCGGGCCTCGGAGATCGCCGAGGGCGTGGCCAAGGCGCTGGGAGCAGCCCACGCCCAGGGCCTGGTCCATCGCGACGTGAAGCCGGGCAACATCATGCTCACCCCTCAGGGCGAGGTGAAGGTCATGGACTTCGGCATCGCCCGGGTTACCACCGGCGAGGCCCTGACCCAAACGGCCACCGTGCTGGGCACGGCCTCCTACTTCTCCCCCGAGCAGGCCAAGGGCGAGGCCGTGGATGCGCGGTCCGACATCTATGCGGTGGGATGCGTGCTGTACGAGATGCTGACCGGACGCCCGCCCTTCTCCGGCGACTCGGCGGTCGGCGTGGCCTACAAGCACGTCCGGGAGGACGCCCCGCTGCCGTCCTCCCTGAACCCCGACGTGTCACGGACCATGGACGCGGTGATCATGAAGGCCCTGTCCAAGAACCCGGCGAACCGCTACCAGTCCGCGTCGGACATGGCCCAGGACCTGGCCCGGGTCCGCCAGGGGATGCCGGTGGCGGCAACGCCGGTCCTTCCCGGCGACCCCACCCAGATGGTGACCCGCCCCGTGACCCAGGGCACCGCGGTCATGGACGCGCTCCCGGAGGAGGACGAGGAACCAGGCGGGAGCCGGACCTGGCTGGTGGTCCTGGTCACGGTGCTTGTGGTGGCCCTGCTGGGCACCGCGGCGTTCTTCCTGGTTCGCGAGCTGACCTCGGGCCCGCCCATGGTCGCCGTCCCCAACGTGGTCACGTTGACCCAGGAGGAGGCCACCCAGGAGCTGGAGCAGGCCGGGTTCCGGGTGGAGGTCACCCAGCAGCCCGATGCCGCGGACGAGGGGATCGTGTTCCGGCAGAGCCCCGAGGCAGACACCCAGGCCGAGGAGGGCTCGGACGTACGGCTCTTCGTGTCCACCGGCCCGGAGCCGGTTGTGGTCCCCAACCTGTTCGGGAAGACCGTGGACGATGCCCGGGCCGAGCTGGCCCAGGCAGGCCTCCGGCTGGGGGCGGTGGTCGAGGAGCAGACCGACGAGGTCCAGCCCGGCCGGATCTTCAGTCAGGACCCCGCCCCCGACGAGGAGATCAAGCAGGGCAGGGCGGTGGACGTCACGGTGGCCGCAGAGGACACCACCCGCATCGTCCCCAACGTGGTGTGCAAGGACCTGGAGGACGCCAAGGATCTCATCGAGGCCCAGGACCTGAAGATGAAGGTCCAGGGGAGCGAGCTCTCGCTGTCCTGCGCGGAGGGCACGGTGGCCCGTCAGGACCCGGAGGCCGGCGAGGAGATCGAAGCCGGCAAGCGGGTCAGGGTCTGGGAGTCGGACGGCCCGCCGGAGAGCCCGAGCCCCGAATCGCCCTCGCCGTGAGCCTCTGGTTCGCGCCGGAGGCGTTCACCGAGGAGGAGCGGGCGGTCCTGGCGCCGCACTTCACCAACCTCGACCAGCCGGTGTTCGCCCTGGTCAACCTGCCGGAGGTGACCAAGGGCGCCCTGTTCGCCCGGTACTCGCGCTCAGCGAAGTCCCTCCGCCGGCTGTTCGTCGACGAGTTCGCCGGCCACGCCGCTCCGGTCGCCCGCCAGGACGTGGGGCTGGACCGGGCCGAGAAGCTGTACGAGCGCGTGTTCCTGGAGTACGGCGACGACTCCGTGGCCCAGCTCGGCGGCGTGCACCTGGCCTGCGAGCAGTCTTCCCAGATCCTGGCCAAGGTCCTGGAGCGCGGCCGGCTCATGGCCTACCTGGAGCAGTCCACACGGTACGTCCCCTACGACGACCGCCCCGGCGGCCGGTGGCGGTACGCGGTCCCCCCCGAGGTGGAGGAGGCCGGCCTCGGTGCGCGCTTCGTCGAGGTCATCGACGACGCCTTCGACACCTACGCCCGGTGGCTGGGGCCGATGCAGGACCTGTACCGGCGGCTGTTCCCCCAGGAAGCCGGTGATCCCGACCCCGTGTACCGGGCCACGATCCGGGCCAAGGCCTGCGACACGCTCCGCGGCCTGCTCCCCGCGGCCACCCGCACGAACATCGGGATCTACGGCACCGGGCAGGCCTACGAACAGCTCCTGCTGCGCATGCGTGCCAACCCCCTGGCCGAGGTCCGAGCGTACGCGGACCTCATGCTCGCCGAGCTGCGGACGGTGATCCCGGCCTTCCTCCGGCGGGTGGACCTCCCCGACCGAGGCGGCGCGTGGAGCGCGTACCTGGAGCAGACGAGAGAGGCCACCGCGGCCGTCTCCGGCCAGCTCAACGCCGAACCCGACCCGCGGCCCGAGGTCGTGCTCACCGACGTCGACCCGGAGGGCGAGGTCAAGGTGGTGGCCGCCGCCCTGTACGAGACCTCCGACCTCCCCGACGACCGCCTCCTGGCCCTGGCTCGGGAGATGACCGAGCAGGAGCGGGCCCGGGTGCTGGAGGCCTACGTCGGCGAACGGACGAACCGCAGGCACAAGCCGGGGCGGGCCTTCGAACGGACCGGGTACCGGTTCGACGTCCTGTGCGACTACGGCGCGTTCCGGGACCTCCAGCGCCATCGCCTGCTGACCATCGAGTGGCAGGCCCTGACCCCGGCCCACGGGTACGAGCTCCCCGGAGAGATCGAGGAGGCCGGCGCGCTCCCCGACTGGCGCCGGGTCATGGACGCCTCGGCCGGGCTGTGGTCGGACCTGCGTGCCGCGGGGCTCGGGGATGCGGCGCAATACGCGGTGAGCATGGCCTACAAGATCCGGTTCGTGATGCAGACGAACGCCCGCCAGGCGATGCACCTCATCGAGCTGCGGACCACGCCGCAGGGACACCCCACCTACCGGCGGGTGGCCCAGGAGATGCACCGGCTGATCGAGGAGCAGGCCGGCCACCGGGCCCTGGCCGCGGCGATGCGATTCGCCGACCACTCGAAGGTGGACCTGGAGCGCCTGCAGGCCGAGCGGCGCACCGACGCGAAACGGCGGGGCCCCCAGACGTGAGCCCCACGGAGGGGCCGATCGTCACGGCCCTCGTGCTCCTGGCCGCGGCGGCGCTCCTGTTCGCGGTGCGGTCCTTCCAGCTGCTGTTCCGGGACATCCGCCCCAAGTACCGCGGCCGGCACCGGCGCCCCTCCGGCTGAGCCGGCGAGTGAACCTCGAGATGCCCGAGGTCGAGGAGGTTCAGCGACTGGGCCGCTGACCCGGCAGGTGTCCACCCCCTCCGTGGCGAACTCCCCCTCATGGACCGTCGATCCGAGCGGCGCCTTGTCCAGCCGTGGTTCTTCTGGCTGGTGCTCCCGTGCTTCCTCCTGCCCTTCTTCGCGTTCGCAGCGCCGCAGTGCAACGTGAAAGGGGAACCGGACCCTCCCTCAGAGGAAGTCTCGATGACCGGGGTGGACCTCCTGATCGGGGGCGAACCCACCGTGGAGCGGCAGGCCCCCCCAGGAGAGGACCCCGGAACCTCCGTCGCTGCGAGGGCATCGGACCTCGGCCCCCAGCCCTGGGCCTGGGTTGCGCTCCTGGCAGCCATGGCCGGTGCGACGGTGAGCGTTTCATCCAGCGGGTGGCGGGTGGGAGCCTCCATCCTCGCGGCCGCGGTGGGGGTCACCTCCCTGATCGGGCTGGGCCTCGTCGTCGGGCTGTTCGTGGCCGAGGAGCGGATCGGCTTCTCCCTGGCCCTGGGGCTGTTCGGCCTGGCCCTGGTCAACGGGATCATGTGGCCCGTCTACCGGGCCATCTTCGGCTTCCGGGAAGATCCCCCTGCCGAGTAGGGGCCTCCGCTGCCCTGTTCAGGTTCCCTTCCAGGTGAAAGGGATGCCTTCCAGTTCGAACGCGGCAACTCGCTCTTGCGGCTCAGCTGGCGGAGGCCTTCTGCTTCTCCTCCTCGATCAGGACCCGGCGGAGGACCTTGCCGATCATCGTCTCGGGCAGGGCGTCGCGGAACTCGATGTGCTTGGGGGCCCGGTAGCCGGTCAGGCCGTGCTTCTCATCACGGGTCCACTCCATGATCTCCTGGGGCGTCGACGAGACCCCCTCCTTGAGGACGATGAACGCCTTGACGGCCTCACCTGTCTTCTCGTCGGGGATCCCCACCACCGCGGCCTTCTGGACCTTCGGGTGCCGGTACAGGACCTGCTCCACGTCCGTGGGGTACACGTTGAACCCGGACACGATGATCATGTCCTTCTTCCGGTCCACGATCGAGAAGTAGCCCTCCTCGTCCATCTTGGCGATGTCCCCCGTGTGCAGCCACAGCTTCCCGTCCGAGTGCTTGCGGATCATGTCCCCGGTCTCGTCGGGCTTGTTCCAGTAGCCCTTCATGACCTGGGGCCCGTGGATGCACAGCTCCCCCTCCTGGTCACCACCGACCTCCTTGTCGGGGTCGTCGATGTCCACCAGCTTGCAGTCGGTGTCGGGGATGGGCAGCCCGATCGAGCCGAACTTCCGCTTCCCGAAGATCGGGTTGATGTGGGTGACCGGGCCGGTCTCGGTCAGGCCGTACCCCTCGACCAGCCGCCCGCCGGTGATGGCCTCGAACTTCTCGGCCACGGCCACCGGCAGAGGCGCGGCGCCCGAGAAGCAGGCCTTGATCGAGGTGATGTCGTGCTTCTTCGTCTCCGGGCCCTCGTTGATGGCGATGTAGATCCGGGGGACGCCGGGGAACAGCGTGGGCTTCTCCTTGGCGATGGCCTTGAGCGTCATGCCCAGCTCGAACCGGGGCAGGAGGACCAGCTTCAGGCCCTTGGACAGGCCCACGTTCATCACGGCCTGGAGGCCGTAGGAATGGAAGAACGGCAGGACGCACACGATGCCGCCCTTGCCCTCCTCGATGGCCCCGGTGAACCAGGCCGCGGTCTGCATCACGTTGCTGACCATGTTCCAGTGGGTGAGCATCGCGCCCTTCGACAGGCCGGTGGTCCCTCCCGTGTACACCAGGGCGGCCACGTCCTCCTTGGGGTTCACCGTGGCCACCGAGGCGTCGGGGTAGGTGCCCTTCATCAGGTCCGCCCACCAGTCGACGTCGGCGTCGGCGGGGACCGGCGGCCAGTCCCGTCCCTCGTGCTTGGCCTCCTTCTTGAACTTGATCGGGGCCAGCTGCTTGAGGGGGAACGGCATGTAGTCGGTGACCTTGGTGACGATGATCCGCTTGATGCCGGCCTCCGACCGCACCGCGTTGACCAGCGGATAGAGCTGGTCGAGGCAGATCAGCTTCTCCACGCCGGCGTCGGTCAGCTGGTGGGTGAGCTCGCGCTGGGTGTACAGGGGGTTGTTCCCCACGACCACGGCGCCCAGCCGCTGGCAGGCGTAGAACGCGATCACGTACTGCGGGCAGTTCGGGAGCACGAAACCGACGCGGTCCCCCTTCTGCACGCCCATCGAGGCCAGGACCCGGGCGAACTGCTCGGCCTCGCCCAGGAGCTCCTGGTAGGTCAGCCGCTTCCCGAAGAACGCCACCGCGGGCGCCGAGGGGAAGCGCTGCGCGGATTCCTCCAGGATCGAGTAGACGGAGCGCTCGGGATACGGCTCCAGGCTCTCAGGGACCTCTTCCGGATAGCTGGACAGCCAGGGACGCTGGGTCATGGGGGCCAACTCCTTTCCAGCAGGGGCCTCGATTATCGCGGATGGCCGGGGAGCGGGACAAGCGCCTTGCCCGGACCCGTCCCGCCCCCTACCGTGGCGGTCCATGGACGCGCGCGCCCTGACGCAGGCGGCCCACCGAGCCCTGCCCCCACTGGAGGGCGAGGTTCGGGTTCCAGGCCTCCGCCGCCCGGTCGAGGTCCTCCGCGACGGGTGGGGCGTCCCCCACGTCTACGCGGAGGACCAGGACGACCTGTGGTTCGCCCAGGGCTTCCTGGCCGCGTCCGAGCGCCTGTTCCAGCTGGACGTGGGGGCCCGCCTGGCCACCGGGCGGCTTTCCGAGCTGTTCGGGGACCTCACGCTTCCCCTCGACCGTTTCATCCGCACCGTGGGTTGGGCGAGGATCGGGCGGCGCCTGGCCGGGGGCTGGGACGAGCGCTCCCGACGGATGGCCGCCGCGTTCTCGGCCGGCCAGCGCGCCTGGCTGCCGGCCATGCCCGCCCCGCCCCCGGAGTACGCCGTCCTCGACGTGGATCCCTCGCTCCCCTCGCCCGGAGAGGCCGATGCGGTGGCCGCGGCTATGAGCGTGTTCGTGGCCTGGTCCCTGTCCCGGGGCTGGGACACCGACCTGCTCCGGGCCGAGGTGGGAGAGCGCCTGGGCCTGGACGCCGTCCGGGCCCTGTTCCCCGGCGTGGACCCCGAGCCGTACCCGGTGACCGCCGGCGGGGAGCACCCCGGTCGCCTCGAGCTCCTGGACGGGGCGTGGCTCCCACCCTCCGGCCAGGGCTCGAACGCCTGGGTGGTGGCCGGGGCCCGCTCGGCCACCGGGATGCCCCTGCTGGCCAACGACCCCCACCTGGCCACCCAGCTCCCCGCGGCCTGGTACGAGGTTCACCTGGTGGCCCCGGGCATCGACGTGGCCGGTGTGTCCTTCCCGTTCTCCCCGGGCGTGATCATCGGCCACAACCAGCGGATCGCCTGGGGGTTCACCAACGTCGAGGGCGACACCCAGGACCTGTACGCGGAGCGCCTCTCCCCCGACGGCACGAAGGCCCGCCACGGCGACACGTGGGAGCCGCTCACCGTCCACCGCGAGGAGATCCCCGTCCGGGGCCGCGCGGAGCCCGAGGTCCTGGAGGTCGCCCAGACCCGCCACGGTCCCCTGCTGGACTCCTACACGATCGGCATCGCCAGCCCGCAGGTCGTGGAGGGCGGCATCACCCATCCCTACGCCCTGCGGTGGACCGGGCAGGATCACGGCGTCCAGCCCTCGGTGATCCTGGACCTGGACACCGCGTCGGACTGGGCCTCGTTCCGGGCCGCGCTGTCCCGGTGGGACTGCCCCGGGCAGAACGCGGTGTATGCGGACGTGGACGGGCACATCGGCTACCAGCTCACCGGCCGGTATCCGGTGCGCCATGGATGGGACGGCACGATGCCCGCCCCCGGGTGGGACCCGGCCTACGAGTGGGACGGCTGGATCCCGTTCGAGGATCTTCCCCGGGCCTTCGACCCTCCCCAGGGCTTCCTGGTCACCGCCAACAACCGGCCTCACGACGACGCCTATCCCCACCTGATCGGCAAGGAGTTCCTGCCTCCGTTTCGGGCCCGGCGCATCGCCCAGCTCCTGGCCGAGCGGCCCACCCACGACCGGGATGGCTTCGCCGGCATCCAGATGGACACCGTGTCTCTGTCGGTTCCCCAGGTCCTGCCGGGCCTCCTGTCGGTGCAGCCGGAGAGCGAGGACCACAAGACCGCCCTGGCCATGCTGGAAGCGTGGGACGGCGACCTGGCCGGCGACTCCGCCGCCGCGGCCCTGTACCAGGTGTGGTGCGCCCGTCTGGCCCGGGAGGTCCTGCTCCCGCACCTCGGGGAGGAGCTCTTCACCCATGCCTACGCCCGGCGCCAGTGGTCGAACGGGTTCCTGCACAGGGCGCTCCCCGGCCTCCTGGCCTTCCCCGTGGCTCCCTGGTGGGAGGGCGCCCCGGCGCGGGACGCCGCCGTGCTCCGGGCCCTGGACGCCGCCCTGGACGAGCTGGCCCAGCGATTCGGAGACCGGCCCTGGCGGTGGGGGGGGATCCACCGGGCCACGTTCGCCTCCCAGCTGGCCGTGGTCCCGTACTGCGCGGAGCTGTTCACGGCGGGCTCCGTGGACATGGGCGGGGACGACCAGACCGTCCTCCAGGCGCTGTTCGAGCCCGGGGTGCCCTACTCCGTAGCCGTGCTTCCGTCCTGGCGGCAGGTCCTCGACCCCTCGGACTGGGACGCCAGCCGCAGCGTCCTGACCCTGGGCCAGTCGGGCAACCCGGTGAGCCCTCACTTCAAGGACCAGCTTCCGTTGTGGTCGGAGGGGCGGCTCCACCCTCTGCCGTTCACCCGTACAGCCGTGGATGCCGCGACCCTGCACCGCCTGGACATCCGTCCCGGCTAGGGCCTGGGGTCGGTCTCCACCAGCGCGTACAGGGCGCCGTCGTAATAGCCGCCGGCACCCAGGCCCGAGTCCCGGAGGCGCTCGGCCTCCAGGGTGAACCCGAGCTTCTCGGCCACCCGGCGGCTCGCGCGGTTCTCCACGCCCGCCTTGAGCTCCACCCGGTGCAGGCCCACCTGCTCGAAGCCGAACCGCACCATGGCGGCCGTCCCCTCGGTGCCCAGGCCGTTCCCGGCGGCATCGGTGCGGACCCAGTACCCCACCTCGCCGCACCGCGTGTCGGGGTCATGGAACTCGACCCCCCCCGCCCCCACCACGCGGCCGCCATCCAGCCACACGAAGTCGAAGGTCCGTCCCTCCGACCAGGCCGCCCGGGAGGCCCCGCAGAAGCGCTGTGTCTCCCTCCGGCTGGCCCGGCGGGCCCATGGCATCCAGGGGCTGATCTCGAGGAGGGAGGCCTCCGCCGCCTCCCACAGGGCCTGGGCCCACCGCTCCTCCACCGGCCACAGCTCCAGACGGTCCGTCCGGAGGGGGACCCGCCGGGGAGGCTTCATGCCAGGCGGATGCGGATGCGCTTGAAGCCCTTGCCCTTGCTGTCGGTCTTGATCACCCGCACCTCGCCGACCTCCGCAGTGGACCGGACGTGCGTCCCTCCGTCGGCCTGCTTGTCCAGCCCCTGGATGTCGATGATGCGGATCGGGTCCACGTGCTCCGGGATCAGGTTGACCTTGGTCCGGATAAGGTCGGGGTCGGCCAGGGCCCGGTCTCGGGGCAGGAACAGGACCTGCACCGCATGGTCCTGGGCCAGCGCGGCGTTGAGCTTGTCCTCCACCTCCTGGCCGAACGCCGCCGACATGTGCTCCAGCTCGAAGTCCATCCGGGCCTCCGGAGGCTCCATGTTGCCCCCGGTGGTCTTCGCTCCATAGTCGCGCCACACGATGCCGGACATAGCGTGGAGGGCGGTGTGGATGCGCATGGCCAGGTGGCGGCGCTCCCAGTCGATCTCCCCCCGAACCGCTGCGTCCGGAGCGGGCACGTCGCCCTCCACCACATGGACCGGCACGCCCCCCGCGCGCACGGTGTCGGTGACGGCCGCCGCGCCGTCCTCCCACCGCAGCCATCCCCGGTCACCGGGCTGGCCGCCGCCCCGCGCGTAGAACACGGTGCGATCCAGGACCACGCCCTCCGGACGGACCTCGCGGACCGTGGCCTGGACCTGGCTGGCGTAAGCATCCGTGGCGCAGATCTCCTCGGTCAGAACATCCCCTCCCCGGGCAGGTACGCGTCCAGGAACCAGAACGCGGTGAACAGCGCGGCAAGGACCACCAGCAGCAGGGCCACCCAGTACAGGAACGCCAGGGCGGGGTGGCCCGGCTGGCGCTTGCGCAGGAAGCCGATCATGCGGGCTCCGCCAGCTCCAGGCCCGGGGCCGGTCCACCGGCTCGGATGCGCACATCGGCCACCCGGACCTGCAGTCTCAGGCCGAACGCGCTCACCGCGGCGTGCAGGCGGTCCATGCCGGGACGGGTGCCCAGCCCCTCCTCCAGGGCAGCGTCATCGCCGATGGCCTCGATCCGATAGGGCGGGCTGTGCACCCTCCCGTGGAGCAGGAGGGTGTTCCCGGCGCACCGCACGGCCGACGCTCCGGTCAGCCGCTCGCCGTTGATGGCCACGGCCTCCGCGCCCGAGGACCACAGCGCGTTGACCACGGTCTGGATGTCCTGCTCGTGGACGATGAGATCATTGGGATCGCCGGTCGGAGAGCGTCCAGCGTCGCTGTCGTCCAGGATCACCACCACGCCGGGGCCCCGGAGGGCGGCCGTGCCGGACCGGATGGAAAGCTGGCGCACCTGCCGTCCCAGGGTTCCCGTGGTCCGGTCCAGGTCCTGCACCCCGGCGGACAGCTCGTCGAGGTTCACGGTCAGGTCGGCCAGGTCGCGTCGCAGCGTGCTGACCCGCCGGTCCTGGTCCCGGATCAGGTCGGCCAGCTCCAGCCGCCGGGCCCCCCGGTCGGGCAGGGAGCCTTGGGACGCGGCCAGCACGGCCAGGAACCCCAGGAGGCCGGCGGCCACGGGGACGGCCACCCGAGAGGACGAGCGCGCCATGCGGGTATCATAGGCGGGCCCCGAACGGAGGAACCGTGCCGAAGTCCAAGTCCAAGCGGAGCAGGTACCAGGCGCCCTCGCCGCCCAAGCCCAGGCCCAGCCCGCGGTGGGTGGCCCCGGTGATCCTGTCGATCCTGTTCGCGGGGGTCCTGGTCATCGTGCTGAACTACCTGGGGCTGATCCCGGGGACCGGTGGCCAGGCCCGCAACCTGTACCTGTGGATCGGCCTGGGCATGATCGCCGTGGGGTTCGGGGCGGCCACCCGGCTCCGGTAGCGAATCACATCCCGGTAATTATCCCCAGGTGTTTCCACACTGTGGAAAAAGCTCTGGGCCGGCCCATGGGGGGGGTCCTTAGAGCCGGGGGCGCTGCTCCACCCGCATTTGCTCGCCGCAGTGCCTGGGGACCTGGAGCTCGCCCAGGCGCTCCACCTTGAACTCCGTGCCGCACTCCAGGCACACGAAGAGCACATCGAGCTCGGCCACGTCCTCCGGCTCGGCCGGGCCCTGCTCCTTGGGCCGGAGCGAGGCCACGGCCCGGACCACGGCCGCGCCGATCCACAGGATGACCATCCCGAACACGATGGCCACCACCATCCGAAGCATGACTCCAGTGTACGCGGTGCTACAAGCGCTCGAGCACGGTGGCGTTGGCCATGCCCCCGCCCTCGCACATCACCTGGAGCCCGAACCGGGCTTCGCGCCGCTCCAGCTCATGGAGGAGCGAGGTCATCAGCCGGGCCCCGCTGGCGCCCAGGGGGTGACCCACGGCGATGGCCCCTCCGTTGGGGTTCACGTGCTCTTCGAACCAGTTGTCGGGGATGGCCAGCTCCTTCTTCCAGGCCAGGACCACGGAGGCGAAGGCCTCATTGATCTCCACGACCTCGATGTCCTCCAGCGTCAGGCCGGCCCGGTCCAGCACCTTGCGGGTGGCCGGGATGACGCCGGTCAGCATGACGATGGGGTCCACGCCGGCCAGGGCGAACGAGTGGAGCCGGGCCCGGGGCCGCAGGCCCAGCTCCCTGGCCCGCTCGGGATGGGTGATGACCACGGCGCCGGCGCCGTCGGAGATCTGGCTGGAGTTCCCCGCGGTCACCACGCCGTCTTCCTTGAACGGCGTGGGCAGGGTGGCCATCTTCTCCAGCGAGGTCTCGCGGCGGACGCCCTCGTCGTGCTCGAACAGCTCGCTGCCGTCCTGCCCCTCCACCTTGATGGGCAGGATCTCCCGGTGGAACCGGCCATCGTCGATGGCCGCGGCGGCCCGCCGGTGGCTGCGCAGGCCGAACCCGTCCAACTCTTCCCGCGACAGTCCCCATCGCTCGGCGATGATCTCCGCCGACACGCCCTGCGGCACCAGGCCGCCCTCGTACCGATCCATCAGCTGCTGGCTGAACGGGAAGCCCGGCCCCTGGGAGGCGGTGACGCCCATCGGGACCCGGGTCATGTGCTCGACCCCGCTGGCCACCACCAGGTCGTAGGTCCCGGCCATCACGCCCTGGGCGGCGAAGTGCGCGGCCTGCTGTGAAGAGCCGCACTGCCGGTCGATCGTGGTCGAGGGGACCTCCTCGGGCAGGCCGGCCGACAGCCAGGCGTTCCGGGCAATATTGATCCCCTGCTCGCCGGTCTGCGACACGCATCCAGCGATGTGGTCGTCCACCGTGCTCGGATCGATGCCGGTCCGCTCCACCGCGGCCTTCAGCACCTCCCCCAGCAGGTCCACCGGGTGCCAGCCCGAGAGCCGGCCGGCCTTGCGGCCCACCGGCGTCCTGACCGCTTCGACGATCACTGCCTCGCGCATGGGACCTCCTCGTCGGGAACGCAGTACCTACCCGTCGGTAACCTACAGGGTACGCCCGGGCCGCCGGGGCGTCAACATGGCAGCCCCGGGGGCCATGATGGCCCGGAAGAGCCATGGACCGCGTCCGAGCGAGCCCCTACCGTGACATCGTGATGATCCGGACACCGACCATCGCCCTGATCGCGGCACTGGCGGTGACCGCTCCGCGTTCGTCCACGGCCGGGGCCCAGGAGGCGGCCATCTCCCTCTCGGTGACGCGGGCCTTCTCACCGAACGGCGACGGGCGGAAGGACGAGGCAACCATCACCGTGGGTGTCTCCGGGCCGGGACCGGTCACGGTGCGCGTCCTCGACGGGGCCGCCGAGCTGCGGGGTTGGGAGGAAGAGGCGCCGGCCGAGGGTGTGGTGCTCTCGTGGAAGGGGAAGGACCAGGAGGGGAACGTCCTGGAGGACGGGACGTACACGGTCGAGGCCACGGCCGACGGCGCTGCGGGCCCGGAGACGGTCTCCCTGCCCGTGCGGATCGACACCCGCGCTCCCTCCGTGTCCTGGGAGAGCATCCGCCCATCGAGGGCCAGCGGCCGGAAGGCGATCCGCTTCCACGTCAGGATCTCGGACGCCGCCTCGGAGATCCGGGTCAAGGTCACCGTGGCCGACACGCTCGGGGTGGTCGCCGCCCACCAGGACGAGCTGGCCACCGGTTCCCGCGTCATCTCCTGGCGTCCCAGGTATCGCGGCCGGAGCCTCTATCCGGGCACCTATCGTGCTGCGTTCATGGCCGAGGACGACGCCGGCAACCGGCGGGCCTCACGGGGCCGCTCGTTCCGGGTCGAACGGAAGGTCAAGGCTCGCGTGTTCCGCAGGCTGGGGCGGACCGGCCGGAAGGTCGCCATCACGATCGACGACTGCCACTACCCGGGCGCCTGGCGGAGCATGCTGAGGACCCTCCGGCGCGCGAGGGTGAAGGCTGCCTTCTTCTGCCCCGGGGACCGCATGGCGATGTTCCCTGGACTGGTGCGCAAGACGGTCCGCCAGGGCCACACGCTCGGCTCGCACGGGTGGGACCACGGCGCGATGGCCGGGCTCGGGAAGTCGGGCGCGGAGCGGAAGCTCCGGCGAGACCGGGCCACGGCGTGGCGGATCGCCCGGGTGACCACCGCCCCGTATTTCCGTCCGCCCTACGGCTCCTACGACGGCGCCGTCGTTCACGCCGCGGGAGCCACCGGCCACGGACGGGTCGTCATGTGGGACGTGACCACCGGCGACACCTCCGGGGCGGGCGTGGGGGACATCGCCCGCAACGCCGTGCGGGGAGCCCGGCCGGGAAGCATCATCCTGATGCACACCAAGGACGTGACCGCTCAGGCCCTTCCGTCGCTCATCCGGGGCCTGCGGGCGAAGGGGCTGCGCCCGGTGAGCCTGCCGAAGCTGTTCCGGGCCGCGGGTTATCCCTGAGCCCGGTCGGGGGGCAGGTTGGCCTGGGGGGTGGGCCGGAGCTCGCGCTCCAACCGGCGGCACACCACCTCCAGGATCCTCAGGGCGATGGAGGGCTGGCGCTCCAGGGCTTCCCAGAAGTCCTCGCGGCGCAGCGTGAGGCACCGAGTGGGCTCCACGCACCGAACGTCGGCGGTCGACGGGCCTCCACCCAGGAGCCCCACCTCGCCCACCGGCTCTCCGGGGCCCAGAGTCTCGATCTCCTCTCCCCCCCGGACCACGGAAGCCTTGCCCTCCAGGATCAGGTGGAAGCGGTGTCCCAGGACCCCCTCCTCCGTCAGGAGGTCGTCCGGTGGGTGCTCGGTGACCGAGGCCGCCTCGGCCAGGGTGGCCAACTGGTCGGCGGACAGCGCGGAGAAAACGCTGGCCCTGCGGAGCATCTCGGTGTCCACGGTGGCCACGGCGACCATCTTGCCACAGGCCGTGGCCATCATCGCTATCCTTCAGCCGTCCATGAGCGAGCCTTCCCCGCCCCCGGCCTGCCTGGTGTGCGGCCGCCCCACCTACGATCCCGATAAGCGCGAGCGCCCCTGGGCCCGCGGAGTGAGCGAGGGGCGCCAGGCGCTGGTATGCCCCTCGTGCCAGGAGGAGCGTCCCGACTGGCCGTCGCTGCTCGACGGGTGCACGTCGTGCGGGAGCACCCGGCTGACGCTGATCCTCGGCCAGAGGGTGTGCCGGGCCTGCGGGGCATCCACGTGAGGGCCGCCTCCGTCCCTCGCTGGTAGGCTCGCCGGACCATGAAGGACGTCGGCCTGATCGGCCTTCCCGCCTCCGGCAGGTCCACCCTGTTCACCGCGCTGACCCGGGCCGGCGCCGCCGGGGGCCGGGCCAACCAGGCGGTGGTCGACGTGCCCGATCCCCGGGTCGCCGTTCTGGCGGAGATGGAGCGCTCCAAGAAGCTCGTCCATGCCCAGGTCCGGTTCGTGGACGTCCCGGGCGGACTGTCGGCGCAGGCCATCGGGGCGATGCGGGACATGGACGCCCTGGCCGTGGTCCTCGACGCGTTCACCGGGACCAGGGATCCGGCGGGAGACCTGGCCTCCGTGCGAGCCGAGCTGCTGCTCGCGGACCTGGCCATCGCCGAGAGCGCCCTGGAGAAGGCCGAACGGAAGGGGAAGACCGGCGACCCCGAGGCCGTGACCGACGCCGCCCTGCTGACCCGAGCCCGGGACCTCCTGGAGGCCGAGCGTCCCGTGCGCGAGGCCGGCTTCGATCGGTCCGAGCTCCGGGCCATGCGCGGCTACGGGTTCCTGAGCCTCAAGCCCTGGGTGGTGGTGGCCAACCTGGAGGAGGGCGCGTCCCTGCCCCCCGGACTCCCCCAGGGCACGGTGGGCGTGTACGCCAGCATCGAGGCCGAGGTGGCAGCGATGGAGCCCGGAGAGGCGGCCCAGCTGCTGGCCGAGTTCGGCGTGGATCAGCCGGGGCTGGAAGGCGTGATCGCCGCAAGCTACGGAGCGCTGGACCTGATCACGTTCCTGACCACCGGGGAGGACGAGACCCGGGCCTGGCAGGTCCGGCGAGGGGCGACGGCCCCGGAGGCGGCAGGGGCGATCCACAGCGACCTGGAGCGGGGCTTCATCCGGGCCGAGGTGGTGGCCTACCAGGACCTGGTCGACGCGGGCTCCATGAAGGCGGCCAAGGAGAAGGGGGTGGTCCGGACCGAGGGGAAGACGTACGAGGTGGCCGAGGGCGACGTGCTGAATATCCTGTTCTCGGTGTGACCCGGCGCCCCCGTGGCTTGCCACGGGCCCCCGCATGCACTACAACGGACCGGTACCCCGACAGAGAGGAACCGAGATGAAGAAAGGGCTGTCGCCGATCTGGTTCGTGCTGATCGTGGGCGCGTTCTTCCTCCCCTTCGTGAGCATCTCCTGCCAGGCCCCACCCGGATTCGCCGAAGGCCTCGGGGAGCTGGGAGGAGAGGCCGGGCAGATCCCCTCCGGTGGCTTCGACATCAGCGTGAAGACGCTCGACTTCGTGATCGGCGGCGAGCCTTCGTTCTCCGGGAGCCAGGACTGGCAGCAGCTGATCCAGGAGCAGGCCGGCACCGAGAGCCCGGAGAAGATGAAGATCGAGCCGTTCGCCATCGCCGCGCTCGGACTGGCGGTGCTGGGCATCTTCCTGGCCCTGATCGCCGGACGGGTCGGAGCCATCATGTCGATCGTGCTGGGCGCCGGGGTGACCCTGTTCATGTTCCTGCTGAAGCCGCAGGTCGACAAGCAGCTGGAGCTGGACCAGGTCCCGGCCGAGGCTTCGGGGTTCCTGGACATCACCTACGGCCTGGGGTACTGGGGCCCGCTGATCCTGGGGCTGGTCGCCGCGGCCTGGGGGATCTTCCGGCTCCTGGCACCCGATGGCGCGCCATCGGCCATGCCGGCCGCGCCCGCGGCCGCCACCGGGGCCCCGCCATCCGGCACGGGCTTCGAGTCGACGGGCGCTCCCCCGCCGCCGCCTCCCCCCACACCGCCCGGCGGCGGCGGTCCACCTCCCCAGGAGCCGTCCCCACCGGCGTAGGTGGAGACGATCGGATTCGAACCGACGACCTCCGGCTTGCAAAGCCGGCGCTCTTCCAGCTGAGCTACGTCCCCGCACCCTGATTGTACGGCGAGTTGCCGTCCCGGCCGAGGTGCGGTAGTCCTGCGGTTCCGATGCCTCGAGCGTGCCTTCTTCTCGCTCTGCTGGCCGTCTCCTGTGGCGGCACACGGTCCACGGCCCCCTCGCCCGACGTGACCCCCTCCCCACCCGTGGGACTGACTCAGCCTTACCCCTACACCACGCCCACCCCACCGGCCCGGCCCACGGCGATCGACGGGATCTACGCTCGGACCCTCGGACCCGCGGAGGCCGGACCGCGCGGCCCCTGCCGCCGGTGTCCTCCCTACCGTCTGGAGATCGCAGACAGCACCCTGACACTGGCCACCGGAGTGTTCTTCATCGAGAACCAGGTCGAGGAGGGAAAGGCCATCGACTGGCAGAGCATCGGGCACTACCAGGTGGACGGCGACACGGTGGTCCTCTTCAACGACCCGAACTGCCCGCAGACCCGGGGTGCCTATCGCTGGTCGCTTTCGGGGGGGATCCTCACCCTGAAGGTGGTGGAGGACGAGTGCGCGTTCGGCGGCCTCCGCTGGCGCTATCTCACCGCGGCGCCCTGGGCCGAGCGGAGCTGACGTGCCCGCGGGCGCGTACACGATCCTCCACGAAGGCCACGTCGTGGGACGGGAGGCGTTCCGGTGCGCGCCGGGGCCCGCCGGCTGGCGGTGGTTCTCGGAGATCGAGACCTCGCTCCCCGAGCCGCATCGCGAGATCGTGGACTACACCGTGGACACGGCGTGGCGGCCGGTGCGCCTGCGGGTGGACACGGGCTCGCATCGGATCGAGCTGACCTCGGACCAGGGACGCCTCCGCGGCCGGCGCGACGGGCAGCCGCTCGACCTGGCCCTGCCCGAGGACCTCGACTACCTGTCCCCGTGCTTCAATGCCGTCACCGCGAACCGGCTGGGGGGCAGCGCCAGGATCCGGCCGCTGTACATGGACCCGGTGACCATCCAGCCGCGGGTGGTGGACCAGACCTACGACCACCTGGGTGAGGAGGGGATCGACACGCCGGTTGGCCGGTTCCCGGCCACGGCCTGGAGGTACACGGCCCCGGCCACCGGGTTCACGGCCCGCCTGTGGGTGGCGGGCGACATCGTCGTGTCCTACGAAGGTGTGTTCGAGTTGGCGGAGTACGAGCCCGGCCCGGCCGGACCCGTCCCCCTCACCTGACGGGGCTCAGCTGCCGTCGGCCGGCGGGAGCTCCTGCCACTCGGACTCCTCCAGCCCCTGGCTCCGCCGGCGGCGGAAGATGGCCACGATGGCCGCCCCGATGGCCAGGATGGCCGCCCACAGGAAGAACTTCTTGCCCCTCCCGCCCTTCTTGTCCTCGTCGCCCATCGTTCCCTCCTCGCTCGCCTCGACCGCAGTGGGCCTGGGTGGACTCGAACCACCGACCTCACCCTTATCAGGGGTGCGCTCTAACCGCCTGAGCTACAGGCCCGGAAGGTCGGCGACCCCCACGGTACCTTCCCGCATCCGGAGCCGTCAATCGGGATCAGCGCCGCTCGACCAGCGTGACCTCGATGCCGCCGACCAGGTCCGAGAGGAGGTTGTACAGGAACGCCAGGAACATCGTGAATGCCGAGCCCACCACCACCGTGATGAACCCGATCATGAAGAACGTTCGGAAGATGGCGAAACCGTTGATCGCGTAGGACGGCTCGGAGAACAGCCCGGCCAGGAAGTCTGCCAGGGGCGTCAGGATCCCCAGCGCGTTCAGGAGACCGTACAGGATGCCCAGGCCGCCGAGCATCACCAGCATCATGCAGAAGTAGAAGATCAGGGACACCTTCAGCACCGACCAGGGGTTGACCTTCTTGATGGTCACCCGGATCCGCCGCTGGCCGGCTCGGGCTTCGGTGCGGGGCGCTGGTTTGGTCTGCACGGTGGCCATCGTCTCTCTCAGGCGCCTTCCGGAAGGCTCGCGGGCATCCAAGAGTGTAGCCCCTCGAAGGGGCCGTTACCCCCGATTCGCCGCCTTCTCACCCCCGGCGGCGCCCCAGCGGCCCCAGGACGATCCGGACGTGGAACGGCACCAGGAGGGCCATCACGGGGATCAGGCCGGCGGTCTCAACGGGGGTCGCCTGGAGGGCCTGGAGCGCGCCCCAGGCCAGGCCCGCGCCGCTCGCCGCCAGCACGGCGATCACGGCAGGTGCCGGCCACGCGGTCCGGAGCAGGAACGCGCCGATCAGCCCGAGGGCCACCGCGGCCACCGCGATCCAGGGCCCGGTCTCCACGCTCAGGCCTCCTCGCCGGCCTGGACGATCACGGGGGCCACGGTGGCCACCTTCTCCCTGGCCCGGAGCCTCATCACGTGGACGCCGGTGCTGGGACGCCCGGTCTGACGGATGTCCGAAGCCGACACCCGGATCACCTGGCCCTGCGTGGAGATCACGAACACGTCTTGATCGGTGTCGCCGACGTAGGCTCCGGCCACCGGGCCGCTCTTGGCCGTGATCTTGTGTGTGATCACGCCTTGACCCCCACGGCCCTTGCGCGGGTACTCCTTGACCGGGGTCCGCTTGCCGAAGCCGGTCTCGGTCAGCGTGACCAGGTCCTTGCCCTGCGACGGCAGGCACATGGCGATGACCGCATCCTTGGGCCCCACCCGCATCCCGATCACCCCGGCGGTGCCCCGGCCCATGGGGCGGGCCTGCGACTCGGCGAACCGGATGGCCTTGCCGCCCTTGGAGACCAGGATGATGTCGTCGCGGCCATTCGTGAGCTTGACCTCGATCAGCTCGTCCTTCTTCTTGAGGTTGATGGCGGCCAGGCCGGAGCGCGGCGAGTCATACTCGGCCAGCAAGCTCTTCTTGACCATGCCCTTCTTCGTGGCGAACACCAGGTACTTAGCGTCGGTGTAGGTCCTCAGCGGGATCACGGTGGCGATCCGCTCCTCGCCGGACAGGGCCACCCCGGGGAGGTTGGCCACGTAGGTCCCGCGCGCGGTGCGGGAGGTCTCGGGGATCTCGTGGGCCTTTACCCGGTACACCTTGCCGGAGTTGGTGAAGAACAGCAGCCAGTGGCGGGTGGTGGCCGTGAACGCCTGGGCGATCACGTCCTCCTCCTTGAGGTTCGCGCCACGGACGCCCTTGCCTCCCCGACGCTGCTTCCGGTAGGTCTCGATCGGCAGGCGCTTCACGTAGCCGGCCTGAGACACGGTGATCACCACATCCTGCTCGGCCACCAGGTCCTCGATGTCGATGTCGCCCTCGTCGGCCCGGATCTCGGTGCGCCGGGGGTCCCCATACTTCTCCTTGATCTCGGCCAGCTCGTCCTTGATGAGCTTCCGGATCTTCTTGGGGTCCTTCAGCAGTGCCTTGAGGCGCTTGATGGTGGCCTGGAGCTCGCGGTGTTCCTCTTCCAGCTTCTCGCGCTCCAGCCGAGTCAGGCGGCGGAGCGGCATGTCCAGGATGTGGTTGGCCTGGATCTCGGAGAGCTTGAACCGCTTCATGAGCTTGGTCCGGGCCTCGTCGGCGTCGGCCGAGCCCCGGATCACCTTGATGACCGCGTCCAGGTTGGCCAGCGCGATCAGCAGGCCCTCGATGATGTGGTCGCGCTCCTCCGCCTTGCGGAGCTCGAACTTCGTCCGGCGGGTGACCACCTCGACCTGGTGCTCGATGTAGTAGCGGATGGTCTCGGCGATGTTCAGCGTGCGGGGGATGCCCTTGACCAGGGACAGGTTGATGACCCCGAACGTCTCCTGGAGCTGGGTGTGCTTGTACACCTTGTTCAGGACGATCTGCGGGTTGGCGTACTTGCCGAGCTCCACGACCAGCCGCATGCCGCTCCGCCCAGACGACTCGTTGCGGACCTTGGCGATCTCGGGGACGCGCTTGGTCAGGCGGAGCTCCTCGAGCTTCTCGGCCACCCGGGAAGGGTTGACCTGGTACGGAACCTCGGTGACCACCAGCTTCTGCTTGCCCCGGGAGTCCTCCTCCACGGTGACCCGGGCCCGCATGCGGACCGAGCCCCGGCCGGTCAGGAAGTAGTCGCGGATCCCGTCCTTGCCCATCACGATGCCGCCGGTGGGGAAGTCGGGGCCCTTGATGTGCTTCATCAGCTGCTTGGGGGTGATGTCGGGGT
>Ga0214472_10001250_pt1 | contig 29017 bp, 30 predicted proteins | sample RVTome_6_FD_207662 | JGI IMG/M metagenome (GOLD analysis project Ga0214472, IMG submission 207662) | Soil microbial communities from uranium-contaminated site in the Upper Colorado River Basin, Wyoming, United States - RVT140D175 | ecosystem: Environmental > Terrestrial > Soil > Contaminated >...
ATACCAAAGCGCTCCGACTACCATGCCGCCGATTCCGGCAATCAAAACTCCCAAATAATTGATTGAAATCTCCATGGTCAAAAGGTTACTTCTAAGAGCTTCATTTATAGCAGTTGCTTTGATTGAAATAGGTTTTCAAACAAGCAAGCCACTAAAATAGGTCCCGTACCTCCCGGAGTCTTTGTATAAGAAACCTCATTTTCTTCGGCTCCCTTTGGATTGAAATCCCCGAGAAGCTTTCCCCCGGAAGTTGTAAATCCGAAATCCACGACAAGCGCGCCGCGCTTGCAGTCTGTGCCGGAAATAATTCCCGGATTACCTATGCCGACCGTAATAATGTCAAATTCCTTCGCCTGTTCGGCGGTGAGAGGGTTTTTGCTGTCAAAAACCGACACCGGGATTTTATTCATTTTTAACCACTCCAATATGGGTAAGCCAATAAGCCTCCCGTCTCCGGCAACAGCCAGTTTCTTGCCTCCAAAATCGGGGGCGTATCTCTCAAGGATTTTTTGAAGAGCTCCGACTGAGGGTGGAATAAGGTGGTTTTTTTTCTCTCTCCAAAGAATTTGAGTTTTTGGATTAAGCAAATCCAGATCTTTTGTCTCTGGTACAAAAGAAAGAATTTTATCGGTGCCCCATTCTTTAGGAAGAGGAAGCTGGACTATTACACCGACGCAGGAGGGGTTTTTAGCCGCCTCTTTTAAAAAGTTGATTGCTTCCTCTTCACTTCCCGCGAGTTTTTCTGCAAATCTCGCGCCAAGTCTCTCTGCCACTGCTCTCTTGGCTTTGACGTAGGTTTCTTGTGTGGGGTCGCTTGGCCCCCTTATCACCCACAGTTCACCAGGAATGTTTCCTGAGCTTTTCTTTTTCAACTCGGAAATTATTTCCTCGGATATTTTCTTTCCGTCAATAACCATAAAACGCTATTCTACAATACGGAGGATTAATTGCCAGAATCTATTTTTTATTCAAAACCTCTTTTACGTAGGCGACAACATCATCCAGACTATGTTGTGTTTTTATGAGATAACCCTGCGCCGTTCCTTCTACCGCCTTGGCAACACTATCGGCATTCTCAAGAACGGTTAGCATAATAACCTTCGCCCTTTTACCCCACTCATCGTCTCGCAGTTTGCCGAGCATTTCAAAACCATCCATCTTGGGCATTATGACATCAAGTAGAATCGCATCGGGGTGCCATTTGAGAGCTTTCTCTAATCCCTCTTCGCCGTCCGCGGCGAAAACCGCTTCAAATCCGGAAATGTTTAATTTGTCCACCAGAACCGTTCTCAGGCCCTCATCGTCATCCACTACCAGTATTTTTTTCTTGTCATTCATATGTTTTAAAGAGTTACGGTGAAAGTACTGCCCCTGTTCTCCTCCGAAGAAAACTCAATCCTTCCACCAAGTCTTTCAACTATTGATTTTACCAGATAAAGTCCCAAACCTGTCCCCTGGCTACTACCGAGCTTCTTAACGTTTTCGGCCCTAAACAGCTTTGTAAAGACCTCTTTTTGCTGGCCGGCGGGGATTCCATAGCCCGTATCAGCGACACTTATTTTCTTCTCCATGCCTGACCCCTCAAGAGCTATGGTAATTTTTCCGCCGTTAGGCGTGTATTTTACAGCGTTTGAGACCAGGTTTTGGATAACGATACGCAATAGCTTGGGGTCGCTTTTTATATTTTCCGCCGCCGTATCCATGCTCTTCACGATTTCAATTTTTTTCTCCGCTATCTGCGGTGCCAATTCCGAAAGTATACTTTCCGCCAGTTCGCGAACATTTACCCCTTTCGTTTCTACCGGTAAAGCCCCCATCTCGATTCTTGAAACATTGAGCAATATATCAACAAGACCTATCATCTCCTCATTTGTGGAATGGATTTTCTTTACGTACTCCGCGCTTTTCGAGGGAAGTTCCCCCATTTCTCCCGAAAGTGCCATTTCCGAGTACCACTTTATGGTGGCGGACGGAGTTCGCAGTTGATGTGAAGCAAGAGACACAAATTCCGTTTTGGCTTTCTCAAGTTGTTTTTGCTCGGTTATGTCAAAGAGTGTGACTAGTCCGACTCCTTTTTTGGTTAGAGGTTCCTTCATCTCAAGAATTGAAAGGAGAATCCACCTCCTCTTATCATTGGCTCCTTTAATTCTTATTTCTTCACGATTAACCGGTATGCCGCTTTTATAATTCTGGAGAAGCTCCTCTCCTTTCTTTTTGTCTTCTTCCGCCACGAAAGAAAACAACCCTTGTAAATTTATTTTCTCCGGAGGTACTCCAAAAAAACGGAGAGTCGCTTTATTGGGCTCGTAGATTTTACCTTCTGAATCGAGCATTAAATAAGGAACAGGAGCGTCATCATAAATTCTCCTAAACTTCTCTCTTTCTGTGGCGAGCCACCGGGTGGTGGATTGCGTATACAGCTCAGTGCTGGTCTGCCCGGTAAGCAGGAGGTAAATGGTCAAAGCAAAAAGAATACTTATAGCCACGCCGGCGCCGTATATAATTATTGTCTCAACTCTGGCCTGCGTCATAGAACCGTCAAAATAATTCTGTGGGCTTTCAAATATGTCTTCAATAAAGTTAACTGTTAGAAACAGGACAAAAAGAGAAATCAGAAGCACTAAAAAAGATAACCCAAGGTGTTTGATAAGAGGATGCTTGCTTGGCATTAGTTTATTCTAGCATTAGCACGAAGTGTTTTTTGATGTGGAGACTAATAAATGACGTTAGAACCTCTGTGCTTGAACTCGATGATATAGCGTATGTAAAAGGTTTTCAGGAATGCGTAAAAACATTTGAGTCGAGTGTTGTCTAGGTGAGATACGAGGAAGAAGTTAGAACCTGGTGGTTTTTGTAAAAAGAAAAAGCCCCACGAGTTATGAAGTCGTGGGGATTATGCCTGTGGAATTTGTGCAATTAGTTGGTCAGCTCGGGAAAGTGACCGATCCAGAAATTTCACCATTGGAGTGAAATATGGCTGCCTGCAGGCAGTAATCGGCAACGATTCCTTCTGCTTTTGCCGCCAATTGGCGCTTGAACTGGTCTGAATCAGGTTGACCCGACTTAATCCACTCCAGGACTCGTGTGCGGTCCGCAGGGTCAACGACAACAATACGTCGGCCCTTTGCTGCAGATCGAACCATCGTTGGACCACCAATATCGGTCTTTTCGATGACCGACTTCTCGGTTGCCTTAGGATCTGCGATAGCGTTTCGTAAAGGGTAGAAATCGACGCAACAGAGATCGATCCACGGGTAGCCCAGATCATTCAGTTCCTCGCGCTGATCTTCAGTGGCGAGCAGGCCACCGTGGATATGCGGGACAAGTGTGACGACGCGATGGCCGAGGATGGCGGGCAATCCCGATATCTCAGCGACATCAGTGACATGCAGTCCGGCCTCGCGCAAAGTCTTGGCTGTGCCCCCAGAGGAAATGATCGCCCAATTGAGTTCAACCAGGGTTCTCGCGAAGGGAACGATACCTTCTTTGCTAAAGACAGATATTAGTGCGGTTGGCATCTGTAGCTCCTTTCTATTGGTTTGTGTTCAGAATCTGGCTAATTTTTAGCATTTTATGAAGAGTTTTACAAATAAATAAAAACACCTCATTTCTGAGGCATTTTTATTCTTCCATATTGTTCTATCTGGTGGACCGTGCCGGAATTGCACCGGCGACCTCTCGAACCCGCCCCGTTAGAAACCAGCTAATGGACTCGACGAGAATCGAACTCGTGTCTCCGCAATGCGAATGCGGTGTATTGCCACTATACTACGAGCCCCAACATTTCTACGGGGTGAAAATCGAGTGTTCTGCTAACTGAACTAACGGCCATATCATGTGAGGGCTAAGGGCCCAGTGGACGATAGAGGGCTCGAACCTCTGACCTTGCGAATGTGAATCGCACGCTCTAACCAACTGAGCTAATCGTCCCGAAGAGTTATGAGTATACAGCGTGAAAAACCAAAATACCACAATACAGGAACAACAGAAATGAGAACAACGGGAGCACTCAAGTATCTGATTTTAAAGGGCGCGCATCAAGTATTGTTCTGCGGGAGCAAAATCATCTGTAAAAACAATTCCGCCTGCGAGCTGCTCTTCCGGAAAAATATAAGAAAAAAATTCTTCAAATCCGCCGCTAGTGACAGCAGTGTTGAGAGGTGTATGGCTCCCGACAATCATTACATTATAAAAATCTTTCGCTTCATTGTTGCCTGTTTTTACTCGTAGAGCCAGAACGTGCTCAAATACGGAGTTGTAGGTGGCGTATATGGATTTCAAGAAGTCAGTATTTCCGCCCTCTTTGAGCGGAGACAGCGTATTGCTTAAAATCACGCCGCCCCCATTGAGTTTCTCGGAAACGCTTTCCAAGAACTCTTTGGTTGTGAGGTGGTGAGGAACAGAGAAAGAATTGCTAAAGGCATCTATTAAAATAACGTCATAAGAATCTTGAGTGCGAGCAAGGAATCTCCGTCCGTCTTCTGCAAATATGCGCAGTCGCGGACTCTCCGGCAGGGCGAAATATTTTTTCGCTACCTCGGTCAACTGAGAGTCTATTTCAACCACGTCAATCACCCCCTTGTCATTGCGCGATAAAAAATCTTTTGCGGCAGAGTAGCCGCCGCCGCCTATGAGGAGCACGCTTTTTCGTTCGGGTACAAAGTGGTCGGCGAGTCTGTAGTAGCGAACGTAAGGGCTGTAGGCAGTCTGGCTGTCATCCAGATACATCCACGAGTGCCAAAGAATTCTGCTACCGACAAGAGCTCGTACAAGGCGGCCACCCTCTTCCTCGTAGGTTTTGATTGTAAAGCGTCCATACTGGGTATCAAAGTCTGTCTGTCCGTTGGCGGTGTAGAGATGAGAAGTGTAATTTAGCGCCCACCAAGACGTACCGAGCATAATAACCATTGCTGAAATTGAAAAAACTCCGCGCCGTCCCAGTGCCAGAAATGAAGTCAATATAAGTGTAAGAGAAATGAGGAGGAGGAGTTTGTTCGTGCCGAAGTGCGAGACCAAATAAAAACCGGTGGCGAAAGTTCCGACAAGACTTCCGATTGTTGAGACAGCGGCGATCGATCCGACCCTGTGTCCTGAAGTCTCCACTTTTTCAATGGAGAGCCTCATGGCATAAGGATAAACGGCTCCCAGGAGAAAACTTGGAATGAGGAAAATTGAAAGTGACGCAATGAATGCCGACAGGTAAACATTCTCAATTTGAAATGTCGCTTTAAGTAGAATGGGCGAGATTAGAACTACTGTAAACACCGCTATGCCGCCCAGAAGGACCAGAAGCCCTAAAGTTCGGAAATCGGTACGCTTGTCTGAAAGTCTTCCGCCGAACCAGTATCCTCCCGAAAGCCCCGCCAAGACAGTCCCTATTACACTTGTCCAGACCACAATTGAGTTTCCCAAATACGGCGAGAGAACCCTTGACCCCACAAGTTCAAATGACATGACAGCTGCACCGGAAATGAAAGCAATAATCTCAAGAACTCTTCTTTTCATTCAATCACTATAACACCACGAAGATTTGTGTTGTGTAGTATAAGATTTGGCCTGTACTCTGTTAATATGAATGCAATGTTTCTTGTTGAGAATAAAAAAGCGCGTTTTAACTATGAAATCCTTGAAACTTTAGAGGCGGGGATTGAGCTTTTTGGTTTTGAGGTGAAAGCTCTCCGACAGAAAAAGGCCTCTCTTGAGGGTTCTCGCGTTATTGTCAGAGGAGGAGAGGCCTACCTTATAGGTGCGACCGTTTCTCCTTATCAGCCGGCAAACACTCCCCAAACTTATGCTGCGGACAGAAACAGAAAGCTCCTGTTGACCAAGAAAGAGATAAATTCTCTAGTGGGGTATGAGAATAAAAAAGGATTGACAATCATACCGCTTTCGGTGTATAATAAGGGGCGAAAAATAAAAATCTCCATCGGTATCGCTCGCGGCAAGAAGAAGTTTGATAAAAGGGAAGTCATAAAAAAGAGAGAGACCGAAAGGGATATAGGGCGCACATTGAAATACAAATAAATTCTACCCCGCGCAATGCCTTTTAATTTCGGAAGGTGTTGCGCGGGGGTGAACTGATTCGACAATGGGCCAGCCTTACAGGGTGCGCAACAGAAGCGGATAACTTCTATAAAATGTCCAAACGATAATTGCAAACAGCATTGTCGCAAAAGCGAAGTCAGTAGTTTCTCCGTACTTCGGAGCTAATGAATTTGCTTTCGCTTACGCTTAAGTGAGCGACGTCGGATTCCGTGATGTCTCATAACGGAACTCCGGTGTAATAGCATGAGACTCTGGAAAATATCTGCTTCGGTATTTTCCGAAATGTAGAAGCTCGGCGCTGAATGATTTTGTTCGTTTTATACATTCAGTGCTCAAAACAAAAAAACGCACTACGTTGCGTAGAAACACTGCAAACAACCCTTTGGACGGGAGCTCACTACTCCCCACCTCCACAAAAATAAGGAGTGCACGACTTTATTTTACTAGGATCCCGAGGGGCACTGCCACGAGGGATAGCACTTTTGCACACAAAACCGCCCTGGGCGGTTTTGTGTTAAAGCGAGTCGAGTGTTCGCTGGTCGAAAAATTTTTGCATAATTCTTGAAAATCCATATACTTTGGAGACTAACTACCTTAATATGCCTCCGAAAAAGCCTCAAAATAAGAAGCAATTCCGCGTCGTTATAAAAAAGAGCTGGAAAGGTTCCCCTGCTCCCAAAGCTCCGCTTTGGAAGAATCTTCTCTCAACAATCCTGCTTTTTCTCATAATAATGACCCTCTATTCAGCTTTGACCGAAGGCAGAGAAAAACCCGAACAAATTCCCGTTTCAGAGCTCGCTCTGAACATTACCGAAGAGAAGGTCTCTAAAATAATCGTAAAAGGCGATGAGCTGGAGATTGAGTATGCCGATGGAGTTAAAAAAGAATCCAAAAAAGAAAGCGAGTCGGCTCTCTCAGAATCACTTTCGTATTACGGAGTTACTCCGGAAACCCTTTCCAAAATCCAGATTGAAGTAAAATCACAAAGCGGTTTCACCTTTTGGCTTCTCAATCTTCTCCCCATAATTCTTCCCATACTTTTCATAATTTTTTTCCTCTGGTTTCTGACCAGACAAGTCAAAGGAGCTGGCATGCAGGCTTTTACATTCGGTCAATCTAAAGCCAGACTCACCGCGCCCGATGACAAAAAGCAAAAAGTTACGTTCAAAGATGTTGCCGGAGTTAAAGAGGCCAAGCAGGAACTCACAGAAATTGTTGATTTTCTGAAGAATCCAAAAAAATTCTTGGACATCGGTGCCAAAATTCCCAAAGGAGTTCTTCTGATGGGGGCTCCGGGCACCGGCAAGACTCTTCTTGCGCGGGCGGTTGCGGGGGAAGCCGGCGTGGCTTTCTTCTCTATTTCCGGTTCGGAATTTGTGGAGATGTTTGTCGGAGTCGGTGCTTCTCGCGTGAGAGACCTGTTCCAGTTGGCGAAGAAAGCCGCGCCGGCAATCATTTTCGTTGACGAGATAGACGCAGTTGGTCGCGTTAGGGGAATTGGCGCCGGCGGAGGGAATGACGAAAGAGAGCAAACCCTCAATCAGATCTTGGTTGAACTTGATGGTTTTGAGCCCAATGAAAAAGTAATTGTCATGGCGGCAACCAACCGCCCCGATGTTTTGGACCCAGCGCTTCTGCGTCCCGGAAGATTTGACAGGCGAGTGGTGATTGACTTACCAGACAGAAATGACAGAGAGGAAATTCTTAAAATTCATGCTAGACAGAAACCCTTGGCTGAAGACGTGGTTTTGCGGGTGATTGCCGAGCGCACCCCGGGTTTTTCGGGCGCCGATTTGCAGTCGCTAATGAACGAAGGAGCCATACTCGCCGCGCGAGAAGACAGGACAAAAATTTCTCAGTATGACTTGATACGTTCAATTGAGAAAGTGATGCTTGGCCCGGAACGCAAAAGTCATATCCTAACCACTAAAGAAAAAGAGATAACCGCCTATCATGAAGCTGGTCATGCGCTAGTCGCTTCCATCCTGCCCTATGCCGACCCGGTTCATAAAATTTCAATAATTTCTCGTGGGCGAGCGGCCGGATACACTCTCAAGCTTCCCATTGAGGACAGAAAACTTCAATCAAAGAAAGAATTTCTTGACGACATTGCGGTAAATCTTGGAGGTTACGTGACGGAGCAGATGATTTTTAAAGACATTACAACGGGTTCTTCAAACGACCTTCAGGTTGCTACTGCCCTTGCTCGTGAAATGGTTACTAAATATGGTATGTCTGACAAACTTGGCCCGATTGCGTTTGAAGGCTCAACGGGCAAAGTCATTTTCGGTGTTAAAGGTTTTGATGATAAGGATTATTCGGAGAAGGTCGGAGCCGAGATTGATGCCGAGGTTTCAAGGATAATGAAAGAGGCTTTTATGAGCGCAACTTCAATAATAAAAAAATACAGAAAGTTGCTTGATATAATTGCAAAAAGACTGATTGATGTGGAGACAATAGAGCGCGACGAGTTTGAGAAGATTCTTGTCTCAAACGGGGTAGCGCTCAAGAAAAAACAGGATATTGAACATCAGACATGAGACATTCTTTTGACAGACTTGAGAAGGATATTGCTCAAGAGTTGGACATTGAAAGGGCTGATAATGAGGCCCGTAAGTTATTTGAGAGATATACTCCTAAGGAGGCAACATTCTCGGATGTTTATGATCAGACTGGGCTAGACAGAGATATAAAGCGGGTTGAAGACTTAGAGAGAGCGTTTGATTCACAAAACACGGCAGAGGAGTTGAGGATGAAGAGAATTTCCAACATCTTTGAAGCCTCAATTTTAAAACATGGAGAATTAGGAAACTGGTTTGGGGGCGAAGCTATTACGGTAAAAACTTCCAAATATGACGATTATGTAAATGGCGTTGACACTGTCATTGAATTTCCGGAAGGTGAAGGACAGGAGAGACACCATCTGGGTCTTGCTGCGGATATTTCATTTAGCCCCGACATACAGAAAAAATTTGAACGTGTTATCGGCCGTATACAGAAGGGTGAATTGGTGGATTTGAAGTATTTTGATTCAAAAGAGGCTGGTATTCACGGCAAATTGGCGAATCTTCCGGAAGTTATCATTGGGGCGGATAGCCGAACTGTTCTTGAACTGGCGGACTTGTCGCTTGAGAATCAAAATAAAGCACTTGCAGAGCACAGAATTCAAATCATGTTGCTGATGCAAATCAAAGCGCAATTGGAAGCATTCACCACATACGCACGTTACATAGGTCAAGACAGGATAGCGGAAGTTTACGAATCGCGTTTGGCAACCGTAGACAAAATTTTTGCTGATAAGCGCGAGTTAACTGAAAAAGTTAAATTTGAAATTGACAGCGATTCAGTCCACTCTTCCATCATGGCGTATGTAAAAAGCTGGAGTAAGTCTCTTGAAGAGCCAAGAAGGGCAGCTGCTTAGGTTTCACTGGCACTTCAGTATTGATAGGTACTAATTATATTGGTAGTCTTTTACTTGATAAAGATAGATTAAAGCGCATGTAGCTCAGTTGGTAGAGCGCCGAGCTTATACCTCGGTGGTCCTAGGTTCGAGTCCTAGCATGCGCACACGGAATGTTCTTGTTGTCGGTGAAAATTTTATTCTCAAGTTCTTAAGAAATTGAGAATAAAATTTTTGAATCTTGGTTTTACTCAAAATGGATTTTTTCGCTATTTTCTGACAGGCGAGCGTGGAGAAGGGGGTAGTTTTTTAATTCCGGGTCGGTGGAGATTATTGACTGGGCTTCGTTTCTTGCCGCTTCCACCATTTTTATATTTTTTATTGCTTCCATTGCCAAATCGGACAACCCCCACTGTTTTCGGCCGGAAAGCTCTCCGGCTCCGCGTTGATTAAGGTCAAATTCTGCAAGCTCAAAACCGCTTTTGGCTTTCCCTAAAGCTCCCAGTCGCTCCCGGGAGGTTTGACTTTTTGAATCAGTAAATATGAAGCAGTACGGCTGATGAGAGCTTCTCATCACCCGTCCGCGAAGCTGGTGAAGTTGCGCCAAACCGAATCTCTCCGCCCCTTCAATAATTATCATTGTGGCGTTCGGAACGTTTACGCCGACCTCAACCACTGAAGTTGAAACTAGAATTTGAATTTTTCCTTCAGCGAAATCTTTCATAACTTCTTCTTTGCTTGGCTTCCCGCCCGAACGACTGGTGCTGTTCAGTCGGGCGGGCATCTTGCTGTGAAGGATTCCAATCTCAAATTCCGGGAAAACATCTTTTTTCAGTCGCTTGGCTTCTTCTTTTACGGATTTTGCCTGAAGGGCGAGCTCTTTGGTCGGGTCGGGTTCGTCTATTCTCGGGCAGATAACGTAAGCTTGCCGCCCGGCTTTTATTTCCGCTCGTATCCTCTCATAAGTTTCTTGACGTCTGTCCGGAATGACAATTTCCGTCTCTGGCCACTTTCTCCCGGGAGGTAATTCGTCAAGCAAGCTCAAGTCAAGGTCGCCGTAAATTGTGAGAGCCAGGGTCCTGGGTATTGGAGTAGCCGTCATAGACAGAAGATGAGGTATTCTCCCTTCTTTTTCTCGAAATCTCTGTCTTTGTGCGGTTCCGAATCTGTGTTGTTCGTCAATGATTACAAAAGCCAAGTGTTTGAAACGGACAGCTTTCTGAATAAGCGTGTGAGTTCCGATTACTATGGGAATTTCTCCATTAGCTACCCATTTTAGGAATTGCGGTCTTGAAATCGGAGTTGCTTGCTGAGGGTTGACCTTGGACGGGAATTTTAGGCAACCGCTACCCGTTATGAGTCCCATCTGTACTCCGGTGTGGGTGAAATTTTCAATGAAAGAATCAAAATGCTGTTTAGCCAGAATCTCTGTGGGAACCATATAGGCGGTCTGCAGATTGTCAAAATCTTGACCCTGGGGTTTTGAAGTTATTACCGCGTATGCCGTCGCCGCGGCTACTGCCGTCTTGCCACTTCCCACATCTCCTTCAAGAAGGCGAGACATGGGTTCGCCTTTATTAAAATCTGAGAGTATTTGCTCCAATGCCTTGTTTTGGGCGGAAGTGAGAGGAAAAGGGAAACGTGCCACAAATTCAGCAATTTCCGACTGACCCTTTCTTATTTTAAAAGAACCGTGCGAGTGCCAATCTTTTTTTGCACGCTGTTTTTCAAGCTGAATGAAAAATACTTCCTCAAAGGCAAAGCGCTTTCTCGCCGCCAGAGCGTCGGGTTGTTTTTGCGGAGAGTGAATCCAAATCAAAGAAGTCCGTAAATTCGGAAGTTTGTAAGTGTCTAGTATTTTTTTCGGAATTGGATCGGAGATTTCTTTTAACACCCCGGCTTTGAACAGTTTTTGTATTGCGTGGTATATCCAATTTGAGGTAATGCCCTTTGTTTCCGGATAGACGGGATAAAACCTGTCGCCGGAGTTGGAAGAGGGGTCCTTGTCTTTATCGAACAAAGCTTGGTTGGGTATTGAATTGGCGTTCTCAACCTTGGGGTTGGAAAAATATAATTCACCTTTGCGCTCTGACACCTTGCCTTCAAGCCGCACAAGCGAACTCTCTTTAATCATTTTTGCCAGGTATGCCTGATGAAACCAAATAATTTTTATCCGCCCGGTTCCGTCTTCAAGAACCGCTTCCGCCATGGGGATTTTTTTTCGAAACGCCTTTTTTGTCTTTAAGCCGAAAATTCTTCCAAAAACAACAGCCGAATCACCTTTTCTCAGACTTGAAATGACCCCGATTTCGGAAGTGTCTCCGTAACGATTGGGAAAATAATAAAGGAGATCCCGGACGGTATTTATGCCGAGCTTCTTTAAAGCACGTTCATGAATTTCCAGAAGTCGAATATGACTCCCGAGAGGTGAATTAATCACTCCCTTATTATAAGCTGGCGCACTACTTTTGCTAAACGCTTTTTTCTCGCTAGTTCTGCTTGACTATAACCCGACCTGTTCTCTGCGGAGCCAAGTGGTTGTGAAAATACCAATCGCCGATTTCCGTAAAAGTAAAAGTGTAAACACCTCCTTTGCCCGCACCCGTTTTTTGGTCAAATGCGGGGTATGCCGTGTGGGTCGGGTGAGGACCTGAGGCTACCCACATTAGTTCATCCGAATCGTTTATGAACTGAACTTTGCCGCCTTTGGTGATGGTGCTAATACTCGGTGAAAAACCCTCTCTGGTGTAACGAACGGTCGCCGCCGGAAGGGTTTCCGGCATTACACCCTGAGAAGTCACCTGCGGTTGAGTGGGAGTCGAGGGTGTTTGATTGCTTTGAGGGGTGGTGTCCTCCGTGCCGATTTCATTGGTTGTGGGCGCTTGGGTTTCCTCTTTCCCAAGGGTAAGAAATCCTATTATTATTATAATTACGATTACTCCAATTCCAATTAAAACTTTCTGATTCATAATAAAAAATTAGAGCCGATAATGTAATTATTATATCTTAAAGCGGAGAGTTTTCCAGAGAATCGCGAGACTCCTGATCCGATAATTTACGTGCTTGTTTACCAGACTTTGTAAATTTCTCGACTGCCGGAAATATACATCTCGTTCATATCCTTGAATTTCTCATTCATTTTGCGATTCTCCGGTGTGTCGGCCATCATCTTCTTGCCGTTCTCTTCATAAGCAGTCAGGCTCTCATGTGTGCTGGCGATGATTACTCGGTGCCATAGCCCTGTCAAATCGGTCATGACGTAAATTCCCTTACCCTCTGCTGGTTTGCCCGCTTGGTCCGCCCATTCCTTGAATAATTTCGCCATCTTGGAGGCGTTTCCCGGCTTACAAATAAAAATATCGTGAACAATAATCATATTAGTGCGTAATTTAAGTTAATAATCTATTAACTGGCGGGCTTCCTCGTGCTAGCTGTAGCTGTTAGATGCGGACTACCTCGAGCTGGAACCGTGGCTGGTTAAGCCCCTCAAGGTATTTTTAGATTTTTTAGTATAGCAACTTGTCCTGAGTTTATCGAAGGGTTTAAGGTTCTAACAGCTAGCACTAAACACTATAATTCTCGCATCTTTAACAAGGATATTTACAGAAGAATCTCTATATCCGCATCTGTTCGTAGTCGGTCAATAAGCTGAGCCAACAATAGCTGTTGTTTTTGTTGGATAACCGATTGTTCTATCTGCGGTCGCACATCTTCAAGAGAGGGAACGTTTTCATTCTGAGCGGATACTTGCGCATACGCCGCCTCTACCTCTTCGTCAGTTACAGTAATCGAAGACGGGTTCAACTCTTGTTCAAGATACACTTGAATGGCAAGTTCAGCGCTGATCTGCGTACGGAACTCTTTTTCTGAAATTCCTTCTGCAAAAAGTGCTTCGTTAAACGCCCCTTCGCCTCCAAGCTGTGTTACGGTCGCTTCTAATTGCGCATCAACATCATCTTGTGTCGCGACTACTCCTGATGCATCTACAGCTTGTCGCAGGAGTGTTTGGGAAATAAGTTCATCAACAATTTGAGTTTCAAGTTGACTTTCTGCTTCTGCGTCAAGTGACGCTATATCAAATCCTTGTTGTGCGATAACTTGTGATTTTAAAGCCTCAAATTGGGTACGTGATATTTCTTCACCGTTCACCATAGCAACGGCATTTTCTGTGTTAACAGATTCGTTACTAATAGGTTCACTTTCGGTGGGCGTATTGGAAGACATGAAGTACCAAGTCCCTGCGATAATCACGATTCCTATGACAATTATTGGTATTATTTTTTGTATGTTCATTATGTATGTTGGTTAATTATTTTTAAAAACTTGTAGGTAATATATTTTCATCCTAACAAAGTGAGAGTATCCTGCAACACATTTTACGGCAGTTCTTTGTCCTGTTTATTTTATTGCCGAGATACTAAAAAAACAAAGATGCAGCTAATGTACTGAGACCAAATCCTGCAATACTGTACAGAGCAACAAATTTAAGCACGTGCTGAATCCGCACAGAAGATGCTAAAAGAATAATAGTTACAATATTAAAAAGTGGGGACAGTACAAGAAATACAAAAACACTCACCAGTGGAATCCCCAGATCCAAAAAAGAAGCAGCTACAGGATAATTCCCAAAAATTGTACCGAGGTATACAACCAAAGAAAACACCAAGGCACCAACCAAGGAAGTGACGAGGTTATTGGAAAAGATGCTTACCAATTCAGTCGGAACAAAAGCGTCAAGACCAGCTGCAAGTACCACCCCCATAAGTACAAGAGCATATATCTTTAGCTGACGAATGAGGAATTGGTGCATGGTGGCAGGTGTATGTCGCCCTGCCACACCAGCAACATCAGCATTCTTATTTAATGAGTCAGTGCCTCGAACAAATAGACTTGCAATAAATAATGAGAAAACAAGTGCGAGAATATGGAGAAGCGCTATTTTTACGCTAAAAAGTGCGGAGATGATAAAAAAGGATTGAATACCGTAAGCTCGTTCCGAGGACAAGAAACCCAGAATAAGTCCCACATGTGCCCCACGCTTGATTAATTTATTAGCAATGGGCAGAAACGACATTGTAGTAAACGGGGAAAGCATCCCGAAAATATTTACCACAAATATTCTGACAGGTGTTGGCTTTTGTAAGTAAGAAACTATGTATTGCAAGCGTATGAATCTTCCAAGAAAATAGTCTATGGCTGATCCAAGAAGAATCCATGGAAAAATGGATACAAAGTATTCAATAATTTTTTCAAGGAAAAATTCCATACAATCAGAATTATTTAGAAGGTTCGCCAATCTTTTCTTTATAGACTGAAGCTGTTTGATTAGTAAAATCGTTTGTAGGTTCCAAAGTGTCTGTGACAGAAGATTTTCTTGAAGTTATGAAAATTAAAATACTTGTAAAAACAATACTCCAAAGAATAACGCCGAATGTAAAATCTTGTGCGACCGAATTATCAACGAGAGTGATAAGCGCAGCACCGACCAGTCCTTTAGGGAGAAGGCGTTGAAGCACTTGAATATCAAACAGGCGTGTATCTCTTGAAACAAATAATTGTACGATAAGCATTCGCGCAATAAATAGTAGAACAGTCGCGCCAAGCGCCCACAAAAGTATAGTAATGTCGTCAACGCCAATGGAAAGACCTATAAAGACGAAGAAGTACGTCTTTAAAAGAAAAACTAGTCCTTCAAAAGTTCTTTTTTCCCATTTGGTTAAGAAAAATTCTTGGAATCCATGTAATTGTGGAAATCGTTGATTTACGTATTGCAGGTTGCCGAGCGTTATGCCGAATGTAAGGGCTGCAAAGATACCACTTGCACCCAGAACCTCCGTGACACCGAAGACTATCATCACCAAAGCCGGAGTCATAAATATATTGTTCTGAATATTCCTCACGCGAGATATTAGTTGAGACCATAAGAGTGCGGTGAGTGATCCGACCAAAAAAGCGATGAGGATATCTAGGCCAAGATCTACTGAGAATGATTTTGCATCTATAAATCCATTATTACTAAAATCAATAATGGCAAACACAATGGCGATTGTAAGCACATCGTTAATGTTCGACTCAAAGGTTATGAGCGACTTTGTCTCTTCTGATACTGGAAGCTTCTTTAAGAGTGGGAAGGAGATCCCGGCAGATACACCCCCAAGCAACACTCCAACGAGAAGTGATTCTACAAATGTAAACGTAAAGACGAAGTGGCCGAAGAACGCAATAATTCCTATGGTTGAAGCAAGCGTTGCGAGTATAAAAACTAAGGCTCGTGGTGCGCTCGAAAATAGACCCTTCAGCTTAATATCAAGCCCTGACTCAAACAAAATGAGAAGTAATGTCAAAAGAACAAACACTTCTCCGATGACACCGAGGTCGGCAACACTCACAAGTCCTGTGACAGGTCCGAGGATGAATCCAAATGCCACAAGAAACAAAACATCAGGAATATTGAATTTTTCAAATATCTGTGAAAACAGATGTGATAAGAAAATTATCGCCCCAATACCGAAAATAATAAAAGCTATGTCCATAATTTCGTTTTAACAAAAATGCAAACGTTAATATAGAATCAACTTATCAGCACTTTCCCGATAAGCTCTGAAAGATATATTGTAATTAGCGCAACGTACTATCACTAAACACGGAGGTCTCCGCAGCTAGCTGCAGATTAAATTACATAGTACTAACAGCTAGCTGTCAGATGCGGTGCACTTTACCATAGGCTCAGCACTCTCGCAAAATATATTCGCAAGCTCATTATTTTGCGGTGTCTGTTTGAAAATATCCGAACGGAACTCTCTGGGCTCGTCCCGCCACGGCGGGACTCGCCTTGTTTACCCGCCGTAGCTTCAGCGAAGGAGGGCCTGCCCGACCGAAAGGCGGGAACCGGAGCGGAAAGGACGATTTCAAGTTTTTCTTTGGCGGCAAATTCTTTCTTTAGATTATTCGTCTCCAATGTTTAATTACTTACTCAGCCGCTTAATTAGAAAATCAATTTCAGGATTATCAGATTTTAGATTTGAAATAACTTTTTTCACCACAGTATCAACCTCCATATAATCTTTTAGGTCGTCGGGATATTTTTCTTTATAAATATCTGTTTGCATTCCGCCAGGAAACACGCCAAGTATTTTAATATCTAAATCTTTAACTTCTTTGCGGATTGACTCCGTCAATCCTTTAATCGCAAATTTTGATGAAGCATAAGCGGATATTTCTGGTTTTCCGTCTAGCCCAGCAGTAGAATTGATATTTATAATCACTCCAGCTTTTTGTTTTTTCATTTGTGAAAGTGCAATCTGACAACCATAGAAATATCCGAAAAAGTTTATTTCAAAAAGATTATGTAATTTTTTTATATCAACATCCTCAACAAAACTTGGCGCAATTTGTATTCCTGCGTTGTTAATCCAAAAATCTATTTTGCCATATTTCCCAACCGCATATTCGCCAAGTTTTTTGACATTATCAAACGAAGTTACATCAGCAAGAAAATGATCAACGGATAATTCTTGTGCTGTTCGTTCTAAATTTTCCTTATCATGGCTAGAAATAATAACTTGAGCATTTTCTTGCTTTAATGCTTTTGCTAACGCCTTGCCAAATCCTTGGCTCGCCCCAGTTATCACAACTATCTTATCTTGAAGTGTCATAAAATGATTTTATTTGATTAGCTCCTCAATAGAGACGCCGAGGGCTTTCGCAATTTTTTCCTCAAAACCAACAAAATATTCTCGTCGTACCACCCAACATTATTCGTATCTCTAAAATTCTTATTTATATTTTTCTTGAATTTTTCCAAAGAAATTTCAAACTCTCGCTTGTTGTAAAGATAAAAAGTGGAATAATGGTGGTGGATAGCCTGCTCGATAAGCTTATTCAGACTGGCAATTTTTTTGTACTTAAAGAGTTCCAAGGATTGCAGTTCTAAAACCGGAGTTTTTTTAATAAATTGTCTCAATTCGTTTAACTCATAAAGCCTGGTTTCCTTTTTATTAAAAAGAGGGAAAAATCTGCCCCAAATAATTCTCCTGTTCTGGCTTCTTAATCGGCTGTATATAAACACATAGCCGCCGGGCTTAACAATTCTGGCGCATTCTTTTAAAAATTCGGATAATTTAAAATGATGGATCGCGTTAAAGGTAAATATAGCATCTAGCGACCCGCTCTTTAACGGCATTTTTCTTGCCAATGACTTTATTATTCTGAATTTTTTAACCCCGTGTTGTTTTAAAAGCGCGTTTAGCTGTTTGAGCATTTGGGGATTTGCGTCAACACAGCGAAGATTTATTTTTTTGCCTAAACTTTGAAAAAGAGCTAGGTCATACCTTCCGGCTCCACAACCAACGTCTGCCGCTTCAATTATTGGTAAATGATTTAATTCTTCTTTAATAAAAAGCATCGGCTCATTGTCGGTCGTCCTTAAGTCTCGGTACTTGTAAGCTATTTTCGAAAGATGACGGTGTATAGTTTTACGGTGCATAGTTTTTGTGAGTAATTTTATAAGTTTGCAGGCCTTTATTGGAAAATCTCAACGTGAAATGGTGCAATTTGGGAGTGTCTTTACGACTTCGCTCAGGATGGTTAGCCTGTCGAACCACAAGTTTTTCCCTGCCTGCCGCAGGCAGGTTTGGCGGCAAATTCTTTGAGTTCAGAAAGCTGGGACTCAATAGACATGATTTGTCGCTCCTCGCTTTCTGTAGATTTCCTCGCGTAGATTATGTATCTCATATTGTTTTTGAAAAATTTCTTTTGCCCTTCATTGATAAATCCTTTTCCTTTTCGCCAAAAAAGCCCTTTCAAATCTTAGCCGAGCGGCGCGGAACGCGCCGCGAGATTGCCTCTTCAAATTTGCATTTTCCCAACTGGCGGTGTCTGTTTGAAAATATCCGAACGGAACTGGCTGGGCTCGGCGGGCGGAATTCCCCCCACACCCCCCTTCCGCCCGCCTCGCCTTGAACCGGAGCGGAAAGGACGATTTCAAGTTTTTAGCGGGCGAAGACCGCTAGTAAAATCATAGCTGATTTTGCCCTTTGGCGGCAAATTCTTTCAAACCGAGAACATTAGAGATTGTGGTTCCACGAATTCCTTTCTTGTTTAGATTCTCAAGAACAGTGGGCAAAACCTCAATTATATTAGTCGTATTTCTTAAAATCGTAATGCCATCGTGGAATACCAAAATGTTTCTCGGTTTGGCACTGGAGAATTTTTTAACCTGGAACTCCTTTGGTGTATCTGGTTCCGCATAATGGATAAAATTGCCAAAAACTGTAGTTAACCCTAATTTATGTGCGAATATTACAGAACGCCCAAGTTGTATATAATGAGGGCGATATAACTTTATAAAAGAGCTTGTTAATTCTTCCAATTTAACTTTTGCGTCTTCAATCTCTTGCCCCGTGAACTTCCCAAATATACGAGATAAAAAAGTTGGCTGGTAGTCATACGGCGCATGCAAGCCAATCTCGAAATTGTTTTCTTTAATACTTGCAACGATTTGCTTAAAAACTTCGGGCTTCTCTGTCTTTAACTTGATAGCACTCTCTACTATCCAGAAAAATGTCGCCCCACTTCCAAAAGATTTAAGAATCTCCAAAACTTTCAACGTATGCGAACCTGGCCCGTCGTCGAAAGAAAACCCGACAAGAGCATTCTTTTTTGCTAAGTTCGATCCAGAAAATTTTATACTATTTAACCAAATCATCTAAAGAAATATTAAGGCCGTTAGCAATTTTCACTACTGTTTTAATAGACGGATTTTCAATCACGCCGGACTCTATTTTTGCGAGAGTGGTGTATGGAATATCTGCTTTTTTAGCTAAGGTGTCTTGGGTTATTCCACGTTTCTTGCGCCACGCTTTAATTTCATCCCCAATTGTTTTATTTTTCTTTTCTTCCATAGAATGTTAGTATAGATATGTTGGTCTGATTACATCGTCATTATCATGATACCATTTTTCTTAAATTCCGAAAAGAAAAGCCCGTTTTTGGCTTTCATAAAGTTCGAGCCGACATTTTTGACAGGTTCTTTGGCAGTTTGCCTTTCCGCTCCGGTTCCCGCCTATCGGTCGGGCAGGCAAGGCGAGGCGGGCGAGCCAATGACTTCATTTCCTAACTGGCGGAGGGTGTGGGATTTGAACCCACGAGGGGAGTAAACCCCTACGGATTAGCAATCCGCTCCGTTAGACCGCTCCGGCAACCCTCCATTAATACACACTTTAGCACATTCCCAGACAGCTCTCTAATCTGTAAGTTTTCTCCCCATCTCTCCACCCCCTCGCACCCCATTCTCTTATTCGCTCGAATAAGAGAATAGAAAGTTGTGACAGGAGGTCCTGTTAAAATTCTTGATTAGCAGGTTTTGTGGATTTCTAATGAGCAATGACAAAGGCGAGGACTTTTTTGGCGCCGGCGGCGAGGAGAGTTTTGCGGGCTTCGCGCAGAGTGCTTCCCGTGGTTGAAACGTCATCAATTAAAATCACAAATTTATCGCGAACAGCTTCAGGTTTTTTTATCTCAAAACATCCGGAGAGATTTTTAAGGCGCTCACTCCGCCGCAGAGAAGTCTGCGGTGGAGTGCCTAAGGTTTTTATAAGAATATCCGCCTTATAAGAAAAGATTTTATTTGAATCAGCTAAAACGATTCCAGCACAAAGCAACTCTGTTTGGTTGAAACCCCTCTCAAGAAATCGCTTTCTTGAGAGGGGAACGGGAACAATAACCACCTTTCGTGAATTTTCAAAAAATACTGTCTCGCCCAAATCTTCTACTATCGCTTCGTAAAGTAACTTGCCGGCTTCGCCGGCCAAAAACTTATTGCCCCTGTATTTTATTGCCCAGACAAGCGTTCTGATTCGATGATCTTGGTAATTGAACAGAGGATTAATAAAGGTAGCAGGTGGTTCATCCGCAAGCGGCAGTGAGCCCAGACCTTCTTTCTTGGCAAGCTCCTCCAATTTTGCAATCAGGATTTCTTTGGGAAAAATGATTTCCAGAAGCTTTTCAAACCACACTTGCAAGAGGGCAGGCATGTAAATATTTTACATCAGGCAGAGCGGCATGTGTTATACTTTGATTATGGCAGGAATTTTAAGCCGTTTTTTCAATAAAAACACGGAGAGTGTTCTTGGTATAGATATTGGAACTTCTGCGATAAAGGTTGTTCAACTTAAGAAAAAGGACGGCCAGGCCGTTCTTGAAACTTACGGCGAATTGGCACTCGGTCCTTATGCGGGGGTGGAAATAGGCCAAGCCACCAATTTGCCGGTGGAAAAAATAATAGAGGCTTTGAATGATCTTATGCGCGAAAAGGAAGTCAACCTCTCAACCAACAAGTGCGGCATAGCCATTCCGTTCTCTTCAAGCTTGATGTCGCTTATTGAAATGCCAATGCTTTCCTATAAGCAACTCTCGGTTATGATTCCGCTTGAAGCACGAAAATATATTCCGGTTCCCATTTCAGAAGTCACCCTAGACTGGTCAATCATTCCAAAAGATGAAAATGAGGATGTTACTGAAGACAAGGAAGATGACAAAGGGCCGACTAAAATTAAAAAAACGGATATTTTGCTTGTTGCAATTCATAATGAAACAATCAGTCGTTACCAAGAGATAGTGAATAAAACCGGTTTGGAGGCGAGTTTTTATGAAATAGAAATTTTTAGCACCATGAGGTCAGTTATAGAAGATGAAAGAGAGCCAGTCATGGTACTTGACATGGGTGCTGCTTCCACCAAGCTCTACATAGTAGAGAGGGGCATAGTTCGCGTTTCGCACACAATAAACCGCGGCTCTCAGGATATTACAACGACCATTTCAAAGTCCCTGGGTGTTTCCGTATCAGATGCCGAGATAATGAAACGCACCCAAGGAGCAAATGTTCGAGGAGAAGTCAATCTCAAGGAAATAGTCCACTTGAGTTTAGAATATGTTTTCGCAGAAGCAAACCAGGTTATTCTTAACTACCAAAGACGTTATAAAAAGACTTTATCAAAAGTCGTAATGGTGGGAGGAGGCTCGGCTCTAAAGGGTCTCTCGGAAATGGCTCAACTGAGCTTCCAATCAGAAGTTGTGGCAGGAAATCCATTTGTAAAAACAGAGGCCCCAGCGTTTCTTGAAAACGTTTTAAAGGACACCGGACCTGAGTTTGCAGTTGCGGTGGGGGTTGCATTAAGGAGACTGCAGGAGGAAAGCTGAATCAATTGTGGATTAGAAATACACGCTTCAATCACCAGTTTATAGTATAATAATACCGGCAGATTCTCTACGTTAATTTCATTAAATGGACCCGAAATCTCAAACCTCGTTTATTCCCGGAAATACTCCCGGAAAAGTGGCTGGAGAAGCCTCATTTATCAGGCGCAGAGAAGGTGCGTCCAAAGGAATGCTTTACGTAGTGGGTAGTGTTTTGTTCGTGCTATCTCTTGTTGCGGCCGGGGCAGTTTTTGGGTACGAAAGATATTTAAATGGACGCATTTCAAATATGCAGGCGGTATTGGAATCCGCCAGAGAGTCGCTTGACCCGGAGTTAATAAAGGAACTTTCGCGCTCAAACGCTCGGATAATGTCGGCCAAGGAAATACTTTCCCGACATGTCGCCATAACAACCTTTTTCTCATTGCTCCAATCTCTGACCTTGCAGTCTTTGCGTTTTACGGACTTCTCTTTTTCTTCGTTGGGGGACAGAGGTATCATCGTTCAAATGTCGGGAGAGTCTCGCGACTATAAAACAGTTGCGCTTCAGAGCAAAATTTTTTCCGAGAATCCCTATATTATAAATCCCTTCTTCTCAGACCTGACCTTGAACGAAGAAGGCAATATCACTTTTAAATTCCAGGCCAGACTTGTCGGAGACTTCCTGCTCTACGAGAGAGGGTTTGAGGCTTCCCCCGTGAACACTTCACCTCAGCCACCTCCTGTTGAGGAAGAGAATCCCCAATCAGAAGAAAATCCAATATGAAAAGTCTAATGCCACTTTTATTTATAGCAGTAGCCATTGGCATGTTCTACATGTTTATTAATCCTCGCTATGAAAATGCCAGCCGAATCAAAGTTGAAGCGGATCAATACGAGGAAGCTTTGGCTAAGACCGAGGAGCTGAGGGTGGTGCGAGATGAACTTCTGACGCAATATAATTCTTTATCCAGAAGTGATATTGACAGGCTCAATCGGATTGTTCCTGACAGTGTTGATGTTGTTAAAATGGTGGCCGACATCGATGCTGTTGCGGGGAAATACGGGATTATTATCCAGGATGTTCGTATTGCCGAGGAAGTAGTGGATGATTCCCAAGGAATAGTTGACCAGACCCAATCTAAACCCTATCTGACAACCACCGTTGCTTTTCGTTTCGTGGGTACTTATGAAAATCTCTTACCGTTCTTGCGGGACCTTGAAAGAAGTTTACAAGTGGTTGATGTCAAGGCGGCCAGCTTTAGTTCGGGAAGAGCTCAGAACAACATTTACAGTTTTGATATATCAATTCAGACGCATTGGCTTAAGTGAACCTTATGAAAGAACCAGATACACTCAAAAAAATACTAACCATTTTTGTCCTTCTGGTAATTATTGGCGTTGCAACCTACATCCTCTTCTTCAAAGCCGAAGAGCCAGAGTTAATTTTTGACGATTCCGGAAACCTAGTTACGGCACAGGTAGTTGGCGCGGACCTGATCGCCCTCCTAGAGGAACTACAGTCGGTTAGATTTGACTCGAGCTTTTTTCGTAGCCCAGCATTTACGGGCCTCTCCGACTACTCAATAGATTTGGGTGTGCAGCCTCAGGGTAGGAATAATCCGTTTGATGCAATAGGCAGATAATGTGAAAGTGGAGTCAGTAAACAAATTTCTGAAATAACCATCAGGCTGATTACAGGATACGGTTCTGTTTCCAGACAAAATCCATGAGTATTCTTGACGTATTAGCCGAAAAGAAAATTGTAAAAAAGGGTGATATACCTCTCATATTAAACGAGGTTGAGTCGTCCGGCACAACAATTGAGCAGGTATTGATTCAAAGAGGAGTAAAACCAGAGGAGATATTGAGAAGTAAAGGTGAATTCATGGAGATTCCCACTCGCAATCTACAGGGGAAACAAATTCCGACAAAAATACTCGAATATATCCCCGAAGAATCGGCAAGTCACTATAAATTCGTACCGATTGCTGTCAGAGACGGAGTACTTGAGGTTGGTGTAGTTGAACCCGACAACATAGAAGCACGCGACGCGCTGAACTTTATTTCTTCAAAAATCGGTCTGCCTTTTAAAGTTTTTCTTATCTCTGAACAAGATTTCGATTCGGCCATAGCGGGATACAAGGGGCTTTCGGGAGAAGTTACGAAAGCCCTTTCAGAGTTGGAGAGTGAGTTGGGTATTGAAAAAAAGGGAAAACGAAAATCAGATGAAGAAGGCGAAGATGGCGTGTCTGAATATCAAGAGACCACCGTTGATGCGGAAAGCATTGATACCTCCAAGGACATGGATGTTCTCAAAGAGGGAGAGGGCAAGTCAAAGGTAATAATAGAAGATGCGCCGGTTACTAAAATAGTGGCCACTATCTTGCGTCATGCGATTGATGACTTCGCTTCGGATATTCACATTGAACGTCTTAAGGAGAATGTTCGGGTAAGGTTTCGAGTTGACGGAATCATGAATACAAGTCTGGTGTTGCCGATAAAGATTCATTCGGCAGTAGTAGCAAGAATTAAAATTCTTTCGAACATGCGTCTTGATGAAAAACGCAAGCCTCAAGACGGCAGATTCAGCGCCAGCTTCGGAGACAGACGAATTGATTTTCGTGTCTCAACCTTTCCTGCCTATTTCGGAGAAAAGGTGGTTATGAGAATTCTGGACCCGCAACGAGGAGTTAGGACGCTTGATGATCTGGGTTTGACCGACCGCAACCTCAAACTCATCCGCAAGGGACTCACGCGTCCGTACGGTCTAATCTTGATTTCAGGGCCGACCGGTTCCGGAAAATCAACAACACTCTATTCAATGCTCAATGAAGTTGACCGTGAACACAAGAACGTTTTGTCTCTTGAAGATCCGGTTGAATATACCATTGAGGGGGTCAGTCAATCTCAGGTAAGACCGGAAATAGGTTATACGTTCGCGACCGGTTTGCGTACCACCCTGCGTCAAGATCCGGATATTATTATGGTCGGTGAAATACGCGACAAAGAAACAGCTCAACTCGCGATTCAAGCCGCCTTGACTGGGCATCTTGTGTTTTCAACCGTTCACACCAATAACGCTGTCGGAGTCATACCGCGTCTGATAGACATGGGAGTTGATCCCTATCTCATTGCGCCGACTCTTGTTTTAGCAATTGCTCAGAGATTGGTGCGTGCACTTTGCCCAGGGGCGGGGAAGTCTATACCGGTTGAGGGGAGCATTGCCGCGATGATTGAAAAGCAATTCTCGGATTTGCCGGAGAAGTATCGAAATGAGTTGAAGATTGGAAAGGAGGTTTATGAAGTTTCGCCGACTGAGGATTGTCCTAATGGTACGCGTGGCAGGCATGCGGTAATGGAAGTTTTGGAGATGGATAAAGACATAGAGCAGATTATATTAAGCGGAGGAACGGAACTGGAACTCTCAAAGACTGTAAGGGAAAAAGGCATGCTGACAATGAGAGAAGACGCCATTCTCAAAGCTTTCAAACGATTGATACCTTTTGAAGACGTAGGGACGCTCTAAGGTCTATTTCTGGCATGCTATAATTTCATGAAAGAATAAAAAAATGCAGAACTCTCAACTACTAGACGAACTTATCAACATTGTCATTAAGGAAAACGGATCGGACCTCCATCTCTCGGAAGAAAGGAACCCCGTGATTCGGGTGGCCGGGTACCTGATTCCTTTGGTTAAAATTGCGTCTCTGACAAGGGAAAACATTGACGGTTTTCTGTCGGAGCTTTTATTGCCGGAAAATAAAAAAGAGTTTCTTGAGAAAAAAGAGTTGGATTTTGGTTTTTCCAACAGAAATGCCCGGTTTCGAGGCAACGCTTTCTACAGCCTTGGCAGAATGTCAATATCCCTCAGGCTCATTCCAAAGCAAATCAGAACGCTCCAAGAACTCAACTTGCCGGACATCCTCGCAACATTTGCCAAAAGACAACAAGGATTCTTCATGGTTGTCGGTCCTACAGGTCACGGCAAATCGACCACATTGGCGACTCTCGTAGACATGATCAACCGGGACAGATTGGAACACATCGTTACTATTGAGGACCCGATTGAATACATATTTGAACCCAAAAAATCCATAATAGATCAACGCGAGGTCAAAGTTGACACTACTGATTTCCACATAGCTTTGAGAAGTGTTTTTCGCCAAGACGTAGATGTCTTAATGATAGGAGAAATGCGTGATACTGAGACTATGGGGACTGCGGTTACAGCCGCAGAGACCGGGCATTTGGTTATGTCAACTCTTCACACAAATACAGCTTCTCAAACCATAGATAGAATCATTGACTCGTTTCCGTCCGACCAGCAAGGCCAGATAAGGACGCAATTGTCGGGAAGTTTAGCGGGCATCTTCTCCCAGCGTCTCATTCCGCGCATTTCCGGCGGACTTATTCCCGCCTACGAATTACTTATAAACAATACCGCAGTTTCTAATCTTATCCGCGACAAGCGAACCCACGAGATAAATGCCGTTATTGAAACCGGCTCAACGGAAGGAATGATAGATCTTAATCGCTCTTTGGCCAGTCTGGTCCAGCGTGGCGAAATAAGCGTTGAGAATGCTTATCTTTATTCAACCAACCCCAGAACTCTTGAGAAGATTTTGTAAGAATCGTCCTTAACTTTCTAAGAAAATCCAAACATGCTTTTCAACTATAAAGCTCTTGATAATAACGGCGAGGCCAAACAGGGAAGTATAGAAGCGGTCAATGTTGATGTTGCCATAAGTTCTCTTCAGAAACACGGTTTGATAATCTCGGCCATTACTCCCGCCGAAGATGATTTAACGAAGAAACGTTTCTATCTTTTTAAAAAAGTTTCCGCCAAGGATGTTGTCATTCTGTCCCGTCAACTGGCGACCCTTTTTGATGCCCAAGTCTCGGCCTTGCGTATTTTTAAACTGATTTCGGCAGAAGCAGAGAACCCAATTTTACGGAAAAGCCTCATTGAGGTTGCTGACGATTTGCAGGGGGGTAGTTCGATTTCAAAAGCTCTATCGAGGCACCCTCAAATTTTCTCTGAATTTTATGTCAACATGATCAAGGCCGGCGAGGAAACGGGAAAACTCAATGACACCTTCAACTTTCTCGCCGACTATCTTGATAGGAATTATGAAGTTACTTCTAAAGCGAAGAATGCTCTTATTTATCCGGCCTTTGTGGTGACTGTTTTTATCGGGGTGATGACGCTTATGCTGACTATGATTGTTCCGAAAATAAGCGTGATTCTAATTGAGTCAGGGCAGGAATTGCCAATTTATACGAAGCTTGTAATAGCCATAAGTGACTTTTTTGTGAACTACGGCGTTGTTTTTTTGGCTATATTGATAGTTGGTGGTTTTTTCCTTGTTCGTTATGTTAGGACACCTGTCGGCAAGTACATGTTTGATAACGTAAAGCTCGCCATACCCTATGTTGGAGACTTGTATCGCAAGCTTTATTTGTCCATCATTTCAGACAATATGAACACAATGATTGGTAGTGGAATCCCCATGCTTAGAGCCATAGAGATTACGAGCAATGTCGTGGGAAACGAAGTCTACCGGAAAATCTTGAATGAGAGTATGATAGCCGTAAAGGGAGGAAGCTCTTTGTCCACATCCTTCTCGCAATACAACGAAATTCCAAGTATTTTGGTCCAAATGATTAAAGTTGGGGAAGAAACGGGAGAATTGGGAAGTATTTTAAAGACAATGGCCAAGTTTTATCAAAGAGAGGTTGTGAATGCCGTAGACACGCTCGTTGACCTGATTGAGCCTGTAATGATTGTAATTCTGGGTCTTGGCGTGGGCATTCTTTTGGCTTCAGTTCTAATGCCGATTTACAATATTGCTTCAACTGTCGCCTAGCCTTATTATCCACAGTTCGTTTTCAGTATTCTTGTTTTAGCTTATAATAGTATTACTCGTTTTAGAAAACGGGATCCTCTTTATTAGAGGCAGAACATTAAAAAATTATAAAAAAATGAGCCAAAAAAAAGGTTTTACACTTATAGAACTTCTGGTGGTTATTGCCATTATCGGCATTCTCTCTTCCGTTGTTCTGGCAAGCCTCAACACCGCCCGAGGCAAGGGAGCAAATGCGGCGGTTAAGAGCAATCTGGTAAATATTCGCCCTCAGGCGGAGATTTTCTATGACGGCGGCTTGACTTACTCTGGGGTCTGCGCGGATGCTACTGTGGCAAGAGCTCTCGATGCGGCAAGTCAGGCTGGTGCGGGTAATACATCTTCTGATTTTTGCTACGCAACGGCGTCAACTTGGGCGGCTTCATCTCCTCTTAAGGTTAATGAAGGTACATTCACACATTGGTGTGTTGACCACACGGGAGCCTCAACTGGCAGGACAAGTGGTCTTAGCGGAACGCCAGCTAACTGTTAGTACAGTATAAGGAATCTAATTCAAAAAACGTCCCCGAACGTAAAGACGACGTTTTTTGTTGTGTGGACAAGGGAAGTCAGAATCCCTTTCTTGCGTGGTATATTTAGATTCTAAGTTAATGCATGTGTTGAATAGACAAAAAGGTTTTACACTTATAGAACTTCTGGTGGTTATTGCCATTATCGGCATTCTCTCTTCCGTTGTTCTGGCAAGCCTCAACACTGCCCGAGGCAAGGGAGCAAATGCGGCGGTTAAAGCCAACATCTCCAATTTAAGAGCCGCGGCGGAAATTTATTACGACTCGACTGGAAATGGATCTTATGGAAGTGTAGGTTTGTCTTCCCCAACCGACTGCATAACAACAACTCAGCCAATGTTCAATGATCCAAGCATTGAGAAATTTACTGTCGCGGCTCAAAAAGCGGGTGGCGGAACTACAAGGTGTATTGCTCAGCCGACAGGGGGCCCCGCTACGTCCTACGTGGTTTCTGTTCAATTAAAGCAATTGGAAGGAACAAATAATTACTGGTGCGTTGATTCAAGTGGAAATTCAAAGGGGCACCCGAATGTTTTAAGCGGATCCATTACTTCTTGCCCATAGTTGGTATACATTTTAATTTTGAGGAATTCAAATCTCCAAACCCAAAATGGGGGCTTCACTCTCATAGAACTTCTGGTGGTTATTGCCATTATCGGACTTCTTGCTTCTATAATCTTCGCCAGCCTGACTTCGAGCAGAGAAAAATCCCAAAATGCGGCGGTCAAATCCAACATGATTACTGTCCGAAGTCAGGCGGAATTGTATTACAACAATAATAATCAAAGTTATGGCATTTATTCCGGTGCTTGCCCGACAAACTCAGGCTCAGGACATGTCTTTCTTGATACTGTCGTGGTGAGGGCTATAAGTGCGGCCAAGAACGCGGGAGCGAGTAATGCGACTTGCTGGGCAAACGGGAATCAGTGGTCAGCTTCTGTCCAATTTAAAACACCAGAGAG